>Ga0075362_10000245_pt1 | contig 15063 bp, 15 predicted proteins | sample EndMetdeltDD1762_FD_71397 | JGI IMG/M metagenome (GOLD analysis project Ga0075362, IMG submission 71397) | Populus endosphere microbial communities from Tennessee, USA - Endosphere MetaG P. deltoides DD176-2 | ecosystem: Host-associated > Plants > Roots > Endosphere | place: USA: Tennessee...
AGGTGCGCGGCGGTCATGGCCGCATCGTCCGGTAGGACATAGGCGTGCAGGTGAGGGTGGCTCTCGTCCTCGTGCCTCACGACAGAAACGACACGCTCGCCGAACTGGCTGCGCAGCCAGGCAATGGAGCGCCGTTCCCAATCATCCACTCTTGCCACCACCTCTGGCTTCGCCCGGTATTCTTCGATCGTGACAGGGTAGCTCAACACAATTCCAGCAAGCGTATTATGGTCTTGCCTGACGGCACGCACCTTCCCGCCCTTCACCTCCGTTCTGGCTTCCGCCGCCCGTTCATCATGGAGCGTGCGTAGGGCTTCCGGAACCAGACCGTAGACGACGATCGGCGTGCCGGGGGCCTGAACATGGATCGACGCGGCGGGCACGCGCGCAACCTCGTCAAACACAAATCCGGTCGAACGTCCGGCCTTGCCTTTCCTCAAAAACAATTCAACACGAACAAACTGAAAACTCATGGACGACACCTTCCTCGATGGAGAGTATGATCGCCACCGGCGGCGCGTCGGGCAACGCCCCGGCAAAGATGTATTGTCCGAATAAAGCTATTGCATAGCATCGGCCCTGCTGGGAGCTCTTCCGAGGGACATGCCATGGAGACTTGGCGAGGCCCCCATCGTAGCTCTCGCGGGGGGGGGGCGGGGCATCCGTGATTTTCCGTGATCCCTATGGTGACGGACAATAGTTTCGCTACACCACGATGCTGCGGTCGCAGCAGCATCATTTTCGCAGAAGGCCGGGCCTTGTTCGGGTGGTCGTGGGGGCGCCATGAATAGTCCACATGTCGCCGTCAGGCCAGTGAAGCTACTCGCAGCTAGTGCAAGCTCTGAACGAGATAGTCGCGGATCTGATAGAGGTTGACGGCGTCGCGGCGGTTGCCTCTAACTGGGCTTCTTCGGAAGCCTCTTAAGTTCTTCGTCCAAAGCGCCAAAGCCCGCGATCAAATGGCCTGTCCATGCTGCAAGGGTTGCCGGGTTCGGCATAGTCAATGCGACGACAAGGTTCTTGTGCGCGGCTTCCCCCCGAAATTCAGCCAAGCTAGAAATACTGCTCTTAAAATCTGGATCAAACTCGCCGATGTCGACGCCGATCGAGGCGAGCACTTTGATCTGATATTTAATAGAGATGCCGTGGTTTTTCCCAATCATAGCTTTGTAGCGTCCATAACCTATGTGCATTAAATCTTCGATCTGAGCCAGATTGGCCGCTATGAACGCTTTCGGCATCAACACGCCACACTTAGCAGCGCCATGGACGGCAGACGCTTTACGAGCGTCGTTGTCATCGTTTATCGACGCGATGAAAGGGAAAACACACAGGTATTTCCCTACTCTCCCGATTTTTTTACTGGATTTAAACTTGTCGTAGGCTGCCGTCGCGACGGCAAGCCCGCGTTGTTCGATGTACTGTTCACACGCGGCGTGTTGATGAATCGCTACCGCTTTCATTTGGTCTTGTTCAGGAACGGATAAAGCGTTTGGGGGCAAAGTGGTTTGAAGATACTGCAAGCGGTCGCGAAGATAAATGTACTCCGGTGACGGCATTGCGCGTTACTCCTTCGGGTTACGCGCAAGCGGTAGCTCAGTCACCACATTGCCTAAGATTTTGGTTAGCTCGTCGGCCCAATCGTGGAAGCGTTCGCTCGTAGCTTTCAAAGTTTTTGTGGATGTCTGGAGCGCTAGAAGAAAAGCGTTGTTGCTTGTGCAAAGTTGCTCGAATGCAGATTTGATGGCGGGATGCTTTCCTGCTGTGGCCGCTCGCACTTCGGGAACGGCAAAATAGTAAGTCATGATGTCCATGACGGCACGGTTTTTTGTGGTTTGATATTTTCCTGAAACATAAGACTGGAAAGCGTTAGCACCGAAAATCTCTCTGGTCAGAGCAATTGCGCTTTCATAATTGAGCCACTCATCTTCCAGCTCGCTTTCTCTGGTCTTCCAGTTCTGACTGAAATCTTCAGTCGCGCTATCAAGGAACTGCTTCATGTTGCCAGCATAGGTCTCAGTCTTCATCCTGAAAGCGAGATGGCGCGTTGCTACTTCCATATCCCGCATACGGAAGTCGGGAACTTTGGTGAAAATCGTTTTCATTCCCTCGGAGGCGGCTGTCTTGTCATCAAGCCAATTCATGAATGCTCCAGGGAACAATGCGCGCCGCAATTCCTGTGGAGACAGAGTGACGCTGTTCTGATTTAGGCGAAGGAACAGGAGATAAAGAAGCTCGTCAGAGGACCAGTTTTTTATAACGATGGTTCGTACCGTGTGAGACTGAAACGCATCCATCGCTTCTTCAAGTTTCGGATTATTGGCTAAATCTTCATAGGTGTGGCCATTTAGCTCTTTGCGGTATTCGCAGTTTTCCAAACGAAGCGGCTGATCGCGATCGAGGCAGAAACGGGCGATTGAATTCATGCGCTGCTTGCCGTCGATTACGGCGAACCGGCCAGGCTTCATCTCTGCGAGAACGATCTGCGGAACTGGAAGCCTGAGAAACAGGCTTTCGATAAAACGAGACATCTTCTTCTCGTCCCAAGCCACACGCCTCTGATAATTTGGCTGAAGGTCGATCTTATTCTTCTTGAGAAGGTCCACCAACACGGCGATGGTCCAGTCGCTCGGCGCAACTACCATCTTTTGAATGTCAGCCGCCAGAATCGTCAGGTCGCTCTCCGTAACGCCTCCGGATACGAGAGTTACATTTTCAGACGGTTCATTGCCTTCGTTGTCAGCCATGCTCAGTGCCCCTGCAATTCGTTTCTGCACCCTATTCAAAATCGCTGCCGAAACATAGGGCGTGATTCGTTAGTATTTTCTTGCTGAGGTTGTGATCGGCGTTGCTAGAGATTTGGGGCGAGACGCGGAGCAATCTTTACCCTGATGGTGTCAAACCGGGACAACGTATTGAGGCTCCACATCTAGGCCAGAGGGATCGGGAGGTATCTTTGAATGGCTTCTATTCGAGCCTCCAAGCCTAGAAACAGACTGTCTGCATCCGGTCCCCTATTCGCCGTCTGTCGCCAGTGCGTCTATCGGCTACGTGATTATCCGGGCGGGGGTGGATGCCAATGAAGCACACCTCAGTCTCGTGATCCGAGCGGTGCGGTCGGCATGATCCCGTCGAACGTGAAAGTCTTTCTGGCGAGCCATCCGATCGACTTCCGTAAGGGACCTGAGAGCTTACTATCACTGGTTCGAGATGCTGGCAGTGATCCTTTCAACGGAGCTCTTTATGTCTTCCGGGCGAAACGAGCAGACCGTATCAAGATCGAATGGTGGGATGGCTCCGGCGTTTGCCTTTACGCCAAGCGGCTGGAGAAAGCCCAGTTCTGCTTTCCGCGCATCGGACATAGCCGGGTCCAGCTCAACAATGCCCAGCTTCTGGCTTTGGTGGATGGAATGGACTGGAAACGCGTTCGATCAACACCCATCAAGCCACCAGAGATTGTTGGGTAAAACCCCTGCGGCGAATTGAATCATGCACCTGAACTGCGGGCGGATCACAGCAAAGTATGCTCTGATCATACCCATGACGCGACCCGAGATAGAGCTCCCGGATGATGTAGAGGCACTCAAGGCCATGGTTCTTGCCATGGCCGAAAAGGCCGCTCGCGTCGAGGCTTTGGAAAAGCAGGTCGACGATCTCGATGCCCGAAATGCTGATGCCGATGAGCGCATCGAGCGGCTGACACAGATCCTGAAAGCTTTTGACCGCGCGCTCTTCGGGCGGCGTTCAGAGAAACTTGCAGCGGCTAGTGTTGATGACGAGCAGCATGCTTTTGTCTTTGAGGAGATCGAAACCGGCATTGCGGCGATCAGCGCCAAGGTTACGAGTGGCATCAACAAAGATGGCAAACGTCCACCGAGGCCACGCAAGGGCTTTGTGGCGCATCTGGAGCGTATCGAAGTGGTGATCGAGCCGGAAGACTTGCCGGAGCATGCGGGCAAGACGAAAATCCTGATCGGAGAGGACATATCCGGCCGGTCCGTTTCCTCGACACCAAAGATGCAGCACTGTTTCAAAAATATCCGTTCATTCAGCAAGAGATCGATGACATTTTGCAGTCCGCATTGGAAGAAGCACGTAAAACCCTTGCAGAACATAGGGATGTCGTCCTCTCTTTGGCCGAAGCTCTGAGACAGAGGCGCAATGTCTCCGGGCATGAGTTGGACGGTCTCCTCCGTCCCCTGGCTTACGGCATCCCTCGTACAGTTTTCACCGGGGACCGTGACCTAAACAACGCGCCCTGACACCGTAGCAAACTGACGGCGAGCGTTTCGTGCAAGGCAGGTGCACAACCCCCACGAGGAGCACGGACACCCGGTTGTGCAAACATCTCTAAGTATAACCTCGCCTCTTTCAACCAGCGCAGACGCATGATACCTAATTTACAACGGTGGGGTGATTCCATGGACCTGATAAAACAATACATTGACTTGTTGTCCGCAGCGATTGGCTTCCTGCTCGGATGTGGCATTACCTTTACCGTCCAGCGCTTACGGCTTGGAACGAACGCAAATTTCTCAGATCAACGAGGCAGCCATGTCGGTGGCGACCAGGCTGGGCGTGATCTGAAGAAATAACGAATGGAAACAACTCTATCTAATCAGTCGAGATCGATAGTTCATGGCGATCAGGGTGGCCGCGATGTCATTAAGAACTATTATTCAGTTAGCTCATCGCAAGTTGCAGGCTGGCTAAAGCTCCTTGAAAGCCAGATTGAATCTCAGAACAAGGATGCTCGCGACAAGTTCGTGCAGAGCCTGCAGTTCTTTGTTGATCGCCGAGATGAGGCTGATGTCGTTGGCTTGAAAGATAAAATTGAAAAATCAACTTTTAAGATAGATTATTATTCCGCACTGAAGAAAAAGGAAGAATTCTCGAAGCTTCTTATGAAGTATCAGGAATTTAGTTCCGCTCAAGAGCTTTTTGCTTACTTTCTGTCGATAATACATGATGTTTTTGATGAGAAAATATGTCCGATTATTGGAGAGTTGTCATATTTAGATATGCAAAAAATCGTCGATGATCAAATAATCGATAAAATTTTCAATGAAATAGGTGACGGCAGCGATATGTTGCTGATCAATCGTAATCACGTCCGGGGAATGATCTATTGGCTGGCCGATAAATGCTACGTCAGGTGGCACTGATGTATATTTCGTACAGCGCTGCTCAAGACCCATTCCACGCTGTATTTCGAGCCTTCTGCCTTCTAGATGGCAATCGGAAGTCGAGTTACGAGCTTGAACGCCTTCTCATGTACGACTTCTTCGTTTGCTTCCCTTGGATGGTCTCAGAGATGGAGGGGGTAAAAAAGATTACAGGCTTCATAAAAGAGCTGAACCGTACAGGCCGCTTTTATCCTCAAAACGCCTACGAGCAAATTCCAGAAAAACGCATAATGTTCAAGCGAATGCGCCCGGCGCAAATGGCCGCCATAAATAGTATCTGTTCCTTTGGATACCTGTCCCCGTCTGCTCTTCGAGACGACAGGGTCGAGCGGACCGACAAGCCGGTTCCGGAAAAGCTTGCCGAAAACGTCCGCCAATATGTCGCGACCAACGACGTCCTATTCAACTTCATAGGAAATTTTTTGGATTTGCTGCCCTTAACAGGGGCTATGGGTTTGAAAGCCAAAACTGGATTGGAAGAGTTCCGCTATGACTATATTCCATCCTAACCTCAGAGTGGACCGCCTGGTCGTTTTTGGACGAGGAGAGCGCGTTTTTGACGAAAGGTTCCACTCCGGCCTGAATATTATTCGGGGAGAAAACTCTTCTGGAAAATCAACTATTATGGATTTTCTGTTTTACGGCTTAGGCGGCGACTTATTCGATTGGCGCGAGATCGCGTTGAACTGCGAAAGCATTTTTCTCCAAGCTTCTGTCAACGAAAAGGCAATTACTCTTTCGCGGGAAATCGTCGCGCAGCCCGTGCGGCCAATGCGGATTTACATCGGTGAAATGGAAGACGCGCTCGGCTCTGCTGCAGACGGATGGGAAGTGTTTCCTTATTCTCGTGGTAGCAAGGACAGTTTTTCCCAAGTGCTGTTTCGATTCCTCGGCCTTCCCGAGGTGCAGACTGGTGAAAGCCAGAGCAAGATCACGATGAACCAAATCTTGCGGCTCCTGTACGCAGATCAAATAAGCCCCATTGATAGAATCTTTCGGCTGCAGCAATTTGATGACGCCGTCACTCGGCAGACGGTCGGCGATCTGCTTTGCGGTGCGTTCAGCGACAAGTTTTACCGCGCCGTAATAAGGTCTAGCGAAGCATCTAAAGAACTCGCCGAGGTGGTTACGAAGATTCGCTCCACCATAGCAGCGCACTCACGCGGCCGTACACCTCTGACGAGGGAATGGTTGGAGGCCGAAACCGTTACAATCAATGAGGCTCTAAGCGCCAAAAATGCCGAAATCGAAAGGTTAGAAAACGATATTTTTCATGCTCAGTTTGATGATCGATTGACGCTGAATGATCAGGAAGAAACCTATAAGCGCATAGTTCAGTTGCAAGCGGAAATCGCTTCAATCGAAGAAGACTTGAACACTAAGAGCTTAGAGCAAGCCGACTCCGCTCAGTTTATAAGCGCCATTGATCGTCGACTGTTTCAGCTACAGAATTCGTACGCCGTTATAGAAGAATTTGACCGATTGGATTTTCAGTTTTGCCCATCATGTTTGGAGCCGGTGGAAGCACATGGTGTAGAGGGAGCGTGCACCCTTTGCAAAGAGCCCTTCGACAAGTCTCGAACGCGGTCGCGCTCACTGAAACTCATCAATGAATTTTCACGGCAACGAGAGCAGTCTCTAGAATTGCAGAACATGCGCGACGTGGAAATGCGCGAACTTCGGTCCAAGTTGGCTAGCGTCAAGGAGTTGTGGGCTCAGGCAAACCGCCATTATAGCGTTTCCGTCAAAACGCCTACGACTGAAATCCGCGCCAATCTCCGAAGGCTCAATCGAGAAGCTGGTTACCTCATCAAGCAGTTGGAAGAGCTTGCCGGGAAGAGTGAGGTCATTTCGCAGATCGAGCAGCTAAGTACGGAGAGAGAAACCCTTCAACAGGAGCTGGATTTACTAAAGGCGGTTATCGAGAACGAAAACACCCGCACACGCGAGAGAGTTTCAGCGGCCCGCCAAAAAATTGAGGCAATAACGATAGAATTCCTGAAGGCTGATCTCTCCCGTCAGAGCACATTCGATAACGCTAGGAGTGTCGATTTCGAATTCGACGGCAATCGGATCGCTGTCAATGGAGATAGTTTCTTTTCCGCAAGTTCGATGGTGTATTTAAAAAATAGCTTCCTGGCAGCCTTTTTGTACGCTGCCGCAAACGATCCGCTTTTCTCGCATCCGCGTATTTTAATTATGGACACCGTTGAGGACAAGGGAATGGAACCTGGGCGAAGTAAAAACTTCCAGAAACTACTCAGGGATATGTCGGATATAGCAAAATCCGAGCACCAAATAATTATCGCTACGTCAATGATCGCAGAAGAGCTAAATGACCCCAAATACACAGTCGGAGAATATTACACCCATACCAATCGCACACTGAAGGTCCGTGCGTAGGCATGAATTTCTTATAGATAATTTAGAGCCTCCTATGCGATTGAGCAACCTGAATGTCGGGAAATTCAGCACGTGACAACTGACGAGTCGCAGGTGCCTGGTCGATGGATGAATTCATAGAACTTCGTCGTAATTTTTATGTCGTGACCTGCCACTGAGAATTTCCTCCAGAATGGATTAGAGTCCGGCCTGTTAAAGGACGGACGAATGAAGAAGCAGCGATTTACGGAAGAGCAGATTATTGCGGTGCTGAAGGAGCAGGAGGCTGGCGCGAAGGCAGCCGACCTCTGCCGCAAGCACGGGATTTCAGAAGCGACGTTTTATAATTGGAAAGCCAAATTTGGCGGCATGGACGTCTCCGAGGCGAAGCGTCTGAAGGCGCTCGAAGACGAGAATGCCAAGCTAAAGAAGGTGCTGGCCGAGCAGATGTTGGATGCAGCCGCACTCCGCGAGCTTGTTGCAAAAAAATGGTAGGGCCTGCCGCCAAGCGTGAGGCCGTCACGCATCTGAAGGCCGTCATGGGTCTTTCGGAGCGTCGGGCCTGCCAGATCATATCTGCCGACCGCAAGACGATCCGTTATCGGTCAAGTCGACCGCCGGAGGTCGATCTGCGAGCGAAGCTGCGCGACCTCGCCAACGAGCGGTGGCGTTTTGGCTACCGTCGGCTGTTCATCCTGCTTCGGCGAGATGGAGGGCCATCCGGCGTCAATCGCATATACCTTCTTTATCGCGAGGAAGGGCTTTCCGTTCGCAAGCGAAAGGCCCGGCGGCGTGCTGCCGGCACGCGTGCACCGATCCTGGTCGAGGCGAAAGCCAATGCCCGCTGGTCGCTGGATTTCGTCCACGACCAGTTTGCCTGCGGCAGACGATTCCGGGTCTTGAATGTCGTTGATGACGTGACGCGCGAATGCCTGGCAGCGATCCCGGACACGTCTATCTCTGGTCGACGTGTTGCTCGAGAACTGACAACGCTGATCGAACGACGCGGCAAGCCCGGAATGATTGTCTCCGACAACGGCACCGAACTAACGTCGAATGCCATTCTCGCCTGGTCGAGGGATCACAAGGTGGAGTGGCACTACATCGCGCCGGGGAAGCCGATCCAGAACGGCTATGTCGAGAGTTTCAACGGTCGGATGCTCGACGAGTTGCTCAACGAGAGCCTGTTCTTCAGCCTCGATCATGCCCGCAGCGCCATTGCTGAATGGGCTGACGACTATAACCATTTCCGGCCACACTCGTCGCTCGGATACCAGACCCCGGCAGGCTACGCCGGGAGCATCGCCGCAACCGGCTCCAACGCTGCGCAAGATGAAAGCTTCGCGTTCCCGCCGGTTGCTCCCACCGCGCCAGTTGGCGTATTCAAAGCCGCCGAGGCTCTAATCGCAGCCGGATGAAACTTCCGTGGCAGGTCACTACTCACATTATGGAGCCCACATTATGGGCGGCTCTGGTCAGGCTCTGTGTTTGATGGTGGCCGATGTCCAAGAAGTTTAAGCGGAAAGGACAGTCAAAATTCCTGATAATCGAGGCCTACATCATACGGTCGGCAGCCTGGCAGGCGTTATGTCCAAACGAAAGGGCCGCTTACTTGGAGCTGAAGTGGCGGTTCGACGGGTACAACAACGGACGTATTGGCTTGGGAAATAGGGAATTGGTCAAGGCCCTAAAGTCTTCAAAAGACACCGCCCGTCGAGCACTCGATAGCTTGATGGAGAAAGGGTTTGTAACAAAAGCCAAGCCAAGTGGCTTCAATGTAAAACACAGAGTCGCCACAGAGTGGCGTCTGACTGAGTACAATTGCCACGTAACGGGCGAGCTGCCGACGAAAGACTTCATGCGGTGGTCAGCTCTTTAAAAATCTACGGGCGCAGCAAAAGGACCAACAGGCGCAGGAGAAGGGCAGGGACACACGCCCGAAGCGACGAAATCGACGGTTTGGGGCTCCTGCTGCGCCTGTGACCCTGGTTTTTTTTAAAGTACAGGCGCAGCACAAGGTCACATATAATATTGCGCGGCCCGTCACCCGCACTTGGCCTGCCCTCTGCAACCCTGACCAGCGCCGGGCCGACCAAGTGCTGATCGCCCAACCTGACGTAGATGAATGGCCGCCGATATGACTGCCCGTCCTTCGTAAACCTAGACGCGCGATACGAGAAGATTGTCATTGCCACAAGACATCATCGAACTTCGCTACATGGGGAAAGAGGGGAATTAAACATAGTCTGAAGATAAACCAACAAGCGTATGTCTCATCCGGGCCAAACGGATCTCCGTCAGACAGCAGGCCATGTGCAACATCATGACGAATGGTTGGGCCTGGCTTATCGAGAAACGTGTTTTCGATATCAGTTACGATTTCATCTCCGAAGATAGTCGTTATTTCTGTTCGAAGTTGAAGAAACATCGCGGAAATAGTCAAATCTTGCTGGGTTTTTGTGGCATTGTCGAAAACTGAAACGTCGTGCCCATGCGCTTTCATTACGTGGCGTATAGATGCTTCCAGAAGCGGAGTTAGAATGTAAATGGCGCTGATGGCATCGCCTTGGAAAAATCTACGGAAACCTCGGCAATAGGTATCGACAAGGTTGGGGGGAACAAATTCACTGTTGAACATGAGGGGTGTAAAACTGTCATCACTTATGAAAAAGCGTTCGTTTATCGCCCTTCGTGCTGGGCGTATCTCGCCTTGTGCAAACACCAGTCGTCTGATTTGTTCGGCCCTTGATATCGTCCCCTTCAGATTTTCTGGGTTTGGTGTGGCCGACAGGTCAGCGCCATCGGAGCGGTAGACAACTTTCCCTTCTCTGTCGTGAAATGAACTCGCAAACAGGGAGGACAGTGGATGTTCCTGAATGCTTGCTATTGCTTCCTGTTGAAGTTTCTCCGGTGAGGGCGACCGGGACATGGCTGCGAAAAGAAATAGGGCGTCCCGAAGCGACAAATCTTGTAAAGAGGCTATCCGGCCCTCAGCGATTTCTTTCAGATCCAGTTCCTGAGAGAATGTTTGCATCTCGTCGGATATGTTGACCTGAATATCGACAAGGCGGTGCCGAAGCTCCAGTCGCTTATCTCGCACGTCAGGAACGCCGTGCAATTCCGAAATTGCATCTGCTATGAAGCTGGACGCCAACATGGCCGATCTGTCTCTGAGCGCCGCTTCGGCCATTTCACGAAGCGTATTCGCGACCATGATTTTGGAGCGATTATAATCATGGTTGCTTCCGGCAGCTCTGTAAGCAGATGCCGCCAACCGCTGTAGATCCAAGACCGAGTCGTTTTGCAGCGAATTGCCTTGCGTTTGCAGCCAACCTTCTATTGCAGCGCCGATCTCCACAGGGGCTACTATGTCAAACTGCAGAGCGAGCTCATAAAGGCGGTGGAGGTGAGTCGGATTCGTGCCTTTCTGAGCCATAGAAACAAGAGTTTCCGCCAGACCTAGAGATGCTTTTTGCTCGTCAGTATCACGGCCTACTGAGCGCATGGCGGACAGCAGGAGAGCGCGTTTAACGATATCCCGAGCAGTATGGCTCAGGGGATCGTTGCCTGAGCTGAAGCGAAATTTTCGCTTTTCCTGCATAACTTCGTGGATGATGCCGACATACGCCAAAATCGCTTGCCTACCCAAATCCACTCGTCGCTTGTCTAGTAACCATGCGACGTCGCAGAGCCGGGCTTTCAGCGCGACATCCTGCGCTCGCGCAGCCATCAAAGCTAAGACTTGTGCCGGATTGCCTCGAAAATCCTCTGGAATCGGTGACCTACGGTTTTCAAACACCATCAGGGGCCCGAATGCGTCGTTCACATTATCGGCGCGAAAATGGAAGCTGCATACTGCGGATAATGCAGAAAAAACGGCTCCCTTTGCTTCGTCGCCGTTCGATATCGCCTCGTCCGCTGCCTTGCGAAAAGCATCGCTGTACTCTCCGCAATCGGCGGAAGGTATTGTGCTTATTGGCGCTTCAAAAGCGATACCTACCAAGTGCTCAGCCGTAAGATCGATCCATGGTGGCGGGGGAAACTGTTCACCATCTCTCGGCTCGTCTTCGTTTTCGCTCATTAGCGCTTCTTTCAGAGTTGTGGTGGATGTCTTACGGTTGCACCGTTTCGCTTGAGGTCCAATGCAGACGCCGCTGATGATGTCTCTTGATCAAGTTCCAAGTTTTCAAACGCGCGGGCCAATATCCTATCTTGAAATTCCGCATATGTAACCCTTGGTTGTGAAAGCATCCGCAACTCATACCAATCGCCATCGCGAATTCTGTCATCGATCCAAGGGCGTCCCTCGGCAGGTATGCGGGTGACACGAGCGGCAACAGTAGTCGATGCTTAAGAAGCAGATTCAGGGTGCGTTAAAATGGACCCTAACAGCAGCTCCTCTACAGCTTGATAAAACTTCGCCAGAAGGGGACCCGGCTTAACTGCTACCTGTTCGAGTAGTGCCGCATGATGATGACGAGGTACTCTGCCCGGGTATGAAATCTGCCTGACCAGAAGATGAATCAACGATTTTCCACGAACAAGGCGAAGGTATTCTGCGGCAAGCTTTTCTTTTAGTTCTTGCGGATATTGTTCGCCGGGCTTCAACTGCATCAAGCTATTTCTCTGCTCAACTTCATCTAGAATAGTTGAGCAATGAGTTCGAATTGCTTCATCATTACCCTGCAAGACACGATTGAAAGCCAACGCATACCAATTCAAGAAGATATCAAGTTCTTGCTCAAATTTCGCGCGTTCGGAGTGTCGGACCAGCGCTAGCATATCTCCATCTCTCATCGCGTCATTCTCGATCGAGTAGCCGTCAGTGAAAAGCAACCTACTGGACATATATTTTTCAGGAATTGGATCAACGCACCATTGATCGCGATCGGCGATGAATAGGAACTGCGGGTTGGTTCCGAGTTCGTCAAAGAGCGCGAGGAGTTTCGTGCGGCCACCAACTGGGAAAATAGATATGCGCTCTGCCCCGAACCGTTCCTCCAGAGGGCGGAAGACAATAGTGTCATCCTTCCCCTCGATTATGATAGTCGGGAGGGCGGAATGTCTTAATGTATATGATATCTCCTCGAGAGTGAGTTCGATTTTTCCTCGAGATGCAGAACTGCTCATCGCAAGTCGCCCTCGTCGTCTCCGCGATCCGGATCAACCACGACTTCACGGTCTGGATACTTGCTGTAGATAAAGGGGGAATGCGTTGCGATGATAAATTGGTTCGATTGCTGTTGTGACAAGAGCAACGGAAAGAGCTGCCTTTGCCAATCGACGTGAAGACTGAGCTCCGGTTCGTCGATGAAAAATACGGTGTCGGTGTAGAAAGCATTGTAGCAGATGAAGCTGAGCATCTGCTTTTCTCCAGCGGAGAGAGCATCGGAATTTATAGCATTGGCTGCGTCGCCAAAGCTGTATCGGCTACCAATCTCGATACCCGCATGCCGAAATAGCTTCTCCACCAGAGATTTTACTGCTTCCATCGGCATCATTATGTCGATGCGACTTTGTTCCATTACCTCGATTTTTGATTTAATGGTGTCGATCAGCATATTTGCGTTGTCGATCGCCTCTCCCTCTTTCGGAACGAGGCTACCTGTTTTGTCGTGCTTGTATGCCCTGATTTGATCGACAATTTCCTGCGAAGTTTGTCGCTGCAAATCGTTCGAAAGCTCTGACAGGTTCGCATACTTCTGAAGCACTATGTTCACAATGTCAGCTGTGGAAATGGATGATACGAAGACATGCGGGTCATTTGTCATCCTACGAGATAGTGCCGAGAGTGCTTCTTCAATATCGGAGCGTGGCTTCGCTGCGCGGTTTGGTGAAAACCGCGTATTCATATTGCGGGTAAGAGTGAAGCCGCCTTCCAATCGGCGAAATGTCGGAAGGAAAACAGAGCTACCCATTGCTGCGAGCGCTGGGTTTGCACCTTCTTCAGCAGAGAAAATGACGTCGCCATCTTCGTCTTCGCCGTCTTCAAAGATTATACGCTCTCCGTTGGTGATCAATTCCACTTTACAAGTGTTCCGATTGATCCGGTGCACGGTACATTCGTACTCGCTAGTCACCACCGTCGCTCGCTGAAAGGGCACCTCTCGCACGGCATGCTGGACATTGCCGCTGATGATATACCAGAGCAACTTTAGTATGCTCGTTTTCCCGGCCCCATTTCTGCCGGTAAGGATGCTCAGGTCAGTTTCCAAATTTAGTTTAACGGCGGAATCTCGCCCAAAAAGCCCAACGACCTCAAATTGCTTGATCTTCATTTTCTTTTCTCGCTACCCTTTAACGCAGCCTGCACGACTACGAGCAGCAGGCGGACCGTATCTCACGATATGTAATTGGAGATGCCTCGTCTACCGATCGAAATGTTCAGATATCAGTTGCTTTCTGCCAGCCCGCCTTAACTTTAAGATTGCGCAAATGGACTATCCAGGTGCGCTAATGATTTAAGGCTTTTCTAAAATAACCGTCCCTTGGTAATCCCCCCACCATTACTCCGGCGCGTCACGTTTCAATCGGCCGTGGTGACCTGGTGGCGACCCACAAATGGGGACGCCATGGTGGCCCATTCGACCCAAAGTCTAAGTCGCTGATTGTATTGAATGAAAAGTGGTGCCGCTTACAGGACTCGAACCTGTGACCCCATCATTACGAATGACGGGTTTCAGGTTCACATCCTTTCAAGAGCGTCGGACTGGCAAGCTAAGCCATCACGGGAATTCGATCGGGCACGAAGATTGGCCTACTATCGACTCAATCCAAGCCCCTGCGACCGGGAAAGCTGCTGTCTCAACGCGTGGTCATGGCTTAGCTCAGCATGGCGTGTACGATGCACCATGCGGGCGATTGTGTTGATCTGCTCGGCCTGCTTTGCGAGCTCCGTGCGTGCCTCGAGTTCCTTGGCGAATCTGCGAGGATCGGAACTACCGAACCGCCGCGTGAGCGCTTCGACCACCAGGTTGGCCTCATCGAGCGCGGCTCGGCCCTCAGGTGACGAGCGAAGCTCCGCGATAAACTGGCTCCGCTTCTCGACCGGCATCTTTTCCACGTTGGCACTGATTTCGGCGCTGCGCGGCGTGAGGCCGGGCACCTCGATGACATCACGCTGCTCACGCTGCCATTGTTCGCTCTGACGTTCTTCGCCAAGCCGGCGCTGCCATGCCTCGGAGACATAGCCGATATGGGCAGACAGAGACCTGGCATATTGCAGCGCCTCCTTCCGCTCCGTGTTGTTTCCGAACAGACCTGACTTGCCGCGCAGCTCTCCGAAGCGCTCAGGCTGCTCGGCCATGGCCTTTGCCATGATTTTTCCGTTGCCTTCCTTCTCGGTCATCGCGGTGCGCAGTCTTTCGGCAACATCGACCGGATCACGGAACACGTGCCGCGCGAGAGATTCTACCGTATCGAATCTGTGATCGATGACTGACATCGCTTTTTCCCGGGCTACCTCTTCGATGCTGCGGTCGTGACGCGTGATCGC
>Ga0075362_10000246_pt1 | contig 15003 bp, 13 predicted proteins | sample EndMetdeltDD1762_FD_71397 | JGI IMG/M metagenome (GOLD analysis project Ga0075362, IMG submission 71397) | Populus endosphere microbial communities from Tennessee, USA - Endosphere MetaG P. deltoides DD176-2 | ecosystem: Host-associated > Plants > Roots > Endosphere | place: USA: Tennessee...
ACCGGAAGTCCGTGGCGTTCGACAGATGGGGCAGCCGGACGATCGCGATGCGCGCGCCGGGAGGCGGCGGCGTGCGGCGCTTCGTCTCGAGGGCCAGTGAATCCTCGGCGTCGAGATGCACGTCGGCCGCGAACGGAAAGACGCCGAGGCAAGGCGCCGACGTCTTCTCCTCGAGAATCCGCACGCCATCGTCGAACAGCGACAGGTCGCCGCGGAACTTGTTGATCGCGAATCCGCGAAACAGCTCGCGCTCGCGCGCGGTCAGCAGTTGCACGGTGCCGACGACCGACGCGAACACGCCGCCGCGTTCGATGTCGGCGACGACGATCCACGGCACGTCGAGACTCGTGACGAGCCCCAGGTTGACGAGATCGTGGCCGCGCAGGTTGAGCTCGGAGACACTGCCGGCGCCCTCGATCACGACGACGTCGAATCGCGTCGCCAGATCGGCATACGCCGCCATCACATGCGGGCGCAGTTCGCCGGCGGCCGCGTAGTACTCGCGCGCCGCCAGCGTTTTCCACACGCGTCCGTTCACGACGACCTGGCTCCGGCCGTGTCCTGTCGGCTTGAGCAGGATCGGATTCATCGCCGGCTCGGGCTCGAGCCCGCAGGCCTCCGCCTGCGCGACCTGCGCGCGGCCAATCTCGCCGCCCGCCGCGCACGGATACGAGTTGTTCGACATGTTCTGCGCCTTGAAGGGCGCAACGGAGACGCCGCGACGCCGGAGCCACGCGCAGATCGCCGTGACCATCCAGCTCTTGCCGGCGTTCGAGGACGTGCCGCCGACGAACAGTCCCTGTCCGTCAGGCATGACCGCCCGCTTTCACCCGGCGCTCGAGCTGTGTCTGCATCCACTCGATGTTCATCCGCAGGCGGGTTTCATGCGAGACCAGCGGACAACTGGCGCAGAGGTCGCCTTGCGGCAGGAGATAGTAGCGGCAGCAGCTGGCGCGCCGCTGATACAGGTGAGTGACCGTTCCGCACGTCACCGGATGCATGCGCGGCTGCATCCGCGCGGCATCGTCATCGCCCTGAAAGAACGCTTCGATGACAGGCAGCATGCTTCGTTGGTCGTCAGGCGTGTCGCACAGTCCCGTGAACTGCGACGCCCACGAGGACGTCAGCATGCCCCATGTTCCCCGGCGGGCAAACCCGGACCACTGATACAGCGCGTCGACCACGGGCGTGGCCTGCGCGACGAGCGCGTCCCGCAGCGTTCGCAGCAGGGCTTCACGGTCCCCCATTGTGCCTCGGGGCTGATAGATCGCAGTGCGCTCGAAGAACGTCGACTCCTTGAACTTGAAAGCGACGTTGTCGAGCCCGATGTCAGGAACGCAGTCGTACTTCAGATACGGCGCGATGGCCATTGCCGAGGCCCAGCCAAGCCGCAGAGCGAACGAAGCGGCGACCGTCCGTCGGTCGGTTGTCCCGGCCCGCTCGCCGATTCGGACGAGGAGATCGTTGAATGGGCTGCGCCTGGCGTCGCGGAAGTCTTCGCCCTGAATCCATCCTGCGCCGCAGGGTCGTCCAATCTCGACGTTCCAATTGGCGTTCAACGCGTGGAGCGCCGTATATGCGCGCTCGATCGGCGACGTGTCGGCCCACGGATCGGCGCTGCGCGTCGGCACGTTGGCGCGGCCGTCGGCGCGCACGACACGAGCGCGGAACATCCCGCTCATCGCGTGCCTCCACGGCGGACCACCCAGATGAGATGCGGCCCGCCGATGAACGCCGTGATGGCGCCCGCCGGAATTTCCGCGGGGGCGAGGATGGTGCGGCCGATCGCGTCGCATCCGGCGAGCAGGACGCCGCCGAGCAGGAACGCGCAGGGCATGAGGAGGCGGTCGTCTCCCCCCAGCCGCTTGCGCAGCAGATGCGGAACGACGAGACCGACGAAGCCGATCGGTCCGGTGAGCGCCACGGTCACCGCGGCGAGCACGGATCCGGCAAGATAGCCCCGCACCAGCGCCCTGCGGACGTGCGCGCCGCGCGTCGCCGCCCACGCTTCGCCGACCGCGAGCAGGTTCCACTGGCGCGCCTGCCGGACGACCAGGAGCGACATGCACGCCACGACGCCGGCGTAGAGCATCAGCGTCGGGCGCTCCACGGCATCGAGGCCGCCGATCAGCCAGCGCGAGATCGCGAAGGACTGCGAGATGCCGGTGAAGCTGTGCACGAGCAGGATCAGCGCCGCGCAGACGCTGTTGATCGCCACCCCGGCGAGCAGAAGGCTGGATGACGACACCTGACCGTGGCGCGTCGCCGTGCCCATCACCACGAACAGGATGACGCCCGCGCCGCAAAGCGCCCCCGCCCAGATCCCGCCGACGCCTGCCACCGTGTGCCAGTCGAGCGCGATCGCCATCACCGCCCCGAGCGATGCCCCCGTCGAGACACCGAGCGTGTAGGGCGTGGCCAGCGCGTCGCGGAGCATCGACTGGAACAGCGCGCCCGCCAGCGCCAGCGCGCCGCCCGCAAAGAGGCCGAGCAGCGTGCGCGACAGCCGCAGGTCCATGAGAATCGACCAGTCGGGGTCCTGGCGCTGGAGCACGAGGCCCCAATCGATCCTGCTCGGCCCGACGAACGGCAGGAGACAACCGGCCAGCACGAACAGCAGCGCCGATCCGCCGATCCACCGCGCGACCGAGATTCGCGGCATCAGCATCAGCGGTACCTGACCCACGAGCCGGACGGACCTCGCTCGAGATCCAGGCGTGACGAAAACGTACGCAGCCAGCTCGGATCGTCGAGCGCCTCGGCGACGCCGACGTCGCGCGCGACGCCGCGATCGGCGAGGACGATCAGCCGCGTGCAGAACGTCAGCGCCAGATTGACATCGTGGGTGACCGCCAGGCAGGCGGCGCCGCGGTCCGCTTCGGCGCGGACGACGCCGAAGCACTGCAGCTGCTGATCGACGTCGAGAAACGTCGCCGGCTCGTCGAGGAGCAGGACGCGCGCCTGCTGCGCCAGGCACGCCGCCAGATAGACACGCTGCCGTTCCCCGCCGCTGAGCGTCGAGAGCGATCGCTGGCGGAATTCCAGACACCCGCACCGCGCCATCGCCTCTCGCGCGATCTCCGCATCGTCCTGCGACTCGAACCAGCGGGCGGCGTGCGGGTATCGCCCCATCAGCACGATCGCCTCCGCACGGATCGAGAGGTCGGCTCTCAACATCTGCGGCAGGTGCGCCAGCGCCCGCGCGCGCTCACGCAACGGCCATTCGTCGAGCGGCCGGCCGTCGAGCGTCGCGCTGCCTTCGCTCGGCCCGCGCAGCCCGGCGACGATGTCGAGGAGCGTGCTCTTGCCGGCGCCGTTGCGGCCCATGACCGCGACGAACTCGCCGGGCGCGACATCCAGCGAGACGTCCCGCAGGATCTCGGCCCCGGCCGGCGCCCGCCAGCCGACGTTCCTCAGCCTGAGCACGGGATCGCTCACCGCGCGTTCACCCCGTGAAACCAGAGCGCCATGGCGCGCGCCACCTCGACGACGCGCGGTCCGGGCACGACGAACGCTTCGTCGTTGGTCGCGTGCACCCCGCCCGCGCGAACTGCCGCTACGAGCCGCTGTTTTGCCCAGAGCGTCTCGGTCACCGTTCGACGCCGCTCGGAATCCTCCGGTGTTTCACCCATCTCGCCGACGTCGATGATCACGTCGGGCTTCAGGCTGATGACGGTCTCCATCGAGATCCGCGGGTACTCCAGCGCGACGGAGCCGAGAACGTTCTCGCCGCCGGCGATGCCGATCAGATCGTGCAGATACGAGCCGGGACCGACCGCGATCATGTCGCTCAAGGTGCCGGTGCGGCGGCCGACGACGATCAGCACGCGCCGCGCAGGCTTCGCCGCGACCGCCGTTCTGATTCGATCGAGCGCCGACTGGATGTCTCGCACCAGCGCTTCGCCTCGCTCGGGAACCGCCGCCGCCGCGCTGATCTGACGGGTGGTCGAGAAGACACCGGGCAGCGACCCGCGATCGACGACAGCCGTCCGGACACCGAGCGCGTTCAGTTGGGTCGCGACGGTATTGGGTCCCGCGTGGACGTAGACGAGGTCCGGCTCGAGGCGCGCGATCGTTTCCGGTTCGGGCTTCAGAAACGTCCCGACCTTGGGCAGCGACAGCACCTGTTTCGGGTACCGGCAATACGTGGACACGCCGACGACCCGGTCGCCGAGCTGCAGCGCGAAGAGCGTCTCGGTGATGCTCGGCGACGTCGAGACGATCCGCGACGGGATCGCGCCGGCCTGCGCGGCCGCGCCGGCCATCGCCAGCCCGATCCCCGCAATCGTCGCAAGAAGGCTTCGGCGCGTCATGATCGTTCGCGCGTCACCAGGCGCGCGAGAAACGGTTGCCGGCCTTGCCGGTGACGTCGCGCAGCGATCCGCTGATCCCCGCGTCGTGTTCGAGCTTGCGGCCGAACAGCCAGAGCAGGTCGGAGAGACGATTCAGATAGGGGAGGATGGACGGCTGAACCGCCGCGCCAGACTCCTGCAGTCGAACCAGATTCCTCTCGGCGCGGCGGCAGATCGTCCGCGCGACGTCGTACGCCGCGGCCGCGCGATGCTCGCCGGGGATCGACCAGTCGGCGAGCATGCCGTCGATCGCTTCGAGCCGGTGGACCTCCGCGGTCAACCGTTCGACCAGGGCCGCATCGATGGCCACCTGCGGCTTCGGGCTCTCGGCTGGAGTGGCCAGCGAAGAGCCAATCTTGAACAGATCCTGCTGCACGGTCTTCGTGAAAGCCGCCATGTCGGCGTCTTCGCAGATCGACCGGGCGAAGCCCAGCGACGAGTTCAGCTCGTCGACCGTGCCGTAGGTTTCGACCCGCCAGGATCCTTTCGAGACGCGTACGCCGCCCGCCAGGCTCGTCTCGCCCGCGTCTCCTCGCATGGTGCTGATGCTTCTGGTCATTTCTCATCCGAGGGGCTTCGCCCCTCGGCCTCCCTACACGCGCTCTCGCGCGCCATTTCGCCGGCGCGCTCCGTGCGCGTGGCTCGCTCGTTGCACTCGCTCGCTTCTACTACAGGCCATCGGTTTCGTCCGGCGAACACCGCGCGCGCAGATGCGCGGCCAGACTTTGGAACGTGTCGCCTTTCACGTGTGCGCGGTCCGTGACAACCGTCCACCCGCCATCGTCCACTCGGACGGTCACCGATCGATGCCCGCCCGCCTCGACGGCGTAGCCCTCGCGCTCCAGTACCGCCTTCGCCATGTCGGCCCTGAAGCCGTGCCCTTCGATTCCGGCGAAGCCGCGCTCGCCGGTCAGCCAGCGAAACGTCCGCTCTCCCGGATGGAAGCGGATCTGGCGTCCCTCGAACGCCTGCGCGATCGCCCCGGTCGCGATGACGTCTTCGGGCGCCCCGGTCACGACTTCGCCGCCCGGCATCAGCAGCCAGATCACGTCGGCCGTCCGCAGTGCGAGCTCGAGGTCGTGCGTCGACAGCACGACGGCGAGCGACTTCTCGCGCGTCAGGCGCCGCAGCAACACCATGAGCTCGACCCGCGACGGCACGTCGAGAAACGCGGTCGGTTCGTCGAGCATCAGAAGGACCGGTTCCTGCGCCAGCGCCCGGGCCACCATCACGCGCTGTCTTTCACCGTCGGAGATCTGCGCAAAGTCACGCTCCGCGAGGTGCGACGCGCCGACGGCCTCGAGTGACCACGTGACGACGTCATGATCCCGGGTATCGAGTCCGCCGAACCACCCCGAATAGGGATAGCGTCCCAGCTCGACGATCTGGCGGACGCGGAGCGATTCGACGCCGACGCGCTCGGTCAGGACGACGCCCAGGCGGCGCGCCAGCTCCGAACCCGAGAGCGACGACAGCGCATCGCCGCCGATCTCCACGGCGCCCCAGAGCGCCGGCTGCATTCGGGCGAGCGTCCGCATCAGCGTGGACTTGCCGATGCCGTTCGGACCCAGAAGGCAGACCAGTTCACCGCGCGTCACCGATACGCTGACGCGTTCGAGCACCGCGCGCCGGCACCGTCGCGTGCGATACCCGACGGCCAGATCGCGGGTCTGCAGCGCCGCGGGGGCGGCGATGGACGAGGGCGCGGCGATCATGCGGCGATCGCTCCCCTGCGGTTGCGAAGCAGGATCGTCACGACGACCGGCGCGCCAACGATCGACGTCACGGCGTTGAGCGGCAGCACGCCCGCGGTGCCGGGCAGCAGGGAGACGACTTGCGCGGCAAGCGCCACGATGCCGCCCAGCATCACCACTGCCGGCACGAGCACCCGATGATTCGACGTGCCGAGCAGGCCGCGGCACAGGTGCGGAACGGCGATGCCGACAAACGCGATCGGCCCGCAGAACGCCGTCACGACCGCGCCCAGCATCGACGCGCCGAGCATCGTGAGGAGTCTGGCGCGGCGTACCGCCACTCCCATCGAACGCGCGTAGTTGTCGCCAAGCAGGAGCGCGTTCAACTGTTTGGTCGTCGCGCCTGCGACGACGAGACCCACGACGGTGATTGGCGCGAAGAGCGACAGGCGGCGCCAGGTCACCCCGGCGAACGACCCGAAGCCCCACTGGGCGAGCTGCATCAGGCGTTCGGGCGAGGTCATGCCGACGAGAACGGTCACGATCGCGGAGGCGGCGTAGCCGGACATCAACCCGAGGATGAGGACTGTCGACGGGTTGTCGACCCGGCTCGAGACCGCAAGCACGACGGCGAGGACCGCAACGGCGCCGGCGATGGCCGCGGCGATGAGCAGCGCGTCGCCGGCGAGGCCGGTTGAAGCCCCGAACGCGGTCGCGACGCTCATGCCCGATCCCAGCACGACGACCGCGACGCCAAGGCTCGCGCCGGAGGAAATCCCGAGCGCGAAGGGATCCGCCAGGGGATTGCGAAAGAGCGTCTGCATCTGGAGGCCCGCGATCCCCAGGGACGCGCCCGCGAGCACGGCCGTCAACGACCGCGGCAGGCGGATGATCTCGATGACGATCGCGCTGCCCGGGTCCGCCGCCGCCGATCGCATCAGCACTTCGACGACGCTGGCGATCGGCACGTGAGTGGATCCGAGGGCAAGGGACAACAGAAAGGCGAGGACGAACACGCCGGTGAGACCGCACAGCACGATGGCCTCACGAGCGCGAGACTCGCCGGCTCGCGCTCGATCGATACGCTGCATCGTTCCGGATGAGACGAGGGCCTCGCTCATGTCCTATTCGCGCGGAACCTGGAGGTACCACTGCCACTCGTGCTGCGGCACGAGCGCGGGATGAAAGATCTTCACGAGATCCGCGAGCACGAGGTCGGGATGCGAGACGGCGCGCGACCAGTAGTCGTTGGCCCCGGCGGCGCTGACGTGCCGCTCGTAGACCCAGACCTGACCGTTGCGGTACGCCTTGAACAGGCCGTATCGCGGTTCGTCCTTCACCATCGCCGCGAGGCTCCGCCAGCCGCCGCCGTTGATCCAGATGTCCGCGTTGCCGCGCGTCAACTGGGCTTCCAGGTCGATGGTCGCAGTCCCGGTTGCCGGGTTGTCGGCCCAGAGGTAGCGGCCCCCGGCGTCCTTGATCAACGCCGCAACGTAGGAACGGCCGCCGGCAATCACGAAGTCGCCACGAGTGCCGCGGCCGGCCATGACCGTGGGCTTCCGATCGTCAGGGATCGCCGCGGCCCGCGCGCTCAACGCGCGATAGCGCCCCTTCATGTCGGCGTACATGTGTTGGGCCGCGCGTTCCTCGTTGAGAAACAGCGCGATGTACTTCAGCCACTCTCCACGGCCGAGCGCCGTCGGCTCCAGCCAGTCGTGATTGGCGACGACGGGGATGCCGGCCTGCCTGATGACGGCCAGTTCGGCCCTGGCCGGACCTCCGGTCATGAGAAGAGAAGGCTTCTGCGAGACCACCAGTTCCGTGTCGATCGCGCCGGCCGGAGCGAACACCCGCACCTGACCGCTGCCGGCCCGCCGCAGAATCTCGTCGCCGATCAGAAATGCCTTCGTCGAGACTCCGGCGAGCACGTCCAATCGTTCGAGGTCGACGAGCGGAGCCAGGTGCGTCGGCGATGCCGAGTAGAGCGACGCGATCGGAATTCGCACCACCTGCGCGCCGGCCACCTGACCCTGAAGCGTCTCGATCGGTACGCCGCATTGCGCGAGCACGTATCGTTCAGGGGATCCCGATGCAGCGGTCCGCACGACGACGACCTTGTAGGACCGGTGGTAGGTGACGCTGAAGTTCACCGCGTCTTCGACCGTGACCTTGTCGGGGAAGTAGTCCGCGGCCGCGTCGAACGACTCGACACAGCCGCGGGTGAGATTCGCCGGCCGCACCGGCGCCGTGTGTGAGCCGGCCAGGGCCTGCGTGCAAACGACGGCGGCGAGCGCGATCAGCGGACGCATGGCCGTGCCCCGCCTACCGGCCCCCGAGCTGCAATGTGATGCCCGTCCTGACGTTGATCGGCAGCCCCGGGAACCCGAACGACGGCTGGTACTCGTCGTCGAGCAGATTCTCGACGGTCGCGAACCACTTCAGACGTGAGACGACCTGCACGCTCCCGCTCAGATCGACCTTGGCGTACCCGAAGTTGAGGTTGTGATTCGGCAGGAGCATCGTGTTGCCGAAGTTCTGATCGGCGAAGACGAGGAACGTGCTGTCGTCGGCCTTGCCGGCGAAGTAGGACGTCAGCGCGCCGGTGACCCGACCGCGCGCATACGCGACGAGCAGGTTGCCCGTGTTCGCGGGACGCCGGAACGGGCGCTGTCCGACGAGAGCCGTGAAGCCGCCGATCGGCACGCCGGGGATATTCGGATTGAACTGCGGGCTGACGCTGCTGCTCAGCGAGTCGGTGACCTCGGTGTCCAGGAACGTGTAGGAAGCGGAGAGCCGGAAGGCGCCCAGTCGCGCGTCACCGGAAAGCTCCACGCCCTGCGCCTGGTACGACTGCGAGTTTACGTAGGCGCCGGTGCCGACCAGGGCTGCCACCTCCGGCGGCACGCCGAACGCAGGAAGCTGATTGCGGCTGACGAACTCGACGAGATCGAAGAACTCGTTGTTGAAGTAGCTGACGCGCGCGCGCAGACGGCTGCCGGCGAACCCCTGCTCGAATCCGACGTCGAGATTGCGTCCGCGCTCGGGACCGATCGGCCCGATGCCGTTCCGGCCGGCAATGGCTTCTCCGTCCGGAACCGTCAGCAGCAGGCGATACAGCGAACGATCCACCGATGTGGCGCTCGTCGACTTGACGCCCTTGCCGGCGTTGAACGTCAGGCGCGTGTCGTGCCACGCCGACGCGGCGGCCGGCTTCCGCAGCAGGAATGCCGCCGACACGCGAGGCGTGAGGCGCGACGCGTAGCCGTCGATGTGCGCGTAGCCGATGCCGGCCGTCACGCTGAGACGGTCCGCCGCCGTGGTCCGCCCCTCGATCCAGATCGTTCCGTTGTTGCGCGTCGTCGTGGGATCGGCATCGGGATTGGTGTACGCCGCTTCGTGCTCGTAGTTGCCTCCGCCCGAGACCGACAGCGTGCGAGCGACCGTGTACGTCGTCTGCGCGTAGAGACCCTTGCGCGCGCCGCGGCTCCGCGAGTCGTACGGACCGTAGTCCAGCACGCCGCGTCCCGTTGCCGAGTAGCCGTTCGCGCCGGTGATGGTCATCACGTCGCCGAAGCCGGTACCCGCGACGATGGTGCCGCTCGTCGCCGTGTTGACGAAACGCGATCGCTGATCGCTGATACCCACGCGCGCCGACGCGACCCACTTGTCGGCGATCTGCGTTTGGCCTCCGAACCCGACGATGTACATCCGGTTCGTCTGCGAGGCGTCGTCAGGAGTCCCGAACAGGTTCATGGCGTTGGGGGAGGCGTAGAACTTGTCGAGCCAGCGGACCGTGCCGCTCACGTACGTGGTCTGTGCGACCGTTGCTCCGAAGCGGCCGGCGTAGGTCTTCACGTGGTAGGCGTTGTTCGGCTGGTCGTTGTCGGTTTCGAAGTTGGCGAATTCGCTGAAATAGTCGGCTCTGCCCGCCACGCCGCCGACGCCTGCCGACTCCTGATGGGTGCCGAGCGTTCCGATGTTCAGGCCGAAGGTCGCCTGCGGGACGCGGGTCGTTCCACGCTTCGACGTCGCGGCGATCACGCCGGCCAGCGCGTCCGGTCCGGCGATCACGCTGTTGGCCTGCCGCAGGACTTCGATCTGGTCGAGTCCGGCGAGCGCGAACTGCGCGAGATCGACGCCGCCGCCGATGTCGTTGACGGGGACGCCGTCGACGAGGACGCGGTTGAAGTTGGAGTTGCCGCCGCGAATGAAGTCCGACGTCGTGCCTCCGCGGCCGCCCGTCTGCACCAGCGAACTGCCTGGAGCGAGACGCAGCGCCTCGATGACGTCGAGCTTGCCGATCGCATCCAGCGTCTTGCCGTCCAGCACGGTCACCGCCGCGCCGACCTGCGACGGCAGGACGTCCGTCGCCGCCGCCGTCACGCTCACCGCCGTCTCCAGCGGTCCGAGCGGCAGCGTGACATCCGCTCGCGCGGCGCCGCCGCGACCGACGAGCGTCACGTCGCTCGTGCGAGGCTGGAACCCGTCGGCATGGACGTACACCTGATAGCGCCCTTCGCTCACGCCCTCGAACGAGAACGCGCCGTCCTTCGCGGTCCTGGTGTCGGCGATCGTCTTCGAATCGAGGCGCAGCGAGACGCTGGCGTCCGCGATGGGGGCGTTGAGCGGATCCGAGATCGTTCCGGCGATCCGGCCGGTGGACTGTGCGAGTGACGGTGCGGGGAAGAGACCCAGCGCCAGAAGGACGGCGGGCGCGAGCAAACTACTCCTGAAGGGAGATCGGGAACGGACCATGTCGGCAGCCTCCGCGAGCGGCGGCGGACCTCCGACAGGCGATGAAAGTTTGTGCGTGGACGGCGGCGCGAAGCCGCGAAGACCAGGGCACTCTTTCTGTCACCCGCAGAAAGTCGACCGCGAGAACCTTTGGGTAGGTCTCCTGGCTCGGAAGGTGGCGATCGTTCAGATCGCCTGCGGCTTCACCTTCCCCGGCCGGATGGCCGAGTGGCGTTTCGAAGCCGCGTGCCCTCGCTTACAGTGGCGGGACCGCGCCGGATTTTCACCGGTCTTCCCTGTTATGCCCTCGTGGGCACCCAAAGACGAGCGGCGATCCTACCACGTCTCGCCCCGACGAATCGCGTGGCCGATGGCAGGACCGTGTCCGCGTTCAACGGATCGCGCACACGCAAGTCGGACGTAGGCCGGGTCTTCAGACCCGGCGTCAACGAGAGGCTGGGACGAACCGCGCGGCCGTCCCTCGATCCGCGCCGCGGCAGGCTACCAGCCCAGCACGTGGGCGAAGATCAGCGGCGCGACGATCGTCGCGTCCGATTCGATGACGAACTTCGGCGTGCCGGGAGCCAGCTTCTCCCACGTGATCTTCTCGTTCGGCGTCGCCCCCGAATACGATCCGTAGCTCGTCGTCGAATCGCTGATCTGGCAGAAGTACGCCCACAGCGGGACGTCGCGCTTCAGATCCTGCCGCAGCATGGGGACGACGCAGATCGGGAAGTCGCCGGCGATGCCGCCGCCGATCTGGAAGAAGCCGATCGGCCGCCGCGCCGCTTCCTGCTCGTACCAGCCGGCGAGCGCGATCATCGCCTCGATGCCGCTGCGCACCGTGCGCACGTCGCGCACCTCCCCGGTCATGCAGCAGGCGGCGAAGACGTTGCCGGTGGTCGAGTCCTCCCAGCCCGGCACGAAGATCGGGAGGTCGCGCTCCATGGCGGCGTAGACCCAGCTGTCGGCCGTCGGGATCTGGAAGCTCTTCGCGACGTCGGGGCGGCGCAGCAGGCGGTACAGGAATTCGTGCGGGAAGAGCCGTTCGCCCGCGGCTTCGGCGCGCTGCCACTCCTCGATGAGCACGCGCTCGACGCGGCGCATCGCCTCTTCCTCCGGAATGCACGTGTCGGTGACGCGGTTGAGATGGCGATCGAGGAGCGCCTGCTCGTCGGCGGCCGAGAGGTCGCGATAGTTCGGCACGCGCACGTAGAAGTCGTGCGCCACGAGATTGAAGACGTCCTCCTCGAGGTTGGCGCCGGTGCACGCGATCGCGTCCACCTTGCCGGCGCGGATCATCTCGGCCAGCGAGAGGCCGAGCTCGGCGGTGCTCATCGCGCCGGCGAGCGTCACGAACATGCCGCCGCCCGCGTCGACGTGGGCCGCGTAGCCGCGCGCGGCGTCGAGCAGCGCGGCGGCGTTGAAGTGACGGAAATGACGATCGAGGAACGACGCGATCGGACGAGATTCGCAGCCGGGATGTGACGAGAAGGCCATCTTGCGCTCCCCCACGACCAATCCTCCGGGATCGGCCGCGGTCGCGAGCGCCTCCCCGGGCGTCCTACGGTCCGCCAGGCTTGGCGGCCGCCATCGGAACGCGGGTGGCTGTTGATGCGATCGTAGCATCCGCGTCATCACGCGACAAGCACGATCGTGGCCAGGAACGCAGGCGCGTGAGCCAGCCGATCACCGACAGATCAGAGGACGCCCTTCAGCCGAGCGAGATGGTGCGCGCGGCTCACCGCGTTCGCGACGCGATCGCCGGCGGGATCCTGCAGCGGATTGACGGGGACGAGAAGCACCGTCTCTTCGCGCCGCGCCAGGACGTTGCTGGCAATCAGCATCCGCATCATCCAGATCGCCGCGCGGACACTGGGGCACTCGACGCCGATCCAGTCGGGATAACTCGCGGGCGCCACCGGCAACGGCGCCGCGGCGCGCAGTGCCGCGGCCGAGGCGGACCAGGCCGGTGACGCGGCGGCTTCACGGGCGAGCGCGCCGTCCGGCACGATCAACGGCGACTCCGCCTCCATCACCGCGAAGAGATCCGCGATCGCGCGCTGCTCGAAGCGCCACATGTGGCCGGACCAGTAGTGGCACGTCTTGGCCGCCACCGTGACGACGTTCTTGATTTCCTTCTCGAGGCGGTAGCCGGGACCGCTCGGCAGATCGAGGACGGCGCCATCGGCGCGCGCCGACACGTTCTCCATCGTGATCGCGCGCAGCAGCCACGCGGCCATGCCGTCGCTGTCGCAGCCCACGTGAATCCAGCCGGGCTCCTCCGACGGATCGGAGGGCAGCCCCGTCGCGAGCGTGATGCCGCGGCAGATCTCGCGATCGACGTCCGCCGCGCGCTCGGGCTGCGCCGCGATCTCGTCAGGAGTGGCCGGACGCAGCAGCCGTCCCTTGTGCGGAGGTCCGCCCGCCATGGCGAGATCGCAGAAGCTCTGCCAGATCTCGTTCCACGCGACCTGGCCGTCCGCGCCGTACTTCAGGTCCGCCGATCGCATCGGCGCGGGCTCGACGTCTTCGTACGAGCCCTGGTATTCCTGCGGCAGCAGCGCCTGGAGGCGCGCGTCGAGTGCCTCGAGCGCTGCCGTGTCGTCGGCGTCGGGCGTCATCGTTCGCTGCGGGCTACTGGCTCGAGCCGACGAGCAGGATCGGCGTGGTCGGCCCGGGACTGCCGCCCTCGGGCTCGAGCGTGACGGCGAACGCCGTCGGGTGCGCGGAGACCGGCGCGTTGTTGATCACGGTGAGGTGGCCCGCCGCGTCGGGCACGACGACGCCCGCGCTGTGCGGTTTGTCCGAGACGACCCACAGCTGATAGACGCGGCCGGGCGGCAGCGGCGGCAGGTTGGTCGCGACGAAGACGAAGCCCTGCGACGCGCTCCACAGGACGCGGCCCGTCGCTCCCTGCGCGCCGGTCTGGCCGGCGAGCTCGACGCGGCCGAGATCCGACGCGCGCAGCACGGCCGTCGTCTGCACGGCGTTCGCCGCGGAGGTCTGGAGCGCGACAATCTGCCGGTCGAGCGCGGCTTCGCGCTCCTGCGCGATCGTGAGCTGCTGCCGCAGGCGCGTGTTCTCCGTCCGGCTGTTCCATGCGAGGGCGCCCGAGGCGACGGCCGCCAGCGTCGCCGCCGCCGCGAGCCATCCCATCCATCGCGGCGCCGCCGGCTGCGGCCGTGGCTGCTGACGCGGCGTGAATTCGGCGACCGTCGCGGGAGCCGTCGCCGCCGCCAGCACGCGCGCCCGGAGTCCGGGCGGCAGCGGCGCCTGATCGACCGTCTGCGGCAGCGCCTCGACGACGCGCGCGAGGGAGGCGACTTCGCGGCGGCAGATCTCGCACGTGGCGAGGTGGGCGGCGAAGGCGTCGCGCTCGCCGCCCTCGAGCACGCCGAGGGCGTACGGCGCCGCGAGATCCGCGAAGGCGTCGTGATCGTGCCCCGTCATGTGCCTTCTCCCTGCTGCAGCCACTCGCGCAGCTGCGCCAGTGCCGTGCGCATCCGCGTCTTCACCGTGCCGAGCGGCTGGCCCAGGCGCTCGGCGATCGCGCTCTGGCTCAGGCCCTCGTAGTATGCGAGCTCGATCGGCGTGCGCGCCGAGTCGCCGAGCCGTTCCAGCGCCGTCCGCAGCCGCGCGGCGTCCTGCGCGCCGACCGCGACGGCTTCCTGGCCGGGATCGCCGCTGGCCAGATCGGGGAGCGGCACCGCGATCGTCCGGTCGGGCCGCGCCTGGCGCGACCGCAGGCGATCGAGCGATCGGCTGCGCGCCATCATCAGCAGCCAGCCGATGACGGTCGCCCGCCGCGGGTCGTACCGCGCGGCCTGCCGCCACGCCTGCGTGAAAACGTCCTGGACGACGTCCTCGGCGTCGGAGGCGTTGCCGAGGATGCGGAGGGCGAGGCTGTAGATGTTGCGGGCATGCGAGTCGTACAGGTCGCCCAGCGCCGCCGCGTCACCGGCCGCCATACGCTCCACCACGCGATGCGCGTGCGGCTCGACGGCGGTCCCTGGCCTCGTCATTCGCCATTGATTTTATCCGAGGGGCTCCGCCCCGCCAGGACCCTCCTTCCTTCTCTACGGCCGCCGGGCTTGGTTGGATGACCCCCATGGGTCCGGATTGCCCGACATCCAATCGCCGGAACCGCCCGTAGAGAGGGAGACATCGCATGGAGACGGGGGCCGGACAGCGGTTTCCGGGCCGTGCACTCATACAAGAGG
>Ga0075362_10000248_pt1 | contig 14959 bp, 14 predicted proteins | sample EndMetdeltDD1762_FD_71397 | JGI IMG/M metagenome (GOLD analysis project Ga0075362, IMG submission 71397) | Populus endosphere microbial communities from Tennessee, USA - Endosphere MetaG P. deltoides DD176-2 | ecosystem: Host-associated > Plants > Roots > Endosphere | place: USA: Tennessee...
CTCATTGACAAATTCGGCGGCCGGAAAAGCGGCGAAGACGGCTTCAACCAGCGGGTCCTGCCGCAAGGCCGCTTCCTGTGCCGCGCGCGACTCTTCGGCTATTTCCCGCAGCGAAGGCGCGCCGTCCTGCGTCGTCAATTCCGCGGTCCAGCGGCGACCCGTCGTCTTGAACAGCGCATCGCGCAATTGCGCTGAGGGATCGCCCGGATAGCCGGGAACAAGGCTGTAACGCAGTTCGTCGCCGCCCAGCGCAACGACGCGTATCCAGTCGCGCATGATCTGCGAGACCTGCAAGTGACCCGCGCGGTCGACCATGTTGACCAGCGCTTCCCACGGCGGGGACGCTTCGCCAGAAGACGCGGGTTTGCCCGGCGCATCGCCGGGGGCCAAAGCCAGGCCGCGCGCGGCGAGTTCTTCCAGCTTTTTTACAAGGCTGCCGGGATCGGGCATGTCGCTGGCGTGCATCACCCGCAGCAGCGCCATTTGCGCGGCGGCAAGCGGATCGGGCGCGGTGCGCACTTCGTCGTGGCCCTTCAGCAGCAATTGCCACAAGCGGTGTATCTGCCCGGCGGAAAGGCTGCACGCCCAGCCCTCTATTGCGGCGCGCTCCTCTGCGGAGACGGTATCGGCCGCGCCCTGCCCCAGCTGGGCCAGCGCAATCCGGTGGGTAAGTTCCATCGTCCCGCGCAACAGCGCCAAGGGCTCGATCCCCAGCGCGAATTGCTGCGCTACCAGTTCCAGAAGTTCCGCACCCTCGCCGGTCAGCAGCGCAGCGTAGAGGCGGCGCTGCAGGCTCTTGTCGGCAAGACCAAGCATGTCCTGAACATTGGCCGCAGTCACCGTGCCGTCACCGCCGAGATCAGCGTGGGCAATCGCCTGGTCGAGAATCGAGAGACCATCGCGCACCGAACCTTCGGCCGCAGCGGCGATCATGGCGAGCGCCTCGCTCTCTGCCGCAACGCCTTCCGCCGCGCAAATCCCGGCGAAGTGCTGGGCGAGTTCGGGCGCGGCGATGCGGCGCAAGTCGAAGCGCTGGCACCGGCTGAGCACCGTGACGGGAAGCTTGTCGGCCTCGGTGGTTGCAAACAGGAATTTCACATGCGGCGGCGGCTCTTCGAGCGTCTTGAGCAATGCATTGAACGCATTGCGCGACAGCATGTGCACTTCGTCGACGATGTAGATCTTGTAGCGCGCGGAAACGGCGGCGTAGCGCACTGCCTCGATAATCTCGCGCACGTCGTCGACGCCGGTGTTGCTGGCCGCATCCATTTCGATCACGTCGATGTGACGGCCTTCGGCAATGGCGACGCAGGGCTCGCAGACACCGCAGGGGTCAATCGTCGGCCCGCCCTGCCCGTCCGGCCCGATGCAGTTGAGCGCCTTGGCGATCAGCCGCGCAGTGCTGGTCTTGCCCACGCCGCGCACTCCGGTCATCAGGAAGGCATGGGCCAGCCGGTCCCGCTTGATCGCATTGCCCAGGGTCTGGACCATGGCTTCCTGCCCGATCAGCTGGGCAAAGGTTTGCGGGCGGTATTTGCGGGCGAGCACGCGGTAAGGCTGGGCCGATGCGGCGGGAGCTGGAGCGGCAGCCGCTGGAGGCGGGGCGACCGGTTCAGGCATGCCGAACATCGATTCCTGTCCGGCCGCCTCAAGCTCGGCAGCGCTGGGCATGGCATCTAGTTCGCCGTCTGGAATGTCGTCGGAATCGACCATGCGGATCGTGGTAGGGCCTGATCGCCAAAAAGTCGAAGGGTGTGTTTGAAAAGGAGCCGGCCGACCCGCCGCAACCCGTTGTGGCTGCTTCCTTCCGGACCTGACCAGGTTGGCGGACGCAAGCGTCCGACCGACTCCCGGCAGCGCCTATGGCAATTGCCCCGGAAAATCGCAAGCGTTTCGCCAAAGGTGGATTGAATCGGCTTGATCAATTTGCGAAACAGACCAAATCTATCAAGGGGGTTATCAAAATGAACAGGAAAGCCGCGCATCTCTTTGCCAGCCTCGCGCTGATTGCCACTGCCGTTCCCATGCCGGTTTTGGCGGACACGCCCAATTTCGGCGACGATTCGGGCCGTTTCGCCAAGGATGGCGAATGTGACGACATGCGCTTCGATGGACCGGGCATGACAGATACGCTGCTGATCGACAGCGATATCTTCCACGACGCCACCGATTGCCGCACTGCGTTCAACCAAGGACGGCTGCGCTATCTTGGCGGCCACCGCAATGGCGCACCGGCGACCTCTAGTTCAAATTCGCGCCGCGATGCCAGCCATATCCAATGGGGCAACGACACCAGCAAATATGCCAAGGATGGCGAGTGCGACGACAAACGCTTTACCGGCCCGGGCATGACGTCCACGCCGCTGCTTGATTCGGACATCAGCCACGATGCCACTGATTGCCGCGCGGCCTATGAGCAAGGCCGGCTGGAACTGCGCAGCTAGGACAGAAGTCTAGCGAAAATTGTCGGCGTATGCCTGAATCTTGAGGCGCCGGGGCGGGGTCTGCTGCACGCGAGCAGCGATCCCGTGGCGGTCCGCATAGGCCTGTGCCTCGGCCTGTGAGTCGAACTTCAGCACCACCTGCACCTGGGTATCCCCCGAGCCGCTCCACCCCATTAGCGGATCAGGGCGACGTGCCTCTGCGGGCACGAATTCGAGAATCCACTGATCGACAAGCGCCTTGCCGGACTGCATGGCGTTTTTCGGACGTTGATAGATGCGCGCGGTCATGTTCGACGCTTTCTCCCCAATCGGCAGCGGAATCAAGTACGGCGTTTGCCTTCAAAGGCATTTTTCGTCTTCAGGCTGGGATCTTCCGCCCATGGCTCGTCCGGCCAGCGGTGCTTGGGATAGCGGCCTTTCATGTCCTTGACGACATCGCGCCACGATCCGCGCCAGAAGCCCGGCAGATCGCGCGTTGTCTGGATCGGCTTGCCGCCCGGCGACGTCAGCTTGAGCAACAGCGGCTGCGGCGGTTGACCGAATGTGGGGTGCTTGTTCAAGCCAAATAACGCCTGCACCCGCACTTCCACTGAGGGTCCGCCGTCATCGTCATAGTCGATCGCATGGCTGGTCCCGACGGGACTGGTGAACTGGGACGGGACGAGCTTGTCCAGACCTTGCCGATCGGCATGGGTGAGGCGGCCGAGGAGAGCGTGATGCAGCGCCTGCGGATCGATATCGCCGAGCCGCCTGCCCAGCAGCGGCGCCAGCCATTCTTCCAGGCTGGCAAGCAGCGCCTCATTCGACAGGTCTTCCAGACCGGCATAGCGCGCGCGGCGCAGCAAAGCCTCGCTGCTGCGAGAAAACGGCAGAAGCGCAAGGCCTGCCTCCCGCACCCGTTCGATCAGGAAGGCAGCAATGGCATCGGCATCGGGAGCCGGATCAGGCCCGCGCGCCAGTGTCACGGCGCCCAGCCTTTGCTCGAGCAGCGCCTCGACGCGCCTTTCCGCCTGGATCCATTTGAGCACGGTCCGCCGCTCGATACGGTGGCCAAGCCAGCGCTGAACCTCCGCTTCGGACAGGGCAATCGCGCCGGTGATGCGGGCGCCCTTCGCCTCCCCCTGCGCCTCGCCCACGGCGAGCCATTCGGCGCGGGAAAGCGAAGACGCCGGATCGAGCCGCAGCCCCCTGCCCCCGCTGGTCAGCCAGTCTTCACCTGTCGCACTACGGCGCTTCGCAAGATTGTCTGGAAAGCCCTCAGCCAGAAGGATGGCGAGCGGCGGGCCGGCCTCGCTATCTGGCGGTGCCAGCTGCTGTGCGAGCTGAGCCCACCGCGCGGCCAGTTTCCGTGAGGATTCCGCCCGCGCGGACCTATCGCCGTTCCACCATTCCAGACGCTGGGAAAGGTCATCACCGCGCCCGCCCAGCCCCCGCTCCTGCAATAGCAGCGCAAGGCGTGCTGCACTTTCCGCCGCGCCATGCTGCGCAGCATAGAGCAGCATGTGCGTCAGTTCCGGTTCCATGGGCAGTCGTGCCATCGACCGGCCATGAGGGGTCATCGCGCCACTGGCATCGAGCGCGCCCAGCGCCTGCAGTTTCGCGTTTGCTGCAGCCCATGCTGCACTCGGTGGGGGGTCGAGCCAGGCCATATCCGCCGCATCGCGGGCGCCCCACTGCGCGAGGGCAAGCCGCAACGGCGCGAGGTCCGAAGTGAGCATCTCAGGCGGATCGAATGCTGCGCGGCCGGCATGCGCGCCCTCTTCCCACAAACGGTAGGCAACGCCCGGTCCCTGCCTTGCCGCTCGGCCCGCACGCTGCGCGGCAGCGGCCTGGCTGGCAGTATGCGTCGCCAGCCGCGTCACACCGGCTGCCTTGTCAAATTCGGCGCGGCGGGAGAGCCCGGCGTCGACGACTACCGAGACACCATCCAGCGTGAGCGAAGTTTCGGCAATCGCGGTAGCCAGCACGATGCGGCGGCGCCCTTCTGCGTCGCGGCGGATCGCAATGCGCTGCTCAGCGGGACTGCACTGGCCATGCAGCGGCAAAACCAGCGCGGCGGGCAAGCGTTCGGCCAGACGCTCTGAAGTGCGACCAATTTCCCCCACACCCGGTAGAAAGGCTAGAATGTCGCCCGTCTGCTCGCGCCATGCGGTCTGAACGGCGCTCGCCATCGCATCTTCGATCCGCAATTCAGGCCTTGCACCCAGCCAGCGAATTTCGAGTGGATGCGCCTTGCCCTCGCTCTCGATCACGGGAGCGCGATGTCCCTCCCTTCCCAGCAGCGCGGCGAAACGCGCGCCGTCAATGGTCGCCGACATCACAACCAGCCGCAAATCCTCGCGCAGAACCGCCTGGCATTCAATGGCGAGCGCGAGGCCGAGGTCGCTGTCGAGATGCCGCTCGTGCGCCTCGTCGAACAGCACTGCGGAAACGCCAGCCAGTTCGGGATCGGCCAGAATTGTGGAAACGAAAATCGCTTCGGTCACGACCAGGATCCGCGTGGCAGCGGAACGCTTGCTGTCGAGCCGCGTGAGGTAACCAACTGTCTGACCTGCCGCTTCACCAAGCATTTCAGCCATGCGTTCAGCGGCCGCGCGCGCCGCGACACGGCGGGGGGACAGGATGATGACTGTGCCCGTGCACCAATCCTCGGCAATGAGAGCCGGCGCGATGGCGGTTGTCTTGCCGGCGCCGGGAGGGGCTATCAGCACTGCGCTCGCGTCCTGGCGGAGTGCGGCTTGCAGTGCGGGAAGCACGTTCAAGATTGGCAGATCATCCACGCAGGCGCGTCTAACCGGCATTTGCATTCGTTGCCAGATTTCCTGCCGAGTCAAGACAGCCTTCCCGCACCCGCCGCATGAGACAAGATGCTTGCGCCATCGCATTCGGAGCCTAGTCTGCCAGCGTTCCTTGCTGCTCACGGGGGAGTGTTGACGATGGGAATCGCGCAAAGCCCACGCATGATTATTTGGGCAATTCCAGCTCTGATTTCATTATCGGGTTGCGGGCAAATGGCTGCCAAGAACGACAGCAACGCTAAACCGCAGGCGGCAATGTCGCAGGTTGGCTCTGGCGGCCGTGTCTCGGGATCCGCCAGCCCAGCAGGCAGCATGGGACAAGATGCCGCCATCGACTTCGGTGACGATGCCAGTAAGTACTCGCGCGACGGCGAATGCGATGACAAGCGCTTTAGCGGAACAGGCATGACACAGACCCCCTTGCTCGATTCCGACGTCCGCCATGACGCGACCGATTGCCGCGCGGCCTATAGGCAAGGTAGGCTGGCGCTCGGCGCAGGGTCAGCAACTTCTTCCAGCAATTATACCGACAGCGGCGTGAACCACATTCAATGGGGCGACGATGCCAGCAAATATGCCCGCGACGGCGAATGCGATGACAAGCGCTTCAGCGGCGCTGGAATGACCCTGACGCCCTTGCTCGACTCCGACATTCAACATGACGCGACAGATTGCCGCGCGGCCTATGCGCAGGGCAGGCTGTCTCTGCGGGAATAATCGCCGATTTTGGAAAGCCTGGTGCCTTGTGCAGCCGATCAATAGCGGCGCGCGACGGCAAATTCCGCGGCTTCCGCCATGGCACTGCGTGCTTCTCCGGCGGGGAAACCGGCAATGGCATCAATTGCGCGCTGGGCATAAAGCCGTGCCCGTTCCCGGGTGGCCCTGACGCAGTCATGCCGGTTGATCAGGGCGACGGCGTGGGCAAGGTCTTCGTCGTCAGTGCGGAAGCCGGCAATCGCATCCTGCCAGAACTGGCGTTCTTCTGCCGTACCGCGCGCATAGGCGAGGATCACAGGCAGAGTCATTTTGCCGTCGCGGAAATCGTCGCCCTTGCCCTTGCCCATTTCGGCGCTGTCGGAATCATAATCGATCGCATCATCGACGAGCTGGAAGGCAATGCCGAGGTTGCGGCCATAATCTTCCAAAGCGCGTTCCTCGGCATCGCTGCGTTCTGCGACGACGGCGGCAATGCGGGTGGCGGCGGCAAAAAGCGCGGCGGTCTTGGCGCCGATGATGGACAGGTACCGGTCTTCGCTGGTTTCGATATGGCGCTGGGCGGAAAGCTGATCGACTTCGCCCTCGGCAATCACTGCGGAGGCATGGCTGAGGATTTTTAGCACCTTCAGGCTGCCATCCTCGACCATCAGTTCGAAGGCGCGGCTGAACAGGAAGTCACCCACCAGCACCGAGGCGGGATTGCCAAACACGATGTTGGCCGTTTCCCTGCCTCGGCGAAGGTCTGACCCGTCGACGACATCGTCATGCAGGAGAGTGGCAGTGTGAATGAATTCGACAGCTGCAGCCAGTTTATGATGCCGAGTTCCGTGATAGTCACACAGCTCGGCGCCCGCGATGGTTAGCATCGGGCGCAGGCGTTTGCCGCCGCCTGAAATCAGATGCCCTGCAAGCGCTGGAATAAGCGGAATTTCGCTCTGCATCCGGTCAAGGATAACGGCATTGACGCTGTTCATCCCGGGCGCGGTGAGCGCCAGCATCGGGTTTATTGAAGCGTTTGCGCTTCGCGGCCGCAAAGGGACGATTTCGGCAGTCATGATTTCAGCGCATTGCCCGCTCGGGCGCGGAAGGCAAGTGCAAAGCGGACAATGGCAATATGCAAATTGTCATGCTAGCCGGGCAAAATGACTGACCCTGCTCCTGGTTCCGATCCCACGCTCGCCGGCTATCGGGCAAGCATCGACAACATCGACGCCGCGCTGATCCATATGCTTGCGGAACGCTTCCGCATCACCAAGGCTGTGGGAACATACAAGGCTGCCAATAACCTTCCGGCATCTGACCCCGCCCGCGAAGAGCGACAGATTGCAAGATTGCGGGCACTGGCCACAGATGCGCATCTCGACCCAGACTTCGGCGAGAAGTTCATCCGCTTCGTGATCGACGAAGTTATCCGTCACCACGTCAAGGCCAAGAACGGCGACTAGCTAGGCCTGAACAGAAAGTGGGCGCCCCGGCCACGGTGGCCGAGGCGCCAGCCTTCCTGACGAAAATTTACCTGCCGGCTGAGCCGATGATCAGGCCGATGAGACCGCCAGCGATGGCTGCCATCACGATGTCGCCATTGTTATCGCGGTAATAGCGATAGCCAGGCCGCGGGGCCGGAAGACCATAGTAGCCATAATTGCTGACTACGTAGGCACGGTTGCGATAGTTGGGGTAATACTGCCCCACGCGCCAGCGGCCGTCATATCCATCGTACCCGTAGTTGCCGCCATAATAAGACCACTGGCGACCCCGTTGGTCCCTCCAGTGATGGCGTCCGTTATGACTACGGCCCCACTGATCGCGCCGGTCATTACGATCCCATTGATCAGGGCGGCCGTCACGGTCACGGTCGCGGTTCCATTCTACACGATCGGGACGACCATCGCCGTCGCTATCGCGCCAACGGTTCTGCGCCTGCGCCGGAATTGCGGTGGCCAGAGTGCTGAGCGCTGTGAGTGCTGCAACCGTGGCGGTGATAGACTTCTTCATTGTCTTTCTCCTTCTGTGCGCGGGCGGCGACGCCCGTTCGCGACAAAAGACAAACCCTGCAGCCACGGCGGGAGTTGCATGAACATCAGACAACGCGGCAGAGCGTTTTTTCCCAGCGACGGGCGGTGGCTATGCGGCGAGTATTCGCGGCAACTTCAGCCGGACGAGCAGCCCGCCAAGATCCTCGCTTTCACCCAGTTCTACGGCGCCGCCGTAAATCTCCGCCACATCGCGAACAATCGCAAGGCCAAGGCCCGTGCCGGGCTTACCCGTGTCCAGACGGGCACCCCGATCGAAGATGCGCGTGCGCTCTTCTTCGGGAATTCCCATGCCGTCGTCTTCCACCCACACTTCACACCAGTCTGGATCACCGCTCTGGACGATGGTGACAAAGACAGATCCGCCGCCATATTTCGCAGCGTTCTCGATCAGGTTACCCAGAATTTCATCGAGGTCCTGCCGTTCGATGGCAACCAGGGCTGAGCGGTCGCCATCGAGGTCGAAGCGCGTCTTTTCGTAGAGCCGGGTGACGGCACGCAGCACGGCCTCGACGCTTTCCCACACGCTGGCACGCGAAAGGCCTATGGCACGGCGGCCAACAGCGCGCGCGCGCGCCAGATGGTGATCCACCTGCCGCCGCATGACGGCTGCTTCCCGTATTACCGTGTCGGCAAGATCGGGCGCCTTGGCGGTCGCGGCATTCATCACGACAGTCAGCGGGGTTTTCAGGGCATGGGCCAGATTGCCGGCATGGGTGCGTGCTTCTTCGGCCTGCCGCTCGGTATGCGCGAGCAGGGCATTGAGTTCTTCGACCATCGGCTGGACTTCGAGCGGCAGCGGTTCTGTCACGCGATTGGTGCCCGTCGTGCGCATCTGCTTGATCGCGCGCCTCACACGCCGCAGCGGTCCGAGGCCATACCAGGTCTGCAAGGCGGCCATGATGAACAGACCGAGGCCGAGAATGATGAAACTGTACGCCAGGATCGCGCGGGTGCGGGTGATCTGCTGGTCAAGGTCAGTCCGGCTGGCGGCGACGGCAAATTGCCACTTGGTTTCACTGCCAGGCAGGATGATCGACCGCTCCATGATGCGCAGCGGCTCGTCCGGCCGCTGGGCGCTGTCAAAGACGTGGGGCTGGATGTCGAAATGGCCGCTGCGCACAGGCAGGTTGCCATCCCACAGCGAGCGCGAGGCAAAATCCTCGTGTCCTTTGCCGCGTATCAGCCAGTAAAGCCCGCTGTTGGGTTCGAGAAAGCGCTGGTCGCCCAGCGGGCGGTTGAAGAACACCTCCCCATCCGGGCCGATCTCGGCCGAGCCGACCATGCCGGTCAGCATATAGCCCAGCTGCTCGTCGAAATTGCGGGTGATCAGGCTGGTCAGCGTCCGGTCCAGCGCGTAGCCGCCGACTGTCAGCAGGACAATGATCCATCCGGCAGCGATCAGCATGATCCGGGTGGATAGCGAACCGGTATGCGGCGGCGACGGCGGCGGGCTGGATTCCGCTTCCAAGGGCATGATTAGCCCCCCACTCTCACCCCGTTGGTCCTGAGCCTGCCGAATGACTGCACTTCTTCGCTACCTCGCTAGGAATAACAGCCCTTTGGCAAGCGCAGGGCAAACGGACTGGCGCAAATCAGCCGCGGCTGCCCGCCGCAGGGTCATCGAGGCTGTAGCCAAGGCCACGGATGGTCGTGATCACATCGGCACCCAGCTTCTTGCGAATGCGCGTGACAAAGACCTCGATGGTGTTCGAATCGCGATCAAAATCCTGATCGTAGATGTGCTCGATCAGCTCAGTGCGGCTGACTACCTTGCCTTTGTGGTGGAGCAGATACGACAGCAGCTTGTATTCCTGCGCAGTCAGTTTGACAGGCTCTCCATCAAGCGTAACCCGGCCCGAGCGCGTATCCAGCCGCACGTCGCCAGCAGTCAGTTCGCTGGAAGTGTTGCCCGAAGCGCGGCGGATCAGCGCGCGCAAGCGGGCAATCAGTTCTTCGGTCTGGAACGGCTTTGCCAGATAATCGTCGGCCCCGGCATCGAGCCCGGCAACTTTGTCCGACCAGCTGTCGCGCGCTGTGAGCACCAGCACCGGAAACTTGCGCCCTTCTCTTCGCCACATGCCCAGCACGGTCAGCCCGTCAATCTCGGGCAGGCCAAGATCGAGGATGACGGCGTCATATTCCTCGGTGCTGCCCATGAAATGGCCGTCCTCGCCATCCGTCGACAAATCGACCGCATAGCCAGTCTGTTCGAGAGTAGTCTTGAGCTGTTTGCCGAGAGTAGGTTCATCCTCGACGATCAGGATGCGCATGTAGTTCGTTCCCTTTGCCGCCTCGAGAGCGATTGCCTGTCACATGGGGCGAAAGCCACCAAGCGTCAAGCAAGCCGCCACTTGCGGTGCACTGGCCGTGCGCGCCTAACGTTTCTGGTCAAGCACACCGCCCGAACGGGCATCGACATCGACGAAGACCACCCGGCCTTCGCGGATGAACTTGAGGCGATAGGCCATGGCGGCGGGGTCGTATTCGGGGCCAAGGTATTGCATGCCGGGCATGGTGGGCAGCACGCGCTGCTCTATCTCGCGCAGCGAACGGACATTTCCGGCGCGCATTTCCTTGCGCACCTGCGTCTGTTCGCCGCTCGGCTGGGCAAATGATGTGAGGGCGGGAACGGCGAGTGCCGCAAAGGCAATAACGAGGGCGGGCAAGTGCTTCATGGTGCAGCGATAATTAACCTGCAGGCTTGAACAAGGCGTGAATGCGTCATTCGGCGCGCAGCCGGGCAATGTGGGCGGCGCGGATCGTGGCTGTGATCGGCCCAGGCGTGCCTGAGCCAATCGCGCGCCCGTCCACTTCGACAACCGGCAGAATCAGCATGCCCGCCGCCGACACCAATGCCTCCCGCGCCTGCAACAGCTCGTCCGGCGTGAACGGCCTCTCTTCGACTTGGAGGCCCAGTTCCGCTGCGATTTCCAGCAGTGGAATGCGGCTCGTTCCCGGCAGCACGCCATGATCGACCGGATGCGACACCAGCACTCCGCGCGCATCAATGATATGTGCGTTCATGCTCGAGCCTTCAGTGATGTGTCCGTTTTCCACCAGCAGTACGTCGTCCACCGCGGCAGCGCGCGCTTCCTGCTTCATCAACACGGCATAGAGCAGCTGCGTGGTCTTGGCGGTTCGCAAGTGCCAGCGCATGTCGGGCCGGAGCACGACGCGCAGGCCGCGGGCAGCGCGCGGATCGTCAATTAACGGCATTGCCTGGGTGAAGGCGATGCGCGTCGCGGGGATTGGCGCCGCAGTCAGGAAAGCGCGATCGCCGCTGCTTCCCGCCGTGACTTGCACATAGACCAGTCCCTCTTCGAGGCGATTGCGTAGGATAATTTCAGCCAGCAGTGGAGGCCAATCCGTGTCATCACCGATCGCGGCCATCTGCAGAGAATTCGCCAGCCGCGCGGCATTGCGCGGCCACGTCGGCAGTCTCCCCGCGATCACCGGGGCCACTTCATAGACGCTCTGCGAAAACAGCAGGCCCCGGTCGAAGATGGAAATGCGCGCCTCTGCTTCGGGAAGCCATTCGCCATTGAGCCAGACCGTGCGCATGGCCCACCCTCACTCTGCACTCGCCGCTTGTCAACGCGCCCCCGCCACCCTAGTGCCCGCGCACCATGGCCGCCGCACCGATCTTGAGCTGGGAGGACCTGGGCCTGATACAGGGCTCAGGCTGGCTGTTCCGCGGCCTCGACCTGCACATCGGCCCGCGTGACCGTCTGGCACTGATCGGCCGCAACGGCGCCGGCAAGACCACGCTGCTGCGCCTGATTGCAGGCCAGGTCGAAGCGGACAAAGGAAAGCGTTCCATCCAGCCGGGCACCAAAGTCGTGGTGCTGGAACAGAACCCGTTCTTCACCGGCTATGCCACTTTGCTCGACTTCGCACTGCACGAGCCGGGCGCCCCGCCCCGCCACGAAGTGGAGGCCATTGCCGGCCAGCTCGGCATTGACTTGTCGCGCGATGCGGAAAGCGCCAGCGGTGGCGAACGGCGGCGGGCTGCCCTGTGCCGCGCGCTCGCTTCCGAACCCGATCTGCTGCTTCTCGACGAGCCGACCAATCATCTCGATCTCGCCGCGATCGACTGGCTGGAGGGCTGGCTGGGTCGATACAAGGGCGCATTCGTCGTGATCAGCCACGACCGAACGTTCCTGACCCGGCTGACGAAGGCGACGCTGTGGCTCGACCGGGGCGCGCTGCGCCGCAAGGAAGTGGGATTCGGCGGCTATGAAGCCTGGGAAGATGCCGTCTATGCCGAAGAAGCCCGCTCGGCAGACAAGCTGGATGCCAAGCTGAAACTCGAGGCGCACTGGCTGGAGCGCGGCGTCACTGCGCGCCGGAAGCGCAACCAGGGCCGGCTCGAAAAACTATGGGAAATGCGCGCCCAGCGCGCCGCCATGCTCAGCCCGCAAGGCGCGGCGAAGCTGAAGCTGGCAAGCGACGACAGCAAGACCAAGGCTGTCATCACGGCGGACCGGGTCACCAAGTCATTCGGCGACCGCAAGATCATTCGCGACTTCTCCTTGCGGATCCAGCGCGGCGACCGCATCGGCGTGGTCGGCGCGAATGGATCGGGCAAGACGACACTGCTGAAACTGCTGACCGGCGAACTGGGGCCTGACGAAGGCACAGTGAGCCTTGCCAAGACGCTGCAGGGCACGGTGATCGACCAGCAGCGCAGCCTGATGACCCCGGAAAAGCGCGTGCGCGACATACTGGCCGAAGGCGGCGACTGGGTGGACGTGCGCGGGATCAGGAAACACGTTCAGGGGTATCTCAAGGACTTCCTTTTCGCCCCTGATCTGGTCGATGCCAAGATCGGCACGCTTTCGGGCGGCGAGCGCAGCCGCTTGCTGCTGGCCCGCGAATTCGCGCGAAAGAGCAATCTCCTCGTGCTCGACGAGCCGACCAACGACCTCGACTTGGAAACGCTCGACCTGCTGCAGGAAGTGATCGCGGATTACGATGGCACGGTGTTGATCGTCAGCCATGACCGCGATTTTCTCGACCGGACCGTGACTGTCACGCTAGGCCTCGACGGCAGCGGCAAAGTGGATATCGTCGCGGGCGGCTATGCCGACTGGGATGCCAGGCGCAAGCAATCCTCCACCAAGCCGACAAAATCCCCCCTCCCGCTTGCGGGAGGGGCCGGGGGAGGGTCTGTTGGCGGGGCTGCGAACACGTCCATCCCTAACCCCTCCCACAAGCGGGAAGGGAAAAAGCTGTCCTACAAAGACCAGCGCGACTACGATCTGCTTCCCGCCCGGGTCGAGGATCTCACCGCCCTGATCGCCCGCGACGAAGCCGCGCTGTCAGACCCGGCGCTTTACACCCGTGATCCCGCGAAGTTTGCGGCACTGACCGCAGCGATCGAGGCGGCCCGGGCCGAAAAAGACGCGGCCGAGGAACGCTGGCTGGAATTGGCGGAGATGGTGGAGGGGTGACGTCGTCCCGGGCTTGACCCGGGACCGCTGGCCAATATGCTCAATCCTCAATGGAACAGGGCGGTTACGTCTACATTCTCACCAACCGCGCGCACGGCGTCTTATATATCGGTGTGACTTCGAATATCGACGAACGCATCTGGCAACATCGCAATGGCTATGGCTCGAAGTTCTGCCGGAAATACGGGCTGGATCGACTGGTTTGTGTCGAGGAATACGCGTCGATCCAAGAAGCAATTGCGCGGGAAAAACAGCTGAAGAACTGGCAGCGCGCCTGGAAAATCGAATTGATCGAGGCCGTGAATCCCGAGTGGGAGGATCTTGGTAGCAGGATGGTGTAACCTGCTAAGTCGTATGCATAAGCCAGCGGTCCCGGGTCAAGCCCGGGACGACGCGTGGTTCACCCTATCCGGTAAAACCCTGCCACCCTGTCCAGCGCCAGTCCCAGCACCAGCTTGCCGCTGCGTGCTGGCCAGCCCAGCGCCTTCTCCGCGTCAGGCAGCCCTTCCCCTGCACAGACGACGCGCCACAAGACATCGGCCAGGCCCGGCCCGGCAGCCGCAATCGCTCCGTCGAACCGCGCCTTGGCGGCCATTTGTCGTTCGGTCGCATTGAGCCCTCGGTCCGTCCCCGAACCTTTGACCCGCACGACATCCCAACGCAACGTAACGCCCGGCGCGATCGCGGCGCGTTCCCAGTCCGCGCGCAGTCGTGCGCCCGCGTCAAATTGGAGATCGCTCAAATGGCCGCGCGAATGGAGCCAGGTGAGCGGGCTCTCGGCAAGGTTTACTGTTACACGGCGCCCACCCGGTTGGGGTGCCCGGCGCGAAGGACCTTCGAGCGTCAGTTCGCGTTCTACGAGTTGTCGCTGCATTTGCTTTTCTCCCTCGGTGGCGATGTGCGGTGTCTTGCCAAATGGCGAGGTATGTAGGAAAGGAAAAACCGATTTGGTTAAGAGGACTGCGCCCATGATCAATCGCATTCGCGACATTCGCCGAGAAAAGGGTTTGACGCTGGCAGATGTGGCTGAGCGATGCCTGCCTCCCACCACTCCCCAAACCATAGGTCGGCTCGAAACAGGTACTCGGCAACTTTCGCTTGCCTGGATGAACCGGATCGCAGCCGCGCTGGATGTCGACCCTGAACTGCTCGTTCGCGGCGAGGAAGGCGCTCAGCCGCAATTGATCGCAAGGCTGACGGACGCGGGCGCGGATGCGCTGACTGCGCCGCGTGACGCTGTGCTGCCCAGTCAACTCGGCAAGGACGGCGTGCTCGTTGCCATGAGTGTCGAGGCGAGCGCTGGCGAATATCGTGCTGGCGATCAGGTATGGATGCGCCAGTTTGAACCGGAAGACTTCACCCGGCTGCTGAACCGCGATGTCCTGGCCCCGCGGCCGGGCGGGCGGTTCGCTTTCGGACGGATGATCGACCGCCATGCGGCGCGCGTCGCGCTGCTCCCGCCGGGCCCCGGAACCAAGCAGGTGATTGTCGAAAATCCGCCCTGGCTCGCA
>Ga0075362_10000249_pt1 | contig 14958 bp, 12 predicted proteins | sample EndMetdeltDD1762_FD_71397 | JGI IMG/M metagenome (GOLD analysis project Ga0075362, IMG submission 71397) | Populus endosphere microbial communities from Tennessee, USA - Endosphere MetaG P. deltoides DD176-2 | ecosystem: Host-associated > Plants > Roots > Endosphere | place: USA: Tennessee...
AGGGTCGACGGCTTGCGCTGCGAGCCGTACGACGCTGCCGATTCTCTCTTCTATGAAGACTGCTGAAACCACTTTTGTTGTCCCGACCTATCGTCTCCGGGATGTCGCAGAAACCGTTGAAATATACGATGAACATTTCCGGAGTAACGGACACTCGGTGAAGATGATTGTCTTTGACGACTCGAGCTTTGCCAACCACGAGAAATATTTCAGTCGACTCGAGCAGACAAAGACCGCAAACGAATTATTCTACGTCGGACCCCGTGAAAAGGAGCAGTTCCTCTCGTTTCTAAACAAAAAGCTGCGGGATAGAAAGCTTGAAGCACTTGTTCGGAATCTTTTCAGGCCGAGCTATGGTGGTAATCGCAACTTTACTCTGATGTACACGCTTGGATCCTTCATGGTCAGCGCCGACGATGATATGCGGCCGTATGCGTTGGTTGAAGCAAGTCCCGAATCGCTCGGCCACGATGAGGTTTGCCGTGGCCGTCTCCACAAGATCGGAACAAACGATTATCTGCAGAAGTCATACGATCTGTTAACTGCATTCAAAGATGTTCTTGGAAAGCGGGTACGTGAGGTTCCTGGCAACTATGAATCGGGCGAGTTTTTGCAAGATACAGCGATGGATCTTGAAACGAATGTCAGCCATGAGTTCGCAACAGAGAACTCATTGCTTCTGGAGGAAGGAGATCTTTCGCGGAACGCTGTGATTAAGATTGCTCAGACATTCAGGAGCGGGACGAACGACATCGATGCCCTCGACTATGTGTTTATGTATCTGAACGACGAAAAGCAGAGTCATGCAGAGATGAGCCGTATCAACGATGTTTATGTACTCGAAAATTTCCGGCCCGTTGTAACCAACAAGAACTGGCGGATCGATTGCGGGGTCGCAGGTTACGATAACCGACTTGGGTTACCACCATTCTTCCCGACGCGGTTGCGCTTCGAAGACTATATCTACCGGCTCTGGATCCAGCAGGACGGAATCGCAGCAGCTCATACCGATGCTGTTCAGACGCATATCAAGAACAACTACATGCGAAATCCGTTGGCGACAGATGTCTTCAACGAAGAAATCTGCACCCTGCTGAAGAAGAAGATCAAAGAAAGCCTCGTTTCAGTCGATGATCTTTCGATACGGTTTGATTATCAGGGTGAAGTCACACTCCGCGACAGCGAAGAGATTCTTGAAAAGATCATGGATGTCCATGCCCAGGTTCTTAAACGGGCTGCGTCGGCAAAGAATGAAGAACGAAAAAGAATATTGCTTCTGTTTGCGGAAAATCTTGCGCGATCATTCTACGGGTTCGAGCCGGACTTCTTCCAGCAGAATGTTTCACGAATTGTGGATGACGTCGTGAGTCAAATTCGGGCCTCCCTTGAGATCTGGCCGACGCTTATTGAGATTTGTTACTTTCAAAAAGATAAACGGGAGTTTCCAAAGCGAAAAATTGAGAACAGGAAAGCGAAAGCGAGAACGGGAAACGGCTCTCGCTCTAGTTGACCAATTCTGCTGCCTTGCTTGGCTGATTATGGTACTCTTGTCTTATGCCAGTGGCTGAAAATTCAGGCCTGAAGCCAACAGCAGACGACTTCCTGTCGATCATCCGTAAGCAACAGCTGGGGAAGCTCAAGATTTACCTTGGACCTTGCCCTGGTGTCGGAAAAACCTACCAAATGCTGGTCGAAGGGAACCGTCTCCGGCGACAGGGAGTGGATGTCGTCATTGGCTATGTCGAACCCCACGATCGCCAGGATACAACGGCTCAGATTGGAGAACTGGAGATTGTTCCTCCACGCCTGATCAGGTATCATGGTATCATGCTGAAAGAGATGGATCTCGAAGCCGTTCTCGCGCGGAAACCAACTGTCGCACTTGTGGATGAACTGGCTCATACAAACGCGCCGGAGAGCCAAAATCGGAAGCGATACGAAGATGTAGCAGATCTGCTTCGTGCTGGGATCAACGTGATTGCGACGGTGAACATCCAGCATTTCGAATCGCTTTACAACATCGTCGAAGACGCAACCGGTGTGCGAGTCAAAGAGCGGGTTCCGGATGAGATCATCATTCAGGCAGACCAGATTGTAAATATTGACCTGCCAGCGGAAGATTTGCAGGAGCGGTTACAGGCTGGGAAGATCTATCCACAAGAACGAATTGAAACCGCGCTCGCAAATTTTTTTACAACTAAAAATCTGACTCGCCTGCGTGAAATGACGTTTAGTGAAACCGCAAACATTCTCGATCGTAAAGACCGCGAAGCCGCCGATTCCGGAAGTAACATTGGCGGGCTGGGTCAGGTGATGGTGGCAATCAGCAGCCAGGGACCGGACCCAGGACGGTTGCTTCGCAAAACAGCTCGGCTCGCAGCCCAGCTAAATGCTCAATGGTACGCTGTCTACGTTCGAACGCCGAATGAATCAGCATTAAAGATCGATGCCACGATTCAGAGGCGGGTTGCCGACACACTTGAAGCGGCCCAGAAAATGGGCGGCCTCGTGATCTCGCTCAAACACGAGAATGTTGCGCAGGCACTGGTCTCGTTCGCCCGGGAATATGGGATCACGCATGTTGTGCTTGGACGCCCGCGCAAACGTTTCTTCCGAGTTTTTGCCCGACCATTGCATGATGAATTGATGTTTCAACTTTCCGGGGTCGATCTTGTGATTGTGTGAGCAAGGGGGACGACATTCCCCCTCCTTCGGCTGAAGCTTCGGTGGACAGGCTGGATGTTGTCAGAAATTCTGGTGTTAAAGGCGCAGTGGTCAGGCCGCGCCTATCCACGAAGAATTTTGGAGGTTCTGCGTGATTACGATGAATAATAGACCAATCCAGGGCGAGATAATTGATCAACACCGTACCTTTGGTCACGCGGATGCGTGGCCCTACTAAAATGATTCCCGCCATCGGTAGACTGCCTACCGCTGATTTGCGCTCGCGACACCGACCAAGCCTGTAGAGCTAACTATTAGTTTACAGCAAGGGCAATCATCCTGATGTAAATCGTTTGGGCTGTCCCAAAAAGATGGACAATCGGTTTTATTTCCATGGCGACCGCGACCTACGTGTCCAAGACTAGGCCGATCAACTAGCTCAGCAGCAACGGGCCCGATTGATGCCGGGTTTTAATAAAACTCAAAGATGATAGCTGGAAAAATTCACAGGACCCAGATATTGCCCACCGATCGCCAAGTCCTTACCACACTAGGGGCCAGTTTGTGCATTGCCGCCGCTGGCCTGTCGAATCGCTTGCGTTGGGGAGGTTCGTGGCAAATCACGGATCAAATGGAATAAGATGCCAACGGTTTTAAGAGTAAACGGCTATCGGTTCTTCTTCTTCAGCAATGAGGAGGGTAAACCGAAACACGTCCACGTAGAAAAAGCGGAGAGTTACGCTAAGTTCTGGATTGAACCCACTGAGCTTGAAGCATCTAGAGGATTCAACAGCTCAACATTGAAAGAGGTTCAAGAATCGATTATAAAAAGCATCAACCTATTAACATGCAAGTGGGATGAGCACTTTAGCCAATAGAGAAACAGTTGATGCGGTTGATGTGAAGTTCAGTGGTGATGATCTGGTTGTCCACTTATCTGACGGACGAACTATATCATCACCTCTGACATGGTTTCCGCGATTATTGGAAGCGACAGAAGAGCAACGGTGCAACTGGCGGCTTATCGGCCGCGGAATTGGCATTCATTGGGAAGATATCGACGAGGATATTTCTATCAGAGATTTGCTAGCATAGCTTAACCGATTACGGGAAGCGGCCAGCGGGCAAACTCAGAAATGGAGTTGCCTTTTTTGTTCTCAGTGCACAGGTCGGCGAAGGAACAGTTCGTGACCGTAGCTGCCCTTAGCCTTGAGCAGAATGAAGATGATCGAAAGCAGCATAGAATTTGATCGGTCGAATCCATAACGGGATGTTTCTAAATACTTGTGAGGACGACACATCTCGAGCGTCGGAAGTTGCAGGGAAAGGATGCAGAATGCAGGAGTCCGAATTCTGTATTCTTTCTATTTAGCCGTGAAATTATTTCATGTTGCCGATCTTCATCTGGGTTGCCGTCGACTAAACGGGCGTCTTCCCGATTCCGACCTCGTGGAGGCATTCCAGTTCATCGCCCGGCGGGCAATCGAGGAACAAGCGGAAGTGTTTCTCATTGCAGGCGATTTATTCGATCGGGCACAGGTAGAACCCTCTCATCTGAGGCAGGCGCAACAGGTGCTGGCAGAACTGAAAACCGCGGGAATCCGGGCCATTGGGATCGAAGGGAATCACGACAAAGCTTTCCTCCATTCGGATGAATCAACTTGGGTTCAATTCCTGGCTGACGATGGTCTCTTAGTTCTTCTCCGGCCAGAGTTTGAAGAAGAAGGAGCTCGGCTTGCCCCTTGGGATCAGGAGCAAAAGCGAGGGGCATGGATTGATGTGAATGGGATCCGATTTGTCGGGGCTGGTTACCTCGGAGCTGCTACGCCTCACAAGACTCGGGAGATCATTTCCAGGCTCGATGCCGGTCGGATACATGTCCTGCTGTTGCACGCAGGGCCAGATTATTTTGTGGGTGAAGGAGGAGGTTTTTCATCTGGAGATCTTCAAGCAGTGCGCGAGAAGGTTTGCTATCTCGCCCTGGGTCATATTCACCGGCCAATGCAATATGGGGATTGGGCGTGCAATCCTGGCTCCCCTGAGAACTGTGATCTCCGGGAGGCAAGCTACGATTTTGATCGCAAGGGAAAGGTTGCACCGAGAGGATACGCAGTCGTAAAAATCGATCCGGTCCAACCGGATGGATCCACAACGTTTGAACTTCGCAGCAACCCCCGCCGAAGCGTTCATCGCCTGGACATTGATTGCTCGCCGTTCGGAAATAAACTTAAGGATGGAGCAGCAGCCTTGGTGAAGGCTGCTGTGAAGCTGATTCGTGCGGATGATACTGATACCGTCATCGATTTGCGTCTTACAGGGAAACTGAACCTGAACCGGGTCGCACTCGACCAAGCGCTCGTGTCGCAGCAAATTGAACAACAGGCTGGAGTGTACGCTGTTGGGATTGATGTAACCGGCCTGAATGTTGGAGCACAGCCTGATGAAATTTTTGGGCGAAGTGCCGGAATTTCTCGGGAAAAAATCGAGCAACAAGCCATCCGCGCGCTTCTTGACCAGCAAGATCTCCTCGGATTGGAAGAAGCCAAAGGGGAGTTGGCCACTTTCTTTTACGAAATCAAAGAGGCAGTCCGCCAGAACCGACAGACCGTTGAGCTGACGGAGCGAATTAGATCCAGTTCGCTGGTGGAGCAGATCCATGCCGCGCAGTGCTCCAGGACAGGAGCGGAACAGGAATGGAGACCATGATCATTGAGTCTGTGCGCCTCAAGAACATTAAGTCGTACGACGAAGGAGAGGATGGCAAGGGTGTCAGAATTGATTTTGCGCCTGGGACGAATCGAATCGCCGGGCTCAACGGCCATGGCAAAACGACATTGATCGAAGTGATCGGATACGCACTCTTCTGCAGTGAACCAATCTTCGAGGAGAATTTTGATATTGCGACCTATTTCCTGAGAGCTGGTAAGAAGGCAGGGGAAATCGATCTCCAGTTCCAACATGAGCATGAAAGCTATCGGATTGAACGCGGGCTCGGTCCTCAAAGCCAGAGGAGGGCCAAGGTCATCCAACTTAGTGATGGAAGCATTTGCGCCGAGGGAAACGCAGAGGTCGCTAGGTTTCTCTGCCGTCTGTTTCGAGTTGATAAGGATCAGCATCTGGCAGAACTCTTTTCCAAGCTCATTGGAGTGCGTCAGGGGCGATTGACCTGGCCGTTTGATTCAACCCCAAGTGAAGCGAAAAGGTTTTTTGAACCCTTGTTGGAGGTGGCGGTCTTCCGGGAATGCTACGATCGGCTTAAACCGGTAATCGATGATCTTAAGGTAGAAGTGCATACCCAAGAAAAAACACTGGCGGGCGTCGAGGAACGACTTCGGGAACGGGAGGGAACCGATAAACTTGTCGAACAGAAACGGAGCAGGCGTATTGAACTTGAGCGACAAGTGAAGGATTTCATTGCTGTACGAGACGCGGCATATAGTCAAAAGGAGGCATTGGAAGCCCGGGAAAATCTAATCAAAGAAACGGATCAGAATCGTGAAACTGCCCAAGGCGTGCTGACGTTGGCAACACAACAATTCAAAGCTGCTGCCCAAAGGATAGAGGAAGCTCGTGTGGCTGCTGAGGTCATTGCCAGCGCTGCCCCGGCCTATCAAGCCTACGAAGAAGCCGAAAAGCGACTCCAGGTACTCCGTCTCCAGCAGCGGAGCCAAGCGATCCTGGAGAAGCAGAAGAATGACATGGAAAAAGAGCACACGGCTCTTGAAGGAAGGTTAAATTCTGCATGCGAACAGGCGGATCTACTAGCTCGACAGATTCACAGCAAGAAAGAGGTCCAGACTGCAATCCAAGAAAAGGCGAGCCAGTTGCAACGAGATCTGGCCGAGTCGCTCACGGATTTCGAAGTCCAGGACAAGATAGTGGATCAAATGGTGCAGGACCTTTCCAAGATCAGCCATTTCGTCAAGGGTACGGAGAACTCATTGTCAGATCGTAAGGAGAATCTTCATGAGATTCTAGCACTTGAGGCTGAGATCCGATCTTGGGACAGTGCGGCTCCTGAACAAGCACGCCAGCGTGAAACGAAGGCAGATGATCTCTTACAGGAAGCCCGGCAGCGACTGGCTGAAGCTGATTCAGCACGTACAACGCTGACAACGCAACTAGTGGAGATCGGAGACGGGTTCTGCCCATTTCTAAAGGAACAGTGCCGGCAATTTGATCCGGCAAAGGTTGAAGCAGATCTCAGTCGGAAGCAGGAGTTGGTCAACACGTTGAATCGAGATGTGGTCATTGCCAAGGCGAAGCTCGACCAGACGAAAGCCCATCGTGAACAAATCGATCTGGAAGCAACAGAAATAGCTGGCCGGCGCGCGAAACTGGAGGGATTGGTACATTGGTTGATTAGATCTTTGTGTGACCCACTTCCGGTCAGTGTTGAAGTGACAGTCACACGGCTCCTCGATCGGTTGCCGGACCTCGAAATGCTCCCACCTCTGCCGCCGGCACCACCAAGTGATGCGGACGGTCTGAAGCTCGAGGTTTTTCATGAGCGAAGTTTGTTATTTCACGCTGAACTAGCTCGATGGACGGAAGCTGTAGAATCGAGGGTGCAGGATCGGGTTCGTGGGTTTCGCGAAGAACAGCGGCGACAAAATGCTGAGGATCAGAACCTGATCAATCTGAAAACGCAGCTCGTTGACATTGACAACGAAATTGAAAAACTGACCATCGCCGAAAAAACCCAACTCAAGGCGGCAAAGACCTTTGAAGACCAAATCAGGCAGCTCGCTGGCCAGCTCACCGATTTGGAACAGCGGTTAAAGGAGTACGTCCCGGTAGCCGACGAAATCGCACACTTGGAGTGGGCCCAGCAGAATCAGAGGGAGGATTACCAACGGTATCTCGGGGCAAAGCCATTGGCTGATCAAAAGAAGGATCGAGAGGAGGAGCTCAAGAATCGACAAAACGAGATGACCGCGGCTGCTGTTGTGCTGAAGTCTCGGGAAGCGATTTACAAGGAAGCGCATAAAGAATTTGATCCAAGCGAATTGTCAGTAGCTAGGAGGGAGTTTGAACAGCGGAGTCTCGAAGTCGCACGAGAATCGGTCCACCTGTCGAGCGCCATCGAGGATTTGAAACGAGAAGAGAAACGCCTGCATGAATGGGAACAAACATGGGCAAATCGGGAGGTCATTGTTAATGAAATCGATCGGTTAAATGCCTCGATTTGTCTGACTGAGCTCGCCCGCACTGTTCTGAGAGCTTGCGCACCTGCTGTAGCTCAACATTTGTGCGACCGAATCGCACAACAGGCGCAGCAGATCTTCAACCAAATCAATCATGACCCGGTGGAACTAAATTGGGAGGCGATACCCCGTTATAGTTTGCGTGTTATTCCGGGCAACCGCCGCTTTGCAATGTTGTCTGGTGGCGAACAGACCAAACTGGCGCTTGCGATGACTCTGGCCATGATTCAGCAATTCAGTGGATTGCGATTTTGTATTTTCGATGAACCAACCTACGGTGTCGATGCCGAGAGTCGCGAAAAGCTTGCTGACGCCATTCTCACAGCCCAGGAGGCCGCCGGTTTCGAACAACTGATCATTGTTTCCCACGACGATGTGTTCAATGGGAAGATTGAACACTCGATTCTCCTGCGGAAACGAGCAGATCTGGGCACCTTTGCGGTATAAGGACTGAAATTTTAGGTTTGAACTTTGATCCGGATCTTTATATCCGGTACAAGGTCTGTCGCAGGCAAATTAGTTTGGGAAAGCTGATTTGCCATAGCCGAGTCTCTCAAAAAAGAAAATACACTTTGTATTTCCGTTTTTGAGCGAGGTTAACCCCACGAATCGGCTCGCAGAGTTAGTCAACAATCCGCCGAGCGGAAATTTCATCAGGGTTGATGAAATTTCAGGGTCGAAACCTACAGTTTAACAGGAAGAGAAGCATACCACCGTCACCGGACTTTACTCGATAGACTTTAAATTTTACGTGCTAAACTGTAGATTCTTAAACTTTGTACGCTGAATGAACCGAACGCTCGCTACTTTCGCTGCAGCTGCACTTTTGTTGGCCAACGCTTGGGCTCAGGAAAAACCGTTACCCGACAAATATGATGCGCCACTTGGAATTGCCTTTGAGGAACTGAAATACCCGTATCCGACTGCCTACCTAAATCTGCTGGTGGAAGGCCAGGAGCTGCGGATGTGTTTCATGGATATTCAGCCGACCCAAAACCCAAATGGCCGGAGCGTTGTGCTACTGCATGGGAAGAATTTCTGGGGAGCCTACTGGGGGAATACGATCAAGTTCCTGACCGATCACGGGTTTCGCGTGATCGTTCCCGATCAGATCGGGTTTGGAAAATCGTCAAAGCCGAACATCCATTACAGCTTTGATTTTCTTGCGGAAAACACCGCAGGGTTGCTCGATCTGCTGCATGTCCAGAAGGCTATTATTATCGGACATTCGATGGGGGGAATGCTAGCAATCCGATTTGCTCGGTTGTATCCGGGTCGCACGGAGGCACTTATCCTGGAGAACCCAATCGGTCTAGAAGATTACAGGTTGAGCGTGCCTCCGGCATCCCTTGAACAGCTCTTCCAGCAGGAACTAAATACAAGTATTGAGCATTACCGCGCATACGTACAGGGCTATTTCGTGAACTATCCGAAGGATAAAGCAGAGGAGTTTGTCGAGCCACGAATGCGAGTCAGTTTAAGCAGCGAATTTCCGCGATGGGCGATGGCATCTGCACTAACAACATTAATGATTTATCAGCAGCCTGTTTGCTACGAATTGTCTGAGATCAAAGTCTCAACTCTTTTGGTCATCGGGCAGGAAGATCACACCGCCGTCGGCAAAGATCGTGCGCCGATCGATTTGCAGAAAAACCTCGGAAATATCGCTGGATTGGCTAGAAAGGCCTCCACAACGATTTCGGGTTCCCGTCTCATAGAACTCCCGAACGTTGGTCATATCCCGCATCTGGAAGCACCAGACGCATTTCATCAAGCAGTGGACAATTTCCTGCAACGGTAATAATCGGGTTACGCTGCGCCGTGGCCGAATATACGCTCTTCGCCGTCGACATGACCCTAAATGTTATATACCTCGTGGCCATGCAGAAGACTCCGAAATTCTTCGCGAGTGGGGGTGATCCTACCATAACACCTTAAGTGCGTTCCGAATTCGATCTGAACCCAGTTCCACTTTTGTGATCCGCCCACGGCGGATGATCTTGGGGTGAGATATCATTTCATCTTCATGACCGTCTCGACCACCTTGACCTTAAGGAAACCGAAGATCAGCACTTCTAAAGCCCTCCAATCTCTATTCACCGAATCGCTGGAAATTGTCTGAAACTCGAGGTAATACGAAAACTATGTTCCGCTTATCTTTGGTGCTCTTGCTCGGCTTTGTGATGAGCTCTACGACTATGGCTCAAGATTCAGGTGAGCATATCGTGGTCACTGGCGGTCCCACCATGACGGAATGGGAAAGGTACAAGCTGGAGCCGCACGACAATTGGTGGATGAATTTCGTGCGTGCAAGCCGGCTTCGAATTGAGCAACTGCGCAACCAATATGGCCCTTCAAGCCCGATCACCTGGTTAGTTTACCAAAAAGCGTATCAACGTCGCCAACTGCAGGAAAAGCGAAATCTGTTCAGCATCATCGAATCGGTGCGGGATAAATATGGTCTCAAGCTGGTTTATTTTAACACGTCTGACCAGTTGTGCGCTTATCTCAACAACGGCCTTGATCGGTCGGTGTACAAGATCGGGTCATTCGATTACTTCGGCCACTCGAACCGTGCTTGTTTCATGATCGATTATAGCAACGAAATCGCGAGCGGATCCAAGGTATGGCTTCATGAGACAGAGCTAAAGCAGAAACTGCACCGCGGCATTTTCGCCAGGAACGCGGAGATCAAGAGCTGGGGATGCTATACCGGTGAGAGCATGGCGAAGCTGTGGTACCGGGCCACCGGAGCTAAGATGATCGGGGCACTCGGCAAAACTCAGTACATGACCAACGAACTGCCCGTGCTGAGCACTTCCAAGGGCCGTTGGGTAACAGGACTTTAGTAATACAGTGCAACTTTGCACTCGATAGGAAACACCTATTCAACATCAGCTGCTAATTCTGCCCTTTGCTCTAGGAAAAAGAGGCTGCCTTTACCCGGTTTAACAACTCGTAATGAACCTATCTGAACTTCAGAACATCTATTCGACGCCCTTTTTTGATCTTATTCAGCGTGCCCGGGAGGTTCTTGTCGCGAACTGGAAAAAGAACGAAGTGCAGCTTTGTACACTATTAAGCATCAAGACGGGTGGCTGCAGCGAGGACTGCGCTTACTGCGCACAGAGCGCTCGGTACTCGACCGGTGTCCAGGCTGAACGTCTGATGGAACGTGAGCAGGTGCTGAAAGTGGCTCGACGAGCCCGTGAAAACGGGTCCACCCGATTTTGCATGGGTGCAGCTTGGAAGGGCGTTCGCAATGGTGATGCGAAGTTCGACCAAGTGCTCGATATCGTCCGCGATGTCAGCGCACTCGGTATGGAAGTTTGTGTCACACTTGGGCAACTAAGCCTGGTTGAAGCTTGGAAACTCAAGGAAGCGGGGGTCACAGCGTATAATCATAATATTGACACCTCGGAAGAGTATTACCCTGAGATCGTATCGACGCACACCTTCGCGGATCGCCTGAACACCATTCGTGCGGTCCAACGGGCCGAAATGTCGGTCTGCTGCGGGGGAATCATCGGAATGGGGGAAACTGAGATCGATCGCCTTAAGATGCTCGAAGTATTGACGAATTTCGATCTTCCTCCGGAAAGTGTCCCAATCAATTGTCTGATGCCGATGCCAGGCACTCCCCTGGAGAAACAGGCTCCGGTCGACGTTTTCGAACTGGTTCGCCTGATTGCAACCACCCGGATTGCCTTCCCCAAAGCAAAAGTCCGGCTTTCAGCTGGCCGTACTCGACTTTCCAAAGAGGCCCAGGCACTCTGCTTATTCGCCGGTGCCAATTCAATCTTCTACGGAGACAAGCTTCTCACCGCTAAAAATCCAGGTGTTGATGATGATCGTACACTCCTCACGGCGCTGGACTTGGAACCCCAGCCGGCTTTCGCGAATCGCTAAAATATTTTCCATTTAAATTGAAACATAACCGGCGTGAGCAAAGTAATGAGAGCATTCCTATGGAGAGAAGGAGTCGAAGAGTGAGTCAACTGATCGTCGTGGATGGAGGTGTTCCTTTAACCTGAATCCCAAGGAATGGAATGAAAACAGCCCTTGTCGTAGGAGCCCTTGGTGTGATCGGCCGGAATTTGACCGAATATCTCAGCCAACAACTTGATTGGAATGTCATCGGCCTTTCTCGCCGCCTGCCCGACTTTGAAAGCCGAGCGCGCCATGTTTCAGTCGATTTGCTCAAAGATGCCGACACGGCAGCACAGGCGAAGGAGTGGAAGCATGTTACCCATGTTTTCTACGCCGCCTACCAGCCTAGTTGCAGCTTCGCCGAGGAAGTTCAGCCAAATCTGGAAATGCTGCGCAACCTACTCCGCACACTCGAACCGGTGGCGTTGAAGCTCGAGCGCGTAGTGCTCAATGAGGGTGTAAAGGCATACGGAGTCCACCTCGGCCCGTTCAAGACACCAGCAAAGGAGACTGATGCCCGCCACCTTCCGCCCAACTTTTATTATGCACAGGAGGACTTCTTGAGGGTGCAGCAGGCAGGCAAGTCGTGGACCTATACGGTGCTACGACCCGACGTCGTCTGCGGCTTCTCGGTCGGAAGCGCAATGAACCTGCCGTTGATCATCGCCACTTACGCGGCCATCTCGCGTGAGATGGGAGTCCCGTTGCGCTTTCCGGGCAAGCCCGGCGCTTATCGTGCGTTGGCCCAGGCGACAGCTTCCTCGCTTCACGCCGAGGCGAGTGAGTGGGCTGCCACAGCACCGTTAGCAGCCAACGAAACCTTTAATGTGACCAATGGTGATTATTTCCGTTGGGAACACATTTGGCCCCGCATCGCCGATTTCTTTGAAATACCGCTGGCTGCTCCGCAAACAATTTCGCTTCAGTCGTGGATGAGTGACAAGGGGCCCGTGTGGGATGAAATCGTCCGCAAACACAACCTGCGTCCCTATCGCCTCGAACAACTCGCGGCATGGGCATTTGGTGATTTCATTTTCGGTTGCGACTACGACGTTATTTCCGACACCACCAAGCTCAGGCAACATGGCTTTCACAGGGTGGAGGAAAGCGAAGCGATGTTTCTCTGTCTGCTACGGCAATTTCGCGAGACTCGGATCATCCCCTGAAACCAACTTCCGAATCGTAGCGGTAGCCCAGAAGGCCTCAGAGCTTCGGATTTCTGTCCCACAACCTAACTTCGGGAACTTGGGTCGACCAGGCAGGTCCAGTCAATATCCGACAACTTAAAATACGAAATAGAACGTTAGCGTGATACGCTTTAACGAAATGAGCCCGCAAAGAGCCGAACAGCCTGAGAGCCACGATAGGCACCACTTTGCTGTTAATCAGTCGGCTTTGGTGCTGCTATTGGCGTTTGCCGCTGGAGCAACTGTCGCCAACATCTATTACAGTCAGCCCCTACTCGAGAGCATCGCGAAACACTTTCGCTCGAGTTACTCAGCAACTAGCATTGTGTCCGTCGCCACCCAGCTAGGATACGCAAGTGGACTACTTCTGATTCTGCCTCTCGGCGATAGCTTTGAGCGTCGTACTCTAATTGTAACCTCTATCGTTGGGACAGCGCTCACTCTTCTCGCAGTGGCCTTCTCTCCTACATTCCCTATTCTGATCTTCGCGAGTTATTTCCTCGGCCTGATCTGTGTGACCCCACAATTGATCGTCGCATATGCCGCAGGGATCGCTGCGCCCGAAATTCGCGGACGCACAGTCGGGACCGTAATGAGTGGACTCTTCGTCGGCATTCTGTTCTCCCGGTCAGCAAGCGGGTTTGTCGGAGCTCGCGTAGGTTGGCAAGCAGTTTATTTCTTCGCAGCAGGAGCCATGCTATTGCTTGCTCTCCTTCTAGCTTTCATGGTGCCCACGCAGCGACCTGAACGCCGCATCCCTTATCGAAGGCTTCTCGGGTCCCTATGGCCCATCCTGAAACAGGAACCTGTTCTCCAGCGTCATGCAATGATCGGCGCGCTGGGCTTTGGTGCGTTCAGTGCCTTCTGGACGACACTGGCCTTCTATCTCACCAACCGACCAGAGCATTTTGATAGTCAAGTCATCGGATTGTTCGGTCTAGTAGGGATCGCCGGTGCGCTGGTGGCTCCAATTTCTGGACACCTATCTGATCGTTTCGAAGCTAAGATTGTAAATGGCACTGCACTTTTGGTGATCATTATCTCTTTCATCATAATGCGCTTTGCTGACTATTCTCTCTTTTACCTTATCATTGGTGTTTTTTTGATGGATGCCGGAGTCCAGGGAAGTCAGATTTCAAACCAAGCCCGTATCTATGCCCTTTTGCCCAATCTACGAAATCGCATTAACGCAGTTTATATGGTCTGTTATTTCCTCGGAGGCGCGCTTGGTTCGGCTATTGGTTCTCGAGCTCTAGAAGAATGGCAATGGACCGGCGTCTGCTCAACCGGGGCTGGTTTGGCTGCGGCAGGATTGGTGGTTTTGTTCTCCGCTCTCGAGTTTCGAGCCGGTAGTTCCCCCGAGGAAGCAAGTACTGACGAATAGAATTTTCGTTATCTCATGAACCAGCAGAAACCGATTCTCATTTATCTCCCAAGGTCATCCTTAAAGGTACGCAGATAATATAGCCGAAGACTTATCTAAAACGAGTTTCGGAAACTGGTAAGCGCTCGTTCTCGTGAGCTGTCTTGCTGCTGATCGAGAACGAGGAACGGAACCAACGAATTCATTCCACGAGATGGGAGACATGTCGCTACCTGCTTTGCCGCCTCACGCCAAATATGATTGCGCGCGAGAAGCGCAAATTCGACGACGTTGGCAAACAGTTGATCATCGAGCAGCTAGGCGGAGTCAAACCGGATGGAATAGGGTGCCGTAGCAGCTACGATATTACAAAGAATTCGAACGAAATCCGATAACGTCATTTCCACCGATTGCGCGAAACCCTGATTGATCCCTTTTCGATTTCGCTTCATCTTAAGTTCTCAACGCTCTTTACACTATGAATACTCTCTCACTTAAGGACTCGGAGCTTTTTCGGCAACAGGCCTATTTCGCGGGGCGATGGGCTGACGCAGATAATGGGACACAGTTCGAGGTTAATAACCCTGCTACCGGTGAAGTACTAGGT
>Ga0075362_10000250_pt1 | contig 14905 bp, 12 predicted proteins | sample EndMetdeltDD1762_FD_71397 | JGI IMG/M metagenome (GOLD analysis project Ga0075362, IMG submission 71397) | Populus endosphere microbial communities from Tennessee, USA - Endosphere MetaG P. deltoides DD176-2 | ecosystem: Host-associated > Plants > Roots > Endosphere | place: USA: Tennessee...
GATTTTTCGGTTCTTTTGAGCCGATTTTCGATTCAAAAAGGGAGGGCAATATACCCTTGCGATATTGCCCTCCCTTTTTGAATCGAAAATCGGCCAAAATAATCCAAAAAAACTCGACGAAAAATTTTAGTGGGATAGGTTCAAGAATAGAGAACTTGCAAAAACTGCCTTTGATCCGTTATCATAAACGCCTTATGAAAGAGCCAAAAACATATTTTATCCGAACCTACGGCTGCCAAATGAATGAACTCGACACCGAGATCATGGCAGGCCAGCTTCAAAAACGGGGGCTTGCCCCCACGGCCGATGAGGAAACTGCGGACCTTCTCATTTTTAACACCTGCTCGATCCGCGACCTTGCCGAAAGAAAAGTCATGGGGAAGCTCGGCCAGCTCGGCCGCACCCAAAAGCGGGACGTCCTCATCGGAGTCACCGGCTGCATGGCCATGGCAAAAAAAGATTCCCTCTTCCGTAAGTTCCCCCACCTCGATTTCGTCGTCGGGACGAACAACATCACTGACTTGGGCGTTGTTTTAGATGAAGTTCTTTACACCAAAAGGCCCGTCTATAAGACCGACGACCGATTTGAAGAAAATCTTGATTACTTAGCGGCGAAAAGGGACAACCCGCTGAAAGCCTTTGTCTCCATCATCCGGGGATGCGATAAATTCTGTACCTATTGCGTAGTCCCCTATACCCGCGGACAGGAAGTGTCCCGCCCTCCGGAGAGCATTGTCGAAGAGTGCGCAAAACTCGTCCAGCAAGGCTATAAAGAGATCACCCTTCTCGGCCAGAACGTCAACAGTTACGGAAAAGACAAACCTGAATGGAACTGCCTTTTCCACGATCTCCTGTACCGCCTCGATAAGATCCCCGGGATGGAACGGATCCGGTTCATGACTTCCCACCCAATCGACATCACTGTCGAATTGATGCAGGCGATCCGAGACCTCCCCTCCCTCTGCGAATTCGTCCACTTCCCCATCCAAGCGGGATCGAGCCGGATTTTGAAAAAAATGCACCGGATCTATACGAAAGAGCAGTACTTAGAAAAAGTCGCTCTCCTGCGCGAAATTGTTCCAAACGTCTCTTTAGGGACAGACATCATCGTCGGATTTCCTACGGAGACCGAAGCTGAATTCCAAGAGACCTACGACGTCCTCAAACAGATCCGTTATTCTCTCGCCTTCGTCTTCGCCTACAGCCCACGCAAAGGAACCCCTGCGATGCGCTGGAAAGATGACATTCCCGAGGAGGTCAAGCTAGAGCGCCTCCAGAGGCTCATGGACCTGCAAAACGAAATCAGCAACGAAGAGCGGCAGCAAATGCTCGGAGGCACATTTGAGGTTCTCGTAGAGCGTTTTAATAAAGATGGACGGATGCTGAAAGGCCGAACCCGCTGCTGGAAAAAGGTCATCTTCGAAGGGGATGAAAATCTCATCGGCTCTTTGCAGCAAGTCAAAGCTCACAGCTACAGCCACCAAACGCTCATCGGAGAAATCGCTAAGCCTGAAGAGGCTCCCCGCCTCCCAAGCAACCATCTCGCAGTCATCTAATGGTGTAATTTTTAATTCACTTTTATCCTAAATTAGTATAAACTTTTTGTAATAATTAGGTTTTTAATCGTGAATTCTCTTTTATTATCACGCATTGCAAAAGATTTTTTGAATTATGACCCTGAGTTGGTCCCTTCTCAGCAAATGTACCGTCTTGGCTGGGGACGTTCCACATTAGGACCCCACCCCCGCCGCTCGCGGACCTTAAATCAAAAAAAGCCCATTTCCCGCTTCGCTTCCCTGAATTTCTTAAGCGCCGTCCTTTCCGAATTGAAAGATCAACTCCATTCTCTTTTCGCTGAAGAGCCTTTTGCCTCGATCCTCCTCTCGTCTGCCCCAAAACTCGCCCCTCCCCGCTTTTTGCCTCCCGGCTCCTACAACCCGGCCCGCTACTTTTCGAAAGGAAGCCAAGATGCCGATAAAAAAAAGACGCCCTCCCCAATTCCCTACCTTCTGACTGAAACAAACGAATTTGATCGGGCGCGGCCCGTGCCAGGCAATTCGATCCTGTTCCGTTCCCTTTGCAAAGGCAAAGGGGTGCTTAAACAAAGCAAACAAGGCCTTATCTATCTTGATGTCGATAACCGCTTTATCTCTAGCCTCATCCCCTATTTAAAAGCATTCGGACTCGTCCGTCCCCCCTATTTTAACCTCTTCGGATCGCCAGAGGGAGCCCACATCCCGGTCGTTCCGGCGCGCGAGGCAGAACTTCGATATCTCGAATCCTTTCCCGAAATCAGCGGTGAATTTTCTTTTGAAATTCAGGGCCTTTTCTCGATGGAACCAGCTATCTGGCCCGAGGTGGAGCAAGTTTGGTTTTTCAAGCTCCATTCTCCTGAACTAGAGAAGCTTAGGAGAAGACACTTCCTCCCCGCAACCCCTGGCGGCCACTCCTTCCATATCGCTGTCGCGATCAAGCCTCGAACAACCCGTTCCGAACAGCCCCATCCTTTGCCTATCATGCGGATCAATGTCGGCTATCTAGCTGCCTAAAAACCATTGAAGAAAACACCCAATTCCCCCATCCTATAAGGCGATTGTTAAGATTTTTACAGAAGATGGTTGAAAAGTATTTTTTTCAGAAAATTCAAGGGGATTCTTTATGAGTTTAAAAAGCATCGCAATGGAATCTGCATCTTTCGGAGCTGCAGGCTGCCTTTTGGGAAGCATCTATTCTTTTTCTCCAGAAGAAGACCTTGAGTTTTTCCAAGAACTTGCAACAGGGGCGGTTCTTGGAGTCGCATCCCGCATCGCATCCTATTATCTTCTCCAAAAAAATGACGATTTCTGGAAAAAGCGGGGAATTTCGTTTGGGGTGCCTTTTGCGCTGCGAGCCGTGTCTCTAGTCAAAGGAAATTGGTACAGCCCGCTCGCGCATCTCGCAAATCGATATGGCACAACTTTGTCATTTATGGCCTCTATGGGTTATAGCCTGTATCAGTTGCATATCAGTTATAGCCAGTATCAGTTGCGTTTAAAGGACGCAGTGCAAGGCAAAAAAGAAGAAAACGTAGGCGCCCCAAAAGATGGCGCTACAAAACCCGATCCTTATGAAGATCCCAAAGCAAGAAGCATTAACTACGCCGATCGCACCAAGCAGATTGCTGTAGTGCAACACATCAAGGCCGCAGGAGCTCCACTCGCAAAGGCAAATGAGATGCTCAAATCTCTAGGCGCTCCAGAGAAGGATATGCCGCTGACATTAGCAGAAGGCGGGTTTATACAGGAAAATCAAGAGTTAGTAGCCGAGAACGAAGAAAAAAGACCGAATTAAATACAGCCGCTTCTATCCCAACAGTTTTTGAAATTGTTGCTCTGAAAGGGTCGTGATCCCCAACTGTTTCGCTTTTTCATATTTTGATCCCGGATCGTGGCCGATAAGCACATAGTCCGTTTTTTTGCTCACCGATCCGGTTACTTTACCGCCGCGCTCCTTAATTAAATCGGCGGCTTCATCTCGTGTAAAATGATCTAAGCTCCCTGTAAGGACGAATATTTTTCCCGAAAAGGGGTGCCCGCTAATTTTGCGCTGTTTTACTTTTTGGGGCTGAACTCCGTGAGCCAAAAGGAGGCGGATCTCTTCCCTCTGGTCCGGATCGCGGAAAAAATCGGCAATCCCTTTTGCTGTTTTCTCTCCGATTCCCTCAATCGCAAGTAAATCCTCTTCTTTCATTTTCATCAGATGTTCGAGATCGGAGACCTCCTGAGACAAAAGCTCCGCGGTCTCCGTTCCTACATATTTGATCCCAAGCCCCATAATGAAACGGGAGAGCGGACATTTTCGCGAAGCGTCGATGCTGTTGAGAAGGTTCTGGATCGATTTTTCTTTAAACCCTTCGAGTTTTTCAAGGGCTTTTTCATCGAGTAGATAGATGTCGGAAATGCGGCTTACCAACCCTTTTTCTACCAGTTGTTCGACCACTCTTTCTCCCATGTGTTCAATATCCATCGCGTGTTTCGATGAGAAATAGAGGATCCTTTTGACCCGTTGTCCTGCGCATTGAAGGTTGGGACAGCGGACAGCCACTTCCCCTTCGTTGTGGGCTACGGGTGTTTTACAAATTGGACAGTGTTTCGGCATATGCCAGGGCATACTATCGCGCGGTCTTTTTTTGAGATCGACTTCCACGACTTTCGGAATGACATCTCCCCCCTTTTCAATAAGGACCCAATCCCCGACGCGGATGTCTTTACGGGCCACCTCTTCTCTGTTGTGGAGCGTCGCGCGAGAAATGGTGCTTCCTGCAAGAAAAACCGGATCAAGTTCAGCTACAGGCGTCAAAACGCCAGACCTTCCGACCTGAATCGCAATGTCCAGAATGCGCGTGCCTGCTTGCTCAGGGGCGAATTTGTAGGCGATTGCAGATCGGGGAGCTTTGCCTGTGGATCCCAGAATCTCGTGCAATTTGAGATCGTCGACTTTGATTACAATCCCGTCGATCTCAAAGGGCAGATGACGTCGCTCTTCATGGATTTTTTCAGCGAAGGCCATGATTTCTTGCAAATGGCTGCATACGGCCACATGTTCCGGTTTAGAAACGGGCAGCCCTGATTTTTTCAAAAAATGGATCAATTCATGCTGGCTTAACACAGGCGGCAGCCCCGCTCCCACACCATAGGCGACGAGATTGAGTTTCCGTTTGGCCGTCTCGCGCGGATCGAGGAGTTTAAGGGAGCCCGCGGCTGCGTTTCTTGGATTGGCGAACGTATCCAGCCCCTCTTCTTCTCTCTGTGCATTGATCGCGCGGAAGGTTGCCAAACTCATGTAAACCTCGCCTCGCACTTCAATCACATCAGGGACATCCAGTCCGTTCAATTTCAAAGGGACCGTTTTGATCGTCTTGATGTTCGCCGTCACATCGTCTCCAACCTTCCCATTGCCTCTTGTAACGGCGCGAACCAGATGTCCTTTCTCATAAAGCAACGAGATCGACGTCCCATCCATTTTTAATTCGCAGCAAAAAGGGACCTCTTTTTTTTCTACAAGCTTATGGACCCGCTCAATAAAATCGCCAATCTCTTCTTCGGAATAGGCATTGTTCAACGACATCATGGGGACGAGATGTTCCCGTTGCTTAAATCCTTCGGTCGGAGCTTCGCTGATCCTCAGCGAAGGAGAATCAGGCAATACCTGTTCGGGATGAGCCTTTTCGTACCGGATCAGCGAAGCCATTTTCTGGTCGTATTCATAATCGGAAATGACCGGTTTGGCCTCATCGTAATAACGTTTATCGTGTTCAGCCAGTTCTTCAGCCAGTTCTTTGTATTCTTTAAAGTTGTGAAGGGGATATTTAGACAAACTCAACCTCGAAGATCATTGCGGCCAAAGGAGCGAGCCGGATTGAAAAACCCTCGTTTGTCTTCTTAAGGATCTCTTGATTCGTCTGATTCGAACCTCCGTAAACCAGAGCGTCCGAGTTAAAGACTTCCCTGATTTTTTTGATATTTCCTAGACAGACCCAATATTCAGGGGAAAATTCAGGCGTGAAATTCAATACGACCGCAAGAGAAGTTCCCCCTCCTTTGCGTAAAAAAGAGATGACGCTCCTTTCTGTATCGGAAAAATCGATCCATTCATAGCCGCGCCAGTCGAAATCAGCTTCCCAAAGCGCTGGGCTTTTTTGATAAAACAGGTTCAACTGCCGCACCAAATCGTAAACGCCCCGATGCAAGGGCAACTGAAGAAGATCCCATTCAAGGTTCGATTTGCAATCCCATTCATTCCATTGCGCCAGCTCTCCGCCCATGAAAAAGAGCTTCTTGCCAGGATAAGTGATTAAATAGGCATAAAGAAGCCGCAATTGAGCGAATTTTTGCCAATCGGGACCGGGCATTTTATTTAAAAGGCTTCCCTTTCCATGCACCGCTTCGTCATGGGAGAGGACCGACATGAATTTCTCCGAATAGGCATAGAGAAGGCCGAATGTCAAATCGTTTTGATGGAATTTTCGGAAGACGGGATCTTTGTTAAAATAACGGAGGGTATCGTTCATCCAACCCATATTCCATTTTAGGTCGAAGCCCAGTCCGTTATGTTCAGATGAATGAGTCACTCCTGCATAGGAAGAAGATTCCTCCGCAATCATCAAAACGCCAGGAAACCGCTGATGGACGATTGAATTGAGGTGTTTAAGGAACTCGATTGCCTCTAGATTGAAATTACTTCCGTCCGGATTGGGAATCCATTCCCCCTCTTTCCGCCCGTAATCTAGATAGAGCATCGATGCTACCGCATCGACCCTTAAGCCATCGATGTGCATTTTTTCCAGCCAAAACAAGGCGCTTCCGATCAAAAAATTAGAAACTTCCTTTCTTCCGTAATTGAAGATCGCCGTTTGCCAATGGGGATGGATCCCTTTCCTTGGATCTGCATGTTCATACAAAGCCGTTCCATCGAAGTGGTTGAGGCTGTAATCGTCGGTGGGAAAATGGGCGGGCACCCAATCGAGAATCACGCCGATCCCCTTTCGGTGTAAATGATCGACAAAAAACTGAAAGTCCGACACGGTCCCATAGCGGGATGTCACTGCGTAAAAACCAGTGACCTGATAGCCCCAGGATTCGTCAAGCGGATGCTCCATTACGGGGAGCAGTTCGACATGGGAAAAACCCATCTCCTGACAGTATTGGGCCAAATCGACCGCAATTTGCCGATAATTCGGAAATTCCGTTCCGTAATTTTTCCAGGACCCGAGATGCATTTCATAAACATTCAAAGGAATGTTCAGTCCTCTTGTTCCTCGATTCTCCATCCACTTTTCGTCACCCCAGGAGTAGGCGTCCACATTCGCAATAATGGAGGCCGTTTTGGAGCGCAGTTCCGAATAAAATGCGACAGGGTCGCTTTTCACTCGTAAATACCCTTCTCGGGCGTGGATTTCGAATTTGTATTGACCTCCCTCTTTCAGGCCCGGGACAAAAAGCTCCCATACGCCAGACGAGCCTAAGCTCCGCATAGGACAAAGCCGCCCATCCCAATGATTGAAATCCCCCACCAAATAGACGCTGGCCGCATTGGGAGCCCAAACAGCAAACCGAACCCCTTCGACGCCTTGGATGCGTTTTAGATTTGCGCCGAGCATCCCATGCAGTTCATAATGGCAGCCTTTATTGAAAAGAAACGTATCGATCTCGCCGATCGTTGGTGAAAAAGCGTAGGGATCGCAGGCGAGGAGCCCATTTTGATGATAAATCTTGTAATCGGTGTTTCTGATTTTTTTCGTCGGAAGAAATTCAAAAAGTCCTTTTTCATCGACTCGGACCGCCTCTCTAACCTGCCCTTCTACTTCCAGGTAAATCCGTTCGCCGCCGGGGCGCCAAATCCGGATTACCTGGATCCCTTCCCTAGAATGGAGGCCCAAAAAACGATGGGGGTCGTAGAGCTTCGACGCTTCGAGCAAAGCGAGATCTGAAAATTTCGATTCCTGCGACATAAGGGTCATGGGGAAAAGTTATCGGAAAAACCCTATTTTGGAAAGCCGGAAATCAGCTTCTATTGTCACTTCTGAAAAAGATCGAGGAAGTAGGTTTTTCCAGCCTGTAATAAAAGCGGCTCCGATTTCAGATGACGATGTCCTTTTTCATTCAAAGAGCTGCGCACGCGGAACGATTTCAATTCGTTTTGCAAATCAAAAAGGACCTCTCCGGAAGTGGAAGCGCGTAAAATTACGCGGCGAAGAAGTTTCTTCGTCCATTCAAAATCAAGCTCTCCGATCCCTTCCGCTTTCATTTGGAGCATCCGTCCGCAATCGAGCGAGACAGGAAGAAAGGGAAGAAATTTCAGGCGCCGTTCATTTTGCTGAAAGAAAAGTCCGCGGACTGTTTTAGCGCCTTCTTGAATCAAGAAAAATCGATTCCCTTCCGCCGTCTCTTCGGGGGCCAACCCTTGATGATGAGAATCGTTTAAACGGGGAATGAAAATGGGGGTAAACGCAGCCATTAAAAAAGCTTGGAGAGCTTCATCGACCTCTCGCCTTTCCTTCGGCATTTCTAATAAAGCGGCCGTTCCCAAGGGGGGCTGAGGCGCGATGCGAGGAATTTTTTGGCCGAGTAAAAAAAGAACAGGCAGCATCTCTTTAAGTCCCTGTTTTTTATCAAAATCTTGGGCTTTGTGACTTCCTAAAGAGAGCCTTTCGATAGAAGAAGAAAGATGGAATTTCACTTCAGAGGGAAATAAGAGGGCATCTTTCAACCTTAAAAGCCCTTTTTTAGAGCCCTCATAAGAGAGTCCTGGAGCCGGAGTTTTTTCCGCCGTCAAAACAACCCCTTCATCGCTCGCCTTGATTTTAAGGCGGTAGAAGCCTTGCCTCGCCTTACCGAAAACCCAGACGCAGTTTTTTTCCAAATCCTGTTGAAGTGTAAAGCCTGAGACCGGACCCGTGAGTTGGAATTTCAAGTCGATTTGTCCGCCGATTTTAAGCCGCGTCGGGAATGCTTCGATTTCCAAGCAAGTGCCCGGAATGACGCACATTGCGCCGGCCGCGTGGGAAAAAGGGCGAAATTTTTGAGCAATTTGTATTTTCATGAGAGCCTTCCGATCAATCCTTCAGGTTCGTTTGCAATGAGCGTCACTACGACAAGATCATTTGGTTGATAGGTACCTGCCTCAACCCAAACACGCAAGAAATTCGCCGTATGCCCAGAAAGATATCCTGGCTTAGATTCTTCACCGCTTTCTAAAAGGACCTCCATCGTCCGGCCAACATAGCTTTGGCGTAAATCGAACGAGGTTTTCTCGGCAAGCCGAAGCAATTCCTGTTTGCGCTTGCGGATCGTCTCTTGCGAAACCTGATTTGGGTATAAAGCGGCCCGCGTTCGTTTGCGCGTGCTATAAGGGAACATATGGACTTTTGCGAATCTGACTTGGGTTACTAGATCCAGAGTTTCTGAAAAATCGGCCTCTGTCTCTCCTGGAAAGCCGACAATGATGTCGGTCGTCACGGTGAAATCGGGCTGCAGCCGCACCATCCTTTCGACGGTCTCTTGAAAAATTTGCTTGGTGTATTTCCGGTTCATCCTTTTCAAAATAACGTTCGATCCCGCTTGCAACACGATGTGCATGCTCGGGCATGTCGTTTTCCCATTCAAGACCGCATCGGCCAAATCATCGTCCACCTCATCCGGATCAATCGATGAGATCCGCAGCCGCTTTAAACCTTTTACTGCATCAACGGCGCGGACCAGGTCAGCAAGGCGCCCTCCGCCATCGAAATCCCCGACATTAATGCCTGTTAAAACAACCTCTTTGTACCCATTCGAAACAAGTCCTTCAACTTCCTTCACAACCTCGCTCATCTGCCTCGAACGGGAACGGCCCCGGACATAAGGGATGATGCAATAAGTGCAATAGGAGTTGCAGCCATCCTGTACTTTTACAAAAGCCCGCGTATGCCTATCAAACGTCTGGATGTTGAATTCGGGCAGGCTTTCTTCCTCGGGGAACACCAGCTCCAGCAAACGCTCCTTATCGGCGTTGGGCACGATCTGGATCCGGCTATCCAATTGCAAAAGGGCTTGGGGGGCGCTTTCCGCCATACAACCTGTCACAGCGATTTTTGCATTCGGGTGCTCTTTTAGCAAAGCCCGCACTTGATGCCTCGAAGAACTATCGGCCCCTTCCGTTACTGTGCAGGTATTCACAATGCACAAATCCGCCTCTTCTCCCTCTTCAGCAGGGGTGTAGCCCATCTGGCGGAGTTGGTCTGTATAACCTTGCGATTCGTACTGGTTTGTTCGGCAACCGAGTGTGGCCACCTTAAATTTTTTCATATCCGCCTAAAAACGAGCTCTAAGTATCGCAAAAAACCGCCTACAGGGCAAGAATTGATCCTATCCAATTGTAAAAATTCTTAAAAGTGGCTTAAGATCCGGTTAGAAGGAGTCACGAAATATGGAAGTCCCCTCCCCTATCTCCTTTTTTACCATCACGATGGCTCTCTTTTTCGTCCTTAATGCCACAGGGCAAATCCCCCTTTTTCTCGCTCTTTTGGCCCATTTCGACCACAAACGGCAGCTTAAAATCATCACGAGGGAACTTTGCATCGCCCTCGGCATCCTGCTCCTGTTTACTTTTTTCGGCGATAAAATTTTAGAAATTTTGGGCATCAGCCGGCCCATCATCGCCATAGCGGGAGGCATTCTACTCTTCCTGATCTCTCTCGGGATGATTTTTCCAAAACCTCAGGAAAGCAGCGAAAAAAGCCTGACTCAGGAACCGATGATCATTCCCCTGGCCATTCCCATCATCACAGGACCCGGAGCCATTACCACCGTCATGCTTTACTCCCATGAAACGGGCAATTCGATGCTGGTAGCGGCAGCCGCCATCTGCGCCTGGATCCCGTCCCTCATCATTCTTCTTCTTGGGTCCTACATCAAAAAAATTCTCGGCGAAAAAGGACTCGTCGCCGTCGAGAGGCTTGGAGGAATGCTCGTCTGCCTCATCGGAATCCAGATGTTTACAAGCGGAACCCTCCTGCTCGTCAGAGAATATTTCAACATCTCTTTTTAAATCAGATTATTGGTAAGGTCGGAATCTTGAAAGGGCTTTTTTTACAGAGCGTATCGGTCCGTAAACAAGTTTTTGGCTGATCACAGAGGGGGATTGTTTTCTAGATAGGAATTGTTCTGACAGACGATCTAAAGGCTCTCGAATAAAGTCCGTTCTAATGCGTTTATATAGTGCCATTGTTTCGAGAAAATCTGTAAAAAATGATTCGGCAGGACGGTCTTCACGCAGAGGGAGATGCTTTCGTCGTTGAAACTCAGTGCCAGCCCTAGACAATTCTTTCGAAAAATCCGTACTTTCCGCTCTAATGTGAGCTAGATCGGCAGACAATGACGTTAGGACTGTCATTATCTCACCATTTGATAGATCTATATTTTCGCCTCTAAGATTTCGCATGGCTTCGATGTGCCGATTGTAGTCAGCTAGAGTTAAGTTCGTATTGAGTTCTCTAGAGACTGACACACTTTCTTTTTCTATTATCTTTTTAGCAATAAGCGTATTTTTGGGAAGCTTAGGAAGCCGTATCCCTATTTCTCTATATCCTGTTGGATCTTCTATGTAGGAGTACATTTTATAGAATCGATTTTCTAAGTCCTTCCATTTTTCATTGAATTTATCCAAGGGGAGTTTACTCAAATCAAGATATTCCCCGATTTTTTCTAAAATCACTTTAGGAACTCTAAAAATAGAATTATTTTTTACTTTTTCTGAGCTGTTAATTTTATCAATAATTTTTTTAACATAAGCAATTCGACGTTGCCGAAGAGGTGACTTGGAAACTGAGAGTTTAGAGATTGTTCTCTAACGGCTAATAAAGACATAAATACCCATTGCTTTTGCTTAAAATACAATAAATTATAACACATTTCTTGTTATTTTAAACTAATTTCATCTGTTTATTTAAGTAATAATTTTTTTAATATTCAACCATTTCACCTACGAAATCAATAAAAATTATTTCTAAGCAAGAGTCCTTTCTTATAGAAAGAGATGAATTTTTTGTGGCCGATAATGAGATGGTCGGAAAGCTCGATTCCGAGCATTTTCCCCGCCTGGACAAGAAGCTGGGTCATTTCCACATCGCGGGTAGAGGGAGTGGGATCTCCGGAAGGGTGATTGTGCGCGATAATCAAGCTATGGGCGCGATGGCGGATTGCCTCGTGAAAAATTTCTCGGGGGTGGATGAGCAATTCGCTGAGGATCCCCTTAGAGATGATTTCCTTGTGGATCAGGCCGCGCCGCGCATCGCGCAAGACCACCATTAGAGTCTCAATTTTCTGGCTTGCTAATTCAGGAAAAATCAGCTCGTAGACAGCCTCGGGAGAATCGAGGATGCCTCCCTGTTTTTTCTCTTCCAACCTGTCGAAAAGGCCGATAGCGGCTTTGAGCTGGATCGCTTTCGCGGATCCGATTCCCTTCACGGTTTTTAATTCGGCGAGGGAAGCCCCCGCTAACGCTTTGAGCGTTTTAAAATGGGCTAACAGCTCCGCGGCTAATTGGAGCACGGGACGGGCTTGGGTCCCGCTTCCCAAAAGAATCGCGAGGAGCTCAACAGTGGAAAGGGCCTCCGCTCCATAGCGGGCCAACCTTTCACGGGGACGCTCTTCAGAGGGGAGGTCTTTGACAATCATAAAACAATAAAATGAGCGATTTTATGTTCAAGCTGCTGAGGGATTTCCACCTCAAGCAGAATATCATTGTCTTCGTAGTCCAACGAAAGGATTTTCCCTTCTCTCATCACATCGGTCACAAGCGCGTAATGACTTTGAGGCACGCGGAGCTTGACGATTTTGCGAAGCAGGGAAATCTCCCGGATCATCGCATCCATTAAGGCGTCAAATCCAGTCTGATGGAGAGCCGAAATCTCAACTGTATTCGGATACTTGAATTTCATCCGGAGGATCAGGGCCCGATTTTCACACCGATCGACTTTATTCAAGACAGTGATCATGGGTTTCTTTTCCGCTCCAAGCTCTTTTAAGACCTCAAAAGTTGCTTCCGCCTGCATTTCAGCGGTGGGACTGCTAACATCGATGAGATGGAGCAAAATATCCGTTTGAACCGCCTCTTCAAGCGTACTTTTAAAAGCGGCGACAAGCTGATGGGGAATTTTACGGATGAACCCGACTGTGTCAACAAGCAAGATCGCTTGCTTGTTCGGAAGAACAAATTTGCGCGTGGTTGTATCCAGGGTAGCAAAAAGCTTATCTTCAACCAAAACATCGGCATCGGTCAGGGCCCGCAAAAGGGTCGATTTCCCAACGTTTGTGTATCCAATGATCGCAAACGTAGGGATGCCGGACCTTTCGCGCAATCGATGCTGGATCTGCCGTTGTTTTTTGACCTCTTTCAATTCCGCTTGGAGCCGGTCAATTTGACGGCGAACAATCCGCCGATCGATTTCGATTTGTTTTTCCCCTTCCCCTTTGACGAAGCCGCCGCCGGAGCCGCCCGACCGTTGACGGCTTAAATGGGTCCACATCCGGCGCAGACGAGGCATTTGATAGCGGAAGGTGGCCAGTTCAATCTGAATCCGGGCTTCCCGAGTCGATGCTCTCTGAGCAAACACAGCCAAGATCAATTCAGTCCGGTCGATCACTACCCGTTCTAAAAGCTTTTCTAGATTCCTCTGCTGTTGGGAGGAAATCTCATCATCGAAAACCACTACATCGCACAGGTTTTCCTCCGCGAGCTGTTTGATTTCCTCCACTTTTCCGCTGCCGATAAAAGTAGCGGGATCGATCGCGCGCAAGGGGCAAGGCAGTTTGAGAACAGTCTCCAACCCATAGGTATTGCAAAGACTTTCCAGTTCTTCGAGCTGCTCCTCGCATTTTACTTTCTCTTTCGACTCATAAGCCCCGATCAAAAGAGCTCGCCGTTGCTGAGGAGCCAGATCGTGAAGCCTCCCCTGTCCGGCTTGCGGCTGTTTCGATAAAGGGACAACGGGCGTTAGTTTTTTTCTCTCTTCCATTAATTGATCTCCAATTCTAACCCGTCGTATCCGAGTCTTACCTCTGGCGGCAGAAGGGCGTTTGCCGCCTCATGATCGAGGAAATGGCCGAGGTGGGTCAGCCAAGTTTTTTTTGCGCCTGTTTTTTTTGCAAATTCAACCGCCTCTTGAAACGAGAGATGAAAGGGGGTCGGATCAGGCATGAGAGCGCTTAAAACAAGTTGGCGAATCCCCTGCAAAGGGGGAAAAATCGAATCATCGAATTTCCGGATATCGGAAATGTAGGCGAAATCTCCGATCCGAAATCCAGTCACCTTCATATTCCCCTGAAAAAAAGAACAATAGCCGATCTCCAGACCTGCGAAAGAAATCGTTCCATTATCTTTGGGTAGGATATGGAATTCAAATTGGGCGCTGAGCGCGCTATTTAAATTTTTCGGTTGAAACAAATAATAATAGCGTTTTTTTAATTCGTCGTACGTCTCTTGAGAGAGGAGGCAAGGAAGCGGTTTTTTGTTGCGGACATAGAAAATGCGCAGGTCATCGATTCCCGCGATGTGATCGAAGTGGGTGTGAGTCAATAAAAGGCCGTCAACATGGTCGATCCCCGCCCGAAGGGCCTGTTGCCGCAGGTCGGGGCCCGCGTCGATTAAGAGAGATTTTTCGCCAATAAAAACCCTTCCAGCCGGACGAAGCCTCTGGTTGCGGGAATCGGAGGAGGTGCAAATCGGACATTTACAGCCAATGACTGGAATTCCAGTCGATCCGCTCGTCCCTAGAAATAGAAAAGATCCCTTCACTGCATTCCTGTCACTGCATCCCTGGAAAATTCAAAATGATAAACGATCGACGATCTCTTTCGCCAGCTCTTTTCCGAGAAGGGCGTGATAGAGCATCCCTCTCGACCCAAGTCCCGTAAATACCCAAGTTTTTGGGGCAATTGGGGCTGCGATGGGACGATAGCCTAAGGAAGGAGAAATTCGGACTCCGGAACGGATTTCGAGGACTTCGAAATCCCGGGCCGGTGGATAAAAAAGGGCCGCTTTTTCCAACAGAGGCAAAGCCATTTTTGGATCGGGGTCAGACGAGGAAAAGGTCCGCTCATAAGTGGATCCGATCTGGCACACCTCCGGATCGGCTGTCGGCGTGATGTGGCCTTGGGACAAAAGGCTGCATGGGAGCGGCCCTAGTTTCTCTTTCGGCCAGCGGCAAAGAAGCGCTTGCCCTTTCGTCCTTTTCAAAGGAAGATGGCAACACTCTTGAAACTCAAGGATTCCCGCGCCCACCGCCAACACGATTGCGTCGAACGAGTCCAATTCAGCGAGAGTTTTTATGGAAGACAACACTCTTTCAGCCCCTGCCTTTTCGGCGCACTGCCAAAGCCCTTCTAAA
>Ga0075362_10000251_pt1 | contig 14883 bp, 13 predicted proteins | sample EndMetdeltDD1762_FD_71397 | JGI IMG/M metagenome (GOLD analysis project Ga0075362, IMG submission 71397) | Populus endosphere microbial communities from Tennessee, USA - Endosphere MetaG P. deltoides DD176-2 | ecosystem: Host-associated > Plants > Roots > Endosphere | place: USA: Tennessee...
CATTCGGAAAGGCAAGCTGGGCCCGGATGAGCATCGCCATGATCCCGGCCAACGCGAAGAAAAACAGGGCTGCAGCAAAATACAGGATCCCAAGTTTCTTATGGTCAACGGTGAAAACCAAATCCTGAATCCATCCGGTGAGAGTTCCTTTTTCTTCCCCAGGTCTTGCCGGCACAGTTTCTGTGCCCACGTTTTTAGCTGTCATTCCATTTGCCATAACGAATTATTTTAGTGTTTTGAGGTAGGCCACGATCTGGCCTACTTCTTTGTCATCGAGTTTCATGTTAGGCATCAAACAGCCTGGCTTCAAAATTTGTGGGTCTTTCACCCACGACCGGATATTTTCATCTGTGTTTGCCGCAACACCTGAGCCTAGCGTCTCCCGGCTCATATAATGTGTTAGATCGGGGCCGAACACTCCGTTCGCAGTCGTCCCAGCAATCCGGTGGCAGCTTCCGCACGTGCTAGCGGTGAAAGCTTTGCGTCCTTCTTCAACGATCGGGTCTGGAACTGGCGATTTCTGCTGTTCCGCGATCCATTTTTCGAAATCTTCTGGCGTATCAACAATGACACGTATCAACATGTTGGCGTGCTGCGGTCCGCAGAACACTGTACAATTGCCTAGATAAGTGCCAAGCGAGGTTGGCTGAATCCACAGCGTGTTTTTTTGGTTTGGCACAACCCACGATTTACCATTCAGTTGCGGCACCCAGAAGCCATGTGCTACGTCCACCGATTCAAGGTTTAGCTTAATGGGTCGCGGTGCGCTTAGATAACTCACAGGCACATGGATTTCGTTTGCGGTGATAATATCATATTTTGGATAATGGATTTCCCACCAGAATCGATGTCCAATCACGTCGACCTGTAGTGAGTCTTCAGGATATTTGACATTCTTGATTTCACTAATGGTTCGAGCCGTTGCGAGAGCAAGAAGCACGACGATGAGGATTGGCGGCACTGTCCAGGCTAGTTCGATTGCCGTACTACCGTAGACCTGCGGCGGTTCCTCCATGTCGTTGTCAGTCGGTTTCCGACGATAACGCCAGACTGCATAAAACAGTAAGACGGTCACCACGACGAAGATCCCTAGACAGATAAGCAATGTGAGCGTGGCTGTGTTGCGGATTAGTTCAGCCGGTTTCGACAGCGGATCGAAAATGTTTTGAACCGCACGAACCTGTGCCTGTACCTGAGTCGGAATCAGCAACCAAAATAGGATGATGCCGAGCAATGTTGAACTGTTTCTCCCCAGTTTCAGGCTCCAAATTCTACAGCGTGATGTTAAGCGGCCAGGATAGTTGAAGAAGACTTGGGCGGTCTCGGCGTTGTGCTGTCCAACACAGGGTCTGTTTGATTCCATGGATTCTCTAAAGAGAGACTGCTTATTTCCCACTAATCCGGACTTTCCTGATGCGTCAGACTTTCCATAACAATCATCACGGTTTGAGATTAGCAATTTTGATAATTGTTGCACGGTTTGAATTCTGCGGATCTTCTTCTATTCCTGATTGATTGCGGGTTGCCCGTGGTCGGTCAATGAATAAATACCAATGCGTTTTCATTGATTTGATCAACTTCTTGCCGCGAAGAAATTCCACAGCGTCTTCATTGTTGCCAAACCGAGCATGGTAGATCTCTGCGACAAAATTGCTAAAATTTGAAACTCTACTTTTGGACACGAGTTCAAATGATTTTCTTCTATTTTTCTTTATAGCAGCAGGCACGAACGTTTGGAATAAAATTTTCCCATCATAAGATATTCTTATACTTTACCTCGTTAAATATACTTTAACTTGTTAATTTATTGCCCAATATCAATGTTCGTCGTGCAGCCACAGCTTGAACAAAATTCATCTCTGCGGTAATATTTCATCCCCATCGATGAACCTCGATTTCAAGTATTCTTCAGACGGATTGATTCCCGCAATCGTTCGCGAAGCCAATCCATCCGGACATATTCTCATGATGGCGTGGATGAACAAGTGTTCCCTTGCCAAGACACTCGAGACTGGCCTGATGCATTACTGGAGCCGTTCTCGAGGCAAACTTTGGCTCAAGGGAGAGACGAGTGGAAATACGCAGTGCGTGGTTCGTTGGTTCACCGATTGTGATCGGGATACTCTCTTATTTGAAGTGGACCAGCGCTCAGCGGCCTGTCACACAGGCTACAAAAGCTGTTTCTTCCAGGAACTTAATTTTGACGGTGAACCGAAACAGATCACCGAAGAGAGACTTTTTGATCCTGCCGAGGTCTATGAACAATGATTTCTTTACCTTTATTTCCGTCCCGCGAGAAATTTCGCGAGTTGGCCGGTCAGGGAAACCTTATTCCGGTCTATACAGAGTTTGTGGCTGATTGTGAGACATCGATCGGTGTGTTTGAGAAGATTGACAACGGTGTTCGTTCGTTTCTCTTGGAGTCTGCTGAGAACAACGACCATATCGGTCGCTATTCATTTCTTGGGAGCGATCCGCGGATCTACTTCGAGGCCAATGGTAAGAAGGTCTTAATTGAAGAGGAGGGAAAAACGAGAGAATTCGAGACCCCGAATGATCCACTCGAAGAATTGCAGAAACTGATGGCGCAATTCAAGGTGGTCAAGTTGCCTGGGTTACCCCCATTCACTGGGGGTGCGGTTGGATATCTTGGGTTTGATGCGGTTCGATTTTTCGAACCGACCATTGGAGAACCGCCACCAGACCAGATTGGGGTTCCTGAGATGGTGTTCATGGTGACGGACGCATTCCTCGTGTTTGATCATCGGTTTCGACGGCTCAAGATCTTTGCGAACGCGTTGATCAGTAACAATGGAGCCGATGCGGCCTATGACATGGCTGAACGGAAGATTCATGCGATTATTCGGAAGCTTCAAACCCCGACTCAAACGCGCCTCATGAATGCTGCGCCAGTGGCCGTCTCTCTCAGTCCGCACAGTAATACCACACAGGAAGAGTATTATGAGATGGTCCGGCGTGCCAAAGAGCACATTAGAGCCGGCGACATCTTCCAAATGGTGCCGTCGCAGCGGTTTGAAGCCCGTTACGAAGGGAACCCGCTGGCTCTTTATCGTGCCCTACGGTTCATCAATCCCTCACCTTATATGTTCTGCCTTCGCCTGGGAAGGAAATTCGCGCTGATCGGGAGTTCGCCGGAGGTTCATGTCCGGCTCCTGGATGGTGAGGTCAAAATTCGTCCCATCGCCGGAACGCGAAAACGTGGCACTACAAGCGAAGAGGATCAACTGCTTGCCAAACAGCTGTTGGCCGATCCGAAAGAGCGGGCTGAGCACCTGATGCTCGTGGACCTGGCGCGGAATGATGTGGGCCACATCTCCGAGTTTGGCTCGGTCAAACTAACCGATTTCCTAACCATCGAATGGTATAGTCATGTGATGCACATTGTTTCCAACGTTGTCGGGCGCTTGCGTGAAGGACAGACGGCGTACGACGTGATGCGGGCTACGTTTCCAGCTGGGACGGTTTCAGGCGCGCCAAAAGTACGCGCCATGCAACTAATCTACAAGTTCGAGAAAGGGAAGCGCGGTGTTTACGCTGGTGCAGTTGGATATTTCGGTTTCGACGGTCAACTCGATTCCTGTATCGCTCTTCGGACGGTCTTGCTAAAAGACGATACAGCGTTTGTACAGGTGGGTGGTGGTGTCGTAGCCGATTCTGAGCCTGAGGCGGAATACCAGGAGAGCGTTAACAAGGCGATGGCAGTGTTTCGGGCAATTGAGCGGGCGGGGGAGTTCTTATGATTCTGGTCCTGGATAACTACGATTCTTTCACTTACAATCTGGTCCAGTACTTTGGAGAGCTCGGCGAGGAAGTCATTGTTCGTCGAAACGACCAGATAACGATTGAAGAAGTCAAGGCGATGAAGCCCGCTCGAATCTGCATTTCTCCCGGGCCAGGTACTCCGGATGATGCCGGGATCAGTAATGATTTGATCCGACATTTTGGGCCGCACCTTCCTTTGCTTGGGATTTGCCTTGGGCATCAATGTATCGGCCAGGTATTTGGCGGGGAAGTCGTGCAAGCGGATCGGCTGATGCACGGCAAGACTTCTCCGGTCTTGCACGAGGGGGACGGCATTTTTGCCGGTTTGCCGAATCCGTTTGAAGCAACACGATATCATTCACTAATCGTCCGGCGCGAATCGTTACCGGAAGAGTTGGAGATCATCGCCGAAACTTCCGAGCACGAAATCATGGGGCTACGGCATAAGCAATATCCAATCCATGGTGTCCAATTTCATCCCGAATCGATTATGACCGCGGAGGGGAAGCAACTTTTGTCGAACTTCCTTGAAGTCTGACTCTGTTGTGTCCTCATAGCCATAGTGGCAGATAGTAATTCGTTCCCGATCGTTATTGTAGGTGGTGGCTTTGCCGGTGCATACTGTGGCCGAGCGCTTCGAGCTAGGCTCGGCCAAAGCGCGTCGAAGGAAGTTGCTCTTGTTGCCGACCAAAATGTGCTCCTGTTTCATCCAATGCTGGCTGAGGTTAGCGGATCTTCCGTCTCGCCGCTCCACGTGGTAAATCCGTTGCGACAATTCTGCCGCGGCACGTCGATTTTCATGGGATCGGTTGAGGAAGTGGACCTTGAAAAGAAAACGATGCGCTTTGTCCCAGGACCATTCGTCAATTCTATAACCCTAACATTTGAGCATCTTGTACTGGCAATGGGTAGTATCGTCGATGTCAGCCGTGTGCCAGGAATGCCTGAGCATGGGTACCTGATGAAGACCGTTGGTGACGCGATTCGCCTTCGGGCTGACCTTCTGCAGCGCCTTGAAGAAGCAAGTGCGACCTCCGACGATGCAGTGCGGCGAAAGCTCTTAACGTTTGTGGTCGTCGGAGGCGGTTATTCCGGGGTTGAGACTGCCGGACAGATCTGGGACCTCCTCCGGGATGTAAAACGGTTCTATCCAAGAATTGATCCGAAAGAATTTCGTTTGGTTCTGGTCCACAGTGGTCCGTATCTTCTGCCGCAGATCGGTAAAGAACTGGGTTCCTATTGCGAGAAACAGCTCAAGAAGCGAGGAATTGATGTCCGGCTCGATGCACGAGTAACGGCAATCACAGCAGAACGTGCGATCCTTAACACCGGCGAACTGATTGAAACCAACACGGTTGTGACAACCGTGGGGAACGCCACGCACCCAGTGATTAAAGATCTGATCGATCGATATCAGTTGTCCAATCAGAAGGGCCGACTCCTGGTGGACTCAACCTTGCTCGTGAAAGGATGGCAAAATCTTTGGGCCGCGGGCGATTGCGCAGCGGTGCCGCTTCCGGACGGTACGTTTGCTCCGGCGACCGCACAGTTCGCGATTCGACAAGGGATGGTCCTCGCCCAAAATATTCTTGCTCAGCGAGCGAGTCGGCCCCTTAAGATTTTCCATTACAAGACGCTTGGTGAGATGGCCTCGCTCGGGCACTTGAATGCGGTTGGGAAGATTCTTGGATTCAAGGTGTCCGGATTATTAGCATGGCTAATGTGGCGGGCAACCTATCTCGCTAAGCTCCCCGGCTTGGAACGGAAGATTAAGGTTTTTATCGAGTGGAACATGGAAGTATTGTTTCCGCGTGACATCAGCCTACTCGATGTCAAAACTACGGAGGTCATCGGCCGTGTTCATCTCGAAAAAGGAGACCCGGTGTATCACGTCGGTGATCCTGCATTCTCGTTCTACCTGGTTGAGAAAGGCAGGGTGGAAATCGTCGATGACAGCGGTACTGGTCGTGTCCTGACTGCCGGTGAACATTTTGGTGAGCGCGAGCTCCTACAAAATCTCAAACGCCAGTTTACTGCGACTGCACTAGAACCAACGACATTGCTTGCACTTGATAAATCAACGTTTGAAGCCCTGGCAAAAAACAGTCTGGCTCTCGGTTACCTCTTGAGCCGAAGCTCAGTCAAATATCTAACTCTCGACGAACGTAAAGCCATGGTTAACCGCGCCCCGACCTCGCTCCGTGCAGGCACCGTGGCAGATTTGATGCAGCCTGTTCGAGCACTTGTTCGCGAAGATGATTCGGTCTATTCGGCGTTTAGAATCTTCAAACAGGCTGGGTTATCAATGATGCCGGTGGTGGATTCAGAGTCCCACCCCAAAGGCTGGCTTCGTCTCGACGTGGTCTTCGATCTCTTGCATCATGGCAAGATAACGGTACAATCTGCTGTTCGCGAGCTTCTGGTATTGCCTTTTGTCAGCGCCAAGAGGGAGGACAACCTCAACGATATCCTTTTGCAATTCGCCCAAACATCCGATCGCGAATTCATTGTCGTTGACGATGACGGTCAACTGATAGGCACGCTTCCATTAATCGATCTGGTCCTAGCCACCGAAGGCCCCGATCGGCCGTCAGATTAAGGTTGGCGGCTCTTGAGTCCTTAGGTTGATTTGTCCTCGTTCTCCAGCAGACGCTGCACCTGTTTGAAGCTTGAGATAAAAGCACTCGCTTCTGGGAGCGTAAAATCAGCTCATGGCCCATTGTAGACGAGGGAACTCGGAACCGCGATAAACTCGAGACGCCAGTTTTGCTGGCGGCGAGGATCTTGATAAAATTGAGGCCATGTCGTTTGCTATTCATCGTGGTTTCCGACAGGTTTTGCTGTGTGTGCTGGTTGCCACGATCAGTGTAGTGATTGTTGCGTTTGGGTATAAATCCTGGAAATCCTCAGAACAGAAAGGGCTTTCGACGCTTGGCCGTTTCAATGCCGTCCCGGATTTCTCGTTTGTGGATCAGGACGGAAAGACCGTTGCTGGGGTGGATTTAAAAGGAAAGGTCTGGGTGGCCGATTTCATCTTCACGCGGTGTCTAGGTCCATGTCCAATGATGAACAGTTGGTACGCCGAGCTCGACCGAAATTTTCAGAAGAGCAATCAATTGAGGTTAATCAGCTTCACTGTCGATCCTGAGTTTGATACCTCCGCGGTTCTCAAGCGGTATGCCGCAAAATATGAGGCGTCGAGTCGATGGCGTTTTCTCACTGGAGAAAAGGATAAACTCTATGAATTAGCCATCAAAGGGTTTCAGCTCGCGACGCAGGGTCCGAAAGGTGTGACGCCTGATTTTGTTCACAGTACAAAGTTTACACTGGTGGATGCCGACGGAGTAATTCGGGGCTATTACGATGGAATATCGTCGGAGGTTGTACAGAAACTCTTAACCGACATCGGAAGTCTCTTGCGCCGCGGCGGAAGATGACTCAGTTTAGAGGCATGTTTCGGTATCTTGCGTTGCTCTCCATATTCATGTTGAGTTTCGTGCCATCGCTGCTTGCTTGTCCAGGATGCAAGGAGCCGTCAAGTGTTAACGGAGCTTCTGGGGTGGGCGGGATCAGCGCAGGCTTTTCATGGAGCGTGATCTTTATGATCGGAACTGTCGCATTTCTTGTCGTCGGCCTGATCTTCATGATCGTCCGCACCTGTAAACAATTGGAGGCGCAGCAGACCGTTGCTTCGATCCGATCTCACTGAGCTACACTTTTGGTTGAATCGATCGTAGGCCAAGAAAATCTCAAGCGACGCCTTGCGCAGTGCCTTTCTCTCATTGGCCATCCATTCATCTTTGTGCCAATCGTCGCGTTATTTGTGAGCTGGCATAGGCTCACTCCGGGTAAAGCGACTCTTGGGGTCCTGACGGTTGTCCTTGCCTGCCTGGTACCGGTTTCGATCTACATCTTTGGAAAAGTGAAACGCAGGGAGTGGAGCGATCTGGATGTTTCTCAGCGGAAAGATCGCCCACACTTGTTCATTGTCGGTGTCACACTGCTGATTTTGACGTGCCTTATCCTACACCTCACTCACCAGTCACCCGTTTTTGTCCGTGGTTGCACTGCTGCAATCGTCCTCGTGTGCTCGGGGTGGGCGCTGAATTTTTGGATCAAGCCATCGATGCATGCTGGATTTGCGATGCTGGCGAGCTTTTCACTCTGGCCGCTCGGTGCGAAGGTTGCGTTCCCGATGATAATCTTTGCGATCCTGGTGGGTTGGTCGCGGGTTATTCTTTCACGGCACACGAAGCTGGAAGTGGTAACTGGCCTAATCCTGGGTGCGATTGTCGCCCACCTTTTCTTCGTTTTACCCCTGGGTCGCCTGAATGGCGGTTAGGGCAATTGTATAAACGATGTCATTAACCAATGCGCCTCTAGAAAGATCGTTGACCGGTCGTTTGAGACCTTGGAGCATAGGACCGATGCTGATCACATTGGCGCTCCGCTGGACGGCTTTGTAAGTTGTGTTACCGGTGTTCAGGTCCGGGAAAATGAAAACGGTTGCACGTCCGGCAATGGGGCTATTGGGTGCTTTCGCTTTTGCTACGTCCGGCATAAACGCTGCGTCATATTGAAGTGGTCCATCAATGAGTAAGTCGGGGCGCTCGGCTTGCGCAAGCTTTGTTGCTTCTCTCACCTTGTCGACATCAGCTCCTGATCCAGATTCGCCAGTGGAATAACTGATCATTGCCACTTTAGGTGGAATCCCGAATGCCCTCGCTGAATCGGCGCTCTGCAGGGCGATATCTGCAAGTGTTCCGGCATCCGGATTCGGGATCACAGCGCAGTCTCCGTATACCAGGACCTGTTCTGGAAGGCACATGAAAAAGATCGATGAGACTGCTTTGGCATTGGGTTTCGTCTTGATAATCTGAAGGGCTGGACGAATTGTGTTGGCTGTCGAATGGACTGCTCCCGAGACAAGCCCGTCGACTTCGCCAAGCGCCAGCATCATGGTCCCCAGTACAACGTTATCTTCTAGCTGGCTTGCCGCCATTTCCATGGAGAGCCCTTTATTTTTCCGCGCTTTAAACAAGGGAATAACGTAATTCTGCCGGATCTGTTGCGGATTCAGGATCTCCAGTTCATTCGGCAGCTCAACATCCTGACTCTTTGCCACGGCTTCCACTTCGCGCGGGTCACCTAGCAAGACGCACTGTGCGATGCCGCGTCGGATGCAGATCGTGGCTGCCTTGATTGTGCGAGGTTCAGACCCCTCCGGCAGAACGATTCGCTTGTTGGCGGCGCGCGCTTTCTGGGTCAATTGGTGGAGAAATGCTGCCGGCGAAAGCCGGAACTCGAGTTCTTTCTTCGATTGCGAAATCAGCCATTCGATATCGAGGGCCTGAGCGACGTGATCGATGGCCGCATTGATTCTCTCAAGATCATCTGCTGGCACTGCGGGGCTGAGCTGATAGAGCCGAGTGGCTGTGTCGTAACTGTTGGTATGGACCCGGAGAAGAGGAAGGCCGGTGTCAAGCGCAGGTTGGCAAAAGCGGATAATGCGCTCGTTGATGTTGGTATCACCAGTAAGGAGTAAGCCGGCGATCGGCACCTGACTGAGAGCCGCCATTGCGACAGCGATAATCACGTCATTCCGATCGCCTGGAGTCAGCAGCAGAGTTCCGGGGACAAGCGTATGAAGCATGTTAGGAACGGTTCGCGCCAGGAGGTGAATGGTTTTCACACGGCGATGATGGATCTCACCGGTGTTCAGAATATCTGCGTCTAGATGGCGCTGGACGTCGATAGTACGGCATTGGGTCAAACTTTCACTTTGCGGTACGACGCCAACAAGATACAATTTACCACTGCGCAGCAGCAGGCTCTCAGATCGCAGACGTTCGGCGGCGGTCGAAAGTGATAAATTGACCGGGTAACGGTTCACAATCAGTCCGAGTACCTTTTCGATTCCGCCAAATGCTTTGGCGGCGTATTCGACCTGTTCATCGAGCTGATGGACTGTTTTGTTTGCCCCGGATGCCACGAGCAGGACCTGTGCATTGAGCGTCTTGACCAGTACATGGTTCAGTACACCGAGGTAAGGGTCGCCGGTCCCGGGAAGTAAGCCCTCAACGACTACAATATCCGCAGTTTGAGTCGACTCATGGTAAGCGGCGATGGCTGTGCCCATTAATTCGTCCAGTCGGCCTTCCGAGATCATTTTTGTTACCGTCGCCAATGGAATCGGATTCGCTGGCTTCAGCATAGTGGTGGCGCGGATAAAGTGGGTCGACCGTTCGGGACCAGAATCACTATCGGTGGATTGGCCGATCGGCTTAAAGAATGCAACACGTACACCACGTCGGTCCATCGCATTAACGAGACCAAGAGCAACGGTGGTCAGGCCAACGTCAGTCCCGGCTGAAGCGAGAAAAAAGGCGTGTTTCATGAGATAAGGCGAACCGTTTCGTTGGCAATCATGAGTTCCTCATTGGTGGGGATCACTAGGCATTGGAGACCTGAGTCTGCCGTAATCCGTCCACCACTCTCCTTACCATGCTGCTTATTTCTGTGAGGATCGAGTTTTGGCTTCAGGATAGTCAGATGCTCCAGAACCTTGGCTCGTACCGCTACGTCGTTTTCTCCGATACCGCCGGTAAAAATTACCGCGTCAATTGCGGTTAGTCCCGCTGCTAGGCCGAGAATCGCGCGAGCTGCTCGATAGCAGAAAATGTCGATCGCCAAAGCGGCCCGGGCGTTGCCTTTGGCTGCAGCGGCAGCTACCATTCTCATATCGTGGCTTTCACCAGAGACGCCACGCAAGCCGCTTTCCTGATTGAGCAAATCCGTGATCTCCTGGAGACTCAATTTTGCATGGTTCTGTAGAAATAGATGAAGATTCGGATCAACGTCTCCGCTTCGTGTGCCCATCGCCAATCCTTCCAGAGGAGTCAGACCCATCGTGGTATCAACGCTCTTGCCGAACCGAATGGCTGTGACGCTGCACCCGTTGCCGAGATGAGCTGAAATCAATTGAACCTCGTCAAACCGCTTTCCTAATCGTCTGGCAGCTTCCTGGCCGACATACTGGTGGCTCGTTCCATGAAATCCGTACCGCCGGACTCGGTATCGTTCATAGTAATTGTACGGGATCGGGTAATGGAAAGCATGTGGAGGCAATGTCTGGTGGAAAGCAGTATCGAAAACCGCGACTTGAGGCTTGCCGGGGAATAATTCGGTTGCGACCCGGATGCCCTGAGCGTTTGCCGGGTTGTGGAGCGGCGCGAGGCTTACTAAGTCTTCAATGCGCTGCAGGACTTCATCAGTGATCAAAGCGGCACGGCGAAAATATTCACCACCATGAACAACGCGATGACCGATTGCTCTTACCTCCAGGGGGGCATTCTCCGATAAGATTTCGATCGCCCGAAGAAGGGCAACGTGGTGGTCAGCTGCAGGCAAGTTTTCCTCCCGCTTCGCTCCATGTAAGTCTGTCAGACGAAGACTCGCCTGAGCTGTGCGAAGTCGTTCAGCAATCCCGTATGCAGAGATGTTCGTAGACTCCGGATCAAGGAGCGAGAATTTCAGCGACGAGCTTCCACTGTTGATCACCAGGATTTGCGGATGAAGAGTTCCCACCACACGATTCTCGTGGAATGAGGTGTGGGTCGTCAACCTCGACTGATGATCTCCGCGGCCTGAAGGGTTGGAGGGGCTCGGCACCTCGCCGCATGGCTCATTAATATCATTTGGATATTTGCCTTGCGAGTCATCTCGCGTCGTTCCTAACGCTGCTATACGAGTCTCGGACTCATTGCACTCGTTGGCCGAGCGGACGAAGTTATTTGCGTTTTGCAGGCTTTTGCAAATTCTACTATTATAAGTTTTTCTAATATTTTCTTCAAAGTTCAGAGCACTTTTGGAATCTTGATCTCGTTCGTGCTCCATCCTAATTTATTCGCTACATTATGACTCCTTACTCCGCACAAACTCCGGGTGGCTCCCTTAATCTGCCGTGCATTTTCTGGACAACCGGCCGGAAACAGGGTTCTTGTCCCACATTCCGCCGATGAACGTTTTCGATTTGCCCCCGATTAATGCAACGTTGAACGGGTTAAGCACTTGTCTGATCACTCTCGGCTGGACAGCGATTCGTCGCGAGCGCAAACGAACTCACATAGTGCTAATGGTTTCGGCATTGATTTCTTCGACGGCGTTCCTTGCCTGTTATCTCTCTTACCATTTCGGCCTGCTCAGCGCTGTTGGCGAAGGATCGATCAAGTTTACGGCCGACGGCTGGGTACGACCGGTTTATTACTTTATTCTCCTGACCCATCTGTTCCTTGCGTTTACGATTCTCCCTCTGGTCATCATCACAGTGATCCCCGCCTTAAGAGCCAGGTTCGATCGGCACCGGAAAATGGGTCGATTTACGATGCCTATCTGGCTGTATATTTCCGTGACCGGGGTAATCGTTTACTTCATGCTCTATCAATGGTACCCGTCAACTCATTTTGACGAGTTGAAACAGCGGTACGAATTGAAAATGAAGGCCTCTCAGCCTGGATGAACGACCGAAGCATCAAGAGGATGATCTGGCTGGGGATGATGGCCAGTTTCGGGCTCACTTCGTGCGACAACCAGAAGATCAATGTCTACCAGATTCCGAAAGAGGGCGTTTCGATGCAGACTGGGTCGGCGGGATTAGTTCTGTCGTTGCCGAGTAGCCCAGCGAAATGGAGCAAGCCCGCGGGCTGGGAAGAACAACCACTTTCCGAGATGCGTCTCGGAAGCTTCAAAGTGGTCGGGGAGAACGGTAGCTCTGCCGATATCTCGATCATTGCATTTCCCGGGCAGGCTGGGGGGCTTGCCTCCAATGTGAACCGGTGGCGGGGTCAAGTCCAGCTCCCACCTCTTGGTGAGGAAGAACTCAAGCAGACGATCCAACGAGTCGAGGTAGAGGGGATTCCTGTTTCACTGGTTGATCTCTCGACCCCTGACAATTCAGTCAAACTGTCGAGAATTCTTGGTGCGGTGCTGGAGACGCCGGACCGGACCTGGTTTGTGAAGATGACGGGAGATCCGGGACTACTGGAAAGCCAGCGCCAAGTGTTTCTGGATTTCGTCAAATCGTTCCGATTCGCGCCGCAGCTCACGGATGATCACTCCGGGACACCGGCTTCCAACAGAGCGAGATCGACCAATGACCGATAAGATCTTCCATTGGCTAAAGCCGCTGGCTTCGTTGAAACTAACAATTTTTTGTCTGGCCTGTGCGATAGTCCTGGTCTTTATCGGGACGGTCGACCAAGTGCACATTGGAATCTTTGAAGCTCAGAACCGCTATTTTAAAAGCTTCTTTCTCTATTTTACCCCACCACGGACCACGCTTAAGATTCCCTGGTTTCCGGGTGGTTACCTTGTTGGCGGATTGCTGTTGGTCAATTTGATTGTGGCGCACGTCGCCCGATTTAGATTCAGCTGGAAAAAGGCGGGGATCATCCTACTCCACTCTGGTTTGATCCTCCTGCTAGTTGGACAACTCATCACGAGTCTGTTTCAGGTAGAAAGCCAGATGCGTCTGGATCAAGGCGAAACGAAGAATTACTCGGAAAGCTTTTACTACGATGAACTGGCTGTCATCGATACCAGCGGGAAAGATTCCGATCGTGTGATTTCGGTGCCGGCGTCACAGCTTCACAAAGGGGCGAAGATTGTTCTCCCGGCAGACTCGCTTCAGCTTGTCATCCACGACTATTATGCAAACTCAGCATTGGTGAATGTTAGTCAGCTTCCATCGCCCAACTATCCACATTTGGTGCTCGGTCCGATGGCTGTCTCCGTCCCACTCCGACGCACCTACAAACAGGATGAACGGAACCAGCCGACTGCCGCGATTTCAGTGATCCAGGAGGGTCATACCGTCGGTTCGTGGAACGTCGCCACTGAGTTTCCGCAGAGCTTCCAGGCGGGAGGAAAAGACTATCAGATGGTGTTACGGCCCAAGCGCTACTACAAACCGTTTGCGATCCAGTTGATTCAGTTCCGGCACGATCGATATGCAGGGACCGATATTGCGAAAAATTTTTCCAGCCGGATCCGGTTGATGGATCCTACACAGCATGAAGATCGCGAATCCCTCATCTTTATGAATAATCCGCTACGGTACGCTGGGATGACATTTTATCAGGCTGGATTCGACAACAATGACACGACGACAGTGCTCCAGGTCGTCAAGAATCCAGGCTGGCTGATTCCATACATTTCGTGTGGCTTAATCGTTGTCGGATTGCTGTTGCAGTTCGGGATGCATCTGGCGAATTTTGTGAGACGTCGAGTCATCGCATGAAAAGGTTTCTCCCCTGGATCATCGCTCTTTTTTTTATCGGTTGGGCTGTCTCGCAGATGGTTCCGCGCAGACAGCCGCCCGGGTTCGACGTCGCAGACTTTGGCCGATTGCCGGTTCTTGTTGGGGGTCGGGTGATGCCGATGGATTCACTGGCGCGTGTGTCGTTGACCTTGATGAATCACTATGGTGCGTACCAAGGTCTCGACCGCAAACCGATCAAGAAGCAAAGCCAATGGTTGCTCGATGTCATGATGATACCGGAGCATGCCGACGGCGACAAAGTATTTGAGGTTAGCAATCCGGATGTTTTCGCTTTATTTCAATGGCAGGAGGGGAATGGCGAACCGCAGTATCATTCATTCAACGAGCTCCGACCCTTTTTTGCCGAGATCAGTAAACAGGCCGGGTTGGCAAGCCAGATTGAAGCCGAGCTTCGAAATCCGTTTCAGCGCGCCATCCTGAAATTACACGACGCCTTGCGCACCTACATTCAGCTGAAGAATACGATCCAGGTAGAAGATTCCCTGGATTTCGGCAAAGAGTTGATGGCGTTCGAGGAGGGGATCGCGCCTGGGATGCAGGCCATAAAAGATCGGGACGCCGACAAACCGTTCAACCAATTTGATTTTGAACGAATCCTTCTTTTCACTCAGCGTTACCAGAATCTCAGTCAGGTAAAATATGCATATGCCATCCCCAATCCGACCGCGAGGGTGGAAAACGAAAGATGGCAGCATATTTCGGAAACGTTGTTAGGTGCACTCAGTACCGGCAAAGTGCCAGATGCAGCGCAAGCTTACGGT
>Ga0075362_10000257_pt1 | contig 14789 bp, 15 predicted proteins | sample EndMetdeltDD1762_FD_71397 | JGI IMG/M metagenome (GOLD analysis project Ga0075362, IMG submission 71397) | Populus endosphere microbial communities from Tennessee, USA - Endosphere MetaG P. deltoides DD176-2 | ecosystem: Host-associated > Plants > Roots > Endosphere | place: USA: Tennessee...
AACTTCGGCCAGGCAATTTCATAGGGCCAAAGGTTTTGGCGGCCGAAGGGTTCGGCGACGAGGAGATATTCCTGGAGGGACTTTTCGGAAGGGGCGAATTTCGGCCAGGCAATTTCATAGGGCCAAAGGTTTTGACGGCCGAAGGGTTCGGCGACGAGGAGATATTCCTGGAGGGACTTTTCGGAAGGGGCGAATTTCGGCCAGGCAATTTCATAGGGCCAGAGGTTTTGACGGCCGAAGGGATCGGCCACGAGAAGATACTCATGGAGGGGCTTTTCCGAAGGGCTGAACTTCGGCCAGGCAATTTCATAGGGCCAAAGGTTTTGGCGGCCGAAGGGATCGGCCACGAGAAGATATTCGGGGAGGGATTTTTCAGAACTCTCCTTCCCTTCTTTTATTTTGATCGGATATTGATAGCTTAATGGGTCGGTAGACAAAGGGAAAAGAGAGGCAAAACTTTCAAAATCGTCGAAGTTTCTCTTGGGCCTGTTCCATCCCCATCCTATAAAATTCCCCCTCAAATTCAAAGGATCGATGGACGGCGGCAGAACATAGAAAAATTTTAGCCAATCCGGATTCTCATCTCTGGGTACTGCGCCCAAATAGGGGATTGCTTTTTGCCTTTGTAAATTTTTAGCTTTTTCTTTTTTCCAAGGCAAATCTACCGCAAAAGCATGAGGAGCAATCGCTAAAGACAAAATAGAGACAAAAGGAACGAAGGTGGATTTAACGCCCACTTAACAATCCGGCTATTTATTTTTAGAAATAGCTGGATTGTAAATTCTTATCAAACGGTATAAGAGCTCGAGCTCACATCTCCGCCTTTTCCCGTCCAATTTGTATGGAAGAATTGGCCTCGGGGCTTGTCAGTCCTCTCATACGTATGGGCCCCGAAAAAATCCCTTTGGGCTTGCAGCAGGTTGGCTGGGAGGAGGGGGCTTCGGTAGCCGTCGAAGAAAGCAAGGGCTGTGCTGAAACAGGGAAGAGGGACGCCCATTAAAGCCCCTTCAGCGACGACCTTGCGCCAAGAAGGGAGACAGCGAGTGATCTGCTCGATGAAAAAATGATCCATAAGCAAGCTCGGAAGCTGGGGGTTTTTATCGTAGGCTTGCTTGATATTTCCTAAAAATTTACTTCGGATGATGCAGCCGCCTCGCCACATGAGGGCAATGGACCCGAAATTCAAGTTCCATTTGTATTCAGCTGAGGCATTGCGCATGAGCATGAACCCTTGCGCATAACTGATGATTTTCGAGGCGTAAAGAGCATGGGAGACTTGCTCGGTCAATTCGTTCTTCGTCCCCTTAAAAACCGCATCCGGTGCCTTGTAATACGCGCTTGCTTTCATCCGCTCGTCTTTCAGGGAAGAGAGACAGCGGGCGAAAACGGCCTCTCCAATCAAAGTCAAAGGCATGCCGCGGTCGAGCGCATCGATCCCCGTCCACTTCCCTGTTCCTTTTTGACCTGCTACATCGAGGATTTTTTCTAAAAGGGGCTTGCCGTCGGCATCCATTTTGGTAAAAATTTGGGAGGTAATTTCGATCAGATAGCTATTCAATGGGCCCTTGTCCCAAGATTCAAAGGTTTTCGCCAACTCTGCATAAGTCAAGTGGACGCCTTTGCGCAAAAGGTCGAACGCTTCGCAAATGAGTTGCATATCGCCGTATTCGATCCCGTTATGGACCATCTTGACATAGTGGCCAGCCCCCCCTTCTCCGACCCACTCGCAGCAGGGAGACCCGTCGTCGGACTTGGCGGCAATGGATTGGAAAATCGATTTTACATGGGGCCAGGCATCTGGATTTCCACCCGGCATGATCGAGGGGCCGTGGCGCGCGCCCTCCTCCCCTCCGGAAATCCCCGCTCCAATAAATAAGATCCCCTTCGCTTTCAAGGATTCATAGCGCCTCTGGCTATCGGGAAAGTGGCTATTGCCCCCATCGATGATGATGTCCCCTTTTTCTAAAAGGGGCAGTAAATGCTCGATGAACTCATCCACCGGATCCCCTGCTTTGACCATCAGCATGATCCTACGAGGCTGTTTCAAAGCGGCGACAAACTGTTTCAGGTCGCGGGAGCCAAGAATTTTTTTTCCCTTGGCCGGGCCTTCAATAAATTCATCCGTTTTGGATGGAGTCCGGTTAAAAACAGCGACTGTATAGCCGCGGTCGGCCATATTCAAAACCAAATTCTGGCCCATTACAGCCAACCCGATCAATCCAATATCCGCTTGCATTTTCCCACCTCAAAAAGGAAAGTTTATCGCTCCTCTAGAGGAAACGCAAGAGGTTTATGGCCTTAGAGGGTGTCTACAAAGTAAGGATTCGTCGCTTTTTTGGATTATTTTGGCTGATTTTCGATTCAAATTTAGGGGGTAATACTGCTTCCGGTTGAAAGCTCTCAGGTTTTACAAGGAGGCGCCCTGAATTTGAGTCAGCCTAGCGGCGCCGAAGCAGCTAAACTTAAAAAGTTTAGCGATGCAGGCGGGCTCGAATTCAGTGGCTGTCCGACGCCGTAAAAACAAGAGGTTTCAACTGGAAGCAGTATATACTGATGTCGATATTGCCCCCTAAATTTGAATCGAAAATCAGCTCAAAAGAACCTAAAAATCGACTGAACCTTACTTTGTAGAACACCCTCTTAATCTATCCTCTTCATCCGTTTATCCTGTCCATCCTGCCCCTTGTTACGCCGAAATAAACGGATGAAGAAGATAAAAAATAGACTGATAACCTGATATCGTTGAAAACAAGGGCCCAATGCTTTATAAAGGGAAACCTTTTTTGTTCTCGTAGCTCAGTGGATAGAGCGGTCGCCTCCTAAGCGACAGGTCGAGGGTTCAATTCCCGCCGAGGACAATTCCAAAGAACATTTTAAGGCATGGCGGCGACAGACAAACTCGCCGCTTTTTGCCAGCGCTGTTTGAAATATTGATCGATCCCATCTGCGATCCCTTGGGCGATCTTTTCTTGATATTCCCGCGATTTTAAAAAGGCCCTCTCTTCATCGTTGGAAATAAATCCCCCTTCGACCAAGACAGACGGCATGCTCGTTTCCCGGATCACATAAAAGTTGCCTCGCTTCACTCCGCGGGATCTGGCGGAGGTGTGCCGAATGACTCGGTTGAGGATCGCATCGGCTAATTTTCTCGAAGAAGAACTCCGGCCCGCCTCTCCCGATTCGCTAAAAAACACTTCGATCCCTTGCGCTGATGGATGGCGCGATGAATTGAAATGGACGCTGACGAAAATGTTGCAGCCTGCTTGGTTGGCGATTTCAACGCGGTCTGGCAAAGAGACGAATGCGTCGGTGTTGCGGGTCATCACAACGTGGTATCCCAATTGATCGAGATATTTTTTCAAAAGCCGAGCTGTAAGCAGGGAAATTTTCTTCTCTTCGCAATAAGGAGGTTTAGCTCTAGCTCCCCTGTCTGTTCCGCCATGTCCCGGATCGATGACGATGGTCGGGGCCGAAGGATCGGCCGCCTGCAAAACCTGAAGCGCAGAGAATAAAAGGAAGAAAAAAAAGTACACCGGGCGCATTTTCGAACCCCTTTATGAAGAGGAGAGAATGTCAGAACCGGACCGAATTTGCAACGCTTCTTTCGCAATTTCCACATCGTCGAAGGGAATTGTCTGGTGTGAAAAAATCTGAATTTTCTCATGGCCTTTCCCCGCAATCACGACGATATCCCCCTCTTGCGCCATCGAAATTGCAAGGTAGATTGCTTGTTTTCGATCCAGTTCGACAATCGCTTTTTTGGGATCTTGAAATCCCGCAACGATTTGGCGGCAAATTTCCTGAGGGTCTTCTTGGCGGGGGTTGTCGGAGGTGACAAGGGAGATATCGGCCCCCGCCTCCGCGGCCCTCGCCATTCCAGCTCTCCGTCCTGGATCGCGGTTTCCTCCGCATCCGAATACGGCGATGACCCGCTTGGGTGCAATTTCCTGGAGCGTTTTCAACACATTGTCCAAAGCCTCTCCATTGTGCGCGTAATCGACAAACACTTGAATCCCGCAACCATTCGGCACCCGCTCCAATCTCCCAGGTACTGTTTCAAACCGCGAAAGAATCGAACTGATTTCCTCGAGTTTCAATCCTAAGTGGATCCCTACTCCAATCGCGCCAAGCATGTTGTACACATTGAACCGTCCGATCAATCCTGTGGTAAAGGGGCATCTTTTCCCCAAATAAGAAACGGAAAAATCGGTCCGAAATGCTGTGAAGGCAATGTCGCTTGCCCGAATATCCGCCCCCTCTTTCAGGCCAAAGGTCAAAATGGGCGCTCGGCATCCCTCTTTCATTACAGGGAAAAATTCGCTGTCGGAATTAAAAAGGGCCCTCTCTGTGCATTTCTCGAAGAGCTTCTTTTTCGCAGCCGCATAATCGTCCATATCGCGGTGATAATCCAAATGGTCCGGATAAAGGTTCGTGAAAATCCCCACTTTGAATTCCACCTCATCGACTCTTCCCTGAGCCAGGCCATGCGACGACACTTCCAGCGAGGCGGCAAAACACCCTTTCATTGCCATTTCCCGAAGGAGTTTATGATTGGCAATGACATCGTGGGTCGTCAGGGTCGAATAAAAACGCTGCGGTCCTACTACTGTCTCGACAGTGCCGACAAGTCCGCAAAGACGCCCAGGTTCACTAAACCCATCGAGCAAATGCTTCACCAGATAACTCGTCGTCGTCTTCCCCTTCGTCCCCGTCACCCCGACCACAAATAATTCTTTCGAAGCATTTCCATAAAACCGAGCGGCCAGCTTCGCCTCGATTTCCTGTACCTTCGGATGGACAATCTGGGTCTGCTTCAAAAACGGGTCATAAATATCGGTGGCGATCACTGCAGCTCCCGCAGCCACTGCCTGCTGGATGTAGTGAGCTCCATCGTGAGCTGTCCCCTTTTTCGCGAGAAATAAGTTGCCTGGGGCAGCCGTCCGCGAATCAGCCGAAATCCCTGTGATTTCAACCTCTTTGCTTCCACGCACCTCGCCTACTTGCAAATCTTTAATCAATTGTTTGAGTTTCAATCAGCCACCCTAGTGAGAGGGTGGATGATACAATATTCTGATTTTTTCCTTGAAAAAAATTTGAAAGCTGTTCATCCTCCCCCTCTTTTTTTTATTAAAATAATGGAAAATTATGACAGCAGCATTGTCCGCCGCAACTTTAAACAATCTCACTTCCCACCCAGTTTTTAACGCAGCCATGGACGGTTTCATGGACGGTCTAAAGGGGAGCCTTTCATTGATTATAATTTATGAACTTTCTTATGCGATATTCACTCTGGGAATTCTGAAAGGCCGCCCGCACACGAAGTGGATCATCGATCCTAGGCCTTTTGTTTACGTCGGCCTTACAGCAGCAGCAAGTATTGGCATGGCCGTTCTCGCCACAAGAAACAGATGCTGATTCAAGGCGATTGCATGAAAACCATTTCGAGCGGCGCTTTTTATCTCAAGTTAAGAAAACAAGAAAACGCTTTAAGCACTGATTCTTGAATCGTTACTTTCCGCAATTCCACTTTTCGTACAGATCTTTGAGGGCTTCAACCTCGGGCATCCAGTCGGCTTTTTTGGGATCGCGGCGCGGATCTCCTGGCGGGTAGCCATACGGATCGTCAGGATCTACCCCTAAATATTGAAGCGTGCGAGTGGCGATTTCCCGGAAGACCGGGCCTGCGCAAACGCCGCCCATCTGATGCTTTCCAACGCCCGGGATGAATTTTTTCTCTGGGTCATCGATCGACACAAGCAAAACAAAACGGGGATTTTTCGCAGGGGCGAAACCGACAAAGGAAGAAATATTGTGGTCTTTAGAGTAGGCGCCGTCGATAATTTTTTCGGCCGTTCCCGATTTCCCGACCTCGGTGTATCCCATGATATCGGCCCGCTTGGAAGTGCCTCCTTCCTTCGTCACGTATTTCATGGCTTGGGTAATTTGGTTTGCGATCGATGCGCTCAGCACGCGCTGACTTGCCCGGTAGCCAGTATTGTCGACAAGGATCGTTTCAGACCCATCGCCTTTTTTCTTGACGATTTTTCGGACGAGGTGCGGTTGGACTGAATATCCCCCATTGGCAAAAATAGCATAGGACTTGACGATCTGGAGGGAGTTGATCAAGATATTGTGTCCGATTGCCAGCGAATAAGGGGTAGGAAGGGACCATTCTAGCTTTCCATTCGGATGCAATTTGCCAGGAGTTGGGACGAGCCCACCATTTTCTGCTGGCAATTCAACTCCCGTTTTCTTTCCGAAGCCAAAAATTTCACAAAGGGCTTTTTGATACCACGCCTCTCCCATCGTTTCAACGAGCCTATGGATCAGGCGGGCCATGTAAACGTTTGACGATTTTTGAAACGCCATGTGCATGTTGAGAAAATTGTGGGTCCTCCCATCTTTCAAAGGCGTGCTGCGCCCAGGAAACCACCCATTTGCTGTGGGGATTTTTTCGTCGGGCGTAAAAAGAGGGGGTTTTCCCAACTTGGCCAATTCTTCATTCGCCTTCAAGCAGATAGCGACTGTGATCGCTTTAAAAATAGATCCGGGTTCAAAACAGTCGGAGACCGCTTTGACGCGGGTATGTTCCTGCAATGCCGGATCATTGAAATAATCGGAGTATTTCCCCGGATTGAACGAAGGGATCTGGGCGAGCGCTAAAATCTCGCCCGTAAAAGGGTCCATCATGACAGCCCAGCCGCCCTGCGCGTTTGCCGCCTTGATCCCTTTGGACAATTCGCTTTCAGCAATGGCCTGAAGGTAATGGTTGATCGTCAAATAGATATCGGCGCCATTTTCCGGCGCTTCAAGGACTTTTCCCGTATCCAAAGGATGGCTGGGAGTCCGAACGATCAGCCGTTTCCCCTCTTTCCCTTTTAAATAGGAATTGAAAAGCATTTCGAGTCCGCCGGTGGGCAAACTTTGATGCGTTTGGGGATCTTTTTCTGCTTGAACTGTGTGGAGGACAGAGCCTAAGAGCGTCCCGAACGGATAAGACCTTTTGTAATCGGAAGCGAAAAAAAGGGCGTTCCGGACAATTTTTTCTTTTTTTGCAAACTCATTCCACCAACCCTCGATCTTCGCCCGATCGTCTCGGTCGAGCCAGGCGCCGATTTTCCGGCTGCGGCTTTTGCGGGAAAATTCTTTTTCCAACGCCTCGCGCGTTGTTGGAATCCATCGAAGAAGCGCATCGATGATCCTTTCCCTAGCTCCTACGGGAATCGAATCCGGATCGATGTGAAGATGGAATTTCGGGACGTCGATTACAAACGGCTGCTCTCCGCCGGGATGCCCTTGTTTGATCGCCGTATTGGAGTAAAACGAGCCGCGCATGAATGGTTCTGTCGAAATAAATTGGTGCTGAGCTAAGGCGACCTGCACCCATTTCTCCCCTTCGACGATTTGGATCTGGTAAAACCGAATAATCAGGCAGCAAAAGAGGAGCGAAAGGAATACGGCAACGGCGACGAGCCGTTTACGCTCCGAGGATTCGACAGGCAATTTTGAGAAATTCATTGAATGTCATTGATCGCGAACGCTTCAGGAACGGTTAAAATTTCTCGGAGCAAAGGATGTTTTAAATGGCTGAATTCAGGATGGTGGGCAAGCTCGATCAAGTGGGAAGGATTTTCAAATTGGTCGAGTTCATAAACAAGCCGGCGATTTTCTTCACGGGCGAGTTTGATCTCTTTTTCTACGCGAGGAAGGCAAATTTTTAATTCCGTCAATTCATTTTGCGTTTCCAAATAGGAATAAAGGCAAAAGGCGAATACGCTCAAACAAATCCCAAGCCTGACTAAAAGTCCCTTCATTCTTCACGCTTCCCTTTCCGCTGCCCGCAATTTTGCGCTGCGCGAGCGCGGATTCGCTTTGATCTCTTCCGGCGATGCCCCGATCGGTTTTTTCGTCAAAATTTTCAACCGCTCTTTTTCGTCGCGAAAGCGGTTTTTTACAATCCGGTCCTCTAAGCTGTGGAAAGAGATCGCCGCGATCCTTCCCCCCTCGCAAAGATAATCAATTCCCGCCGTCAACCCTTTTTCCAATTGCCCCAATTCATCGTTCACAACGATCCGGAGCGCTTGAAAGACGAGCGTTGCTGGATGAAGACGGCCCCGGGTTGCCACCGGTTTTACAACCTCGACAAGTTCCGCTGTGGTCTCAATTTTCCGCCTTCTTCTCGCCTCGACGATCGCTTTTGCGACCTGTCTCGAGCGTCTCTCTTCCCCATATTCGAAAAAGATCCTGGCCAGTTCCGGTTCCGAATACTGGTTGACGATTTTTGCCGCTGTTAAAGGAGAATCGGGGTCCATTCTCATATCGAGCGGAGCATCGCCCATAAAACTAAATCCCCTCTCCCGCTCGTCGAGCTGCATGGAAGAGACCCCGATATCGATCAGGAACCCGTCGATGCACTCCACGCCTGCCTCATCCAAATAATCGGCCGCATTTGCATAGGGGCCACGGATGAATTCCACTTTTTTCCCCCACGGCTCCAACGTTTTGGCCGCAATTTTCAATGCCGTCGGGTCTCGGTCGCATCCGTAATACCGCTCGATTTCCGGGTGCGCCTCTAAAATCGCTTTCGCATGGCCGCCAGCGCCTAATGTCCCATCAAAAAAAATCGCAATTTGCAGCCCGTCGAACACGGAGAGAACTTCCCGGAGCAGCACCGGCTTATGGGAGGTACTCACGCTTTTGCGGGAATGGAATCAAAATAAAGGGGGTTCGACCCAGCCGATGGCGCCGCCTCTTTTTCTTGAGGTTTCGGAGCGTCCGCTTGAAGAAGGGCGAAGGCCTCTTCGGTCATTTTAGCGAGATTCATCTCTTCAGATTGGCCATCGAGCAGATTTCGTAGATTCCGGTCATAGACCTCTTTCGGCCAAAGTTCAATTTTGTCCATCACCCCTGCCACAACAATCTCTTTGTTGATGCCGATTGCGCTCTTTAACGAGGCAGGCAAAGCCACTCTTCCCACTTTGTCGCACTCGGTCTGGTGCAAAGTTGAGAAGAAAAGGGTGAAAAACTTTTGAAACTTCGCGACATGCTGATTTTGTTTGAACTTTTCTACAATCTGATCGATGACGCTCTTTCTATAGATGGCGAGACAGCCGCCCAATCCCAATCCAATGACGAATTCGCATTTCCCCTCTTCTACAAGGCCGTAGCGCATTGACTGAGGAAGGACGAAACGCCCTTTCTCGTCGAGCTTTGCTACCGAAGAACCACTGAAGAAGAACCCACTCATGAACATTCCCACGTTCTCCCACATCTTAGCCACGAAATTGAAAATCGCGCAATCCCTTTTCGAAAAATAATCCCTCAAGCCCCCTTTATATTGAACCTAAACCCCTTTTATATCAGAGAATTAAGAAAAGAAAAAAAGGTTTTCCACAGTTTGTGGGAAATTGTGGGAAAGTTGTTCAAAACTCGCCGAAAACGCACTTTCCAAGGTGTAAAATAAAACAAATAAATACCTAATAACGAATCTTTTAAGAAACCAACCCATCGTTTCGTCCGGTTGTCGACAACTTCGGCAGGTGAAAATCGGCGCAAAAAAAGGAAAAAGGGGATCATTTCCCTAAATCGCACTCACTGTTAGACTGAGGAGAGATGGAGATCTGCAATGACTGTAAAACCTCGCACGATCGATAATTTAGGAGTCGACTCCTCAATCCGCTACGCGAAGGATCAGGAGGCGCTTGACACCCGTCTCATCCAAGAGTCGCGCTTCATCCCTCAAAAAACCGAAGTATCGGTTTTAAAACCCTCCGTCCCCACCGAAATGGAACGGTATTTTGGAACGGGAAAAGTAACTCTTTGGGCCTCGTTCGCCCCTCCCCCCGAAACTCTTTTTCAAAATAAACCGCTGTTCACTTATCAACTCATCCCTTCTTTAGGAGGTTATGAAAAACAGGAAGCGAACACGGAAAAGCTCGAAAGCCTCGAAGACGTTTTAGACAAATCCTTTTCGAAAAAACGCTCGTCAGGCCAGAACAAGGACCAAAATCAGGAGCGGGACCAAAAAGAGAAAGACCAGGAAGAAAAAGAGAGGCAAGTTCTTCTCGCTCTTCTCAAATGCATTGGGATGCTCGACCGGACGCTTACTTTGATCAATGCCCGCCGCAACCAATATCAAAGGGGATAGCCTGTGAGCGATCGCAACTGGCTTGAAATCCTCGGTTGGGGGCAAGAAGAGGTCGCCGATTTAAGAAACGCCGCCTATTTATACATTCGACAAGGAATTTACGACGTCGCTCTTACGTTTTTTGACGCTCTTAGCGTTCTCGCCCCCCCGATCCCGTATGATTTACAGACGATGGGAGCCCTTTATCTCCAAACGGGCAATGGGCTGAAGTCGCTGGACTATCTGGACCGCGCGCTCAAACTCGACCCGGGCCATCTCCCCACCCAACTCAACCGGGCAAAAGCCCTCTTTATGCTCGGCTACAAAAGACAGGGGCTGGTTCAAGCGATGGAACTCGAAAAATGCTCCGACCCGGAAATCGCCGCCGCCGCCGCTGCTCTCACTCTCTCTTACAGGTGATTTTTTCTTGCAGAGCATCCCGCTTCCTTGTTAGATTCGATGTGTACAGGTTCCCCCAAAAACTATGCTCGATTGCGATTTAAAGACCAGTTGGTCCCAATTTCTTGAATTCATAGAAAATCGCTGCGCTTCCGCAGAATTTGAAAATTGGATCGCTCCCATTCGGTTGATCGAGACGAGCCCCGATGAAATTAGCTTGGAAGTACCCAACATCTTCGTCCAAGAGTATCTGCTCGATAATTTCAAAGAAATCCTCTGCAATTTTCTCCCCTTAAAAGCATCAGGAGAACCGGCGATCCGTTTCCAGATCGCGGCGGAAGAGAAACTTCCCGCTTCCCCCTCTCACCTGCAAATTGAATCCGTTGAAGAGGCGACCCCTTCCGAACTGAAGCTCAATCCCCTTTATATCTTCGAAAATTTCATTGAAGGCCCCTCCAACCAATTCGTCAAATCGGCCGCTTTCGGGGTCGCTGCCCGTCCTGGGAAATCCTACAATCCCCTTTTCATCCATGGCGGCGTAGGACTTGGGAAAACCCATCTGCTTCACAGCATCGGCCATTACATTTCAGAACACCATAAGAAGTTAAGGATCCAGGCGATTACAACGGAAGCATTTATCAATGACATCGTCGACCACCTGCGCAACAAATCCATCGATAAAATGAAGCGATTTTACCGCAACCTCGATATCCTTCTCGTTGACGATATCCAGTTCCTCCAAAATCGGCTTAATTTCGAAGAAGAATTCTGCAATACCTTCGAGTCTCTCTTGAACCAGAATAAACAGATCGTCATCACCTCCGATAAACCTCCTACCCAATTGAAGCTCTCCGAACGGATGATCGGACGGATGGAATGGGGCCTTGTCGCTCACATGGGCGTGCCCGATTTAGAAACCCGGGTCGCGATCATTAAGCACAAATCAGAGCGCAGAGGTCTTGATATCTCCAACCAAATTGCCTTCTTCATCGCAGAGCATATTTACAACAACGTCCGGCAAATCGAAGGGGCCATCAACCGCCTCTGCGCCCACTCGCGGCTCATGTCGGCAACCCTCAACGAAGAGATTGTCGAGAAAATCTTAAGCGAAATGTTCCAATCCAGCGCGCCGAGCCAAAAAATTTCGGTCGAAGAGATTTTAAAGAGCGTTGCAGCGGTTTTCGAAGTGCGCATTTCAGAATTGAAAGGGGAATCGCGCCATAAAGAAATCGCACTCGCCCGCCAAGTTGCGATGTATTTAGCAAAAGAGATGATCGACGATTCCCTGATGAAAATCGCCTCTTCTTTCGGAGGAAAAACACATTCCACGCTCCTTCATGCATGGAAAAAAATCACCGATCAAATCCAAATCAACGAAATGTTAAGAAAGCAAGTGCAAATGGTGCGCCGCAATATCGAATCGTAAAAACTATTTTAGTTGCGAGAATCAACCTTCTCTTTTCATAATTGACTTTCTTTTTCTGGAGGTAATAATGAAAAAGACTTTAACTACAGCAATTTTGACACTAGGTACAGTTTTTGGATTTGCTCAAGAAGCAATCCAAGAACCGGCAATCAACACAGGCGCACTTCCTCTCGAAGTGAAACCTTCTCTTCCGATTGAAGAGAAAGTATTGGTGAAAAAATCGTTCACTTATCTCCGTATGGGTGTATCCGATTCTCAACCCGTTAACACGATCGACAGCGTAAAAGTCGTTCCTGGTTTAGGCATTGGCTACAGATTGCTCAGCGGCGCGTCAGCATTCGACGTTTCCGCAAGCTACAATCTCCGCTACACAACAAGCGGCGAAGAGAGACAAGAAACTTACTTTTACACTCTCCCGAAAGCCAATTACCTCTACTATACAAGCCCTGCTAGAAACAATAGCTTCTACGTCGGCGGCGGCGCTGCATGGGGCGGCTTGAAAACAAAAGACAACCGCGAGTTTATGGGATTGATCCCAAACGCGGCTGTTGGTTATGAAATCAACCGCAAAGCAACCGTTCGCACCTTCATCCAGCTCGATGTAAGCCAACCGGCCATCGCAGCAGTGAAGGACGGTTTGTTCCCAGGACCTTTCGCTGAACTTTCAGTCGGCGCAGGATTCTAATCCTTTTCTTTCAAAGGGCGGGAATTTTCCCGCCCTTTTTTCTTTTTCTAAAATCTCACAATCCATAAACTCCCCCCAAAGTTCAAGAAGATTTTATGGGATCAGCTATCAATGCATCTCCGTCGCCCGAACTCCTTGTCCCCGAGCCTTTCGTCGAAGAAATTGAATATGGCGATGACAAGCTCATTCCCGGAACTTTTACAATTTTAAGTACTGACGAAAAAAATCTCTTAGAATTAATGCATGAAACTCAAAAATTATTCGACGCTTTTGAAGGTGCAAAATCCAATCAAAGCGGGGTGATGACCGAATCCGAACGTTTACGATTCGCCATCCATTCTAACGCAAATCGACTGAGCGCTCTTTTCGGTACATACATGGAAAAAGGGTTAACCCCTCTGCCATCGATCATCCAAAAAATTAAAGATTTGGTCGAGAGTTACCAAACATTCCAGGAAGCGACTTCGCCAGCCTGATGTAAAATCGAAATTTTTATTTTTGGGGAAGTGGATAAGGGGCTTTTTTCTTGAGGCTCTCATAGATTGCCATTGCTTCAGCGACCATTGATCCAGGATGTTGAAGATTCGATGGAAGGACGATTGTGTTGCTTTCCTTGGCAAGTTGGCGAAACGCTTCGATGTATTTTTCCGCAACTTGCAACGAGGCTGCTTTTTCTCCGTCCGTTTGGCCTAAAGCCAGGGCAATCCGTTCGATCCCTTGAGCTGCCGCGTCGGAAAGGGCAAGAATTGCTTCGGCTTCCCCTTTTGCACGGTTGATCCGATCGACCCGGGCTGCTTCCGATTCCAGGACGACTCTTTCCCGGTTTCCCTCTGCGTTGTTGATCTGCGCTTGCCGCTGTCCTTCCGATTCGTTGATTTGAGCCTGGCGAAGACCCTCCGACTCCAAAATCCGGGCCCGCTTTTGCCTCTCCGCCGTCATTTGAAGTTCCATCGCCTTCCGGATGTCTTCGGGCATTTTAATGTCTTTGATTTCGTAGCGCAAGCAACGGACGCCCCAAGAAACCGCAGCTTCATTGATCGCCTCGACGATCTGGGCGTTGAGAGATTCTCTTTCTTCAAAGGTTTTATCAAGCGCGATCTTCCCGATTTCTGAGCGCATTGTAGTTTGCACAAGCTGCGTCAATGCATGAACTGGATTTTTAACGCCGTAAGAGGCGGCAAAAGGATCGACAATCCTCACATACACGATGCCGTCCAGGATTACGCTCACGTTGTCTTGGGTGATCGCCGTCTGCTCGGGCACCTCGATCGCCTCTTCCTTCATCGAGTGGCGATCAGAGACGATATCGATAAAAGGGACAACCCAATTCAACCCGGGACTGAGCTGCCGGCTGAATTTTCCAAACCGTTGCACGACCCACGCTTGCTGCTGGGGGACGATTTTTAATCCGCGGATAAAAACCGCCGCCGAAAAGATCAAGATCAATAGCAAGTAAAGCATGGGATCAAACTTAATACATGGATTCTTTTAGGGAAAGTCTCAGAAAGCAAGCTCACCCCTTCTTGCAGTTTTTTCGTTGGATTGGAACCATCGATCAAAAGGATCTCTTTCCCCTCTTCAAGTCCTTTCGGGCACAATCTCAAACCCTCAACATCTTGCTTGAGCCCCTTGATGAAGGGGCGCTGCAGCCAATGGGAAAGCCATTTTCCCACGGCTTGCGAATCTGAGTCGGGCATCGGAACGATCGCACAGGGAAGGGGCCAATCCAAACGAATCCATTGGTTCAAGGCAAATCCAGCAATCCCCGCTTCTTTTTCAAAACGCAAATTCCACACAGGAGCTTTCGACTCGAACACGTAAGCGCGAGTCGCCGGAAAATCGGGGCTTCTCCGGCACTTCGCGCAAACCTCCGCTCTCTCCCCTAATTCCGCAAAACAATGGCGGCACCTTTCAGCCGGATCGGGAGGCGCGCAAAGCTCCCAACAGGCAGGGCAAAGATGTTTTGTCGCACACCTCTCTTCGCAAGAGAGACAAAAAGGAGGGAAAATGAGATCGAGAAAGAGGCGAAGCATTTGAACCTATCCAAATAAAATTTTTCGTCGAGTTTTTGGATTATTTTGGCCGATTTTCGATTCAAAATCGGAGGGCCATATCCTTTGTTGATATTGTCCCTCCGATTTTGAATCGAAAAT
>Ga0075362_10000258_pt1 | contig 14780 bp, 11 predicted proteins | sample EndMetdeltDD1762_FD_71397 | JGI IMG/M metagenome (GOLD analysis project Ga0075362, IMG submission 71397) | Populus endosphere microbial communities from Tennessee, USA - Endosphere MetaG P. deltoides DD176-2 | ecosystem: Host-associated > Plants > Roots > Endosphere | place: USA: Tennessee...
GGAGGATGTCGTTGCGGATAACGCCTCATCCTCAGGTTATGTCATCGGCCCCTGGCAAAAGCCGCATCAGGACTTCTCCAATCTGGGGCTCGTTCTCTCCATCAACGGAGCCGCACGACAAGTCGGTTCCACCGCCGGCATCTTGGGAAATCCCTTGCGCTCGCTGGTGGCAGCGGCCCGGCTGAGTGCCGCCGCGGGCGAGCCGCTGCAGGCTGGATGGATCGTCATGGCTGGTGGCGCCACCGCCGCCGAGCCCTTGCAGTCCGGTCAGCACGTGCTGCTCGAAATGCAGAACCTGGGTCGGGTCGAATTCAACACTATCGAATGAAATCATCATGCCATTGATTCAAGTCACCCTTATCGAGGGTCGCTCCGACGACGCGAAGACGGCGCTGATCCACGGGATCACAGAAGCGACAGTCCAAGCAATCGGGGCGCCTCGCGAGTCAGTCCGCGTCATCCTTCAGGAAGTCCCTGCTCTTCATTGGGGTGTGGGCGGCGTTCCTAAGAGCAAACCACCAGCGGGGGCGCGTCATGACTGAACGCAAGCTCTCGGCCGCGATTATCGGCAGCGGAAATATCGGGACTGACCTGATGATCAAGATACTGCGCCACGGCCGCTATATCGAGATGGGGGCGATGGTTGGCATCGATCCGGCTTCCGATGGTCTCGCGCGCGCTGCTAGGCTCAACGTGGCGACCACCCACGAGGGAGTCCAGGGACTCACTGAGCTGGCGATATTCGATGACATCGATATCGTTTTCGACGCCACATCGGCGGCAGCTCATGTGAAGAACGATGCCCTTCTTCGCGCCCGAAAGCCGGGTATTCGTTGCATCGACCTGACGCCCGCCGCAATCGGCCCATACTGCATTCCCGTTGTCAACGGGGACCAGCACCTGGATGCGGCGAACGTCAACATGGTCACTTGCGGCGGGCAGGCCACCATTCCCATGGTGGCAGCCGTGGCTCGCATCGCCAAGGTGCACTATGCAGAGATCGTTGCCTCGATCTCCAGCAAGAGTGCTGGCCCCGGTACCCGCGCCAACATCGACGAGTTCACGGAAACAACGTCCAAGGCTATCGAAGTGGTCGGGGGCGCAGCCAAGGGCAAGGCCATCATCGTACTCAACCCGGCGGAGCCACCGTTGATCATGCGTGACACGGTCTACACGCTCAGCAGTCTCGCTGATGTAGACGCGATTGCGGCGAGTGTGGAGCAGATGGCTGCGGCAGTGAAGCGCTACGTACCGGGCTACCGACTCAAGCAGGAAGTGCAGTTCGATCGCGTAGACGATTTGAATGTACCCGGCGTGGGCCGGGTTTCCGGTCTCAAGACCTCAATCTTTCTGGAGGTCGAGGGAGCTGCACATTACCTGCCCGCCTATGCAGGCAACCTGGACATCATGACCAGCGCTGCGCTCGCGACTGCTGAGCGCATGGCCCAACGAATGCTCGAAGCGGTGAACCCATGAAGAAAATCTACATCTCCGATGTCACGCTGCGCGATGGCAGCCACGCTATCCGTCATCAGTACACCGTGGAGCAGGCGCGGCGGATCGCGCAAGCTTTGGACGAAGCCGGTGTGGACTCAATCGAGGTCGCACATGGTGACGGTTTGCAGGGCGGTAGCTTCAACTATGGTTTTGGGGCGCACACAGACCTTGAATGGATCGAGGCGGCTGCAGGCGCAGTCAAACATGCGCGCATCGCAACGCTGCTCCTTCCCGGAATTGGTACGGTGCATGACCTGAAGGCCGCCCGCGATGCGGGTGCGCGCGTGGTCCGCGTCGCGACCCATTGCACTGAAGCCGATATCAGTCGCCAGCACATCGAGTACGCGCGGCACCTCGGCATGGAGGCCGTGGGCTTCCTCATGATGAGCCACATGACCGCACCGGCGCAGCTGGCCCAACAGGCCAAGCTAATGGAGAGCTACGGTGCGACCTGCGTGTACGTGGTGGACTCGGGAGGAGCATTGAGCATGAATGACGTCCGTGACCGCTTCAAAGCATTCAAGGATGTGCTGCAGCCGGAGACCGAGACCGGGATTCATGCGCATCACAACCTGAGCCTTGGCGTGGCCAATTCCATCGTTGCAGTTGAGGAGGGATGCGACCGCGTAGACGCGAGTTTGGCGGGCATGGGTGCCGGAGCGGGAAATGCGCCGCTGGAAGTATTCATCGCAGCGGCGGACCGCATGGGATGGGCGCACGGTGCAGATCTCTACAAGCTCATGGATGCGGCCGATGACATCGTCCGCCCCCTACAGGACCGGCCCGTGCGGGTTGATCGGGAAACGCTGGCGCTTGGATACGCGGGGGTGTACTCGAGCTTCTTGCGGCATGCAGAGGTGGCTGCGCGAAAGTATGGGTTGAAGACAGTGGACATCCTTGTTGAATTGGGGCGGCGGCGGATGGTAGGAGGCCAGGAAGACATGATTGTCGACGTGGCGCTCGACCTGGCGAGGAAAGGCCAAGCGCGGGCTGTTGAAGAATCAGCCGCATTCGCCAGCTCTTGAAGCGATCCGATCGCTTTTCGCTAGTGCGGTGACCCCTGAGGTTCGAGCTCTCGCCTTTGGTGGTTGCGGATCACCACGGAGCCGGACCAGGACAGCAGGGGGCAGTACGAGCCCCGCGCCCTTGCCCGAGCGCGTGGACGCGAAAGCCATCACGTGCTCGGCGCCATCGTGGCGCAGTTACGCCCATCCTTGGCGGCGGTCCGGCTGAGAAAGACGCCGGCCGGCCGGATCAGGCCGGCCTTGGCAATCTCCTCAGGTTCGGTCCAGCGGTCAGAGCCATTGGTGGTAGCACGATTGGCGAGGCGCACACGCCACACGACGATCGCAATGGCGCGCTTGTCGCCATCATCCTTCACTCCGAAGGAGAAGCCCAATTGCACTTCCTCACTACGCAGCGCAGCGAGGAATTCCGCAAGACGCATTTCCGTGAGTGCTGCTGGAGTTTCGGGGCGACCGTTTGCCGGCGAGTCAAGCACTCGGCCAATCTAGGCTGGACCGTGCTGTCATCGACACCGATACGCAGGGGTCCACGGTGTCGGGCATCCGTGGCACGCACCACACACTACGTTCGCTCCAGACGAATGAAGAGCAAGGGAGAATGCTCGAGAAGCTTAAGCCCGGCCGGCGTGAGATGACGCCGGCGCGGAACCCGAACAAAGAGAGTCATTCCCAGTTGATCTTCTAGGTCGCGGATCCTGTAAACATTTGGCTGCGACACTTTGTCGCGAGCCAACTGATCTCCAGTCGGGAAGGAGATCAACATATCGCTAGTCCCATACCCGAAGCAAAAGCACGCACCGAACGCACCGCAAGAATGCACTCGCGTCCCACACCGCGGTCGAGCACATCTTTTTTATCCGAGATCGACGCGACGCGTGGAGCACGCTGTGAAGGCGCCGGAGGCGACTATTACCAAGGCACCACAGATCATCCATCGAGTGGGCGACTGGCCGAAGAATACGTAGGAAAGCATCATTGACCAAACCAAGGATGAATACTCAAGAGGTGCAATGATTGATGCATGGGCGTGCTTCAAGCTTCGAACAAAGAGCAGTTGCCCGAGTACGCCCAACATGCCCGCTCCAAGCAACAGCAAAAGTTGATCTCGAGTCGGCATGACCCAAGATCCCAGACAAAACGCTGCTCCAATCACGCCGGTAACGACTGAAAAGTAGAAGACGATAGCATCGGCATGCTCGGTCTTGGACATCCTGCGAATATGAAGCGTTGAGAACGCACTGCAGCAGGCCGCACCCAGCCCGCACGCGACGCCAATTGCAGTCGATACAGCCTCGCCGCCGCTTGGTGCGTTACCGAGCATAGGGGACAGTGCCAGTCCCACACCCATGAATCCCGTGATCGCGCCGATCCATCGATGGGGTTCGACTCTCTCGTACTTGAGCACCAGTGCCAACGCCAACGTGATCAAGGGAAAGACATAGCTGAGTGCTACTGCTTCTGTGAGCGGCAGCAGCGTCACCGCCAAGGCGTTCAGAAAAAGGCCCCCAGCGCCGGACAATCCACGGGTGACATGGGCGCCGAGTGCCTTGGTCTTGACCGTGACGCCCATTTTGCCAGCCGCTGCGGCTATGCAAAGAAGGACGAGGATCGCGCAGAGCGATCGGAAAACGACAATCTCTCCGACGGGGATCTTCCCATCGAGTCCCTTCACACAGGACCACATCAAGGTCATGCAGAAGACGGAGGCAAGTTTGAGTGAGATACCGAAGGCGACTCCTGATCTCTGGGCGAAATGATTCAAACGATGCTTTCAACGGCCGTTTCTGCCACAGAAGGCCTCACCCTTGACGCAGTAGCGCGGGCAGCGTCAAGCTCACCCTGCGTGACGCGAATGCGCAGCAGGTAGAGCAGCACGTGACCAACGGCGAGCCCGACTTAACCATTGCCACCAAGTTCCGAGGAATCGACGTCCTCGAGTACACACCGCTCATCCAGGACTCCTTCGGTGCCATCTGCCGCTCGGACTATCCGATCCAGCCGAGAACGGCTGTGCCCGTCTCGATTCATTGCCAGCCGTTGACCTCGACAATCTCGGGCTTTGAATCCTTGAAGTCCTATGAGCTCGCGACCCAAAGCTGGTGCATCAGTCGTTCCTGGTGACGCGAAAACTAAGATCGCTATCACCTAGTTCGCAGTGCCTCTTGCAGCTCATCTCGGAAATCATCACGGAGCGAGAACTGCCGCGCTTTATCACCTCCCTCGCTAGGGGCAATCTTGATTCAACCTCCTAGGTTGGCGTCCTTCACCAGCTTATTCAGCTTCGTGGCTTGCTGCTTGACGAACTCGTTGGCCTGAGCCGAGTTGCCTCCGATCGGCGTGATCCCCAACTGGCTCCATTTCTCAGCAAGCACGGGCGATCGAATGATCTTGTCCAGGTCAGTGCTCAGCTTCTTGGCGACGTCTGGCGACAGGCCAACCGGCGCGACGATGGTGTAGAAGGCGGCGAACTCGAAGTTCGTTACCCCCTGCTCATCGACTGTAGGAAGCTCGGGGAACGAAGGGACTCGCTTAAGGCTCGTTACTGCCACCGTCCGAACCCTGCCGCCCCTCGTGAGGGGCACTGCAGTAGGCAAGTTCTCAAACATCACCTGTATCTGGCCGCCCATCAGGTCAGCTGCCGCCGCGGAGCTGCCCTTGTAGGGCACGTGCGTCATTTTGGTGCCCGTCGCCTGCATGAACATCTCGGGTGCCAGATGCGTCCCCGCACCAACGCCGGCCGATCCATAGGAGAGCTTTCCCGGGTTGTCCTTGGCGTACTTGATCAAGTCGGCCGTAGTCTTCACGGGAAGATCTGCGCTCACGATCACCGCGAAAGGCGTAGTTCCGATGACCGTCAGAGTATCGAGCGCTCTTGCAGGGTTGTAGTTGAGCTTCGGATAGATCGTGTAGGACGCTTGAACGGACGGTAGCCCTAAGAGCAATGTGTAGCCATCCGCAGGGGCGCGAGAGACGAACTCACCGCCAATGTGCCCGCCAGCGCCAGCCTTGTTCTCGACCACGACGGGCTGCTTGTATAGCTCGCTGAGTTGCTGGGCGACCAGGCGTCCGATGACGTCGGACGCCCCGCCTGGCGCGAAGGGAACGATCAACTTGATGGGCCGGTCCGGGTAGCCGGCAGCCATGGCGCTGGCCGCTAGAGACAAGCATCCAAAAGCCGCGATGGCGTGACGTCGAGAGATCATGGTAGGTCCTTAAAAGCAACTATGAAAAAAGAGTCTCGTCATTGCGAGATTTGTAAGTCAACGTCAGTGTGGCAACCCGCTCGCGCACCGTCCAATTCCGATTCTTGAGACCCCTATGCAGGAGCGATATGGCAGATGCGGGGAAGCCTTACCTGGGCCGATGGCAAACGAGGCTCGATAGGAAAAGCGGAAGGAATAGGCCCCGGACGATGGGGCCTTCTCTAGTCGTTCATCGAATCAGTTGCTCTTAGTCAACCTGGACACATCGATCACATACATGTCCCGATCCGTCTCATGGACCGAGTCGATGCACACACTCAGTCCGTCAGGGGACCAACGCGGATGCAGGTCGCATCGATTCTCCTTCGACAGCTTTGGGTCTGCGTAGAAGCTGCCAAGGTTGGTGCGTTTTCCCGCGTCCATGTCGTACAGGAACAAGAAGCGCTCGTTAGTGATGCTGTCCGGGTAAGTGTCACTGAGCATCCATCTCGGATTAACTGGCGAGAATGACATGTGCCCGTTCTCGGTTAATACGCCGTCGCCGACAACCTTCACCCGTCCACCTTCCTTGTCCTCGTATAGGTGATAGTGGATGCTGCCCGCATGCGGGCCCCAGACAATAATCTCTCCGTCTTGGCGCCAGAGCGGATGCGAGATCTGCCACTCCGACTTTTCGTAGTCGAAAGTGCCGACGCTGCTGGGATCAAAGTCAGCTGCCAGTTGGGGCAGCGGGTGGTCGGAGCACTCCAACAGCCGCATGTCCGAGCCGTCCGGCGCCATGGTGATCAGACGGTGCAGGAAGCAAGTCTCATCCTTCACACGCTCAGTCCAGCGGTGCAGGAACAGCACCCGCGAAGACGACGGACTGATCTCGATATGGCTCACCCAATGAATCGCCTTCTTCATCGAGTCCCGCGGGTCGAAGGCCGCAAGTTGCGCGTAGCTCACCGCGAGCTTGAATTCGCCGGTCCCCAAATCCATGTTCCAGATGCCGTCGTCCGCGGGGCACAGGGGCAGCGGCGGCTGCGCCGCATCGCTGGAGTAGCCGATCGTCTCATGCGTGATGTAGAGACGCCGGTAATCCACGCTCAGCGCCCACTTGCCGTTCGGCGCCGCGACGTACACCGGGAGCGGCAACAATCGCTTTTCGAGCGTTTTGATGTCGGCGATTTCCGAAGCGAAGTGCGGATAGTGGGACGTCGGGTTCGTGGTTCGAACGTTGTAGATGGCCTTGGTGCCATTGCTGCCACCCAGCCACTGCAGCTGCGATCCCATCTGCCAGTTCCACGTGCGCGTCTCGCCGATCTGGTGAAACACGCCGTCATCCTTCGTCATATCGAAGTATCCGATCTTGGCGACCAGATCCGGTGTCAGGTACTGGTCGCGCCAGGGCACCTCCTGCGCGAGCATAAAGCGCCCCGTGGGATCCCAATTCGACTTGTTGTAGTAGCCGAAGAAGTGGTGCGCGCCGTTGCGCCCCACTCGCTTGATCGGGAACTCTGCCTTCTCGCTCATGCGAACTCCACGATCAAGTTGCCGGCCGAGTCACGGAAAGCACTGGCGCCCGGTGGGATCACCAGCGTCGACGATGCATCCTCGACAATGGCCGGGCCGTCTAGGCGGTCCCCGTCCTTCAACGCCTCGGCGGCAACGGAGGTCACGCCACTCCAGTCCTTAGTCGTCGGCAGCCACATCTGACGATCCGTTGACCCGTGCTTCCACTTCTCGCGACCGCTGGAGGTCAGGTTCAGAGGCCGTTCGACGCCTGCTTCGATGGCGGCGACCCGCAGGTTTATGAGCTCGATCTCGGCAACCGGCGGGACCTGGCCGAACACGCGGCCATAGCCTTCACGGAAGGCTTCCATGATTTTCCCAGCCGTCTGCGCATCGAAGGGGCCGCTCGGCAGACTGGTCGGCAGCTCGAAGCCTTGGCCCACGAAGCGGATGTCCGCGCTGCGCTCGTAAGTGTAAGCGGCGCCGTCGACCAGCGTGTCTTGCATCACGCGTGCTGCGTCGTCCTCGAGCTGGCCATACATTGCCTCGAGCGCTTCAGGCGTCACGGTAGACAGACGCTTCGCGAGCGTCGTTGAGCGGTCGACCCGCGCGGGAGCGATCAGCAGGCCCAGGGCCGACGCCACGCCCGCGCCTGGAGGACACAGCACCCGCTTGATGCCAAGTCGACGTGCCACGTCACAGCCATGCAGGGGACCACCGCCACCGGTCAGAAGTAGCGTGAACTTGGGCGCATCGAATCCCCGCTCCGCCACGTGAACCCGCGCCGCCGCGGCCATGTTCTCGTTGACGATAGACAGCACGCCGTTGGCCGTCTCCTGGTGGCCGGTCGACAAGGTCTTCGCAATGGGAGCCAGGGCATCGTCAGCACCTTTCGTGGACAGCTTCATCGTGCCACCGGCGAAGGTGTCTGGATTCAGGTGACCCAGCAGTAGGTTCGCATCCGTCACAGTGGGCAGCGTGCCGCCGCGACCGTAGCATGCGGGGCCGGGACGCGAGCTCGCGCTCTTGGGACCGACTTTGAGCAGGTTCATGCTGTCCAAGTGGGCAATGCTGCCACCACCCGCGCCGATCTCGATGAGCTCGACCGTGGCGATGTTAATCGGCAGGCCGCTTCCGGTAGCGAAGCGCTTCTCGCGCGCGGCCTCGAAGCTGTGCGCCAGCAACGGCTGATTGCCCTTGACGATTGCCAGCTTCGCGGTGGTCCCCCCCATGTCGAAGGCCAGTACGTCCTCGATGCCGGAGCGCTTGCTGAAGTAGGCCGCGGCGATCGCGCCTGCGGCAGGACCGGATTCGAGCAGCTGCACCGGGAAACGGCGGGCCTCGCCCACGTGGGTCAAGCCTCCGTTGGACAGCATCATCAGCAGCGGGCAGCCAATGCCCAGCTCCTTGAGTTGCATCTCGAGTCGCTCGAGGTATTGATCCGCGATGGGCAGCACGTAGGCGTTCGCTGCCGTGGTCGAGGTCCGCTCGTACTCGCGGATCTGCGGCGCCACCTCGCTCGAGATCGAAACGTACAGCTTAGGGAACTCTTTCTTCAGGATGTCTCGGGCACGCCGCTCGTGGTCCGGGTTTGCATACGCATGCAGGAAGGTGATTGCGACCGATTCCACACCTTGCGCGATCAAGGACTTTGCGGCATTGCGGACACTGTCCTCGTCCAGCGGCGTATCCACGGTGCCATCTGCACGAACGCGTTCAATAGCCTCCAGGCGAGATTCGCGCGGCACCAACGTCGCGGGCATCTCGATGAAAAGATCGTACAGGTCGAACTTGAATTCGCGACGCATCTCAAGGGTGTCACGAAACCCCATCGTGGTGATGAGGCCGGTCTTGACGCCACGACGCTCGATCAATGCATTCGTGAAAAGCGTGGTGGCATGCACGATGCGGGAGATCTGCGCGCCTTGCACCTCTTCGCGAGCCAACAGAGTCTGCACGCCGCGGATGGCACCGACCGTTGGCTCTTCCGGCGTCGTCAGTTCCTTATGACTGAATACGCGCGCGTCAGCGTGGTTGTAGAGGACAACATCGGTGAACGTGCCGCCAATGTCGATGCCGAGGGAGTAGCTTTCAGACTTCATTTTGCGTATCCGCGCACGCGGTCCTTCTCAGTAAGTTCGGCGGGTCGGGTCTTGGGATCTCCGAAGCCTCCGCCACCAGGTGTACGCAGCAGCACTTTCGTGCCGAACTTGACGATCTGCTGCACCTTCGGGTTGATCTTGACGCCATCGATCTGGATCTCGCCCGGCGCACCGGACTCTCCACCAGCCAAGCCCGGGGTTGCAGACTCGGGTCGAGTGCGCTCTGCCATGAAGGACATCGTGGCGGGGTTCTCCGACAGGCTTTCGAGGAGCAGCTCTTGACCAGCGCCGCCGCGGTGCATCCCGTTGGCGCTTTCGATGTCGCGGAAGCGCCGGTGGTGAACCTTCAGAGGCGACAATTGCTCAATGATCTCAACTGGCGTCGACGAAATATTGCTCGGCCAGGACAGGACATCGATGCCGTCGTTCTTCGCACTACCGCCATAGCCGCCGTTGAGGAAGAACAGGTTGGCGAACCCGCGGCCATCCGGACGAGTTCCAGCCATGTTGATACACCACAGCGGCGAGCCCACGCCCGCAATCACCTTGTCAGGCACCACCTGTGCCAACGCATTGACCACCATCGCAGGCAGAAAGTGCCCGATCAGCGCCCGGGCACCACCTGCAGCCGGCGGGCGCGAGTTCAGGATAGAACCCTCCGGCGCAGTCACCGTCAGAGGTGCAAGGGCGCCGTCGTTGTTCGGCACCTCGGGGCAAAGCACCGCCTTGACACCATAGGAGGTGTAGGCAGTCGTGTACGCCAGGCAGACGTTGATGGATTTCTGCACCTGCGCGTCCGAACCGGCGAAGTCGACCAACATTTCATCGCCCTTGATAGTCAGTGCCATCTTCAGACGGATGGGCGCATCGAAGCCGTCGCTGACCGCTTCGGCGTGATAGGTGCCGTCCCGCAGCTCGCGGATAGCGTTGCGCATCGCAGTCTCGCTGCGGCTGCGCAGCTCATGCGACAGACCTTCCAGCGTTTCGAGACCGTACTCGTCCATGAGGGCGAGCGTCTGACGCTCCATCAAGGCTAGGCCGGTGAACTGCGCATACAGGTCGCCCATCAGTTGGTCTGGCACGCGCACGTTTTGGCGCATGATGCGTTCGAGGACCGGATCGATCTTGCCGGCGCGAAGCACCTTCATCACGGGGATCTGCAGACCTTCCTCGAAGACGGAGGTAGCATCTGCTGAGCGGACCCGGCCACCGATGTCAGGTGCATGCGCCACGGAACCGGCCCACGCCACCAACTTGCCATTCTTGAAGATTGGCTTGCCGACGGTGATGTCGGGCAGGTGGCCTGTGCCCAGCCAGACATCGTTGGTGATGATGACGTCGCCCTCCTCAAGGTCTGACTCCTGAAAAGCCTCGAGGAATGCGCGGATTGTGCGCGGGGCAGTGCCGATGAAAGAAGGGATGCTGTTCGATGCCTGGGCGATCGATTGTCCGCGCGCATCCGTCACGACGCAGGCGAAGTCATTGGATTCGCGAACGATCGAAGAAAAGGACGTACGCACGAGCGAGGCGGCGGCCTCGTCGACCATGGAAATGAGGCGTCGCCAAAGCAACTCAAGGGTGATTCCGTTCAACATGTGTCTTACTCCGCTTTGATCTGGGCTGTTTCTATGACCTTGTTCCACTTGACGGTTTCGGAAGCCACGTACTGCCGTGCCTGCTCCGCGGTACCGCCCATCACGTCCAGGGCGAGCTTCTTCCACTGCGGCTGCAGTTCCGGCTCACGGAGGATGTCGTTGATGTCCTTGTTGAGTTGGTTCACCGTAGCTGCTGGCACCTTGGCCGAGGTGGCGATAGTGAACCAGCCCGTGCCGTCAAACCCCGGTACGGCGAGCTCTGACACGGTCGGAACGTTAGGAACGACCTGGCTGCGGTTCTTGCTCGTCACTGCGAGCGCGCGAATACGGCCTGCTTCGATGAACGATCCAGCGGTCGTCAGCAGCTCGAACATCATGTCGATCTGGCCTCCGATCAGGTCGTTCATCGCTGCCGCGCTGCCCTTATAGGGAACATGCGTCAATTTGACACCGGCAGCCTGCTGGAAGAGTTCGCCGACCATGTGCGTCGAAGACCCCGTACCGGCCGAGCCGAAGAACAAGCCGCCCGGATTCTTCTTTGCGAACGCGATCAGTTCGGAAAGCGTCTTAAAGGGTTTTGCGTTGTTGACAACAACGGCGCACGGCACACCGCCGAGGATGATGACCGGCTGCAGGTCCTTCTCGGGGTTGTAAGGCAGCGACCGGTAGACTGCGTGCGCAGAGTGGATGCCGATCGTGCCCAGCAGGAGACTCGATCCGTCTGCCGACCCCTTTGAGACGATGCCGGCCCCGAGGTTCCCCCCCATGCCCGCATGGTTCTCGACTACGACCGACTGCCCGTACTTCGTGTTGAGCTTCTGCGCGATGACACGCGCGAGAACGTCGGCCGTGCCTCCCGGCGAGAACGGCGCATCGATCTTCAGCATGCCGGCCGGAATGTTCGGGGCGGCAAAGAGCTTCGGGGCGAACAGCGTCGCACCGACAGGTAGCAGGGAAGCACAAAGTGCTCGACGATTGAAGGGCAAGGCAGTCTCCTAGAACTGGTATGCGGTGAAGTCTAGGAATCGCAGGCTATTTGTTCCAATGCTATTTTTTGTCCGAGCAATACATCTCTGATATAGTGATTTCCATGTCACGCCCCCTTTCCTTCCAGCAGATCGAAGCATTCCGCGCAGTCGTGCTATCAGGGACGACAGTTGCTGCGGCGAGCATGCTTCACACCACGCAACCCACGGTGAGCCGACTGATCGGCCAGGCCCAAAGCGCAACAGGTCTGAAGCTTTTCAAGAACGACCGGGGAAGACTCCAGCTGACGCGGGAAGGAAAGCACCTGTTCGAAGTCGTCCAGTTAAATTTTCAGGGCCTCAATCGCATCGATCAGGTCGTCTCAGCGTTACGCGAATCTGGCGCCGGCGTTTTCCGCGTTGCCTGCACGCCGTCACTGGGGCTCAGCATCTTTCCGTTAGCGATGGAACAGTTTGCGAAGGCGTATCCACAGGTCCATTTCAATGTCCAAACGCTTGGTAGCCTGCAAATCGAAGAAGGGCTCCGCCAAGGCCTCTACGACATCGTAGTGACACACCGCGCGCTCACTGGTGCAGAGTTCCAGACTGAATCCATTCATCACACGGGCGCTGTTTGCGTCAGCGCGCCGGATCACCGCTTCTCGAAATTGAAAGAAGTCAAGGTGAGCGATCTCGAGCGAGAGAACCTCATCAGCCTGCCGCCTGAAGACGAGATCGAGGTTGCGTTGAACAAAATGTTCACTGAGCGCAAGATCAAGTCGCCCAAGACCATCGAGACGATCTATTCGTCAACCATCTGCCTGTTGGTGGAGAAGGGCCTCGGTGTGGGCGTTATCAATCCGTACATGGCAGCGGTGTTTCGGGACAAAGTCTGTGTGCGCAAGTTCTCTCCCCGCATTCCCGTGACCACCTACGTCGCCTTCGCCCGCTACTCACCCGCGTCCGAAATGGCAGAGCATTTCTACGATGCCCTCCGAATGGTGTTCAAGAGCCAAGTCGAGTGAGTTCGCTCGACCGTTGGCTTCTGACCTAACGCACGAGCCGCCTCACCCCGGCGCCAAGCCGCCAGGCTCCAGGGCAACTCATTGCTCCTTGAGGATCGCCAGGGCTCGGGCCAACCGGCGCACGCCCTCCTGAATTTCGTCGATTGAGGCGGTTGCATATGACAGCCGGAGTGCAGACGAAACCTGGGGCTTGGCATAGAAGGCGGCGCCTGGGACGAAGATGACGTTCTGCTCGATGGCTTTGGTCAGCAGCCTCGCGGTGTCAACGTTGCCCTTGAAGCGGGCCCAAACAAATAGCCCTCCTTCCGGCTGTCCGAACTCGATCCGATCGCCCAGTTCGCTCCGAAGTGCTTCGCACATTGCGCGGCACTTTGCGCCGTAGACAGCACTGACCTGTTGCACATAACCGCCCAAGTCCTCGTCGCGCATGTAGGAGGCCGCAATCTCCTGGGTCCAAGGCGGACTGCAGAGGTCTGCGGTTTGCTTTGCGATGACGCAACGACGAACGATCTCTGCAGGCCCCACGGTCCATCCAACTCGCAGACCAGGCGCCACAATCTTCGACAGACTTGAAAGATGCACAACCCATTCACGCGAACCGGACACTTCCTCGGATAGCGAAAGCATCGTTGGGATCTCCTCACCAGAGAACCTCAACTCGCTGTATGGATCGTCTTCGACCAAAAGAATTTCGTAGCGACGCGCAATCTCGAGAAGGCGCAGCCGCCGCTCGCGCGAGATCGTCGCGCCAGTCGGATTGGCGAACGTGGGGACCGTGTAGATGAGCTTGGGGCGCGGCCTCACATCTCCCGACTCCAACTGCTCCTCGAGGGCGTCGATGTTCAGCCCGCGCTCGTCTGATGGCATCGGCACCATGGTCGCTCCAGCCAGCCTGAACGCCTGGACAGTAGCGGGATAGGCCGGCTCGTCGATGTAAACGATGTCGGAAGGCTCGATGAGGATTCGCACCACCAAGTCCAGGCCCTGCTGAGAGCCCGTGGTAATCAATAGCTCGCTCTCATCAACTCGCACGCCCCGTTTTTCCATTAGATCGATCACGTGCCTACGCAGAGCGGTAGAGCCCCCTGTCGCCCCGTACTGGAGACATGCCTCCTTGTTCTCGAACGCCGATCGCGCCGCCTTGGCGAGCCCGTCGACGTCAAAAAGATCCGAAGCCGGCGATCCGCCCGAGAAGGAGATCATTCCGGGTTTGCTTAGGTACTTGAATAGCTCCCGGATCGGCGAGCCCTGGGGATTGGTGAATGCTTTTACGAAGGGGTACATGGAGATCGACACCTCGTTTCGAGGGACTTGCTGAACTGAGAGAACGGGAAGCCGTATCGCAGCCCCCCCCCAACACCATGGTCCTAGGGACGCTGGATGCGGCTGTGGTGTTGTTACATACGGTTGGCTTCCACGATCTGCTTGAGGAAAGCGCGCGTCCGCTCTTCTTTCGGCGAGTCGAAGATCTGCTTCGGCGGCCCCTCCTCGTGAATCTTTCCTTGATAGAGGAAGCAGACCTTGCTGGCCACCTCCCGTGCAAAAGCCATCTCGTGGGTGGCCAGCAGCATCGTCATTCCTTCAGCGGCCAGATCGCGCACCATCCGAAGCACCTCGGACACGAGCTCCGGATCGAGGGCCGATGTGATCTCATCCAGGAGCATCACCTGTGGCCCCATTGCCAGGGCGCGCACGATTGCCACACGCTGTTGCTGACCGCCGGACATGCGATCGGGGAAGGAGTTCGCCTTGTGCTCCAGACCGATACGCTTGAGCAATTCCATCGCCTTCGCCTCGGCCTGCGCCTTGTCCATGCCCAACACCCGGATTGGCGCCAGCGTGACGTTCTGCAGCACCGTCATGTGCGGGAAGAG
>Ga0075362_10000262_pt1 | contig 14708 bp, 10 predicted proteins | sample EndMetdeltDD1762_FD_71397 | JGI IMG/M metagenome (GOLD analysis project Ga0075362, IMG submission 71397) | Populus endosphere microbial communities from Tennessee, USA - Endosphere MetaG P. deltoides DD176-2 | ecosystem: Host-associated > Plants > Roots > Endosphere | place: USA: Tennessee...
TGATCAGCCCACGCAGCCTCAACCCGTCCAGCCGGTTCAACCACCTCCCCAGAGCGTTCCTGCGGTACAAGCGCATCCACCGACACAGCCGAATGAGAGGGCTGAGAAGCCGGGACAGCCATAAGTAAAACCGATTTTAACTTAACGTCTCTTACTTGACGAGACGATACACCAATGACAAATCCGTCTGGCAAGCCGCTGGACGGGCTTTTCTTTTGTTTCCGGTCACTAATTCTGCCTTCTGGATTCTCATTTCTACACCTACTTGATTCACTTGGTGCCTTCCCACTTGCGAACCTGCCCCTGTTAACCTAGTATCGCATTCCGTCTGTGGATGCCGAATCAGCTCGGAGTTCCGGGCTCATTTTGTGTCTAGAGATTTTATGGCCAACACAGTTTTAGTCGGTGCACAATGGGGAGATGAGGGGAAAGGAAAGGTAATTGATTACCTTACCGATAAGGTAGACGTTGTTGTAAGGAGTCAGGGCGGCAACAATGCGGGGCATACAGTCGTTGTCGGTGACAAGACTTATATCCTTCGCTTGATCCCATCGGGAATCCTACGCAAGGGTAAGCTTTGCGTGATCGGCAATGGGGTTGTGATTGATCCGTTGGCGCTCTGGGAAGAAATGTCTGAACTTGCGGCGCGGGGTGTGAAGATCAATTCGAAGAATCTACAGATTAGCGAGTGTGCGCACTTGGTTTTTCCGTTCCATCAGCTCTTCGATCAGCAGCGCGAAGCAGCAATGGGCGCCCGGAAGATCGGGACCACGAAACGCGGGATCGGTCCGGCTTACGGTGACAAAATTGCAAGGGTTGGGATCCGGTTGGGAGAGCTGCTGCGTCCTGAGATTTTTTCAGAAAAGCTGAAGCGGCGGATCAAAGAGGCAAACGTCTCGCTGAAAGAAGTCGGTGGCAAGCCAATGAACTTCAAAAAGATCCTGGCACAGTATCTTGAGGTCGGTGAAAGGATCTGGCCACTGGTTACAAATACGGTGTTGACCATTCACAAGGCGATGGCTGCTGGAAAAGAAATTCTATTTGAGGGTGCACAAGGGACTTTTCTCGATCTCGATCATGGGACCTATCCCTTCGTAACCTCTTCCAATACAACAGCCGGCGGTGCGTGTACGGGGGCTGGAGTGCCTCCAAATCGGATTGATCGAGTCGTTGGCGCTATGAAGGCGTACACTACGCGAGTCGGAGAAGGGCCATTCCCAACGGAAGCGGAAGAGATTTCTGATTTAATGCATTCGATGGGACGCGAGTATGCTTCTGTCACAGGCAGGAGCCGGCGGTGTGGGTGGTTTGATGCTGTCGCAACTCGATACGCAGCGATCGTGAATGGGATCGACGAATTGGCAGTGACAAACCTGGATGGCCTTGATTCGCTGTCACGGATCAAGGTGTGCGTCGCGTATAAGCTTGATGAAAAACGGATTGAAGTGCCGCCGACCTGTGTTGAGCAGCTCGCCCGGTGTATACCTGTTTATATCGAGTGTCCGGGTTGGCAGGAACCGACGACTGAGGCTCGGTCCTACACTGATCTGCCGGTGAAAGCGCAGGATTACCTGCAGAAGATTTGCGAGCTGACAAAAGCGGAAGCCAAGCTAAAGCTGGTGGGCGTTGGCAAGAGTCGTGCACAGACGATCCTTGTTAGATGACGCAAGTGCGGCTCCTCGCTGCGCGGTTGTAAAAGGTTTTATTGTCTGCAATGTGCGGGGAGGGAGTATAAGCGCAGCAGACTGTGGGTGTCATCGGACCCAAGGTTTGAGAATGTTCACTAAAGCTCCTAGACATATTGCAGTGATCATGGACGGAAATGGTCGTTGGGCCAGACAACGCGGTTGGCCTCGCAGCCGTGGGCATCTTGAGGGAGCGAGTTCAGCCAGAGAATGTGTCGAGGCCTGCCTTGAACTTGGGGTTGGATATTTGACGTTATACACGTTCTCGACCGAAAATTGGAGGCGACCAAAGGAGGAGGTAGATACTCTAATGGGGTTGCTCCAGAAGTTCCTGAAGGATTACACGGTTGAAATGCGGAAACGTGGTGTGAAACTGGAGGCGATTGGACGATTAGACGAAATTCCGCAAGCGGCGCGCAAGCAGATCCAGGAATCGGTTAAGGCAACTGCCGAGGGTGGAAAGCTGACGACGATCTTGGCGGTAAATTATAGTGGACGTGTAGAGATCATTGATACGGTGAAAAAGATTGTTGCAGAAGTGCAGGAAGGGCGACTGACGCCGGATCAGATCGATGCGAAGGTGTTTCAACGGAACCTTTACACCGGTCGATTTCCCGATCCGGATCTATTTATCCGGACTTCCGGTGAGATGCGAATCTCCAATTTCCTACTTTGGCAGTTGAGTTATACGGAGATCTACGTCACACAAAAGCTCTGGCCAGATTTCCGAAAGATTGATTTGATCGAGGCCGTTGAGGAGTATGGGCGTCGGAGTCGCCGTTACGGAGGGGTTTAAGAGTGGCGCATGAAAGTTGCGAAGAAATGGAGATGCGGAAATTACATGGCTTTGCTCATGAACAAGGGGATTTCGTCAAAGAGTTCCTAGGAAACCATTAAGGTGTAGGTATTGATGCAGACGATCTTGTTAGTTGATCCGGAAACTGATTTTCTAGAGTGGGCCCAAAATCAGCTCGAAACGTCGACGACCCGGGTCCTTGTAGCGACGGATGCTGATGAGGCGTACAAAATCTACATTTCTGAAAATCCGGATCTCTTGATTTCTGAAACGCACTTGATGCCATTTAGCGGTCTCGAGTTGCTTGCCCGGGTTAGACAACGCGACTCGAATGCAATCGTTATTCTGATGAGTGCCTTTGGCACCACGCAGTCGGTAATCGAGTCAATGAAGCTCGGTGCATTCGATTACCTGCGAAAGGAATCGTTGCCATTCAACCTGAAACTGGTGGTCGACGCAGCGTTAACGGTGCAGGCCGAGATGCGTTCCGCGACCGCCTTCAAGCCCCAGCTCACGGTCGAACAGTACCAGGACAGCCTCGTTGGACAATCTCAGGCGATGCAGCAGGTTTTCAAGATGATCGGTCGAGTATCGCACAGTGATGCTCCGGTGATGATTACCGGTGAGAGTGGTTCGGGGAAAGAGTTGGTTGCGCGGGCAATTCATCATTACAGTAATCGTAGTGGCCAGGCGTTTATCGCAATCAACTGTGCAGCCATCCCAGAAAATTTGCTCGAGAGCGAATTATTCGGACACGAAAAGGGAGCGTTTACTGGAGCTGCCTCGCAACGAATCGGCCGATTCGAACAAAGCAACGGCGGAACATTGTTCCTGGATGAGATCGGTGATATGCCGCTGTCGGTTCAGAGCAAGATTCTCCGTGTGCTCCAAGAAGGAGAATTTTCAAGGGTCGGGGGCAACTCTACAATTAAGACCGACGTCCGCATCATTGCAGCGACGAACAAGACACTGGAGCAAGAAGTGGCCAAGAGGCAGTTTCGCGAAGATCTGTTTTATCGCCTCAACGTCGTGCGAATCCATTTGCCGCCGCTTCGGCAGCGACGAGATGATATCAATCTGCTCGCCGACTATTTCTTGAAAAAAATCGCTTCGGTGAAACATCTTCCGCAGCTCAAGCTATCGGAAGATGCGATGAAACTGATGGAGGAGTATCCATGGCCCGGAAATGTCCGGGAATTGGAGAACACAATTCAGCGTGCATGCGTCCTGGCGACGAGTGATGTACTCCTTCCGAAAGATATCCCTCTCGGTGGAGCAACACGCCAGTCGGACAGCAAAATCGAGATCGAACAACCTCCTTTCGCAACGAGCGGCAATGCTGGGAAACCGCCCTTGGAGACAGCCGTCGAGACGTTGCTGGACGCTGCTGCAACTGATAATTCTCTTCAGCTGTTACCGTGGCTGGAACGTGAATTCACTCTCTTCGCAATGAAGCGGACCAAAGGTAACCAGGTGAAAGCGGCCAAGCTGCTTGGAGTGACTCGGGCGACTTTGCGGAAGCGGATTGAACGGTACGGTATTACGAAGGAATTGAATTTTCAGTAGATCCCTAGCGAGTCCGTGATTATGGAGAACTTCGAGCGCGCTGAAAATTTCCTGCAGGAGGCTGGATCGATTGAGTGCCCGGACATTGTGTCCTTCCAGCTTTTTGTAACTGATAGTCATGGCCGATGCGCTCTCAGAACTTGTTCTTAAAGTCGCTAGCTCGGGGACCTTTGCCAAAAGGTTAAGAAAAAGGAAAAGAGCAGCGTTCGAACATGTGTTTGAAGGAGCGCAATCATTCGTTGCTACGTGTGCGATTCGGTATCACGCTTCAAGATCCTGTTGGATCCTCTGTCCCAATGCCCGCCGCCAGGAGGAAATCTTCAACGGGCTTTTGAATTGGCAGATCGACGCGTTGTTTTTTCCGCAACTAGAGATGCCTGCGATCGAGGGAACAATACCGGATTCAGAGATTGTCGCGGAGAGATTGGAACTCCTTCAAAAGGTTTCGGAAGGCAAACGCACGGTCGTTGTGCTTTGTGCCGATTCTGTTGATGACCTTGTCCCTGGAGTTGCAGCCCTTAAGAAGCAGACCGTCATTGTCAGGCGAAGTGATCGCCTAAATCGGGAGGATCTGATCGAAAAGCTGATCAAGAATGGCTACGACCAAGTGTCGCAGGTCACAACGCGTGGCCAGTTTGCGGTAAGAGGGGGAATTCTGGATATTTTTTCCTGGCAACATTCGTTGCCGGTCCGGATTGAACTATTTGGCGAAGAAGTCGATTCGCTCCGTGAGTTCGATTTGGATGAGCAAACATCACTCCGTATTCTGGATCAATGCAAAATTCTAGTGGGCGAGCCGGAAGCGGATTCAACCACTTTCAGAAACTACATCAAGAAATTAGATATCCTGATCGCAATTGACGTTGGGAGCCCGGAAGCACAAATCGTGATTACGGCTGGGACAGTGACCGTCGGAGAAATTGAGCAGTATGGCACCGCCTTTTTTGGAACCGGATTTGAAGGGTTTGAAGCGGGTGATTTTCTGGTGGAAGAAGCTAAGCGTGAGACCGCACTTGGTCAGGTGCGCACTTGGATCAAGGAAAGCTGGCGGCTCTATGTTATCTGCCACAATGAGGGAGAAATCGAACGACTCCAAGATGTATTGCGTGACAATGAGATCGATGTCGAGGCGTGCGAGTTCGTTGTCGGTTCACTGACACATGGGTTCATCTATCCTGAAGGTAAACTGGCGATCCTCTGTGATGCGGAAATTTTTGGCCGGTACCAAAGCCCGAACGCGCATTATTTGTCCTTAAGACGTTCCCGGTTGAGAGGAGCCCGGGCGCCGATTGATTTCTCGGAAATCGCTGAAGGTGATTTGGTCGTTCACCTTGAACATGGGATTGGCAAGTATCATGGGATTCAAACACTAAACCAAAACGACACAAAACAGGAAGTCGTAGTTTTGGAGTTCGCGAACGAATCACGTCTCTACGTTCCGTTCGAACAAGCCTTTTTGATTTCGCGTTATGTCGGTATCGGAAAACGCTTTCCTGAGCTTAGCGTAATGGGGGATAACCGATGGAACAAGGCCAAGAAAGCAGCTGAGACCGCGGTATTTGATTACGCGACGAAGTTGCTTGGTATTCAAGCAGAGCGAAATGCCAATGTCGGGTTCGCCTTTTCACCCGATACGAAATGGCAGAATGAATTCGAGTCGTCGTTTGTCTATAAAGAAACTACAGATCAGTTGCGTGCGATTCAAGAAACGAAGGCTGATATGGAATCAGGGCATGCGATGGACCGCTTGATTTGCGGCGATGTCGGATTCGGAAAGACCGAGGTAGCGATCCGAGCTGCGTTCAAGGCAGTGATAAGTAACAAACAGGTCCTCATGTTAGTGCCGACTACTGTCTTGGCTCAACAGCATTACAACAATTTCCGGGAGCGGATGTCGGATTATCCAATCAATGTCGGGATGTTGAGCCGATTTCTTTCACAGCGCGAACAACGGAGAACTCTAGAAGGATTGCGTAACGGGTCAATTGACATTGTTGTTGGGACCCACCGTTTGATTTCACCGGATATTGAGTTCCAGCGCCTCGGTCTCGTGGTGATTGATGAGGAGCAGCGGTTTGGTGTGAAGCATAAAGAACGCTTTAAGGAACGGTTCAGATTGATTGATGTTCTGACTTTATCTGCGACTCCGATTCCGCGGACTTTGTATCTCTCTCTGGTGGGCGCCAAGGATATATCGGTAATCAATACTCCGCCTCCAAACCGACTCCCAATCGAGACGATGATTTGTGGATACGACGAACGAATCATCCGCGATGCCATCCAGCGAGAGCTACGGCGGAAAGGGCAGGTCTATTTCCTCCATAATCGCATACGGACAATCAACCATGTCCGGGACCGGATTCGGCTATTGTGCCCCAACGCGCGGGTTGATATTGGGCATGGGCAGATGAATGAGCATGAGCTCGAAGAGGTCATGCAGCAATTTGTATCTGGAAGAACCGATGTTTTGATCTCGACGACAATTATTGAAAGCGGTCTCGATATTCCCAATGCGAATACGATCATTATCGATCGAGCGGACCGATTTGGTCTGGCTGACCTCTACCAATTGCGGGGTCGCGTGGGTCGGGCCCAGCATAAGGCTTATGCATATCTCTTGTTGCCGCGAGAGATGATGACCGTGGGGGCAGCACGCCGCCGGATTAATGCAATCAAGCAATATTCTGGTCTTGGGGCTGGTTTCAAGATTGCCATGCGGGACCTCGAGATTCGTGGGGCGGGAAACATCCTCGGGACCGCGCAGAGTGGGCATATCATCAATATCGGATTCGATCTGTATTGCCAGTTGCTGCAACGAGCGGTCGAAAAACTAAAAGGGAAACAGTCCCAAACTCGGACAGAGGTTTTCCTACGGCTCGATTTTGTTGCAACGAATGAAGCAGATTATCTCACCATAAAATCGTGTCTGACACCGGCGTTCATCCCGCGTGATTACATGGTACAACCGCAGATTCGGATTCAGGCCTACAAAAAACTGGCGCTAGTGACGACGGAAGAGGATCTCGCGAAACTGAGGAAAGAGTGGGTTGACCGTTTTGGCCCGCATCCCGAGGCAGTGCATAATCTCCTCATGCTGAACCAGATAAAAATTGTAGCAACAAGAGTAAAGGTAACCGGAGTCGAGGTCAAAGATTCGAAAGTGATACTCACGCGAGGGAATGATTACATCTTAGTCGGAGACCGGTTTCCCCGCTTGACTTCATCTGAGACTAAAAATGGCCTTACGAGCTTGCTATTTCTCTTAAGTCGGCTTTCTTGAGCATGCTCATGTCCGTGAAGTTGTTGTCCTGCTGGTTGTTGATCCTTGCTCTTCTGAGTCATGTAACCTCGGCTGCTGAGTCTCAAGTGATCGACGGGATTGCTGCAGTGGTCAATGGTGACGTAATCACATTTTCCCAGGTTCAGGAGGTGTCCGGACCACGTGAGCGGACGCTCCGAGAACAATTTACTGGCCAAGAGCTGATCAATAAGATCAAGGAAGCGCGTCTGGCGGTGTTGAGCGACTTGATCGATCGCCAGCTAATTCTTCAGGAGTTCAAAAAAAAGCAATTCAGTATCCCAGAATACGTGATCGATGATCAGGTTCAAACCCTGATCAAAGAAGAATTTGCTGGGGACCGCCAGGCATTCGTCCGAACGTTGAACGCTCAGGGGTATACAATGGGTAAGTTTCGCGAAATTCAGAGAGACAAGGTGATCGTTGGTGCGATGCGCCAGAACAACGTAAAAGGAAATTTTGCGGCTTCACCACAAATGGCTCAGGCCTATTACAAGGCCAACAAGCAGGAATTTGCGACCCCGGAACAACTCAAACTTCGGATGATTGTCCTGAATGCTGATCCGCTGGATGCGGGCTCTGGTGATTCTACTCGGAAAATGGCTGAAGAGATTCGTCAGAAGGTGAAGGATGGTGCTGATTTCGCAACAATGGCGAAGACCTATTCGATGGATGGGACGGCTGAATCGGGCGGGGATTGGGGAATGATTGACCGGAAGACGTTGAATCAGGAACTGACGGACGTGGCGTTTGCACTTTCTCCGAGTCAGGTAAGCCCGGTGGTCCAGATCGGCGATTCGTTCTACTTGCTTTATTGTGAGTCGAAAAAGAACTCCAGTTACATTCCGCTTTCTGAAGTACTCGACGGGATTCAGAAGAAGCTCGGGCAGGTACAACGCCAGAAGGCGACACAAAAGTGGATCGATAGCTTAAGAGAAAAAGCTTACATCAAGATCTACTAAGGATCCACGTCCAGTGGATCTGAAGCAGTGCTGCTGAGTGTATGCGGATGCCACAAGCTGAGAGTGGCATAGCCCATTGCAATTTTTAACCGTACTCTGATTCTTTTACAGTGTTACAGTGCCAAGGGCACTGTTTCGATCGCTTTTTGATACCATGTGTAACGACAACACCTACAACGTCAATTAGCTTAGCGGGAAAGAGTGGCTTATAGGCAAGCCACGACTCAGAACGAGCAGGTGGCTTGCGGCTTCCTCGGGGCACCCATACAAAACAGCATTTCTTCCATTTGACTATAGCTTTGATTGATACCTAGCGTTCGGTCAGTGTTCTTACGCTCGCTTGAATTTTTTGTGCACCTTGATGGAATGGCCTCCACTACCCCTGTAAAAGAGTGGAATGTCGTCTACGGTCTACCAGCTAAAGATGAACAGCCCTTATTAGATAGAGGTCCGGATACGAGGGGTGGGGTAGGTTCGTATTCTTGATGTCCTTTACGGACCTATATGTTGCGCACTTCATTAACCAATCGCAACTCACCTTTGCTGGTTCATGGACGATCTGGACACACCTTTTATTAGGATGTGGCGTTGCTGAGGAACTATTGTTGTTGTTCCGGTCACGAAGATGTGTACAATTTACGCAACGATTGTTTGAGTTTATTTTTAATATATGGCGAATCAAAACAATTGAGGGTGTTCTATGCGGAAGATTTTAGCACTCATAGGGGCATTTAGTTTTGGCAACGTGGCTGCCGCAAATGGTGAGGATTGGTTTGCAGGGGCACTAATAGGTGCAATCACGGTTGGCCTATTGCCTGACTTATTCAGGGTGTTCAAGTTGTTATGTTCCTTTCTGGTTTGGTTTTACTGTTTTGTTAGCCTATTGCTTAATTTATTCAGGATGTTCAAGGGTTTTGTCTCAGAAAAGGCGAAGATTTTTAGGGAGGCTGGTGATGTTTCTCCCCCTCTACCGAGAAGAATTCGAGGATCGGAGGTTGTACATAAAATAGATGTCGCAAGCTCTTCCCGACAGCCTGATGAGAGTCAGGGCAGACGTATCGGTGAAAAGATTCCATATCCCCCTTCCTCAAAATTCGTTTTGGATGCCCCTAGCAACCGTGGCAGTGAAAAGGTTCCACCTGTTACTTCCTCGAAATTTGTTTTGGATCCTGCCAAAATTGAGGCATTGGCCAGAGAGACAGATGAAATACAGTCAATCCTTTCGGAAATGATGGCTGACGTGGGCTCCACCGAGGTGGTGGAGCCGTTGTCCGAAATTGCACATAAAATAGATATCAAAAGCATTTTGGGGCAGGCTGATGAGATTCAGAGCGACTGTGGTGGCGAAAAGGTTCCACCTGTTACTTCCTCAAGATTTGTTCTGGATCCTGCCAAAATTGAGGCATTGGCCAGAGAGACAGATGAAATACAGTCAATCCTTTCAGAAAAGATGGCTGAACTGGAGCCTTCTGTATCGGCGAAAGATCAGGAATGCAGGGTAGAGCAAGAGCTAGTAGCGTGGTTGTCTGAGCTCGATACACGCTATCACACAGCCTTGCTAGCGATAATCAAGCATAACTTGATATCGACGGAGGATTTCGATGCTCTTGCCGCAAGGGAGCATCTTATTTCTGAAGATCTGTTTAATACGATTAACTCTTGGTCAGATGATGCCCTAGGAGATTTCCTACTCGAAAAAAGCGAAGACATTCTTATCAGAAAGGAACTCTTGCTAAACATTCCTGTTTTGGTAGCAGACTATCAGTATGATAACTAAACCACCGATCATCCTAAAACGCCGGGAACGTGATGCTATCCTTCAGTCTTTTCAAGCGGGGCTAGTGCCTAAGCAAGGGTTGAATCATATTACAGTCGGCAGAAAGGCGGAAACGTCTGCGATTATAGCTGACCTTGAGCGGATAGCAAACGAAGGAGCGGCATTTCGCATTGTAGTTGGGCGATTTGGAAGCGGAAAAAGCTTTCTTCTTAATTTGCTTCGCAACTATGCTTTTCAAAAGAAACTAGTGATCGTAACGGCGGATTTCAGCATGAACCGTCGCCTTTATGCTACTGAAGGCCAGGCAAGATCGCTCTTTAGCGAGCTTATGCGAAACCTAGCGATTAGAGCTCAACCAGAAGGAGGAGCTCTTTTAACCATACTTACCACTTGGGCTTCCCGTATCCAGCACGACGTTATGCAGGCAGGTGGAGATGTGGAGGCAGTCAAGCTTCGAATGACTGATGATCTTCGTCATTTCCAAGAGTTGGTGGGGGGATTTGAGTTTTCTGAAGTTGTTCAAATCTTCTACCGTGCCTACGTTCAGAAAAACGACCCACTTCAGGCAGCTGCACTTAAATGGCTACGAGGGGAGTATACAACAAAAGCAGAGGCTAGAACTACTCTCGGAGTCCGGCGTATCATTGACGACGAGAATTTCTATGAAAGCCTTAAACTGATGGCTACCTTTGTTAAGAGGGCAGGTTTCAGTGGGTTGCTGGTAATGCTCGACGAGCTTGTGGTAATTTCTCACCGATTACCAAGCACTCGAGCTCGCCAGTCCAACTACGAGGCATTACTAACGATCCTAAATGACTGCTTTCAGGGGACATGCTCGAGCCTTGGATTTATCCTTGCGGGTACGGACGAATGTTTGGAAGATAAACGCCGAGGACTCCATAGCTATGAGGCATTGAGGACGCGTCTTATAGAGAACACTCTAGCTAAGGAGCACGGGCTCATAGATCTTTCGGGCCCTGTAGTGCGTTTACAGCCACTGACACCAGAAGAGTTGTTTATGCTACTCAAAAATATTGTGTTAGTCCATGCGAATAAGGACCTATCGAAAGCGGCAGTGCCGGACGAAGGAATTAGGGCTGTCTTGGAAAAAGCAAGTGAAACATTGGGCGCTGAATATTTTAGAACACCGCGTGACATCGTGCGTTCCTTCGTTGGTTTATTGAATCTCCTTGATCAAAATCCAAGTAAAACCTGGGCTGATTTGCTCCGTATTCAGAATTTTGAGCAGCCAAAGGAGTTTGTGTCATTTGAAGAGGAGCTTGCCAAAGGTGGAAAAGCTGCTGAGGATGTTGACGAAGATCTGGTATCTTTTCGCCTTTAGAGGGTAACACTCATGAGCACTGCCTTCACAAAGCTTCACCCGAAGATACAAGAAGCTGTGTGGCAATTAAAATGGGAGGAACTACGTCCGTTACAGGTTGATTCTATTCACGCAGTTTTGGACACTCACGACCATCTAATTTTGGCAGGGGCTACAGCAACCGGCAAGACTGAGGCCGCTTTCCTACCAATCTTATCTCTATTAGCGAAGGAGCAACGAAGTTCTCTACAAGCGCTTTACATCAGTCCCTTAGTCGCACTGATAAATGACCAGTTTCGTCGGTTGGAATCGCTCTGCGAAAAAGCGGATATTGCTGTTCACCGTCGCCATAGTGGCATAAAAGAATCGGAACGACAGCGAATGATGAGAACTCCTTCAGGGGTCCTCTTGATAACTCCGGAGTCATTGGAAGCTTTTTTTATCCGCCGTAGCCATGAACTCACCCGTCTATTTTGTGAACTGCAGTTTGTTGTTATCGATGAGTTGCATTCGTTTTTAGGCAACGTCCGTGGAGTTCACCTTTTAAGCTTGCTTAAAAGGCTCGAAGTCATGAACAGAATTTCGCCGCGATATTTTGGGTTATCCGCGACACTGGGTGATTTCTCTCAAGCCAAGACTTTCTTATCGTGGGATAACCCAACCTCAGTTCGTGTTGTCGAGGATTCTTCACAGACAACGAACATCCGTATACGTTTAAAATCGTACATCCAAGGGAAAGGTCAATCGAACCAAGTTCATAGTCCCGATGCGCTGCCGCATCCTACCAGATTGATCGCTGAAGATATTGCGCTTCACTGTCGCATTGGAAGTCATCTAGTATTTTGTAATGCTAGACATGATGCAGAGCTATTGACCGATCAACTGCGCGCCGTAGTTCGTCGTAGAGGATGGGCAGTAGACCCATTCGTTTTGCATCATGGTTCAATCAGTAAGGATCTGAGAGAGGAAGCGGAGCAAACGCTCAAGTCTGGCCAGCCTGTGACTGCCATTTGCACAAGCACGTTAGAGATGGGGATCAATATTGGGAGCGTCAAGACAGTCTACCAGCTAGACCCGACTTGGTCAGTAATGTCACTCACCCAAAGGGTAGGTCGATCTGGCAGAAAGGAAGATGAAGATCAAGTCTTAAGGCTATATACCACTGATGAGGAGGCAGTCTTAGAGTCGGAACCGAGCAAGCGGTTATATCCACAGCTCGTCCGAGGAATTGCTCTAATTGAATTATTAATTCAAAAATGGGTAGAAGCAGATTCTGCTGAACGGATGCATTACAGTACTTGTATCCATCAAGTTCTCAGTGTCTTACGCCAAACCGGTGGATGTCATGCAATGGAATTGCACAATTTGTTGTGCATTAAAGGAGCGTTTAGACAGATTGCAAAAGGTGATTTCATCAAGCTACTTCGTTACTTGAAAGAGCAAGAATTAATTGAGCAGATGAAAACTGGGGAGGTTATCCTTGCTCCAGCTGGCGAGAAAATCGTTGAGGCTCGGGACTTTTACGCTGCCTTTCTCGTCGAGATTGAATACTGTGTTGAACATCATGGTGAACAAATCGGATTGTTGCCATTAAGCAGGCTACCAAATGTTAAAGAGTCGATTCTCTTGGCTGGCCGCCGATGGCAAGTCGAAGCCGTTTATCATGATCAACGGCGGATTGTAGTGGTTCCAGCACAGAGCGGCAATCTTCCCAGGTTCAACGGAGGAGAAGGGATAATTGATCCACGAGTGATGAGACAAATGCGTGAGATCCTTAGCTCGACAGAGCAATTTGCTTATCTTGATCCCCAAGCTGCTCGATTTTTAGAAAATGCTCGAAAATTTTTCCTGCAATCTGGTCTTGCTGAGCAAGGAATCTTTACAAGGGGAAATGATGTTATCTGGTTTCCGTGGGCGGGAACGCGGGCGCATAAAACACTCTCCCTGTTAGCTAAAGCGGACAAAATTGAAACCTCCATGGATCGTCCAGACAAAATTTCGATAACCCACCATAACTGCTCGATAAAACTGTTCCAAGAACACTGCAAGAAAGTAGCTTCCGGATGGATCACTATCACCCAACCTGTTGCGGTTCGGCAAGACCGATTCGATGGATATGTGGCCAAAGAGCTCTTAGAGAAGGCATTTATGGTTGAATCGTTGGACTTGGATTTAGCCCGTAAACATGCTGGATTCATTGTTAATGGATCCTCACAGCGTTAGTCTAGCTCAAAGTAGGATCCTTTCACTAGGAGCGATAGCGGCCCGAAAATTGTACCAATATGAATTAATATTAAAAATCTTTTCTCAAAGAATACAGAACAGATTGTTTGGTATAACCGTGTCTTTCAAAATCAATTTTGTATCCAAGCTTCTTATAAAAATCGAGCGCTTCCCAGTCCATCGTTGTTACCGTTGCAAATAAACAATATTTGTGTCGTCCATAATTTTCTGCTGATTGCATTAATTGACGACCGTAGCCTTGATTACGTAATACTTCATCAACCCATAGTTGATCCACATATAAACAACCGTAATACATGAAACCATTACAGCCACCTTTAATTTTATTGGCCTCATCACGGATAAAAAAAGAGAAATGCTCGATAGGTTGATGTCCTTTCTTTAATCTAGCATAGTTAGCAATACCTTCGCTCAATATGTGAGTATCTTCAGGTTTTGGGTTCTTATCATGAGTGATGTTGTAAACCATAATTTATTTTTATCTCCACCCTTTAATTTTTCAAATCTACACCAGATTCGATGCGCATCTTCCACTGTTGCAAGTCGAATACTAGAGAAAATTCCATTTAGTTAACAGTTATAACCAGTGGCTTTGAAGAAATTTTGACATTGATCTGAAGTAAAAGCTCTGAGACTATTTCCAACAGTTTTCCATAAGGAGCGCACAGTGCGTGCAGCCACTTTGCGCAGCAAACTCTTAAGTTTTGAAAAGGCAAATTCGATTGGATTGGGATCAGGAGAGTAAGGGGGTAGATAGAACAGTTTTGCTCCAGAGCTTTCGATGGCTTGGCGGATGCCGCTGACTTTATGGGCAGCTAGATTATCCATCACGACTACATCACCGGGCCTGAGCGTAGGCAGAAGGCATTGTTGGACCCAGGCACGAAAACTCTCCCCGTTAATCGGTCCGTCAAGGACCCTCGGGGCGGTCAAACCCGTAGGGCGCAAAGCGGCAATAAAAGTTGTGGTTTTCCAATGACCATGCGGTGCTTTGTCAATCAGTTGCCGATTTTTGTGCATCGGCCATCACGACGATGCATGTGAGTCGTAGCGCCAGTT
>Ga0075362_10000263_pt1 | contig 14705 bp, 13 predicted proteins | sample EndMetdeltDD1762_FD_71397 | JGI IMG/M metagenome (GOLD analysis project Ga0075362, IMG submission 71397) | Populus endosphere microbial communities from Tennessee, USA - Endosphere MetaG P. deltoides DD176-2 | ecosystem: Host-associated > Plants > Roots > Endosphere | place: USA: Tennessee...
CTATGTGGCGAAACGGGGCGGACGCAACCGCTGCGTCACGTCACCGCTGCCGGACCGCGCCGCCGCCTGAACGCCCGGCGGACAAGCCGGCTGCGGCTCACAACCACCGCCGCTTGCCCGCATCGGGCAGGCCATCGCCATTAAGGTCGGTCGCCACGTCCCCGGAAGGCGCGACTACAGAAGGCGTGTCCACCGAAGCCGGGGCCGAACGCGCGCCGGCCACCTCGCCCTCGGCACGGGCGGCGCGGACTTCGGCGTCGTGCGCACGCGACTGCGCATCGCGCGCGGCCGCTTCGCGCCGCCGCTTCTCGCGCATCGCGTCATAGCTCCAGCGCATCGTGTCGAGGCCGCACAGGCACAGCAGGCCACCGGCGATGGCCAGGTTCTTCAGCAACGCCGTCGCCTGCGCCGGGTCGACGAAGTCGTTATGAAAGAAGAATGCGGTCGCCAGACAGAACAGCGCCAGCAACAGCGCGACCAGTCGTGTCAGAACGCCGAACACCAGCGCCAGGCCGGCGCCGATCTCGAACAGGGCGGCGGGAATGGCCAGCCCGGTGGGCAGTCCGACCGAAGCGATCATGTTCTGAGTTCCGGCGATGTCCGCCAGCTTGTTCGCCCCCGCCACGATGAACAACAGGGCGATCATCAGACGTCCGACGAAGCCGAAGATCATGGACATGGCTGCTCTCCAATGCGCGCTCCGCGGCGCTTGCCGAAAGGAGCGTCCGAAACGGCGATTGGTTCCCTTACCCCGCCCAGCCCGCGAAAGCCGGCCGGCCACGCCTGGCCGCATCGGCCAGCGAGCTGCGATCGAGCACGGCCAGGAACGCGGCCAGCGCCTCGGCCAGCATCCCGCTGGTGCTGCAGTCGTCGCGCAAGGCGCAGTTGGCGCAATCGGCGATGCGCATGCCGCGCTCCAGCGCGCGCACCACTTCCCCCACGCTGATGTCCTCCGGCTTGCGGGCAAGTTCTACGCCGCCGCTGCGCCCCCTGCGGCTGAAGATGAAGCCCTCTCGCGCCAGAGCCTGCGCCACCTTGGCGACATGGTGATAGGACAATCGCTGCTCCGCGGCGAAGTCGGGCAGCGAGATCGCCGCCCCCTCGCGCCGGGCCAGAACGATCAGCAGGCGCAGGCCATAGTCGGTATGCTGGGTAAGCTGCATGCCGGCGATGTGCGAAATCCCCTTGCCAGAATCAAGTATATTAAATACCGGTATTTTATCTACCGCATTTAGGAGGGTATATGCGCACCGCTTCCGAACAGGCCATGGCCATCGTCAAGGCCACTGCCCCAGCCATCGAAAAGCACGGACTGGCGATCACCACGGCCATGTACGCGCGGCTGTTCCGCAATCCCGATATCGCCGCCATGTTCGATCGCGCGGCCCAGGAAAGCGGCGAGCAGCCGCGTCGGCTCGCAGGGGCGATCCTCGCCTACGCCCGCAACATCGACAAGCTGGGCAACCTGGGCCCCGCCGTGCAGCGCATGGTCGCGCGTCATGTAGAAACCGGCGTGAAGGCGGAACATTATCCTTATGTCGCCGAAGCGTTGCTGCCCGCGATCCGTGAAGTGCTGGGCGCCGATGTCGCGACCGACGAAGTGCTGGCCGCGTGGGGCGAAGCCTACTGGATGCTCGCCGACATCCTGATCGCGGCCGAAGCCCAGGCTTACGAGACCGCGGCCGCAGCCTGAAGGATCACAACTGGAGGATCACAGGCGGGGGAGCGTTACGCCCTTCTGGCCCATGTACTTGCCGGCGCGGTCGGCATAGCTGACCTCGCAAGGCTCGTTGCCCTGCAGGAACAGGAACTGGCAGGCGCCCTCGTTGGCATAGATCTTGGCGGGAAGCGGCGTAGTGTTGGAAAATTCCAGCGTGACATGCCCTTCCCAGCCCGGCTCCAGCGGCGTCACGTTCACGATGATGCCGCAGCGCGCATAAGTGGATTTACCCAGGCAGATCACCAGAACATCGCGCGGGATGCGGAAATATTCGACCGTGCGGGCCAGCGCGAAGCTGTTGGGCGGAATGATGCAGACATCGGTCTTGCGATCGACCAGGCTCTTCCCATCGAAGTTCTTCGGATCGACCACCGCGCTGTCGACATTGGTGAATATCTTGAAGTCATCGGCCACGCGCGCGTCGTAGCCATAGGACGACAGCCCATAGGATATGCAGCCGTCCCGGCGCTGCGCTTCGACGAAAGGCTCGATCATGCCTTCCTCGCGCGCCTTTTGCCGTATCCACTTGTCGCTCAGAATCGCCATCGCGCGGTGATCGCCGATGGCGCCGCGCCGGGCAACACGCGATGCCCGCGTTGTCCACGGCGGCAATCGCGATTCCCGTCATTGCTTTGTCAAGCTATTGGCACTAGCCCACAAAATCACTGCGGCTGCGAGGGTTGACTTGAGCGAGAGCATGAAGCCTTCGTCGGGCCAGGAAGGCGCCGCGTCTTGGCGGGTGCGTGTCCGGCGATCGATGATGCCCGTCTTCGCCGGCCTGACCGCCGCCCTTCTCGCCCTGACGCTGCTGATCGCGCAAACCATCGTGGCTCAGCAGGACGCGCGACAACGCGCCAAGATCGAAGGCGACATGCTGCTCACGCTGCATGGCATCACCGCGACAATGCTCGACGCGGAGACCGGCCAGCGCGGCTATCTCCTCACCCGTCACCCCAGCTATCTGGCGCCCTATCAGGACGCTCGCGAGCGGCTGAGCCGTGCACTGGGCAGATACAGGATTCTGGCCGAACGGATCGACGCCGAAGCCGGCGCCCGCGATTTCGCGCAGGTGGAGCGGCTCACCTCCGCTAAGTTCGCCGAGCTGGATCAGTCGATCGCGCTCGTCCGCTCCGGCTCGTATGAAGCGGCGCTCGCACTGGTCAATTCCGACCTCGGCAAGCAGCGCATGGACGCTCTGCGCGCCGAGATCGCCCGTCAGATGGATGTGCGAGCGCGGATGCGCAATTCCGGCTTCGAACGCGCCAACCAGATGGAAAGCCGCCTGCTGCCGCTGATCGGCATCCTGGGGGTCGCCATCATCGCGCTGGTCATCGCTGGCTTTCGTACCGAGCGCAGCCGGGCCCGGGCGACGGCCGAGGCCGATCAGGCGGCGGTGCTGCGCGAGGCGAACGACCGCAACCAGTTGCTCGCGCGCGAACTGAACCACCGGGTCAAGAATCTGTTCTCCGTGGTCCTCTCGATCGTCACCCTGTCGGGCCGCAAACAGGCGCCCACGAGCGAGATCGTCGGCGATATCCGCGCCCGCATCCACGCCCTTTCACGCGCCCATTCCACCAGCCAGGGCAGCGGCGAGCAGGCGATGGTCGAACTGGGGCCGATCATCGCGCAGATGATGCAGCCCTATGCCGACGACGAAGGCAAGCGCGTCCGGGTGAGCGGCGCCGCAGTGTCGCTGCCGGTGCGCATGGTGACGCCCATCGGCCTCATCCTGCACGAACTGGCGACCAACGCCGCCAAGTATGGCGCGCTTTCGGCAGATGAAGGGCGCGTGGATATCCGCTGGACGGTGGACGCCGGGCAGGACAATGCGCAGGAATTGCAGCTTACCTGGATCGAATCGGACGGCCCGAAGTTAGCTTTCGACTCCGGCGCTCCGACCCATGCGGGCTTCGGCTCGCAGATGACAGTGCTGGCCGCCCGGCAGCTTGGCGGAACTTTCGAGCGGGACTGGCCCGCGGGCGGCGCCGCCTGCCGGCTGCGTTTTCCGCTGCCGCATGGTTAAATCCCTGTAAAACAGACGTATATATAGGCGTATGATGAACACGACTTTCCATTACCCCGTAAAGCTCGGCAACCGCGATGGCGGACCAGCCGGCTGGCTCGCATCCTCGGGCAAGGGGCCGGCGTACGGCAGCCACTCGGTCCAAGCCGGCGGTACTCCGCATGAGCGCCTGCTCGGCAAGCGCGTGCTGATCGTCGAGGACGAGGCGCTGCTCGCGCTGGAGCTCCAGCTCGCGTTCGAGGACGAGGGCGCGGAAGTCCTCGGCCCGGCGCTTTCGCTGATGAAGGCGCTGGAAACCGTTACGCACGAGCGCGAGATCGACGTGGCCGTGCTCGATGTCGACCTGGCGGGAGAGGACGTCTACCCGATCGCGGAACTGCTGCTGCAGCGCGGCGTACCGTTCATCTTCCACACCGCGCACGGATCGCGCAACGTGCTGTCGGGCCTGTTTCCCGGCGCGCTGACCTGCACCAAGCCAACGCTGCCCGACACGCTGATCGGCCACCTGATGCGGCTGGCGCGCTGAGGCGCCAGACCGGATATTCGTCCGAATATCCGATAGTATTCAGGTGATTATAGAGTCCAGTCCGCCGCGCTGCCGAGCTCGCCCTTGAGGTCTGCCAGCGTGCCGCCTTTGGCCAGCAACTTGCGTAGGGCCCAGCCAGGTCCATTTGGCCCCCCCATGTCCAGGTAGGACCGGTGCGGCACCGCCAGTACGACCAGGTCGTAGCGGCGCTCTAGCGCGTCGGTCACTAGCGGGATGCCATATTCGTGCATCGCCTCGGCCGCGTCGGCGTGGGGATCGTGCACCGTCACCGCATGGCCCAGCCGGCCGAGCGTGCAGACCATGTCCGCCACCTTGCTGTTGCGCAGGTCGGGGATGTTCTCCTTGAAGGTCAGCCCCAGCACCAGCACGCTGCCCGGCTTGTCGCCGCGCGCCGAATGGAGGCGCTTCGCCACCCAGCCCGCCATGCTGTCGTTGATGCCGCGGCCCGATAGGATTACCCGCGGGTCGAGGCCGAGCTGCTCGGCGCGGTGCGACAGGTAATAGGGATCGACGCCGATGCAGTGCCCGCCGACCAGGCCGGGGGCGAAAGGCAGGAAGTTCCACTTCGTCCGCGCCGCCGCCAGCACGTCCCACACCGACAGGTCCATGCGGTCGAAGATCTGGGCGATCTCGTTCATGAAGGCGATGTTGATGTCGCGCTGGGCGTTCTCGATCACTTTGGCGGCTTCCGCCGCCTTGATCGACTTGGCGCGGAACACGCCGCCGCTGGTGATCGCATCGTAAAGATCGGCGACCCGCTCCAGCACTTCGGGCGTCTGGCCCGAGACGACCTTGGTGATCTTGTCGATCGTGTGCTCGCGGTCGCCGGGGTTGATGCGTTCGGGGCTGTAACCCAGGAAGAAGTCCTTGCCGCATTCCAGGCCCGACGCCGCTTCCAGCAGCGGCGCGCAGATTTCCTCGGTGACGCCGGGATAGACCGTGCTTTCGTAGACCACCACCGGCACGCGCCCTTCGGCCACGGCGGCGGGCAGCATCGCCCCGATGGTGCGGCTGGCTGCCTCGACGATGCGCAGGTCGGGCCGGTTGGCCCCGTCGATGGGGGTGGGCACGGTGACGATGTAGAAGTCCGAAGGCGGACAGCGCGAAGGATCGGCCAGCAGCGCCAGTTCGGAGGCTTCCAGCCGCTCACGCCCGATCTCGCCGGTGCGGTCATGGCCGCCCGCCAGTTCCTCGATCCGCCGCGTGTCGATGTCGAGGCCGATGGTGTCGAACCGCCCGGCCAGCGCCACCGCCAGCGGCAGCCCGACATAGCCCAGGCCGATCACCGTGACGCGGGTGGCCAGCACCTCCCCCAGCTTCGCAGGCGCGGCGTTGGCGGTGTCCTCGGCGGAATACATATAGGTCAACGGTGGCCCCTGTAGCGTGGCGTGAAGACGCACAGGTTTAGCGGGAGGGTGTTGTCGCGTGGTTAATAGACCGGCAAATCCGGTGCAGCCTTGTCTCTTATCCGCCCACCCAGTCGGCCACCACCTGTCCGCTGGCGGGCTCCAGGATCGCAACGCCTTCTATCTGCACGGAGACTATGCAATCGGGCGGTACGGCCACGCCCCGTACGGCACAGGCGATGACCCGTCCGCTGGCCAGCCGTTTGAGACGACCGGTGACGACAAGGTCGTAACCGGCACGGCTGATTGTCTCGTTCACACCGACGGTCTTGGCTATGGAATAGCCGCGTTCACCGCGTCTATGAGTGCGCGCATCGCTCTCATCGAAAAACTGGGCAATACCGACACGGAGCGCCGATGGCGGCACGGGCGAGACCGAATCCGTCGGGGATGTTCCCGCCCCTGTCCCATCGGGGACAGCCATCGTCGCAGTCGCGGCGGGCGCCGGCACACTCAGCGGGCAACCGGCAGCCAGCAGCCAAGGCCGGGCCAACCAAAACCCCTGGACGTCTTCATAGCCCAGCTCGCCAAGAGCTGCGATCTGAGCAGTGTCCCGCGCAATCTCCGAGCGAATCTGAAAGTCCAACCGCCGCTTCGCCGGATCGAAGGCCCAGTGGCGAGTTGGTTCCGCCTCCTCGCTGCCCGGACAGCCGAATCTCATTCGCAGGACAAAGCGCTTGCCGTCCAGCAAGCGTTGCCATTCCCCGCCATCCTTGCCGAGCGCGGCGTCGCTGGCGGCGCGAGCCGTTGCGCCGATCAGGGCAGCACGATCCATGGGCGGCTCGATGACCGGAAGCGCCGGCGGCGGAGCGGCCGAGGAAATGCCGCTCGCAACCGTGTCAGACTGGGCATCGGTACCCTGCTGGCATGCGGACAACAGACAAATGGCCGCCAGAGCGAATGGGGAAAAGCACCATTGCGACATACCTTTCCCTAGCACGATCCGGATAACAGATGCGAGCGATCACAGTCCGTCGCTTGGCGAAGCTCGGTTTGGTCGGCATAAGCGACCGATGATCATGAGCCAGCTGATTACGCTCGCGGTGCTCATCGCCGTTGTCGTGGCCCTCATCTGGGACAAAATACGTGCCGATGTCGTCGCCCTGACCGGCGCGGCAGTTCTGCTGATGACAGGCGTTGTCCGCCCGGTCGAAGTGCAGGGCGCCTTCGCCAGCCCGGCCATCATCGCTCTCGCTTCGCTTTTCGTGATTGCTTACGCAATGGAACTGTCGGGCCTGCTGGATGCCGCCATCGCTCGCGCACAGCGTCTTTGCCAACGGATCGGACAAGCAGGACTGTGGGTTCTGATAGCCATATCCGGGGCAGCGTCGGCTTTCCTCAACAACACGCCTATCGTGGTGCTGGGCGCCCCGGTCGTGCGCGATGTAGCCAAATCCCTTGGCCTTTCGCCGAAGCCCTTTCTCATCCCCCTGTCCTATGCCGCCGTGCTTGGCGGATGCTGTACCTTGATCGGGACATCCACCAATCTGCTGGTCAACGATATGGCCTCGGTAGCCGGCCAGCCGCGCTTCGGCATTTTCGAGATCACGCCTGTCGGCGCGATAGTCGCACTCGCGGGCGGCCTCTATCTTGTTCTGTTCAGCCCCCTGCTCATGCGCGGAGCGAAGGAGGTCGAGGACGAAACATCGCAAACGGCGCTGGTCATGCCGTTCGAACCAGGCCTTGCCGGTGGTCAGATCGGCCTGGCGGCGTCGTTCGCCGAGCACTCCCGATTTAGACCAGCCGCCGCTATTGCCTCCGGGACGGTCTTTGTCGGCGTCGTGGCGCTTGCTGCGCTTAACGTTGCGCCGATCGCCGCCTGCGCGTTTGCGGGTGCGGTATTGCTTATCCTAATGCGCGTTCTGACCGCCGAGGAAGCCTATTCCGGATTGCGGCCCGAAGTGCTGATGCTGATCGCAGGCATGGTGGTGCTCGGCATCGCGTTCGACGTGACCGGCCTCGCAGCGTCGGTTACCGCCGGCCTCATCTACTCGCTCGACGGCCTCAGCCCGTTTCTGGCTCTCGTCATTATCTATGGTGTAACGCTGTTCGCGACCGAACTTTTGTCGAACGCCACCGTCGCCGTTCTTTTCACTCCGATCGCGGTGTCGCTGGCCGAGGCGCTTCAGGTGAGTCCTCGTCCCTTCCTAGTCGCGGTAATGATCGCCGGCAGCGCCGCTTTCGCCACACCCTTCGGCTATCAGACCAATGTCCTCGTCTACCAGATGGGCGGCTATAGCTATCTCGATTTCATGAAGATCGGCATTCCGCTCAATCTAATTACCTGGGCGGTCGGAGTCGCCGCGATTCACGCGTTCTTTCCGTTCTGATCGCGAAGCATTGCCCTGCGGCAATTCTTCAAATGACTTTAACTCCCGCATGTTAGAACCCTGCACATGCCTACCCCCACGCCCATTCTCGTCGTCTTCGGCACCCGCCCGGAGGCCATCAAGCTCTTCCCCGTCGTCGCCGCGCTCAAGGCCGATCCTCGGTTTCGCGCGATCGTCTGCGTTTCGGCGCAGCATCGCGGGATGCTCGATCAAGTGCTGGAGATCGCCGGGATCGTGCCCGATCACGATCTGGACGTGATGAAGCCCGACCAGAGCCTCGACGCGCTCACCGCGACGCTGCTTGTCGGGCTGGGCAAGGTGATGGACGAAGTGCGGCCCGCGCGCGTGATCGTGCAGGGGGATACGGCCACCGCGATGACCGGGGCGCTGGCCGCCTATTACCGCAAGATCCCGGTCGACCATGTCGAGGCGGGGCTGCGTTCGGGCAATATCTATCACCCCTGGCCCGAGGAGATTAACCGCAAGATCATCGGATCGATGGCGAGCCTGCACTTCGCGCCGACCGAGACCTCCGCGGCGGCGCTGCGGGCGGAGAATGTCGATCCCGCGCGCATCCATGTGACGGGCAACACGGTGATCGACGCGCTGCACTGGGTAACCGCGCGGATCGAAGCGGAGCCGGGGCTGGCATCGGGCCTGGCCGATCTCAAGGCGCGGTTCGCGGGGAAACGGATCATCGGCGTCACCAGCCACCGGCGCGAGAATTTCGGCGGCGGGCTGGAAGCCATCGCCGACGCGATCCGGCGCATCGCCGCGCGGCCCGAGGTGGCGCTGATCTTTCCCGTCCACCCCAACCCCAACGTGCGCCTGGTGATGGATGCCGCGCTGGCGGGGCTGGACAACGTGGCGATGATCGAGCCGCTGGACTATCCGCACTTCGCCCACCTGATCGCCATGGCCGATATCATGCTGACCGACAGCGGCGGCGTGCAGGAAGAAGCGCCGGCGCTGGGCAAGCCGGTGCTGGTCATGCGCGAGACGACCGAACGGCCCGAAGGCGTGATCGCGGGCACGGCGAAGCTGGTCGGCACCGACGCGGACCGCATCGTTACCGAAGTGTTCACCCTTCTCGACGATAAGGCGGCCTACGAAGCCATGGCGCGCGCGCACAACCCCTTCGGGGACGGCACGTCGGCCCGGCAGATCGTGGAGATTCTAGGACGTGAAATCTCGGCCTGAAATCTCCGGGTCCGTTCGTGTCGAGCGAAGTCGAGACACCGCGCCTGTGTCTCGACTTCGCTCGACACGAACGGAGAGTGGGTGGTTCCATCGGAATGGATGAGGTCTAAATCGTGAAATCGGAAGCCAAACCTGACGTCTGCGTAGTCGGCCTGGGTTATATCGGCCTGCCCACCGCCGCGATCATCGCGCGCGGCGGCTGCAAAGTTCTTGGCATCGACGTGTCGCAGAAGGTGGTCGACACGATCAACCGCGGCGAAATCCATATCGAGGAAGTCGACCTGGACGGGCTGGTGCAGGGCGTCGTTTCGCGCGGGCTGCTCTCCGCCTCCACCACGGTCGCTCCGGCCGACGTCTTCGTCATCGCCGTGCCGACGCCGTTCGACAAGGACCACGCGCCCGACATATCCTATGTCCTGGCCGCCGCCGGATCGGTGGCGCCGGTGCTGAAGGCCGGCGACGTGGTGATCCTGGAATCGACCTCGCCCGTCGGCACCACGGAAAAGCTGCGCGACCTGATCGCCGAACTGCGGCCGGACCTGAAGATACCGGGCATTTCGCGCGAAACGCCCGACATCTCCATCGCCTATTGCCCGGAGCGCGTGCTGCCCGGCAAGATCCTGGAAGAGCTGACCAACAACGACCGTTCGATCGGCGGCATCACCCCGCGCTGCGCGCGCAAGGCGCTGGCGTTCTACAAGCGCTTCGTGCGCGGCACTTGCGTCACCACCGATGCGCGATCCGCCGAGATGACCAAGCTGGTCGAGAACGCCTATCGCGACGTCAACATCGCTTTCGCCAACGAGCTGTCGATGGTGGCGGACCGCATGGGGCTGGACGTGTGGGAAGTGATCCGGCTGGCCAACCGCCATCCGCGCGTCAACATCCTGTCCCCCGGCCCCGGCGTGGGCGGCCACTGCATCGCGGTGGACCCCTGGTTCATCGTCCACGGCGCGCCCGAGGAAACGCCGCTGATCCGCACCGCGCGCGGGGTGAACGACGGCAAGATCCGCCACGTCATCCGCAAGGCCGAAGCGCTGGTCGCCGCGCATCCCGAAGCGCGCGTCGCGTGCCTGGGCCTCGCGTTCAAGGCGAATATCGACGACTTCCGCGAAAGCCCTGCCCGTCTGGTGGCGGGCACGCTGGCGCGCAAGTTCGGCAGCCGCATCCAGGTGGTGGAGCCCTATGCCGCCGAACTGCCGATCGAATTCACCGACACCGGCGCCACGCTGATCGACATCGACACCGCGCTCGAGGAATGCGACATCCTGGTGGTGCTGGTGGATCACGACGTGTTCCGCGTGGTGCCGCTGGCCGAGCGTTCGACCAAGCTGGTCTACGACACGCGCGGCATCTGGCCCGATCAGCCGGCGCGCGACGCCGAAACGCCGGGGCTGCGGCTAGCGAGCTGACCCCTCGCCCAACACTGAATTATCTCATTGCGAGGAGCGGGGCGAAGGACGGGCACCATTGTCCGCCCTTGCCCCGCATCCCAATCCATAGGATGGCCTCCCAGAGGATTTTTGGGAGAACGCCATGGAAGTCACCGTCGTCGCCGCCACCGGCACCGTCAACGAACGCGGGCCGCTATCGGTGCTGATCGCCGAATACGGCCAGGCGCAAGGCCGCTCGCGCGTTGATGGGAAGGTCTCGCCCGAGGCCTGGGCCGAAGTCGGCAGGTTCGTCGATACCGACCGCTTCCTGCGGGTCGACACCGATCTCAGCGAAATGGACTGGGCGGCCTATACCGCGATGCTCACCGGCGGACCGCTGGGCAAGGGCCAGCCCGGCGTCGGCGCGCTGGGCGGGGTGACGAAGCTGGAAAAGACCCGCATCGTCATCAGCGAGGTGGGCGACACCGTGTTCCAGGAAGTGGAGGAATTCCACCACTATGGCGAACGCGTGGTCCGCAAGAACATGCTCGCGGTCTATCGCTTCACGCCCGAACGCAAGATCCACCGGCTCGACATATACGAACAGGCGGCCCCCCCGAAGGGATGACCGCCTGAAGTTGACCTTCTCCCCGCATGGGACCGGGGAGAAGGTAGATCGGCTCAGTTCTCGCCGAAGCGCACTTTCAGTCGCGCGCCGAACATGCGGGGCTGGCCGACATAGCGGACGTCGAAGCCGAAGCTGGCGTAGAGCGGCTGGATCAGCGTGTAGGTGACCTGCTTGGTCAGGTTGGTGACGAACAGCGAGAAGTCGATGGGCTGGCCCATGACGTTGCGCCAGTCGAGGTTGAGATCGACCTGGCTGACCTTCGAAGCCTTGTCGACCGGGATCGGCGCCAGGCCCTGCGCCGCGCGCGTGGCGTTGAGCGCATTGTTGGTGTTCGATGCGGCGGTCGAGAAGCTCGTGGCGTAGCGGTACATCGCCGAGAATTCGAGCTTTCCAGAATCCTCGGGGATCGGCAGCGTGAACGTGCCCGAGACGTTGCCGGCGAATTCCGGCGTCAGCGGCAGCGGATCGCCCACTTCGGCCGTGTTCAGGCGGTTGTTGAAGCTCGCGCTGTAGGCTGAGACGTCGGCTTCGAACTTGTCGATCCGCGAATGCACCCAGGCACCCGAGAAATCGAGCCGGAAGAATTCGGCGGGCCGGACCGATCCGTCGAACTCGATGCCGTACATATGGGCCTGACCGGCATTGAATACCGATGTGGCGGAACCGCCGGCCGGGCAGACCGGCAGGGTACAGTTCAGGCCCACCAGCACCTGCGCGTCCTTCAGCTTCGAATAGAAGCCGGCGACGTTCAGGCGACCCGACAGCGCGCCGCCCCAGCTGGCCTTGCCGCCCAGCTCGAAGTTGTCGACGGTCTCGGGATCGAAGCTGGTCTTGGCGCCGACCGCGGCCGGAGCCGCCGAACCCTGGCGATAGCCGCGCGAATAGGTGCCGTAGATCATCACGTCGGGAGACGGAATATACTGGGCGTTGAACGTCCAGGTCGGCTTCTTGCTCGACGTGCGCAGCACGTCGCTGCCCAGCTTGCAGTTCGGATAGGGACGGTTGGGCACCTGGCAGCCGGCCGCGCCGGCGGCGATCACCGCGGGAACGAACTGCGGGAACGGGTTCACCGACGCCGGCACTTGCGGGAACGTGCCGAGGAACGACTGCGACGTGGCCCGCGTGCGGTCATAAGTATAGCGCGCGCCGGCGGTCAGCTTGAACTGGTCCGAAAGCGCGTAAGTGCCCTGGGCGTAGGCCGCCATGTTGATATATTCGATCGTGTAGATGCTCTGGTTCACCGAACCGCTGGAGCAGCGCATGGTGGAGAACCCGGTATAGGGGCCGACCTGGCAGAGCGCGCCGGTGGAGATCGATTCGTTGTTCGTCGGATCGCCGGGCGTGGAGTGCTCGTAATAGAGGCCGGCCTGGTAGGTCAGCTTGCCTTCGTTGCCGTTGCCCTGGAACTGCAGTTCTTCAGAGAACGAGCGCTGGTCGTTGCCATAGGCCCCCTCGCCGTTGAACGCCTGGGCGGTGGAGATATAGGCCTGCACGGTGGTGCCACCGGGCTGCGGAATGGTGCGCTGGAAATTGCTGCCGAACACGCTCTGGTTCAGGCTCTGCTTGAACGATGCCCAGGAGACGATGTTCTTGATGGTCAGCGTATCGCTGGCGGTCCAGGTGGTGATGTTGATCGCCTGGAACTGCTTGGTGAGCGAGCGCGGATTGCTGAGCGTCTGTTCGACCTGATAAGGATCGGCACCCGGCGCGTTGAGCCGGTTGACCTGCGGCACGGCCAGCGCGCCGAACGACGACAGCGGGTTGGCGCGATAGAGCTGCGGCTGCGTCCCGATGTGATCCGAATTGAGATAGGATACGATCGTATAGTTCTCGAGATCCGGGGTGATATCCAGCACCAGGCTGCCGCGGAACGCCCAGTAATCGACGTCGTTCAGCTTCTTGGGACCGATGCCCGAGATGTTGTTGAGCGTGCCGTCGCGCGTCAGGCGATCGACGCCGAGACGGGCGCGGGCCCACGACGCCACGGGAACGTTGATGACGCCCTGGACACGGAACATGTTGTAGTTGCCGTAAGAGCCTTCGAGATAGCCCTCGAACCGGTCGGTCGGCTTCTGCGGGGAAAGCAGCACCGCGCCGCCGGTGGTGTTGCGACCGAAGAGCGTGCCCTGCGGACCTTTGAGCACCTGGACGTTCTGGAGATCGAACAGGCTGCCCGGCCCGGCGCCGTCGCCGCCCGGGAATGCACCCGCGCCGCCGCGCGGCGCCACGACTTCCGCGAAATAAGTACCCACCGTGGAGGTGGTGCGCAGGGCCTGGTTGAAGCCGCGAATCGAGAAGGCGTTGGTTTCCGATGAATAACGCGATTCGACGTTGAGGCCGGGGACGACCCTGACAAGATCGTCGACGCCGACGATATTCGATTTGCTCAGCTGTTCCTGATTGACGACCGCGATGGAAATAGGAACGTCCTGCAGGCGTTCTTCAATACGCCGGGCAGTAACGATAATCGTATCATCCGACGAAGACTGTGCATAAGCTTGCGTAGATAGAACCAGGCTCATCGCCGCGGTTGCAAAGAGCGCACGATTCCGATGCTCAAAAAGCATTATTTCCCCTCCCCACTTCGAAATTTTTGTTTTTAATTTGTATTATGTTCTTTGAATTTCAAACATCCGTCCGTTTCCAAAGTGTGTCAACGGGAATTTACTTAGGCCCCTTAGCATTGTAGGAAATAACTGATTTCAAACGACAATAGCAGACAACCCACGCTTTCCGTCCCGCATCGTGGAAAGGCTTTCGAACCCTCCGCGCTATATCCCCGCGTACCACTCGTAACCGGCGCGATCCTCCCACAAGCCGCCCCTGCCACCGTAGAGGCCGGCCAGCGATGCGCGCGCTTCCACCCGCATCACATATTTCGCGTGTTTGTAGCCAAGCTGTCGCTCCACCCGCAGGCGCAGCGGCGCGCCATGCGCCTGGGTCAATGGCGCGCCGTTCATCCGCCAGGCCAGAATCGTCTGCGGGTGGAAGGCGTCGATCAGGTCGATGGATTCGTAGTAAGGCGCTTCGCCATAACGATCGGCGCAGTGGAACACGATGTACCGCGCGTCCGGCAACAGCCCCGCCATGGCCAGAATCCGCGAAAGCTGCGGCCCCTGCCACTTGCCGATCGCGCTCCAGCCTTCGACACAGTCGTGCCGGGTGATCTGTTCGCGCTGGGGCAACGCCATCAGCGCGGCAAGCGACAGCGAAAGCGACCGGCGGACGAGGCCGCCGATGGCCAGTGTCCATTGCGCGAAACCGGCGGCGAGGTTGGCGCGGTACAGCCCGTCGGCAACCTCGCGCGTGCCGTTGGCGCGGAACACCGGCGACATGTCCGTCTCGGCGAATTCGCGCGCCAGCGCATCGCGCCCGGCGATCAGCCGCTGCGAGCGCATGTGCAGCCCCTCGGCGCTTTCGATCAGTCCGCGAAAGGCCGGGCTGGCGTTCAGCCGGTCGCACCCCGACAGGATCGCCC
>Ga0075362_10000266_pt1 | contig 14542 bp, 9 predicted proteins | sample EndMetdeltDD1762_FD_71397 | JGI IMG/M metagenome (GOLD analysis project Ga0075362, IMG submission 71397) | Populus endosphere microbial communities from Tennessee, USA - Endosphere MetaG P. deltoides DD176-2 | ecosystem: Host-associated > Plants > Roots > Endosphere | place: USA: Tennessee...
CGTGCGCGGCGGCGCGCCGGGGCGCGCGATCGTGACCTTGAACCGGACGCCGCCCAGGTTCTGGCCCCACGCGTCGGGCATGATCGCGATCCACGCCTCGAGGTGCGCGCCGCGCGGCGCCGGGATTCGCCACGTCCGCTGCGACGGCGGGTGCATGAAGAGGGCGGGACGGATCTCGCCGCGGATCTCGATGCGATCGATCCAGCGGATCGCGTCGCCGGCGTCGTCCGGCGTGCCGAGAGGCCTGATGCCGAACAGCGGCCGGGGGTGCGAGCCGGCGGTGCGCAGGGCGCGCCAGCCGCGCGTCCACGCGTTGACGCCGCGCATCATCGTCCGGCCCGGGCCCGTGTCGAGCGTCCATCGCGGCGTGCCGCGTTCCTCGATGCGCGGGCAGAACGGATCGTTCCAGAGGATCGATCCGCAGGCCGAGCGCATGTGGCGCGCTTCCTCCGCGGCGACGCCGGGCGGACGGCTCGCCGACTCGTGATGGTACAGCGCCGCGTACGGGGTGTAGACGTGGCGGTAGCCGAGCCGGATCAGCCGCACGCACAGCTCGACGTCGTTGTAGTTGACCGGAAACGTTTCGTCGAACCCGCCCGCGTCGAGGAAGCGCTGCCGGTGGATCATCAGGCAGGCCGCGGTGACGCCGCTCGTGTCGCGCACGAGCTCGACCCACGGCCACCACATCGCGCTGCCGCCGTCCATGTCGTAGGCGAGATGAAAGGCGGATCCGTCGTGCAGGACGACGCCCGCGTGCTGCACGCGTCCGTTGGGAAAGAGCAGCTTCGCGCCGACGCAGCCGACGCCGGGCCGCTGCGCCTGCTGGAGCAGCTCCTCGAGCCAGCCGGGCGACAGCACTTCGGTGTCGTTGTTGAGAAAGACGACGAACTCGCCGCGTGCGGCCCTGGCCCCCTCGTTGTTGATGCGCGAGAAGTTGAACGGGCCGGGCACCTTCACGACGCGGTGCCGCGTGGTCGCGAAGTACTCCAGCGTCGCGGGCTCGACGCTGTCGTTGTCGGCGATGACGATTTCGTAGTTCGGATACGTCGATCGCCGCTCGATGCTCTCGATGCACTGGCGGAGCAGCGTCAGCCGATCGCGGGTGGCGATGATGATGCTGACGGCCGGCTGTCCGGCGATCGGCCAGACGACGCGCAGACGCGACGGGCCGCTGTCGGGCGCGAGCTGCGCGGTCTCGCCTGCGGCGGCGAAGTGCTCGACGAGCGCGTGGCGCCGCGCGTCGACGGCCTCGTCGGCCACGAGCGCGACGCGGCCGGACACGGCGCGACGGCAGACGATCTCGCCGAGGCGCGCGACGCGCACGCCCGCACGGGCGGCGGCCAGCAGCAACCGGTAGTCGTCGGCGGCCAGCGTTGCGGCCGTCCATCCGCCGAGCCGCGCCACGGCTTCGCGGGGGATCGCGCAGATCCGTCCGGCGTACGGGAAGGCGAGGAGCAGATCGGGCGACCAGTCGGGCTTGGAGCAGTCCATCTCGTCGCCGTAGACGATGGCTGCGCCGGGTACGGAGGCCGCGCGCCCGATGGCGCGGACGGCGTGCGGCAGCAGGAGATCGCCCGCGCCGATGACGGCGACCGAGGCGCCCTGTGCCGCCGCGGCCGCGGCGTTGAAGCGCGCCGCGGTGTCTCCGGCGGCGGCCGACTCGACGATGCGCGGGTCGCGCGGCAGCCGCGCGCGGACGTCCGCCGCGCTGTCGCCGACCAGTACGGCCTCCCAGCGGCGATCGATCTGCCCGAGCAGCGAGTCCACGGTCGCGTCGAGCGCAACGGGATCCGCGCCGTCGACGGGAAGCAAAAATGTAAGCCGGGGGGGGCCGAAGAGAATGCCGCCGCGGACGCGGCGCCAAACGGTCCGGAGGTACTTGTGCCGTTGCGATCCGGCCGGCGCGAGCCGCCCTTGAAGAGCCCTCAACCGGGCACGAAACATGAGGGGCAAATCGACCGGGAAGTCTATCACGGGAAAACGGTACAATCCTGAGGTTGGCCCGCTCACGATCGCTGCTTCCCGCTGGGTTCTCGCGGCTGTTCCGGCATTCGACGACGATCGATCCCTACCTCGACGAGAGCGGCCCCTCCGCCCGGCGTCTCGGCCATCTCACGCTTCACGGTGTGTCGTACGACGCGATCGATCTGTCGTCCGCGGCTGAGCTCGAGGCCGAGCTCCGGACGTCGGCGCGGGCCGTCCTGCGCGTCCCGTGTGCCGCGATCGATCCGGGATCGCGCGGCGTGACCTTCGAGATCGCCGTGACGGCGCCGGGGATGGCCGAACGGCGCCGCCGGATGCACGTGTCCGGCGAGGGGGTCGGACGCTGGCACCTGCTGGCGCTCCGCGTGCCCCAGGGCCCGCTGCGGCTGGCCATTCGCGCGACGGGTGACGCGAATCACGCGCCGTCCGGCGCGGTGTGCGGCGTGCCGTCGTTGACGTGGCGCAAGTCGCCGCGCGCCGTCTCGCGCTCGATGACGTTCGCCGTGCGCACGCTCGGCCTGTCGGGGACGGTGCGCTACCTGCGCACGAAGGTGGACGCCGATCCGGCCGCGCAGTACGTGGACTGGCACCGCTGTCATGCTCCGACGCCGGCCGCGCTCTCGGCCGCGCGCGCCGGCGCCGCGCTGATGCCCGAGCGCCCGCGCATCGCGCTGTTGGTCGAGACGGCCGGCGCCGAGGCGGCGCAGCTGACGGCGACGCTGCAGTCCCTGGAGGAACAGGTCTACGACGCGTGGGCGGTCCACCAGGTCAAGACCGCGGAGGAGCGCAACGCCGCGATGGCGCAGTCCGGCGCCGATTTCGTCGGCGCGATCCGCGCGGGCGATCGGCTTTCGCCGCTCACCCTGCTGCGCGCCGCCGAGGCGATCGCCGGCGGTGACGTCGACGTCCTCTACACCGACGAGGACGTGTGGCCGCTCGACGGCGAACCGGCGCACCCGACCTTCAAGCCCGATTGGTCGCCGGAGCTGCTGCACGCCTGCATGTACATGGGCCGGCTGCTGCTCGTGCGGCGCACGCTCGCGGAGGCGGTGGGCGGCTACCGGCCGTCGATGGACGGCGCGCTCGACTACGATCTCGCGCTGCGGGCCTGTCCCCAGGCGCGGCAGGTGGCGCACGTGTCCGACGTGCTCTATCACCGCGGTACCGACGCGCCGGGCCATCGCGACAGCGCGCACGCCGCCGCGGCCGCGGCGCTGGGAGACGCGTCGGCACGCGCGGGCCTGCGCGCCGACGTCTCGCCGGGCGCCCTGGCGGGCGTGTGGCGCGCGCGCATCGAGGTCGCCGGCCCGCCGCGCATCGCGGTGGTGATCCCGACCGACGGGCGCGGACCCGGCCGCGGCGCGCCGGCCTTCGTCGCCGCCTGCGTGCAAAGCCTCCGGCAGCGCACGCGCTATCCGCACTACGACCTGCTGATCTGCGACAACGGCAACCTCGACGCCGACACGCGCGCGTATCTCGACACCGTGCCGCACGCGCGCGCGACCTACCGCTGGGAAGGGGCGTTCAACTTTCCGCGCAAGATCAACTTCGCGGTCGCGCAGACGCGCGCGCCCTACGTGCTGCTGCTGAACGACGACGTGGAGCCGATCAACGACGGCTGGCTGGACGCGATGCTAGAATACGCGCACCTGCCGCAGATCGGGGCCGTCGGCGCGAAGCTGTTCTATCCCGACGGCCGGCTGCAGCACGTCGGCGTCGCGCTCGGCGTCTGCGGCGTCGCCGCGCACCTTCTCCATCAGCACCCGGGGGGCACGCAGGGCTGTGGCGGGATCGCCGTGAGCGTGCGGAACTGCTCCGCGGTCACCGGCGCGTGCCTGCTCACGCGGCGGCAGGTGTACGACGAGGCCGGCGGGTTCGACGAGGCGCTGGCGCTCGACTTCAACGACGTCGATTTCTGCCTGCGCGTGCGGCGCGCCGGGTACAGAATCGTGTTCACGCCGCACGCGCGGTTGTTTCACCATGAGTCGGCCAGCTTCGGCGCGCGGAGGCAACGCGCCGAGGAGGTGGCCGCGATGTGGGAGAGGTGGGGGCCCGTGCTCGAGCGCGATCCGTACTACAACGTCAACCTGACCCGCGACTTCCCGGACTGCCGGATCCGCCCATGCAGGTGATGATCCTCTGCGGGGGCATGGGCACCCGCCTGCGCGAAGAGACCGAGGTCCGCCCCAAGCCGATGGTCGAGATCGGCGGCCACCCGATCCTCTGGCACATCATGAAGTGCTACGCGCTGCACGGCTTCACCGACTTCGTGATCTGCCTCGGCTACAAGGGCGAGCGGATCAAGGAGTACTTCCTCAACTACGAGGCGATGAACAACGACTTCACGGTGGAGCTCGGCCGCCCGGAGTCGATCCACTTTCACGCGGGGCATCGCGAGCACGGCTGGCGGGTCACGCTCGCCGACACCGGCTACGCGACGGCCACCGGCGCCCGGATCAAGCAGGCCTCGCGCTATCTCACCGGCGATCGCTTCATGCTCACCTACGGCGACGGCGTCAGCAACGTCGACCTGCGCCGCCTCCTGGCCTTCCACGAGGCCCAGCGCACGCTCGCGACGGTGACCGGCGTGCACCCGGCGTCGCGCTTCGGCGAGCTGCTCGTGAGCGGCGAGCGCGTCCGCCAGTTCAGCGAGAAGCCGCAGACGCACGACGGGGTGATCAACGGCGGCTTCTTCGTGTTCGAGCGCGGCGCGCTCGACTATCTCACCGACGATCCCGCCTGCGTGCTCGAGCGCGAGCCGCTCGAGCGCCTGGCCGCCGACGGCCAGCTGTCGGTCTACCGGCACGACGGCTTCTGGCAGTGCATGGACACGTATCGCGACTACCAGCTGCTCAACCAGCTCTGGTCGTCGGGAGAAGCGGAATGGAAGCAGTGGTGAGCCGCGGCTTCTGGCGCGACCGGCGCACGTTCGTCACCGGCGGCACCGGGCTCGTCGGCGGCTGGCTGGTCAGGCGCCTCGTCGATCTCGGCGCCGACGTCGTCTGCCTCGTGCGCGACTGGGTGCCGTCGAGCGAGCTGCTCGCGCGCCGCGATCGCTTCCCGCCGGATCGCGTGACGATCGTGCGCGGCGACGTCCGCCGCCAGGCCACGATGGAGCGGATCCTCGGCGAGTACGAGATCGACACCGTGATCCACCTGGCGGCGCAGACGATCGTCGGCATCGCCAACCGCAATCCCGTGTCCACGTTCGACAGCAACATCCGCGGCACCTGGGCGCTGCTCGAGGCGTGCCGCCGCAGTCCGCTCGTCAAGCAGATCGTCGTCGCCTCGTCCGACAAGGCGTACGGCGAGTGCACCGACCTGCCGTACGACGAGCGGACGCCGCTCCGCGGGACGCATCCCTACGACGTCAGCAAGTCGTGCGCGGACCTGATCGCCCACACCTACGCGAACACCTACGGGACGCCGGTCGTGATCACGCGCTGCGGCAACTTCTACGGCGGCGGCGATCTCAACTGGAACCGCATCGTCCCCGGCACGATCCGATCGGTGCTGCGCGGCGAACGGCCGATCATCCGCTCGGACGGGCAGTTCGTGCGCGACTACTTCTACGTCGAGGACGGCGCGGCGGCCTACACGCTGCTGGCGGAGAAGCTGGCCGCCGATCCGTCGCTGGCGGGCCAGGCGTTCAACTTCTCGAACGAGATCCAGGTGACGGTCCTGGAGCTCACGCGGCGGATCCTCACGCTGATGGGATCGACGCTGGAGCCGGAGATCCAGAACCGCGCGACGCACGAGATCCGCCATCAGTACCTGAGCGCGGAAAAGGCGCGGACCCAGCTCCAGTGGGGGCCGCTGTTCACGCTCGAGGAAGGGCTGGACCGCACGGTGGCGTGGTACCGCGCGTTTCTCGGGACGCCGGCCGGTACGGAGGCATGACGGCGTTCCGCTGCCGCGCGTGCGGTGGCGCACGCGTCCCCCTGATTCTCTCGCTCGGACGTACGCCCCTCGCCAACGCGCTCGTCACGCCCGGCCTGCCCGAGAAGCCCGAGCCGCACTATCCGCTGGAGCTCGTCTTCTGCGAGGACTGCACGCTCGTGCAGATCACCGAGACGGTGCCGCCGGAGCTGATGTTCTCGGACTACGCCTACTTCTCGTCGTACTCCGACACGATGCTCGCCCACGCGCGCGGGATCGTCGATCGCGTGGTGGACGAGCAGGGGCTCGACGGCGGGAGCCTGGCCGCGGAGATCGCCAGCAACGACGGCTACCTGCTGCAGTACTACCTGCAGGCCGGCGTGCCGGTGCTCGGCATCGAGCCGGCCGCCAACATCGCGAAGGTGGCCGAGGCGAAGGGCATCCGGACGGTCGTGGACTTCTTCGGCGAGACGCTCGCGCTCGAGCTCCGCGCCGACGGCATCCGCGCGGACGTGATCCACGCCAACAACGTCATGGCGCACGTGCCCGACCTGCCCGGATTCTGCCGCGGCCTCGCGGCGCTCTTGAGCGACGACGGGCGGGCGATCGTCGAGGTCCCGTACGTCAAGGACCTGATCGACCACCGCGAGTTCGACACGATCTACCACGAGCACCTGAGCTACTTTTCGGTGACGTCGCTCGATCGGCTCTTCACCGCGCACGGCCTCACGGTGGTGGACGTCGAGCGGCTGGCCATCCACGGCGGATCGCTGCGCGTGACGGTGGCGCCGGCGCAGGCCGAGGCCCCGCGGTCGCGTGTCGTGGACGCGCTGCTCGAAGAGGAGCAGGGGCTCGGACTGACGCGCCTGCCGTTCTACGCGCGCTTCGCCCGCGCCGTCGAGGACCTGCGCGAGCAGCTCACCGGGTTCCTCATGGAGCTGCGCGCCCACGGCCACCGGATCGCGGCATACGGCGCCGCGGCGAAGGGGGCGACGCTCCTGAACTACTGCGGCATCGACTGCCGGACGATCGGCTTCGTCGCCGATCGCAATCCGCACAAGCACGGCAAGCTGATGCCGGGGGTCCACATTCCGGTCGTCCCGCCGCAGTTCCTGCTGGTGACGCGCCCGGACTACGTGCTGCTGCTGACGTGGAACTTCGCCGACGAGATCCTGGCGCAGCAGGCCGACTTCCGCGAGCGGGGCGGCCGGTTCATCATTCCGATTCCCGATCTCCGCGTTGTTTGACACAATCCTCCCTTGTCCGAGAGGCTTCGCCCCTCGGACTCCCCCACACGCTCTCTCGCGCGCCGCTTCGCCGGCGCGCTCCGTTCACGTGGCTCACTCGCAGGCGCTCGTTCGCTCGTAGTTGGTCGGCTGGTGGTGTGTGCGATAGGCTCTAGCCAACCTGATGATCTTCACCGACACGCCGCTGCCGGGTGTCTTCGTGATCGACGCCGATCCCATCGCCGACGAGCGGGGCTTCTTCGCGCGGTTCTGGAGCGCCGAGGTGTTCGCGGTGCGGCAGCTCGTGACGCGCTTCGACCACGTGAGCGTGTCGTTCAACACCCGGGCGGGGACGCTGCGCGGCATGCACTACCAGGCGGCGCCGTTCGCCGAGACGAAGCTGGTGCGCTGCATCCGCGGCGCGATCTTCGACGTCGCCGTCGATCTGCGGCCCCAGTCCGCCGCCTTCCGCAAGTGGACCGGCGTCGAGCTGACGGCCGACAACCGGCGCGCGCTCTACATTCCGGCGGGCTGCGCCCACGGGTTCCAGACCCTCACCCCCGACGCCGAAGTCCTCTACATGATCGACGCGCCGTACAGCGCGGCCCACGGCCGCGGCGTGCGGTGGAACGATCCCGCCTTCGGCATCGCGTGGCCCGGCGCCGTGAGCGCGATGAACGATCGCGATGCGGGCTACCCCGACTTCGCGGGGTAGACGGCAGATGTCGGAGATGACTCCTGTTGGTCCGGCGGGATGCGAGCGAGCGCAGCGAGGCGGTGGACAGAAGCCGAAACGGATCCTCGTCACCGGTGCGGGCGGGTTCATCGGGCGCGCGTCGATCGGTCCGCTCGTCTCACGCGGCTTCGAGGTCCATGCCGTCGCGCGCACGCCGGCCCCGGATCGCGACCCGCGCGCCGTCTGGCACCAGGCGGATCTGCTCGTCCCCGGCGTGCCTGCGCGGCTCGTCGACGAGATCCATCCGAGCCACTTGTTGCACTTCGCCTGGTACGCCGTGCCGGGCAAGTACTGGACAGCGCCGGAGAACGCCGACTGGGTCGCGGCGAGCGAGGCGCTCGCGCGCGCGTTCGAGCGCGCGGGAGGCGAACGCTTCGTCGGCGCCGGCACGTGCGCGGAGTATGCGCCGTCGGACGCCGACTGCGACGAGCGGACGACCCCGCTCGCGCCCGCGACGCTCTACGGTACGTCCAAGCACGCGGCGCACCAAACCCTCGCGGCGCTCGCCGCCGGCCGGTTCTCGTTCGCGTGGGGACGCATCTTCTTTCTCTACGGGCCGCACGAAGATCCGTCGCGGCTCGTGCCCGGCGTCATCCGGGCGCTGATGGACGGACGTGAAGCGCTCTGCACCGCCGGTACGCAGGTGCGCGATTTCATGCACGTGGAAGACGTGGCCGACGCGTTCGCGGCGCTCGTGGACAGCCGCGTCGACGGCGCGGTGAACATCGCGTCCGGACAGCCCGTGCGCATCGCCGACGTCGTCTCGTCGATCGCCCGGCAGATGGGAGCCGCCGATCTCGTGCGGCTCGGCGCCCGTCCGATGCCGGCTGGCGAATTGCCGGTGATTACCGCGGCCGCCGCGCGGCTTCGTGACGAGGTGCGATGGCCGGGCGGCAGAGACTTGGAGCGCGGGCTGTCGGAGACGATTGGATGGTGGCGTCAGCGGGGCTGACTCGGGTCAATTCCACAACACCACAGCTTCGCAACTCCCAACCGACTCCCAACGGCCCAACGTCACAACCTTCCAGCAAGAACGCGAAACTCCCAAGGAAGAAGGACGATTCCTTCCTCCTTGGGAGTTTTGGACGTTGCTCCCTTGGGTGTTAGTGGGAGTTGCGGCGTTGCTGCGTTGCGGCGTTGCGCCCGTTCACGGGAATGCAGGAACGGGCGCGTAGCCCGAGCCGCCCCAGCTCTTCGACAGCGTGGTCGTGTAGTTCGCCGCTGACAGCAGCACGGACCAGTTGCCCGTCGAGACCTGATACAGCACGAGATCCAGGCGGTTGTCGCCGTCGAAGTCGCCGCGCACGTGCTGGTAGCCGGCGCCGCCCCAGTTGATCGTGAGCGTCGTGGTGTAGTTGCTGCCGGACTTCAGCACGTACCACAGGCCGGTCGACGTGTTGTAGACGCCGAAGTCCGTCTTGCCGTCGGCGTCGTAGTCCCCCTGCGCGGGCACGTAGTTGGCGCCGCCCGCATTCTTCGACAGGCTCGTCGTGTAATTGGCGCCCGAGAGCAGCACGTACCAGTTGCCCGACGAGCCCTGATAGATCGAGAGGTCGGCCTTGCCGTCGCCGTCGAAGTCCCCGGGCGCGGCCGTGTAGCCGGTGCCGCCCCAGCCGATCGACAGCGTCGTCGTGTAGTTGCTGCCGGACTTCAGCCCATACCACAGGCCCGACGTCGTGTTGTAGACGACCAGGTCCGTCCGGCCGTCGCCGTCGAAGTCACCGGACACCGGGATCCACCCCGCGCCGCCCGCGTTCTTCGACAGGCTCGTCGTGAAGCCGGCTCCCGACAGCAGGATGTACCAGTTGCCGCTCGACTGCTGGTAGATGCCGAGATCGGCCTTGCCGTCGCCGTCGTAGTCGCCGGGCACCGGCGTGTAGCCCGCGCCGCCCCAGTTCCGGTTCATCGACGTCGTGAAGTTGCTCCCCGAGAGCAGCGAGTACCAGGATCCGGTCGAGACCTGATAGATGTTGAGATCCGACTTGACGTCGCCGTCGAAGTCGCTCGCGCGCAGCGTGTCGCCGGCGCCCGTCGTGATCGCGCTGCTCAACGGCACATCGGCCGGCGAGCCCCAGCCGGTGATCGTGAACGACGTCGTGAAGTTCGACGACGATCGCAGGACCAGCCAGTTGCCCGTGCTCTGCTGGAACACGGCGAGATCGTTGACGGTGTCGCCGTCGTAGTCGCCCGGCACCGGCAGATAGCCGGCGCCGCCCCAGTTGATGATGAGCGACGTCGTGTAGTTGGTCGTCGACTTCAGGACCAGCCATGCGCCCGTCGCGGCCCGATACAGGGCGAAGTCGGCCTTGTGGTCGCCGTCGTAGTCGCCTGGCACGAGCGTCGACCCGGCGCCGCCCCACCCGGCCCCCAGCGAGGTGGTGAAATTCGAGCTCGACTTCAGCACGCTCCACACGCCGGTCGTCGTCTGGTAGACGCCGATGTCGGACTTGCTGTCGCCGTCGAAGTCCTGTCCGCCGACCGGCACGTAGCCAGCCCCGCCGTAGCTCACGCCGATCGTGCCGCCGCTCGACTTGAGGATCGACCACGCGCCCGTCGCGGCGACATACACGGCCGCGTCGGTCTTGCCGTCGCCGTCGTAGTCTCCCTGCACCGGCTTGTAGCCTACGCCGCCCCAGCTGATGCCCATCGTCGTGGTGTAGTTCGTGGACGACTTGAGGATCGACCACTGTCCGGTCGATTCCTGATACACGGCGATGTCCTGCTTGAGGTCGCCGTCGTAGTCGCCGGGCACCGGCGTGTAGCCGGCGCCACCCCAGTTCTTCACGATCGACGACGTGTAGCTGCTGCCGGACGTGAGGATCGCCCAGTCGCCGTTGGCCTTGTAGAGGCCGAGGTCGCCGCGGGCGTCGCCGTCGAAGTCGCCACCCGCCGGGCCGGTAGGCGCAGTCGGAATCACTCGCACCGGACCGGTCGAATAACGCCCGACGGAATTGCGGCCGTCGTTGGCGACGGCGTAGATGTAGTACAGCCCGACCGGCACGCTCATGGAGGGGTGCCACACGTACTGCCCGCTCGAGAGCGCAACGCCCGACGTGATCAGCGTGAGGCCGCTCGCGGGGTTCGTGTCCGTGTCGTAGTAGAGCGCCATTGTCGTCGGATCCCCTTCGGGATCGACGCCGCTGAATCGAATGGTGAACGTGCCCGAGGTGGTCTGGTCGTCGGCTGCCAGCTTGACGTCCCGCAGGTGGAACGTCGTCACGCTGGGAAACTCGAACGGGTCGAGCCGGAGGTGGCGGATGTTGAACGACGTCCACGGCGTGGCGTTGGCGGTTTCCAGGCCTCCATTGGACGTGGTCATCGCCGCGAGGTCGAGCGTGTAGGTGTTCATGCCCGGCCAGACCTTGATGTCCTTCGACGTCGTCACGTCGTACGGTGTGCCGCCGCCGCCGGACGCCTGGCTCTGATGACCCCAGAGAATGCGCGCGACCGACCCGAGTTGGAGGCTATACGCGCGATCGACCTGGAGGCTGTAGGTGAGCCGGTGGTACTTGTTGCTGTCGATGACCGGGCCCTGACTGGTGAGCTGCTTCGAGATGAAATACAACTCGGGATCGCCGGCTGGCGGCGGATTGCTGTACGTGACGCCGTCGCTCGTGCCGTGGAAGCCGTTGGCGTCGGTCGTCCGCGACGTCAGGTGATCGCCGATGTTGACGTTGACGAAGTAGTCGCCGGCGTCGTGCATGTCCCAGGGGTTGCCGAGCACCGTCGTCGCGAAGTCTTCACCGCCCGTCTCGTCCGGATCGGTGATCTGGAACTCCGGCGGAGCGTTGATGGTGAAATTGCGCGTCGCACTGCCCACGTGCAGCGTGTAGCTTCCCGGAGGCAGCACTCCATAGTTCCAGATGTACGAGCCGGCCGACGCCGGCAGCGAGGCAATCGTGTAGGACGTGGCGCTCGACGTCTCGTTGACGGTGATGTTGATCGTGCCGCTGCCGCCGGTCCAGGCGATGGTCATCTTCGCGGCTTCGCCGCGCGAGTCGCCCGTGGTCAGCCGCATCCAGTCGACCGAAACGGTGCTCGAGACGTTGCTGTGATTCGGGTAGAACGCCAGACCGCGGACGAACGGACCGGAGTTCCACGGCGTGCCGCCCGGCTGCGCATTCGCGGGGACGTTGATCATGTCCAGCACGTAGATGCTCGTGCCGGCCGGCGCCGGCAGGTTGTTCTCCGGCATCAGCCGCGTGCCCGACGGATCCGGTCCCGTCGTCAGATCGTTCAGCCACCAGTAGAACCGCGGGAACTGGTCGTTCCGGTTGGTCGTGAACTTGATCGCGAGCTTGGAGTACTTGGCGGAGTCGATCGGGAAGTTGTGTCCGTTGCGCCCCGGGTTGTTGATGATGCCGAGCGCACGCGTCACGATGCCGAGGCTGTTGTCGCCGCTCGCCGCCGCCGTCACGCCGCTGACGAGGCCGCCGCTCACGGTCGGCCCGCTGCTCCAATTGCGGTGCTGTTCCGGATCCTGCGAGATGTCCGTCGCATGACTGAAGTCCCAGGCGTCACCCAGTACTTCGGTCGCGTAGTCGGGGCCCGCCGCGAGAATCGCACCGCTGGCCGGCGACGTGATCGTGATGCCGCCCTGCGCCGTGATCGGATCAGAAAAGAAGACGGCCCGGAGAGCAGCGGCACATGCCACCGCGACGATGAGCCGCGTCCACGCCGTTGGATGTGCTTTCATGGTTCGTAAATGAACACACCCGCAAGTGGGGTGCCAACCGGATCGGCCGTAAAGGCAGGGAGGGGGCGGGTAGGAGTGCCTCGGAAAGCGACGCATGATTACGAATGGTGCACCCCTGGACAGATCCGTAACGCCAGCGGCTTACCGCGAACGAAAATCGTCAGCCGGCCGGCTGGCGCATGAGCTTTTGGTAGGCGGCGAGCCCCTTGTCGGCAGGACCGTCGAAGAGCAAACGGCCGTGCTCGAGCAGACACACCCGCCGGCAGACTTCGCGCACGGTGTAGGACGAGTGCGAGACGAAGAGGATCGTCTTGCCGGCGGCGAGGAACTGCTCCATCGTGCGGCGGCACTGCTTCTGGAACTCCTCGTCGCCGACGGCGAAGATCTCGTCGAGCAGCAGCACGTCCGGGTCGAGGTTGGCCGCGACCGCGAAGGCGAGCCGCATGTGCATGCCCGACGAATAGTTCTTGAGCTGCACGTCCATGAAATCGCGCAGCCCGGAATACTCGACGACCGCGGGGTAGATTTCGGCGATCTGCGCGGCCGACATGCCGTGGATGGCGGCGTTGAGGTAGACGTTCTCGCGGCCGCTCAGCTCCAGATGGAACCCGATGCCGAGCTCGATGAGCGTGCCGATCTGGATGCCGCGCGACACCAGGCAGGCGCCTGACGTGGGCCGATGGATGCCGGCGATGAGCTTCAGCATCGTGCTCTTGCCCGATCCGTTCCGCCCGATCAGGCCGACCGATTCCCCGCGGCCGACGGTGATCGAGACGTCGCGCAGCGCCCACAGCTCCTCGCGCGTCTCACGCTTGTCCGTGTGGACCATGGACAGGACGCGCGACTTCAGGTCGCCCGATCGGTTCTTGCGCAGCCAGTAGCGCTTCGAGACGTTGCGGATGTCGATGAGGGGCGTCATTCAGATCTGCTCGACGAAGTCGTGCTGGAAGCGCGTGAAGATCAGGAACCCGCCGCAGAACCCGACCGTCGCATACACGATCGCGGCGATGCACACTTCGCGATCCGGGACGCGTCCGTAGTAGCAGATCTGCTGGTAGGCGAGCACGAACGGGGTCATCGGGCTCAGGAACAACACCCGCCGCCACAGCGCGGGGATCTGCGTGTAGTCGTAGACGATCGGCGTCGTCCAGAACATCACCATGAGCGCGATGTCCAGAAGGTGGCGGATGTCGCGGAAGAACGCGACGCCGGCGGCCAGCGCCAGCGCGATGCCGGCCGTCATCGCGAGCTGCAGCACGACGACCACGGGGAAGAGGACCAGCGCCGGCGACGCCGTCCGGTAGATCGCCAGCATCACCGGCAGGAACACCAGGATCGTGAGCAGGAACTGCGCGAGGTTGAAGAGCACCGACGAGAGCGGCAGCACCGCGCGCGGAAAGTGCACCGTCTTGAGCAGCCCGCCGTTGTCGACGATGGCGCCGGCGCCCATGCCGGCCGACGACGCGAAGAACGTCCAGGGGAGGATGCCGAGGAGCAGGAGGAACACGAACCCGCTGCCCCGGATCTGCATGATGTACTTGAAGGCCACGAGGTAGACCACCATCATGACCATCGGGTTCAGCAGCGACCACAGAAAGCCGAACACCGATCCGCGGTACTTCAGCTTCAGATCCTTGAACACGAGATTCCGGATCAGTTCCCGATACTGAACGAGCGCGGCGAGCGATCCGATTGGACCGAGGTCGGCGCCGGCAGCGTCCACGAGCTCGCGGTCGGCAGTGGCAGTCTGGCGAATCAAGGCGACTGTCTAGAATAGCATCCTGCTGCGCCACGCCGCGCGCGCCGCGAGCGCGGCTTTCGCGATCCAGCGCATCGGATGCCAGGGCCACGGGATGACGTGGGTCGCGTAATAGCGATAGGCGCTGCGGTGAAAGGCGCGCGTCGCGAGCGCCGATGCCGACCGCGCGCTGGCGCCGCCGTCGTGCGTGACGACCGCGCGGGGCACGTAGCGCGTCGACCAGCCGCGTGTCCAGAGCCGCCGGCACAGGTCCGCGTCCTCCC
>Ga0075362_10000267_pt1 | contig 14538 bp, 19 predicted proteins | sample EndMetdeltDD1762_FD_71397 | JGI IMG/M metagenome (GOLD analysis project Ga0075362, IMG submission 71397) | Populus endosphere microbial communities from Tennessee, USA - Endosphere MetaG P. deltoides DD176-2 | ecosystem: Host-associated > Plants > Roots > Endosphere | place: USA: Tennessee...
AAATACTTCTCTTCTGGTTGGCTTTCTCTCCCTCATAGGGCCTCCTCTTGCCACATTGGGCTTTATTTCTTCCAATATACGTTAGTTTATCACTAGGATGGATAGTTATTCAGCGTTTTCCTAAAGCAAATTCCGTTTGAATTACCTTGATGGATTAATTTTTTCATGGGAGTAAGCATGGCAAGTCAAGCAAACAGAAACAAAGAGCTAATTATTCCAAAAGCCTATTCAATCGATCTTCGAGAGTGGTTAATACGTGCTGTCGAAGGAGAGATGTCAGTACGCAAAGCAGCGTGTCAGTTGATGGTCGACTATTCAAGCGCGCTGAAAGGGATGGGTCAGTTTCGTCGCACAGGAAATGTGCAGCCGAAACATCAAGGGGGTTATCGTCAAAGTATTTTGTTGCAGCATAGCGTATGGCTGCTGGGACGGATTGAGGACAAGGCCGATCTGACTTTGGCTGAAATTCGCTAGAGCCTGAGTCAGAAAGGGATTCGGGTAGGGATAGCGACCCTGTGGCGCTTTTTTCAACATCATCAGATCAGTTTTAAAAAAGAGTGATGCATGCTCAGAAGCAAGAGCGTGAGGAGATTGCCCAGGCGCGTGCTAATGGGCGCAACCATCAAGGGAAAATGCCGGCAGTGAAATGGGTTTTCATCGATGAGACGGGCACTACAATCCCTATGAGTCGTCGTGATGGCTGATGCGCAAAAAATCGTCAACTGATTGACAAAGTACCGTACGGTCACTGGAAAACCACGACTTTTATTACCGCTTTGCGTCCTATGGGTTTAACTGCCCCGAGGGTCCTTGATGGACCGATCAACGCAGAGAGTTTCCGTGTCTGGGTCGAAGAGTTCCTTCTGTCCATTCTGGCCCCAGACGATGGGGTGGTCATGGATAATCTGTCCGCTCATAAAGTCACCGGCATCCAGTCAATGATTGAAAGCTGCGGTGCAAAACGGTTCTATTTGCCACCTTAGTCTTCTGAACTTAACCTGATTGAACTTGCCTTTTCCAAGCTCAAGTGCTTGCTGCGCAAAGCTGCTGCACGCACTGTGTGTGCCCTGTGGAAAATCATTGGGAATAGGCTCTACACTTTCACTGCAAACGAGTGCCAAAATTTCTTCAAGGCTACTGGTTATAACTGTTAAATAAATGGAAATTGCCCTAACCGTCACCACGGAAACATTTCAGGGCTAACTTAGTTCTTGAGTCCTTCAGTTGATAGGCGGATCGGATGTTGAGCGGAGCCCTTCGTTATGGTTCAGTCAAAAGGTTAAACGTCAACGGTCTCTTCTTCGAATCGTTGATTCGAGATCCAGTGGAACCAGGTAGCTCTGCGAGATTGGGTATCGAGGGCAATGTAATTGGGTTCAGGAGGAAGTTTTTCTGTTTCAAGCGGAGTTTGCCGACAATTGAAACAGCATGATTTTCCGATATTCTGAAAGAAGTGATTATTACTGCCGTTGGTCAGGTGAACATGACCGCTGAGCGTCCAAGTTGGCTGTTGTTGTGCAACGACGAGAGCGAATTCGCGGCTCCCATTTGTTGGTTCAGCGATACGGGTCTGAGCTGGAGGCTCATGGTGAAGGATGAGTGACGGTTGAGAAATCGGGCCTGGAACAGTCACACGGCCATCTGCTTCGTAGGGGCAACAGATGACCGTTAGGAATTCACCGCTACTAGTCCGTACGATTTTCGTATCCTCATCGACTGCCACTAAATGATTCATCCGGAGCGCTTGGAGCCAGCTGTGCTGTTTGGTGAATTCACTCAGAATCGGAAGTTTATCCTTTCGGATAGAAACACCGGGAGCAAGAAGCGGAGTATTTGCTGGCAGGTCGTGGTTGCCAGAACAGAATGCCAGCCGTGTGGATAGTCTTACCAGCAGCTGCGTCCACTCGTAGAGATAGATCAGCTGTGGGACGAACCCCTCAGGATGATGAATGTTTAGAAGATCGCCGGCGATGCAAATGAGATCGTAGCGATCTGCGACTCGGAGAATCCATTCAAACCAGGGCCGATGGTAATGAAGATCTGCAGTTAAAAGGATTCTCACTGGACAAACTGACGAAACTCAGGAATTGGGAAAAAGCAATGGAAAACAGGGTCACGGATGAAAAGGTTTCCTTAGCGATTAGTAATCACGATCCGTCATGTTCAACGCCATCTCAAAAAGCTTTTGTGACCTTCCTTTCTTACAGGAAAGTTAGATTCTGAAATTCACGGCCAAGGATTTGGGCGGAAGAAACCTTCATCCATTGAGTCAGAATCGTGGAATAGGCGGAGCGGAAGTCGACGGTGTGAATTAGATCTTCTGCATCGAGATGGTCGAGTTTAGGTTGTTGACCGTACAAACCCAGCTTGATGCCGCCGCCACAAACAAACATGGGAGCTGCCGTTCCGTGATCGGTTCCGCCATTGGCATTTTCGTGAACCCGGCGTCCGAATTCGCTGAAAATCATTACAACGACACGATCAAACATACCTTTTTGTTTTAAGTCATCGCAAAATACAAAAAGCGAGGTGGCTAGTTCATTCATTAGCCGATTATGGGTGTTAACCTGTCTGACATACGTATCGAAGCCGCCTTGGCTTGTATAGTAAACGCGCGTCGGCAATCCGCCAGCGATCAAACGGGAGATTAATGACAATAAGTTTCCCAAGCGGTTCTTGGGGTATGTGGCTTTGTTCTTTGTCTTTTTCAAAGCTTGCTTGATTTTATCGGTGCAGACATGAGTGTTGAGTACTGTTCTTTGCGGATATTCTATTGTAGATAGACCGGAATGTTAAGGACCCGCTAAGTTGCTTATCGAGTGACCCGACATCACGGCAGGTTCGATGCCATTTAACTCGTCGAACAGATGGACTTCATCAGGATCATGTTCTTTATCGAATCCTATGGTGTCGAGGCGTCCGATTGCGATGCCGGTTGGGGTCCGAGCACTGAATGCCTGTGGTAGTTGTTCGCTAAGGACGACGCCTACCGTTGGATCTTCGCCGCTGCAACAATTATCAAAATACCGACCAATCCAACCTTTTGTCAGCGTTTGTTTTGGATCAGAAGCGGTTTGCCAGATTTCACTGGAACGGAAGTGAGGTCGATTCGGGTTGGGATAACCGACTCCCTGGATAATCGCAAGATTGCCAATCATAGAGGCTCTTTAATGGTGCAAGATCCGGATTAAACCCAACTCGACTGTCGAGTTGAAGTACCTTGTCCTTCGGTATCCCGATCGTTGGCCGCGCCTTGTAATAGAGATCGTCCTCGAACGGGACGAGGGTGTTCAGGCCATCATTTCCGCCGGCCAACTGGATCACAACGAGAATCGGATTATCCCTTCCAGTGATCGTTTGCACAGTCGACGCGACAGTCTGGGCGTTGAGTGTTAAAAATATTCACTCTAAAAAAATTGGAATAGTCCAACTGAGAGCTGCTCCAAGTAGAGAGGTTCTCAGGAATTGTCTACGTGTGACTACATCGATATTAGCGTACATGAATTTAACTGATTTGATAATTAGATGTATTCATCATGAGTACGAGCAAATCTCGGATGGTGTTATTATCGAAAGGTAGAGGCTTCTGGGTGACGAATTGTGTAAATGTTTTGGATAGTTTCGGTTCCGGTGTACCTTGGAAAATTCGTAGAATCAGTTGTTCAATCAATTTGCTGGGCTGTTCCCGATCTGCATCTTCGACTATCTGATCCACAGAAAGAGGTAGAGTAATGGCAGGCTGACCTGAGATAGCTTCCATCATTTTCGGTATTCCTAACTCTGTGGGATTGATTCCATTGATGAGTTGTCGAGCAAACTTGTAGCGGAATGGCAAGGTAGCCGTGTTGATCCAACTTTTTCCCCCGCCCCAGCCTTTTGCGTTCGGTGGGAAAAATGGAACCTGACCCATCTGGCGAAATGCGTACTGGATGACATCTGCATCCGGTATCGGAATCGGAAGAGTGCGAAGTGTCTGTACAACGAATTGGATGGGACTCTTGATTTGTGAATTGCGTGATTTCACGTTGTAGAACTCTCCAGAGGCGAAGAGTTGCTTCATAAATGGCCAAATCTGATAGTGGACATTCCGAAGTTCGGATGCGAGCGCCTCGACCAATTGCGGTGCGGGATCTTCATAGGCGAAAAAGCGCCAGATTCTGGTCGCAACAAACGGAGCACAATGTGGATTGGTGAGGATGATATCGATGATTTGGTCGCCATCCCAGTTACCGGTCTGGCCCATAAAGGTTTTCGGGCCGGGATCGAATTGCTGAGAAATAAATTTAAACGATTGGTTTGGGCCATCGATTCGATAGCCGGTAAACGCTCTTGCGGCTTCTTTGATATCGCTCTCGGTATAATGGCCTTCACCGAGTGTGAAGAGCTCCATCACTTCACGCGCAAAATTTTCGTTGGACAAACTTTTTTGTTTTGGGCGATATCCAACCAGATAAGCATGGCCAGATCGCGCGAAATCGCTTTGACCAACGAGCTGAAGTTCATCAGCCTGTAGGCGCGCAAGGTTTTGTTCTGTAGCCACATCTTGAATGCTGACCTGACCTTGTCACCGCTCGTTGCGAAATGACCGTGCCAAAACAGGGTCATCTTCTCGACGAAAGGTGCTGGTGTATTCACCATCCGAGTGATCCACCAGTGAGTGAGATCCTTCATCTGGCTGTTAAATTTTTCATTTAACACTTTACGTACCACTTGCTTTTCCTGTTCTGTAGGAGCTTCTTTGATCTGCTTTACAAGTTCATCCTCGTGAGGATCAGCCCAGGTGGGTGGTGGTGTGAAATCGGGCGAAGCGTCAACGAGTGAATCGATAGCTTTTGCCGGTCCCATCGCTCGAAGTTTCTCTATTTTCGCCGGCTGCCCACCAAATCCGGCGCGGACGAGGAGGTGAGCAGCAGAATTAAAGTTCCATTGGTTGGTTGGAAGTGGTGATAACATCTTTGGATCCCGGCACAATTTACTGGAACAGTCGGCGCAAGGAAGGTATGACAACGCATTCGTTACACGATGGCGGAGTTCATGGTGCTTGGGGTTGGGGTAGACAACGGAAAAAGTGGATTGGATTTGCTAAGTCTGCCGGCCTTCACGATGTCTGGCTATGGTTGGAGACGTTTTCTGATGCAACGAGGTTTCACAGATTTTAAGGCTTACCTTAGAAGCAACCGATCGATCTATGGCGCTTCAACCGAGCTTCCCGAATATCTGATACAGTACACTGGAGAGTGAACGAGACTTGAATAGAAGAGCGACAGATAAATAGTTAGAATGCGATTTACAAATTTGACCCGACAAACGGAAATTGGAGCTAATTCCTATTTTCTCGAATTAGAGGAAAAAAAACTGGTTCTCGATGCCGGGCTCCATCCGAAGAATGAGGGTGAAGAAGCTCTTCCACTGTATCGACTTCTGCCGGATGGGATATTGGACGCTATCCTTGTTACCCATGCGCACCAGGATCATATCGGTTCATTGCCAGTCCTGATGCGGCATCAGCCGCAAGCGCGCGTATTCATGACGCATCCGACGGCTAAAATCACAGACGCAATGCTTCATAATTCAGTAAACGTGATGTCCCGTCTCCGGGATGAATTGGGGATTCGTAGTTATCCGTTGTTTACCCATCGGGAAACGGATAATGCGTCACAACTCTGGCAGAGTGTAGGTTTGCGTCAGTATTGGACGCTCGATGGCGAGCGAGCGCCAAATCCAGAAGAGGGGCCCACATTCGAAATGTATGATGCCGGGCACATCTTAGGTTCAGTCGGGATTTTTCTACGAGGCGAAGGAAAAAAGATTTTCTACACGAGCGACGTCAATTTTCTCGGACAGACCGTGATGAGAGCGGCTGAATTTCCGGAAGAACCGCTCGATGTGCTGATCATTGAAACTACTCGGGGCGACCGCAAACTCGAGCCGCATTTTTCCAGGAAGAACGAGGAAGAACGTTTTATTGATGCCATTGAATCTGCCTTTGCAACCGGTGGATCGGTGTTAGTGCCGGTGTTTGCGTTAGGAAAGACTCAGGAGATTTTGACGATGCTGCACCTTGCCAAGCAGCAAAGACGCCTGACGGATGTGCTGATCTACATCGGTGGGTTAAGTACGAAGGTAACGATTATTCATGATCAACTTGCGTCGCGATCCACCAGGCAGCAGGAAGGGTTACAAATCCTGGATTCGCTTGTGCCTTACGTCCTTAGTGGCCGAGAAATTCCAACAACACAGATCAACCGGAACCAGATCTACGTGCTCTCGAGCGGAATGATGACTGAAAAGACATTGTCGAATCAGTTGGCTGCCCGTTTTCTGGGTGATCCGAAACAATCTATCTTTTTTGTTGGGTACGCGGATCCGGACTCACCTGGGGGCCGACTGAAAGCAGCGAAACACGGGGAGTTAGTTCAGCTGGATGAAGATTCACCGAGTCAGCGAGTGGATTGCGTGGTGCGCGAGTTTGATTTTAGTGCACATGCGCCGCGAGAATGTCTCCTGGATTATATCCGCAAGGTCATACCACGTGTAGTGATATTGGTTCACGGTGATCCATTGGCGATCGCATGGTTTCAGCAGAAGATCTCCGCGGAGATGCCGAACACCACAATTGTGGTTCCAGAACCGGGTAAAAAGTACGAATTTTGAGACTAAATGGTAGGGAGAACGTTCTTGGTAAGGGTCGCGCTTTCAGGTGGCCGAATGTGCGTCACGATAAGCGGGTTTAACCTGCTCTCCAATAGGTCGGAAGTGCAGCTTAATCGGAATAGGTTGAGCCCCCTATTGACTATTGGTTATTCCCGGCGGCGGGCGCAGGGATGTCCGTATATTTCGCGACAGCTTTCCGAGCAAAACGGGGGATGAAGAAAATGGTGGCCATTGTAGCCAAAGTGCTGAATCCAAGAAAAACGAGTTCACTGGTGCTTTTGCCGGCGTGGCCGGAGACGAGTGCTTCCATGCCGGCTTTTCCAGCGCTACCAAGCTGGCAAAAAAGGAGGGTGCTCGGCAGGCTGCCGAGGAGAGTGGCGAACAGGTATCCGCGGAACTGGACTGCGGTCAGACCACATAGATAATTGGCTAGACCAAAAGAAATGGGGCAGAGGCGAAAGAGGATAACCATCTTCCAGCCCTCTTTTTTAAGAGCTGTGTCGATTGCACAGAAAGTCGCATGTTTCCTGAACTGAGTGGAAATATCTTTCCGCAATAGTCTACGCGATAGGAAGAACCCGCTGGCTGCGCCAAGCGCCACACCTGTCACAGCGCTGACGAGCCCCCAGGCGAAGCCGAAGACGGCGGCAGCGGTAATGACAAATGGGCTTGCTGGCAGGAAAATCAGTGATCCAACTGCGAGCAAGATAGCGAGGATAAACACCCCCGCTGGACCCAAATCACCGATCCAGTTGCAGAGATCTTGCAACGTTGAGATGACCGGGAAAAAACAGGATGCACCTGCTAATACGATCACCAGTAATCCGGCAACTATAAGCTTTTTGGCTAGAGGTGGCACAAATTCGAAAAAGCTTACTCTTGGTCTCGGGCTTGAAACGATTTCAGCGCGCAGGCCAAGATCGCCTATCCGGTCATTACTTAGCAATGTGGGTATTTACGAGCCGGGTCAGTTCAAACATGTCAACTTGTTTCTTGCCGTTAAACACACCTTCAAGAGTTGCATCGGCTTTGATGACCTTCTTATCCTGAGGATCCTGAAGATTGTTCTTTTTGATGTAGTCCCAAAGCTTTTTGGTGAGCTCGGTTCTGGGTAGGGGAGCCGCACCGACAATCTTTGCGAGCTTAGCGTCCGGTTGGACCGGTTTCATAAATGCGTTTTTCGGCTTGCTTTCGTTAGACATAGCTAGGGATTAAAGAGCGACTTTGGAGGAAATCAAACATAATTTGCCACGTACATTGCATTAGATCAATCGAATGAGTGTTTGGAGCGCCACCGGTGGAGTGATGAAGAATAGGCTTTCTTTGTCTAAAGTTTTCCAAAGATCTCCCCAGCTTCGGTGAGGGTTTCGTGACTGCCAATGTCGTACCAGATCCCTTGGATCGGGTAGGTAAACACGTCGAGTCGGGTATGGATCCATTGCACAAACCGCCCTGGTTGATCCGGATTATTCCCTCCCTGGATGTAGCTGTGGAACAGCTTCAGCGCTTCCGGTCGATAATAATAGAGTGCAATCCCGCAGATAGTGCTAACCGGGCGGGATGGCTTTTCTTCAAAGGTGGTCAAGATTCCGTCCGGATTGGTGGTGAGCTGGCTGTATTTCTTTGCTTCATCGAGACTTTTGACGTCGTACACAGCCAGTGTTGCTGGGTGTTGACTCGCGAAGTTCGCGAAGTCTGTGAGAGGCTCACTCAAGAGGTTATCACCGGCGATAACCAGAAAATCATCATCATAAATTTGTTCATTTTCGAGGACGTAATGGATATCTCCAATCGCTCCAAGCTTGTCCGCATCTGAAGTCGAACCGTCGTTGACGACGGTGAATCCTACAGAGTCTCTCTTCGGCGTGTAGTGCCTCGTCCAGGCGACGAAATCAGTAGCAAATTTTTTGTTTGTCACAATATAAATCCATTTCAGAGATGGAATCGAGATTAACTGGTTGGTCACCCATTCGATCATCGGTTTTCCGGCGATCTCCAACAGTGGTTTGGCCTTGGTAAGCGTCAACGGATAGAGCCTGGTCGCGTAACCTGCTGCTAAGATCAAAGCATTCATGCGAATATGTCAGATTCTATTCCAACGTGGTTGTAAAGCGGGAAAAGGATCTTGATCGGATAGAGTGAATTTAACCATGGCAAATCGATGACTGGAGGCCCCGCGTTTACGGGGGCGTAGGTGTTTACTCAATGGAAGGGGTCCCACTGCAAGTGGATGTTGTCCCCTCTCTTGGGAGAGTGAAATGTGCAAAATGCAATAACTTGAAAAAGCATCATATTTGGCTGTGTCGTGGAACTTCAAAATTGATGCTCCCCTCCCATGAACTGTCTTGTTGTTCGCATCTCGTACGAAAAAAACAAACCTCTTTGTGAAAAAAATCACAAATCGACTTGCACTACACAAAACACGTTGCTTTTATGGGAGCGCTTACCCTCCCGTTCCTTGGTTCGGTCTATCCTGCTCTCTTAAAAGCATGGATGCACTGTCCTCGCGTCTGTGAGGAGTATCTACCTATGGAACTGATGCACCTACTTGCCGCCGAAGAGTTGACGGTCAATGCCAATCCGTTTTTCCCGAGCATGACGTGGTTTACGAACTCAATGGTTGTGACTGTGATTGTTACCGTCCTGATTATTATCTGGGCTCGGCAGTCAACGCAGAAGATGGAGCTTGTTCCGAAAGGCGCGCAAAATTTGTTTGAGGCGCTGGTGGAAATTCTTTATACGACGTTCGAAGGTGTGGTGGGCAAGCGTATGATTCCCAAGGTCTTTCCGTTGATTGCAACCCTCTTTATTTTTATCCTTGCCGCTAACTGGTTTGGGTTGGTCCCGGGGGTGGGGACAATCGGGTTTGGGAAGCTTAGAGAAGGGTTTTTATCGTTAGAGAAGATGTACCAGCCGCTGTTACGACCGGTAAACACCGATTTGAACATGACTTTGGGTATGGCTCTTTTTTTTATGCTCTGGTGGGTCATTTGGACAGTCCAAGAAGTGGGTGTGATCGGATTTTTAAAGCACACTTTTGAGCCAAAGGGTGGAGTAAAGGGGTTCTTATGGTTCGCGTTGTTGCCGCTTTTTATCTTTATCGGGGTTATTGAGTTTTTTTCGATTGTTATCCGTCCCGTATCGCTCTCTTTCCGACTATTCGGAAATATCTTTGCCGGAGAGACCTTATTGCACTCTATGTCGACACTGGGTGCAAATCTGCCTGCTCCGTTGAACTGGGTGTCGCTCGTTCTTTTTCCGCTTCCGTTTTATTTTCTCGAATTATTGGTAGGAGTACTTCAGGCATTCGTTTTTGCGATGCTCTGCGCGGTTTATATCAAACTTTCAACTGGATTCGAGGGGGATGGTGCGCATTGAGGTAAACAGCTTTTCCGTTGAGACCATGCAACGCGTGGGTGGCGGAACCAAGAAACAGTACAAGGTAAAGGAACAAAAATGTTAGATATTCTTCCAATGTGGGCGGAGGCAGCGAACATAGGTCCATTTTTGCCACTGGCGTTTGCCGGTCTTGGCGCAAGTATTGGCGTCGGCATTGTGGGTGGCAAAGCTGCTGAAGCGGTGGGACGCAATCCAAGCGCGTTCGGTAACATCCTCGTGATGGCGATTATCGGTATGGCGCTTGCAGAAGCGATCGCGATTTACGGATTGATTATTGCGTTCAGCAAATAAAGACGAAAGATTATGCGGTCTGCGGGATTCTTGAATCCTGCAGATCCTTCGCCCCCCGAACCAAAGAATGACCGCCCTCGATTTATTTGGATTATGGACGCAGTCAATCATGTGACTCATCAGTTTGGAGTTTATTGGCCCAATTTGATTGCTCAGGTCATCCTGTTTGCGATCGTCTATTGGGTGCTGTCGAAGTTCGCTTTCAGGCCGGTGATCGCTATGCTCGAGGAACGCCGTCACCGAATCGAAGAGGGCCAGTTAAACGCGGAAAAGATTGAGAAGCAAATCGCTGATGCTCAAATCAAGTACAAAGAAATTTTAGCGAAAGCAAATGCCGAGGCTCAACGTCTGATCGAAGAAGTCCGTGCCAGTGGAGCCCGGCTCGCGGAGCAAAAGCATCAGGAAGCCATTGCTGAGGCGGAACAGATCACGAACAAGGCGAAGGAAGCAATGGTGCTAGAGCGAGACCGGCTCATGGCGGAAGTAAGACAGCAAATTGGCCGTTTGGTCATTGATACAACGGCTCGGGTCACTGGAAAGGTGCTCACTATGGACGATCATCAACGAATTAACGAAGAAACGGTCCGTCAGGTAGCGGCATAGTCTTGAGAAGGACCTATGAGGACTAGAAGAGAAGCCAGAAAAATTTCACGCCAATTGCTTCGAGGCAGTTTTACTGAAGGAAGGTTAGACGAGGAAAAAGTTTCCACCATGGTCGAATCAGTGTTAGCAAATAAGCCGCGTCACTACGTTGATGTGTTGAAAGATTATCAGCGGTTGGCCCGGCTGGAAGTCAAAAAATACCACGTAATTATCGAGAGCGTGATTCCATTAAATCGATCTGTGGGCGACCAAATTCTGGCGAACCTCAAGGCACGATACGGGGAGGGCTTGACCACCGAATTTCGAACGAATCCGGAGCTTCTGGGTGGCCTTCGGATCAAGATCGGGGATGACGTATGGGATGGATCTGTACGTAACCGTCTGGACCAACTCCAACAACAACTCTAGAAGGTTAATCATGAGCACCATTTTACGGAGGCTTGAAACCACCATTGCCGGGCTCAAAGCTGACACTTCTCATTCGAACGTTGGGACGGTGCGAGAAGTTGGAGATGCTGTCGCCAAAATCGAAGGGCTGAGCGATGTTCTGCTTAACGAACTAATCGAATTTCCGGGAGGGATCTATGGAATCGCGTTGAACCTTGAAGAGACAGAAGTTGGGGCCATTATCCTTGGCGATCCGATCCAGATCAGAGAAGGCATGGAAGTCAAGACGACTGGAAGGTTGCTTTCCGTACCGGTTGGCAAGGGACTGCTAGGTCGCATCGTCAATTCTCTTGGCCAGCCAATCGACGGTAAAGGGCCCGTGAAATCGGACAAGAGTTATCCGGTTGAAAAAATCGCTCCCGGTGTCATCAAGCGGAAGAGTGTATCTGTTCCGGTGCAAACTGGGATCCTTCCGATCGATGCCATGATTCCGATTGGACGTGGGCAGCGAGAATTGATTATCGGCGACCGCGCTACGGGAAAGACAACTATCGCGATCGATACGATCATTAACCAGGCGCGTTTGAATAGGGCGGCTGAAGAGGGCAAGATCAAGAACCACAAGCCGCTCTACTGTATTTATGTCGGGATCGGGCAAAAGAATATGAGTATTGCCCGGACCATTGCTACTCTGGAAAAGGCTGGCGCTCTTGAATACACGATCGTTATTTCTGCACCGGCTTCAGAAGGTGCGACGGCCCAGTATGTGGCTCCCTATGCCGGTGCGGCGATGGGCGAGTGGTTCATGGACAACGGGATGGATGCATTGATCGTTTTTGACGACCTCACGAAGCATGCTGCGGCGTATCGCCAGGTATCGCTTGTGTTGAAGCGGCCTTCCGGTCGTGAGGCGTATCCGGGGGATGTATTCTATCTCCATTCTCGTCTGCTAGAGCGAAGTGCTCGGCTGAATGACGAAGCAGGCGGTGGTTCACTCACTGCATTGCCGATCATCGAAACTCAGGCAGGGGATGTTTCGGCGTATATTCCAACAAATGTCATTTCGATCACAGACGGCCAGATTTATCTTGAGACCGATCTGTTTTATCAAGGCGTTCGCCCAGCAATTTCGGTTGGTATCTCCGTGAGCCGTGTCGGTTCCGCTGCGCAGATCAAGGCGATCAAACAGGTCGCCGGTTCGACGAAGCTTGATTTGGCGCAATTCCGTGACCTTCAGGCATTTGCGCAATTCGGTTCAGATGTTGATACCGGAACTCGGAAAAAGCTCGAGCGTGGTCAACGGATCGTCGAATTGTTCAAGCAGAACCAGTATGATCCGTACCCGGTTGAAGTTGAAGTTGTAATTCTGTTCGCGATACAGAAGGGATACTTTGACGATGTCGCGGTCGACAAGATCAAGGATTGTCAGGGAAAGCTGGTCGAATACTTCAAAACACGGAAGGAAAATCTGTTGTCCGCGATTCTGGAGAAGCAAACGATCGACAAGGATCTCGAAGAGGAGCTTCATACTGCGATCAAGGACTTCAAAAGCTTCTACAAACTGTAACCGATGTCTAGTACGCTCGACCTTCGCCGACGCATCAAGTCGGTGAAAAACACTTCACAGGTCACAAAAGCGATGCAGATGGTGGCTGCCGCGAAAATGCGGAAGGCCCAGGCAGCCGCATTAGCAGGGCGTCCTTATCAGGAAGCGCTCGGTCGCGTGCTGGCCGCAGTAAAGGGCCGGATTGATCCTTCGGCGCATCAGTTGCTCGTTGTGCGGCCGGTTAAGAAAAGATTGGTCCTGATCTTCACAACAGACAAGGGGCTTTGCGGCCCATTGAATACGAACCTGTTCCGTGAGGTTGCAAGCCTCGATCGTGATCAGACTATTTTTGTCACGAGCGGGCGAAAGGCAACCCAGTTCATCGCGCGAACAAAGCGAAATCTTGCTGGGGAATTCACTCTGAAAGATAGTCCCCATTTTTCGCAAGTGAGACCAATTACGAAGTTTGTTACCGACAAATTTGTGTCGGGAGAAGTAGATCAGATCCAAGTGCTTTATCCACAGTTCATCAACACGCTGACCCAGATACCGACACTGAAGACGCTTCTGCCGATCCCATTAGAAGAGCTCAATATTACCGGTTCTGGCAATCCTAGCGAATGCTTGTTTGAGCCGGACGAGAAATCAGTGCTGGATACGATCCTGCCGCATTACCTTGCTTTTCAACTCTGGCAAACGGTGCTGAATTCTCGAGCTTCAGAGCACAGTGCTCGAATGGTTGCGATGAAGGCGGCGACCGACAATGCCAAACAATTGATAAAAGATTTAACCCTCGAATACAATAAGGTGCGCCAAGCAAACATTACAACAGAGCTCTTGGAAATCACAACCGCGCAGCTCGCCGTAGGATGATGTCGTTATATGAACACAGGAACTATCGTTCAAGTCATCGGTCCCGTTATCGATGCAGATTTCAGTGAGGCTAACGTGCTGCCTCAGATTTACGATGCTCTCGAAGTTAATTTTACGGTCAACGGCTCAGAGACTAGGAAGTTGACGCTCGAAGTTCAACAGCACTTAGGTGATGGCTGGGTCCGCGCAATCGCAATGTCCTCGACCGAAGGATTGAAGCGTGGAATGCCAATTACGAATACGGCTGCTCCGATTTCAGTACCAGTTGGCGAGGGGGTGCTTGGCCGTGTCTTTAATGTGACGGGTGATCCGGTTGACGATCGTGGCCCGGTTAAATTTGAGAAGAAATACCCGATTCACCGAAAGGCGCCAACGTTGCTCGAACAAGACACGACCGCGAGTATCCTGGAAACCGGAATCAAGGTGATCGATCTGATCTGCCCATTCTCGAAAGGTGGAAAAGTCGGGGCATTTGGTGGCGCAGGTGTCGGCAAGACTGTTGTGATCATGGAGTTGATCAACAACATCGCGAAGGGCCACGGCGGTTACTCGGTTTTTGCAGGTGTCGGTGAACGAACCCGTGAAGGGAACGATCTTTATAACGAAATGTCCGAAGCGGGCGTTATCGACCAACAGGATCTCAGCAAATCCAAGGTGGCGCTCGTTTACGGACAGATGAACGAACCTCCCGGCGCACGTATGCGCGTGGCTCTCTCGGCATTGGCAATGGCTGAATTTTTTCGGGACGAAAAGAATCAAGACGTTTTGCTCTTTATCGATAATAT
>Ga0075362_10000269_pt1 | contig 14467 bp, 4 predicted proteins | sample EndMetdeltDD1762_FD_71397 | JGI IMG/M metagenome (GOLD analysis project Ga0075362, IMG submission 71397) | Populus endosphere microbial communities from Tennessee, USA - Endosphere MetaG P. deltoides DD176-2 | ecosystem: Host-associated > Plants > Roots > Endosphere | place: USA: Tennessee...
CGACTACACTGAACTCCTCCTAAAAAAGCGCGTAAGGGGCCACCCACCCATTCCCCTTAGCCCTCTCACTCCCTAAGCTAAGGAATGAAAGGCCACATCTACCTCTAAAAACTAGAATACGAATAAGATCAAAAAGGCCATCATTAGGGCAAAGAGGGCGATTGCTTCCGTTAGAGCAAATCCTAAAATGGCATAACCAAATAATTGTTTAGCCAATGATGGATTTCGTGCGACGGAATGAATCAAAGAACTGAAAACGTTTCCAATACCGATAGCTGCTCCCGCTAAGGCAATTGTAGCTGCTCCCGCACCTATTAATTTAGCACCTTCTAACATTCTCTTTTTTCTTTCTTTTTTACGCTTTTCTTTTACCTCGTCGATTCGAGGTTCATTTTCTTCCTCCTCCTTCCTTCTTTTTCTTCCAATTCGAAGAAATCCAAAAAAACTCCTGATAAATAAATCTCGTCAAGCCCACTTCGCGGTGAACCAGACCGAGCAGGTGAACGAAGAAGGTGAGTATCTCCTTATGAAACAATCCCTGGAAAGCCTTGACCTTCCCTTGTTCTACCCTTCGAACTCGGAGATTGAAAGGTGATTGAATAGGAAGATAACTCTATGCAGCGACAGAGGCGACGATCCCTATATGTTGATAGATACCCGAGAGACCACGTCCTTTCCTTATCCTTAAGGCATGCCCTCTTACTGCTCACGAAGAAGAGGAAGAAGCCCAAGACTGGGAAGCTCTAAACTCGTTAACAGAATCTGTAGCGGGCAAAGGAGTCAGATCGACCTTTCTTATTTCCCACGCCCGAGTGAGTGGTTATGCTTTCATCTGTCTCATTTGAGGATGCCTTTGTTCTACCTCTTGACTTGGTTGCAGATTGACATTGACAAGAGAAGAAGACCTTTCAAGCAAGTTCCTTAATCGGAAAGTCACATTACATTAGGATTGCCGTGGGATACAGAGGTGCTTTTAGGACGTGAAGTCACGATCCTTCTCCTGTTGGGCTTTTTTTTTTAAGACAATCGCTCTTGCTTCCCCGGTGCTCTAGCTTTGACGGATGCCCACTCATCCGGACAAGCCTTTCTATTTAGCCGTGCTTAGCTACACGGCTTAGCCGACCGTCACTAAGACAGGCTTACCAACACTCTGAGCTCGAGGAGCTCTTCGAACACCCGCCTGAGGAGGCGTCGGGGTAATTACATTTCCTTTAGATATTCGTGCTAAGGTCCAAAGTCAGAGGTTTTTGCCGCTTCCAATAGGATGCATACCGGGCTTACAAATCCAGGGCAGACTCGAATAGAAAGCACATACATACGAAAAAAATGTTTGTTTCCAGAGCACCTACTAAACATACATATCGGCACACAAACTATATGTCACGAGCAGGTTGTTATTGACAAATAGAACTGCTGCTGGCACTTTCCTTTTATTCTGACCGAGTGGATTTTGTAAAGCATATTGCTAGTCTTCCTTCTAAGACAGGATCAAACTCGTCTTTTGAGCATGATCACGCCCTGCAGTGGTAGAACCTAGTGAACCAGACGTACGACTTCTGAACCCGAAGCTCTTTTCTTTCTTCTCTTATGATATTTCTTTTCAGGTACTTTGATGCCACTGCTGATAGAAGGGAATGCATGATTTTCGACCATAGGGAGAAGAGTCTGACCCAGAAAGCCATCTTGTAGAGAAAGTCGATTTGGGCAACCAGGGACCAGACCACTAGCCTAGATAATCAAAGAGGCACGGGCTGCTATCTTCTTCTTATTATTATACGATAACGAGATTGGAAAATAGGGATTGGCCCCAAGCCGAATCCAAGTAAAGTACCGGTGCTTGCTATCAGTAGAAGTCTCAGCCTCCTGCTCAACACGAGGAGCTTTAACCCTCTGACTCCAAAGAGCCTAAGTCGGCGGTTCACTTACACAATTTTTATTTTAAGTAAAATAAAGACAAAACAAAAAAACACTTTCTTTAATGGCAAAGCTCGGGTTCCCGACGAGCGGGGCGTGACCCTTCCTTAATATAAATAAGAAATTCGGGGTTCTATTCTAAGACGCTCAGGGGTCAGGAAAAAAGTCCTACTTCGGGTATGATCCACACGGAGATGCATATACTTATGCCAGAGCGCCTGTGTATGTAACTAGAGTATAAGTTTAGTTAGGTCTTGGATAACCTTGACGTCAGGTTTGGGGCTTTCTTCAAATGATCACTGGGCTCCTCTCGGCGGATGATTCAATAGCGGATTCACCCCCATTGGGCACAGTTAGTAAGCCATGTCACGGACCCAAGTACGCCACAAAGTCATTGAAGGGCCATTATTGAGTCAAGCAACCGAAACCGAGCAAAGAAGTCACATCTGAGCTAATTATAACTAACTCATCCGCTTATATTATACCAAGCAAGACCCTTTTGCAGTTTACTCGCCAGTGTCATCACTCACTGGACGAGCCTTTCTATTTGTACCAGTTGAGTACGTCTGCCCAAGACCCAGACAAAAAGCTTTGTACCTTACCACGGAAACTCCGCTATCAATGTCGTCTGGCCCAGTTGCCCCAACTGGACTTAACCATTTGACTTCTGACAATAAGAGGAAGAGAAGCCCTCTTGAGTAAGGGCTCTTGAGTTAGAGTTCGAACTCACCTTCTTTCTTCTATTTCATAGCCTCTTCCGTATTCTCAATCGGGATAGCCAGGCCTTAAATCTGGAACCGAATCCGAAAGAGACGCAGCAGCAAGAGGTCCTGAATCAAATAGAGCAAGCAAGTCCGTATTCTGTTCGGCTTACGGCTTCATTCCCAGAGTAAGGAGAAAGAAGACAGCGCCGGGGAATAGCTCCGAGAGGGACTTCTCTGAGTAAAGAGATAAGTAAGGGTAAGAGTCATTCCAATTGAGTAGGTGAACCAAGAGTCTCTTTCGAGCGAGATCCTTTACCACGCCTAACTAAATGAAAGAAAGTAAGAGAGAGAGTGGCCGCCGCTGATATGAAGCCCAAAAATTCTTTACTTGGACTCCGTGCACCTCTTATTATATAACAAAGAAGAAAGCCAATCCAGATATGAGTTTAGAGCATAGGAAGTCGTGCATTCCGAAACAAGCGAAGTCGAGACTTCCCTGTCTTATCTCACTTCGACCTCTGTCTCTGCTTACTCGAGCTAGTACCTACTTTCCATAGTTATTGGTCGAGTAATCTGCCTTCCTATCGGTTGTTGAGTTAGCATCCGCTTTCTCTTTCTCCTCTGTTCCGCAGCTGTGAAATTGTCTCCCTGTGCCCTTGAAAGCACTAGAGGAAAGGAGAAGCTATGAGGTGCTCCACGGGACTGCTTGATGAAGTCTTCGTCCTACATCCCTTTCAAGAGGGTCAAGCTATGGCCATGCTAGCCCCACAAGTCCCTGTTCCGATCATGCCACTGCTCGAAGCGGAAGAGCTAAATTGAAAAGCGGCTTCGGAGCGCAAGGTTCTCTTTCACCGCTAAGGGCACTTGACAGTGCAGCAGGCATCGGAAACACAAGCTCAGTAGCAATTCATTTTAGCAACTATACAGGCTATAAACAAGCCTATAAGCCCTTTTTTCTCTAAAAGAGAGAGATTCATACTTATCAATATTACAAGGGAAAGAAAAGCTCCGAAACCGAAAAGGGATATCCCGATTTGCTTGCCTACTTGATTGCTTCCTAAACAGGATGTGCATTTCTCCTAGAACCGGCTGGCTTACGGGCTTACAGGGAACCAGAAATGCTTGGAAGTGGCACTCCAACAGGCACTGAAATTAGATAAACTTCAACTGGCTTGGCTGTAAGGTAACGGGCTGGAACAGAACTTCCAGTTAGAAAGGAGACATAAGGATACTTGAAGAGCACTTGAGGATTTTAAGTCTATTTACTGACTCTATGGTTAGCTTGTAAGCTCTCCTAGGGATAGAATATGAACTATTATTAAGATTTGGTCAAACCCTGTTTAAATTGAGTTCTAAATTTGCAACCTGTGTTCAGACAAAGAGACTAGGAAGATAGATAAGAGTGGATTCTTGGGTCGTATTCAGATGGCATGTATATCGCCATAGGAGTACCCTTTTAATTTAAGGGGTAGTGCCTATCTATCCCTTTTCATAGCAGGCCTCATCAGCCCGACGAGAAGGATAGAGATACCCGGAGATTCTAACGAATCGTCGGGAATCAGAATCCATTACACCAGCTGCAGCAACCGTTGAAAGATCAGCCTTTGGAGTGACTCCCGAGGCGCGGGAAGCAGTTTCGGATGTAGCAACCTTTGGTACAGCGTGAACGGTCAGGGAAGAGAAATTCCTTTTCATCCTAGTTGTACTTCCTCGTTGTAGAAGGCATAACCACTAGAGCTCGGGAGCTGGGATAGGAGCTGCATGGGAAGGGCCCTACGTGACATTTTCTTTATTGACGTTACAACATGACTATTCAGTTCAGGTGTGGTATCTGAGTCCCTTAGCTATACCTCCGTTTCTTCTTGTGCAACTGAAGGCTCTATTTTATGATAATAGATGGGCTTGGCCGGCATTGAAGCTTGAATAATTTTAAAACTTCAAGGTCTCTAACAGTAACAGAGTTCACCATTGTGCCTTTTTATATTATAGGATTCCGGCTTCCGACACCCACTTCATGATCCTAATCTTGCACCTTGTAGCACTCGGCTTGAAATTCTCAAACCGTACCGAGTTCCTCTCCAACCAGATTGCCCATAAAATGTTGATAAAGCCAGCATTCCAGAGATCTTTTAGCAGAGAAGAAAGTCGCCTAAATTTCATTACCTTACAGTCGAGTGGCTTAAAAGCTCCTCCATGGTTTCAGTCCCCCCCGAAGTGGGACTCTCATGCAGTAAGACAATTCCCCCATTTAGCCCTCAGTTTTGTCAGCATCCTCAGACCCTCCCTCAAAGACGGATTCTAAGGTTTCTCCCAGGTTAGATAACTTTCCCCGCTGTCCTTCTTTCAGCCGGTCCAAACTTCCTTCTCTTCTGGTTAGTCCTATAAATAGGTAATCGGATCGGCAACAGGCTTTATGTGGGTTCAATACCGATGAAAGAGGGATCTTTAAGAACTTTGTATAGCGAATCAAGAAGAATGAGCTATCTTTGATACGGACCTCCACCAATGAAAAAGAAAGAATAGGCTGATCTAGAGGGGCAGGCGAAAACTCTGCTGCTCCCCCCAAAGGTTCATCATGCAGAAAGATACAACAAGAAAGCAGGAGGGTCCGAAGGAGATCGAGTAAGGGAATCGGAAGCAAGCGACCAGAAAGGGCAGAATACTAGACTCGCCCTTGAACGAAACGCATGGGCGGAAGAAGGAGATCGGTACTCTTTTTCCCCAGACAGATCAGTTGATGGATAGAGGTTCATCTTACGTCGAATATGCCACTCCGGAGTCTCCTTGAACAGGAATCATTACCTTCGATAACATCGACTCATATTGCAACTCATCTCTTCACCGGGAGCGCCGCCCACTCTAGCAAAAACTATACGCATCGAATGAAGGTGACTGGCCCGATCCGAAGAGAGAAGAGAAAGTCATCACTTCTTTGTGCTAGTCTTTCTAATTTCGCAGCTCTTTCTTTTTCGGGGCCTATCCCGGATGAGAAAGATACAAAGCCTGTTGACTCTGATGCTTGCTTGATGGGAGAAATGGGTTGGGATCCTGCCTTGCCCACCTGAGTCCAATCCCTTCTTTGATGGTCGGAGGTCAGCCCCATGGGATAGGATATTTGCCTTCATTGGTCCTTCCTCTCCTTGACTTGTATTAGTAGGGCGTTCTTCATCTAAAGGCTCTTCATATCATGAACTTGCCCAAGTCAAACTCTTCTTGTTGCGAGAGAAGGTTCTGGTAAGCTCGTCAGGTGCTGGCGAGTGACGATTGCCACTCCTACCGTTGCTAAAGCTTTCTCTTTAAGGCTTTTCACTCCGATTATCGTTATTCAAGCGGTATCACAGAGAATCTTTCCTTTCTTTCGTCCTTCTGGCAAGGGTTTGAATGAAGAGGGGCTTGGTAGCTAGGAAAGTCAAGTCAGGGAGGAAGGCGCTTTACTATTTGGCAAGTAGCGGGCTTTCTTGTAGCTTTGGGGATTTTTTAATGCGGATTAAAAAATTCAAGCTCAAGTGCAAGCTGAGTAAACTTGTTCAGCTTTACTGCAAGTCTAAAGAAAGGGAGGGTCTGAAAGAGTCGCTATTAGCTCGCTTAAATCTCTCCACTCGCATAGTAAACTGCGCTCGCCCTAGTCAAATCCAGATCTTCTTTCTTTGCGAGCGGAAGTCAGAACGAATACCGAGACTCCTTTCTTTTACGCTGTTATGAAAGCGGATCGGTAATGAAAAGGAAAGAGCAGGCGGTAAGTAAGGCAATTCCTTCCGGTAGTGGATGCTGGTGAATCAGAGTGAAATCTATCTTTTCGGAAGCGAAGTCATAACTTATACCGTTCGAAAGGCGCTCCAGCCCTTATGATTATGAATAGATAGAACCGTTCTTTCTTTGCGGTTACGGTAAGCAAGTGTCTATTAGTACACAACACTCGTTTATAAAAGACGAATAACTGACTTTACTGACGAGCGTGAGAGCGATGCGCTTTGTCTTTTGGTTTTTAACTTCTAAGAGCTTTTAAGTCGGAACTCAAAGCTAGTGCGTTAAGCAAGCTTGTTTGTTGTAAGGCTATCGAATTAGAGAATTCCCTCTTGAAGTTTTGCTCTTCTAAAGATAGATAGTTTAGGGAAAGCAAGTGCTGTGATGAGATCTGTCTTTCGGACACCATTACCTTGTTGCTCGCATCGTGATCGATGTAGATTCTTCCTCTCCAGAGCCCCGACCAGTCTTGACTGAAAAGCTTTCAGACCCCTGTGCGAACAAGTTATACTAGCAACTTGCTGTGTCATGTCCGTTTTCGTTACACATATGATATGGTACCTCTTTATCCTGAGATCTCTTTTGCTACTGGTGCAATCACCTCTCATGAGGTTGAAGCTGAGCCAAAATCTGTCCCACTAACCTGGCCAATCTCTTGGGTGAAATGTCTGGGGTGACATGTGCATTCCGAAATTTTTCCATCATTTATTCTCACTCTGAAGTTAAAAGAAGACCTAAGATCGAAATTTGGGCAGGGGCTTTGCTAAACTGTTCAGCCGCATTCTATTCCGACCTCTGGATTTCCTTGAGAAAAGCATCAGTATTTTCCTTCCCTTTTCCTTCCCTTTTCCTTTCTCTTTGTCTTTTTCTTTATTTCCATCTGTTTTCAGGTTGTCTGGCTTAAAACATCTGCCAGAGCGAGTCATGTTCCCAATCTCATCACAATCTTCCCTTTCTCTCTTCTCTGTATCTTTTCTCCCAAGAGACTTTATCAAGATTGTAGACGGGAGGTGGTTGGTAAGGGGTAATAGTGGTTGTGGTGCAGGCAGGGTGAGGGGTTGAGTCGGGATTTGAATAAAAACTAGATTTTGGGGTCAAGGGAATCGGGCCCCGGCTTCGCCCGAAGCGTGCTACGGAACGAACCTTGTCTACGAAGCAAGTTCAGTCAGCGCATAAATAGTCCGCTAGTGTAGTTGACTAGTAGTACCATTAGCCTAAACGTTCCGTATCCTTCGCGGCCGCCAATAGTTCTAATTCCTTCGCTATTGGAACTATGACTCCCGGGTCTCGTCTGTGGTATAGACGGAGTTTCCTGCCTCCCGCCACAAATCTAGAAAAGGGTAGCTAGTGTCCCTATGACTTGAAACACTTCTCCGTAAGAAGCACTATTGGCTGCTTACACACCTACTCTTAGTCTAGTCCTTGACCTGGGCTTTTTAGGGATTCCCTGAAACCAGAGCAAGAACCGCTTTCTAGTTGGATTCTTACGCGTAAAAGCTCCTCTCCCAGGAGGTCGAGGCAATAAGCTCCTCGGCTTCAGTTGAAGCTCCTGGCCTATTGGTTGATGATAGGGTTCTTGTTGGTCCTGTTGGTAGAGTTCCTGCCCTTGGCCTTGGTTCCAGTCTTGTCTCGCATGCCAGCAAGTATTCTAGAAAGAATGACTTGGTTTCATGTAGCTACGCTATCCTCTCGCCTTTTGCACCTGCCTTGTGTTGCTAGGAAATGGCTAAGCCTTTTTTTTTCGAGGCTTTCACCCGCACTAGTATATGGTGATATCCAACTCGAAAGCCCGAACACAGCTTACCTTCTTATTAGAGAAAGGGGAAAGGGGCAAAAACCAAACAAAGCTAAGGAGCTGACAACTGCGAGACTAGGAGAATAGGAAAGACTTGGTATAGAATCCGTGCCTTCGTTCCGGCTATAATTAGCAAGCGAGTAGGGGAACCGTTCCTTCCGTTCAGTAAGGGAATACAAGCATTACGGGGAGTTTTTTAATAGGAATATGACTCAAGTCAAGCGAAGCGTAGTGAGGAAGGAGGGGAAGAACTACTAGAGAAAGGCTAAGTGAAGTACTTCTCGGGACTTCTCTTTTCTTCTTTCAAATTCTTCTCTTCTTGCTTATCACCGACTTTCCGAGCGTAGTCTGTAGTAGGGAGGGCCATTCTCGCAGGAGTTAGAGTAGGAACATGACAAACCATTATAATGCATTCTCGCAGGAAGTAGCATACTCATGTTGCCTGCTTTCGTTCCTTTCGTCTCGAAGGCCGGTTCAGTAATAGTTCAAATCCTTCTAACTGTCTAGTGCATTAAGGCGGCATGTCTTACTCCGCGCCAGCAGTGAACGAAGTGTCACACCTTGGCCGTCTCTCAGGCCTCCTCTTCGAGAAAGAAATTCACATTATTAGGCAAGTTTAGAACTGAACTCCAAGGAAAAGGGCATAGATGCAGAAAAAGAATTTGGCGGGCCGGACAAAGAGAAAAAGAACCACCAGCGGTTACACCGAGTTTGCTCGGTAGCCTACCAAACTACTAGGCGAGAAGGGATCTAATCGAATAAAGCAGCATAAGACAAGAGATCTTTGGAATCAAGCTTGTTACGCATAAAGTAAAGCACCGGTACCTGCGGGTAGCGCCTACGTTAGATAGCCTTATGGCACGGAATGAAGGATCGAGAAAGCTGCGCCCAATAGAGCTTAGCCAAGAAAGGGAGTCAGAGGCGACACCGGGTGGGAAGAGAGCACCCTAGTTTGCTCCATACAGGAGCGAGGGATTCTTCTAGAAAAGCAAATCAAATTCCAAAGAACTATAAGTCTGTTCTCAATTTCACCTTGAGAAGCTTCGTCCTTTTCTTCTTCACGTGCAAAAGCCCTTTCAGGGCTGGTAAAGACTGAACGACTTGGGTTCTGGAATGCCAATGAAGATGAAACTTCATCTAGCACCTGTCTCGGCATTTGCTTTATAGAGGAATCTCCCCTTCCCCCGTCCTTGCTTCAGCTTGAATTGAATTCTTTCACTTCCTTTGAGCTTTCTTGGCCTACGCATTCTTTTCACATGAGGAAGTTCTTATTCTTGTTCTTGAGAGTCAACCTCAGACCTTTATCCAATCCTCGAAACGAGGTACTCCAAGGGTATCGTACATACTATAGATTCTACCTCAGCCGTTGACCAGATCATTACCAACATAGACCCGGGCAGAGCTCGTTTGACTTTACTGTGATTCGACTCCCAAGGAGATTGATCGTATAAGAGGAGCCAAACCAGTCTTAGGCCGAAGACCCCCCTCATCTATAATTTAATAAGTGGTGCTTCACACGGACCGTGGGAGCAGAAAGGGAAAGAAAAAGAAAATGTGGTTCAAAAGGCTTGGCTTATTCTCATTTACTTATTAGTTTTGTCTGTTCATTTGCTCTGATCGCAGAGCGACATACCGAATAAAAAAGGATCAGATTTTAAGCAATGACTTAAGCCAACAGAGTAAGAAATGCTTAGGTCAGTAAAGTAAAGCGAACAAGTCTCTTAGTTATCCCAAGGAGTTAAGGTAGGTCAAGGGCTAAAGCAGGCCAATTCTTGAGCAAGTGGTGAGTTATCGTGCTTAGGAAAGTAGGGCATTTTTTCAATCCAGCCCATCTACTTATAGTACGAGTTATCTTAATCGAGGGTAGGGCAAGCAAGTAACAAAGGTGAATTTGGGCTCTATTTTTGTATGAGCCCTAATAAAATCACGCAGTTCCTCTTTGACTTCCGCCTGTATTACATGAATGTTTGGGGCAGGCGGCGCAGCCTCTGGTTGGGGGGCGGGCTCTCTCCTGGGCTGTTCCAAGTCCCTAAAGAGAGACTCCCCGCTTATGCCCGGGGAAGAGATTTCGAGCGAACCAGGAATCCGCTGCTTTTTCCCCTCGTCATGCTGATAGTCGATGAGGCTCTTGAAAAAGTTCCCGTAGCCCTATAAGCAAAACGCCTGCCGTGTCTACCCCGCCGCAGGTCTCTTTTGTGCTCTTGTTCCTCAAAGCATATGATTTCCATTCCACTCAATTCCTCTACCCTATCCTTTCAGTCGAGTTACTACGTTCCTTGTAATGGTTTACTTGGACTTCCCCTTCAAAAAGAATAAGAGTTGGTATGTCGAATTGGATCTCGCCATGGCCTCAACCCGCGAATCGGGCTTTTTGCATCCAGGACTGTTAAGATTTAGGGCTTGCTTTCTTTTTTTCATTAATCTCTCTTCACGCCCTCGCCTTTGTACAAGTACAATAATAATCCTAGCACACGTCTTTTTGAACTATGAGAGCTGTTTGTATACTTGCGTAAGAGGCTTTTTCCGTGATTCCAGTTAGGGACTCGGGTGCCCTTAATTTCATATCTTTTTTGGTACTGCCCCATAAGAAGAATCAGTAGGCTGGTCAAGTAGCCTTTTTGATGCATAAGATAAGCTGGAGGGCTTCTGCGCCCCAATCATTCTATTTTCGTTTGTGGCCTTTGAAAGCTTCTTTCATTGAATTCAAAGATCGATGGCTGTGAAGCATGCTGTCTTATTACGATGAGGCAGGTTATCTTCCCCGCCTTGAATCAATATATATAGAAAGAGAGACCGATGCCAAGAAGTCTTCCCATCCCAAGTCGCTTGCTTAAGGTGGTTCGTCTGACCAAGAAAGAAAGTCCAAGAGGAATTGGATATTTATTTTGCCCGTAGATCTTCTTTCGCGAGATGCGATCCAAAATAGGAAACTGGATGCCGAAGCCTTTCTAATAAGAATGTCGAATAGAAGACCCTTGAAGTAATAAAAAGAGAAAGGATCCCGCGCACTCGATGCTTTTCTCCTGGAGATGAAGGCCCGTACTCCCTGTGCCGAGGAGTCCCAGGAGCGTAACGTAAGGATCTAGTTTCTTGTTTTTTTTTAGTGTGCTCAGCAGGCCAATGCAAACAACACTAAAAACCAGAAGCACTTTGACTGTCTCTATTCTCCCTTACCCTAATGTCTACCTCTTATCTTTATAAGGTATTCAAGATCCTATAGCCTAAAGGGAAGATAAGAAGGGGGTATTCCCCTAGGAGAACTTAAGAGATCTCAATTACTAAGTTAAGTTCTTCCTTTCCCTCGGTCCCAACAGTATCTTCCATACCGGATTCTTCTTAATTATTGGACTGAAACCGGGCAAGAAAGGTTCTTCCTTTTTGCTATCTAATGAAAAGGAAAAGAAAAGGAAGTCTTTTAATCAGCAAAGGGGAAAGGCAAAGGCTACACATACAATTACAATTGAAGTCCAAGCATGGATTGCTTCCTAGCCCTAGGAATGCTTTCTTTCTTCTTTTATTGATATGGATTGCCCGGAAAGTAGGTAGGAAGAAAGACCTTTACCGCTTCTCTCTATCCTACTCGTACGGATAGAAAGCCATTAAAGGAAACAGACTCCCTAGTTGTCTTAAGTTAAGAACCGAAACCTAAGGTGAAGGATAATACTGAGACCAAGCAGTACTTCTTATGATTGGGAGACCTCCTATTTATTATCTTCCAAGTTAATAGGAAAGAGTAGAATGCAAGTCGTCTATTATTATTATGAGTGCCTAAGACATGCTAATTGCAGAAGCCAGAAGGACTAGAAGGAAGGACGTATCTGCCCTTTACTTGTGTCTAGGACTTCCGAAAGGTGTAAAAATCCCTAGGGGAAAGTCTTTAGCGAAGATCGAAGCTTCTGCGAGCATCTCTTAAACCTCTGGTGGCTTCATTCATTGATCAAACCTTTATATTTCTTTTTTTCCTCTTCAGGCTTTAACACTAGAGGTTCCCGAAAACCTTGGGCTTGGAGTGAAATCCATAGCAAAAAGGGAGCGAGTAAAAGGAAGAGTAAAGCTATAGATAATTTTGAGAACCTTGGCATAATAGAGTAAATTAGGATCTTAGTTACCTCTTACAGCGTCCGGCTTTGCTTTCTCATTGGTACATTGTTAGGGAATCTTAACCGGAAGATGCATCTAGGGTTTATTTAATTTAACAAGGCTTTCTAAAAAGGCCTTCTCGTTTGCTCACTAGCCGATGTCATCTGCTTTAGCCTTTCGTTATCATACACCCACTCTCCGTATTGCAAGCTTTCGAAGTCTTGCATTCATTTCTGTCTCATTTTCATTTCAGGTAGAGTGTACCCGGCCCCTATAGGAACCCCCTGATCTGCTGGGGGGAATTCCTATTCAAGAGGCTCACTTTGAAGGAGCGATATCTAGCAAGTCTTCCGTGAGTGAATGGTCTCATCCAGTCCGCGAGTCAATCCTATCAGCCGATCAGCCTAATACTTAAGGACTGAGTTTCCTTTCAAACTCTCAATTGAATAAGAAAAGAAAGCGTAGAAAGAAGCCTCTTCATATTCTTCATAGAGTCGATCTAGAAAGCAACGCCCAATAGAGCTTCGCCTTGTGTAGACCTATCTTTTTTGGTCTCGCTTAGCCGGTCACCGTATGCCTAAGATCCTATTCTGAGATTGGAAGAGAGCCCTTTTCTGATCTGATGATCCTCTTTCTTTTTTCAATTGTGCAGAATCCGAGGTTAAGCTATATGCGTAACACACCTTGCTTTTCGATGATGACATCACCTTTCCAAAAGAGCTTGACTCCGGGCCCGACATGATCGAGAGGTTGGATGAAAGTCAAGGGTGACTGCTGTCAAAGTAAAGTAGATCGTGATCCGCGAAGGGAACGAATAGAAGCATCTTATGAAGATCTGACTTTCCTATTGAAACTAAGAGTTCAGTTTCAGACCGACAGGTTCTATCTAATTGCAGAACGTAGATAAAGAGAGAGAGAGAAGTTTGTCTTTTGGTCAACATGGAGAGTTTACTTTACACATTGGACCGGGAAGAGAGATGGGAAAAAGACAGCACTGCAAGGGCATATGGCACGCAAAGGAAATCCGATTTCGGTCAGACTCTATCTTAATCGTAGTTCAGATTCAAGTCGGTTCAGTGAGGGCGACCGCCAAAGTCACCGAATGGGTCAGTCTTTTCCTTCAGTTTGTCCTCTATTTTAAATAAAGCGTGGGAGGACGTTGCAGATGTCCGTCCCGGACACGACTTCTTCTAAGGCTAGAAGACCACTGGAAAACACCCGGGACCAGAGCATGTCGTGAAAGAAGCACGCTGGGCGGGCGTGCTTCGACCGTGTCTCCGGGGCACAGTTGAATAATCATAAACGCGAGGTGCAGGATACCAGGCCGAGAAACCCGGGCAACCACCCCCTATGTGCCGATCGCTAGCACATTCAGGGCCCCGGCGCCCAGCTCCGCTGGAGAGGCCTAGCCTGCTCTGATAAATGCTAATTCGGTTCGGATAGACTTCATTCAAAAACGCCGCCGCCCGAAAACAAGTGCTAAGTTTCAGATCAGTGAATAAACCGAAACGAAAGAAGAGACGTTTCTCGCTCGGCGCCTAAAGCGCACTATGCTCCGCTTCAACAAATGAGAGTTTTCGGTGGAACCGGTGAACCACGCGAGCTGGTTAGATGCGTGGGACAGAGGGCTTATAGTACCTGCTAGCGCGGCTATGCAGTGGAAGGGAAGGAGCCTAAATCTACCCCCTTCTCTATTTTTTTTTTTATCAGGGTGTGCAGTTTTGGATTGGAAACCTATGGGCCTTTCCTTTCAAATGACAACTGCCTCTTCCTGCTGCGAGGGCGTTGCACGAAACCAAACCGCCCCCCGCCCGATCAAGTACCAGTTGCTGGTAGGCCCACTTAGGTTAGGGGGGGCATTGTCCCTCAGTTCTTACCAACCTCCGGTGTGTAATCGACATCTTGCTAGCTTCAACTCGGTTGAATAAGAATCATGCCTGCGGCACCCTCTGCTGTCCATTTCTTATTCATTCAGGGTGCTCGGCCGGTGCTCCTTTCTCAAACCAGAACAACTCTGAACGTTAGGGAGGGAAGACCACCTGAGCGAACCGACCGAAGGGACTTGACTTATCCAAACCGAACGATAGCGGCTTAAAGCTAAGCCTAGAGCAGCGTCGCTGCTTGATCGGCGGTGAGGAGCATCTCCAATATGGGGCAAAGGATCAAGCGCTTTGACTTTGTCCCCCGGGATCCACCACAGGTTGGGTTTGAGTGAGAGCCGTGTGATAGG
>Ga0075362_10000271_pt1 | contig 14413 bp, 20 predicted proteins | sample EndMetdeltDD1762_FD_71397 | JGI IMG/M metagenome (GOLD analysis project Ga0075362, IMG submission 71397) | Populus endosphere microbial communities from Tennessee, USA - Endosphere MetaG P. deltoides DD176-2 | ecosystem: Host-associated > Plants > Roots > Endosphere | place: USA: Tennessee...
GCGTTCATGCGTATTCCCCTTCGGCAGCCTGCGAGAGTGCTTTCGTGACCAGATCCATCGCCTCAGTCATGAGATGGTGGATCCCTTCGAGGGCGAACATTTCTTCGCCGCCGCACTCGTTGTCGCACATGCGGTATTGAATGACAGCAGCAGCTCGCCACATCTCCGAGTGCGCTTCGTCGGCCTTTTGAAGAACGCCGTTCTCAGTGGCAAAGCCGATCAGTTGGTGCGCAATTTCGATCAGTGATTCAGCGGCGTAGTTGATGTCCTCGGTGTAGGTGTCGAGGCATGCACTGAGCAAGTACTTGGCGGAAGCCCACTTACATTCCGCTTGGAGCAGAGATGCCATCGTGGCATCGAAAGCGGCCTCGTTCTCGATTGGCGCACTGGCCGCGTCGGGTGTAGAGGGCTGGGGCTTGGTGAGAGCGGTTACCGCCTTGGTGACTGCTGTTGCGGCCTTACGTGAGGGCGTGCTAACATTCATTTTGTGTTCCGGTCTTCTTTGCTAGGGGTCGATTCACATGAGGGGGCCACCGTTGGCGCGGTGTGCCCCTTCGCCTTTTCTGCCTTCGCTTTCCCGTTGGCGCGGGACTGCTGAAGGCGCGAAACCAATTCATTGTTGAAAGAGCGCAGGTTCTGATCGGCCTGTTGGCGCAGGTGATCAGCGAGCTCACGGGGGAGCCGGAGCGTCAGCCTGAGATGAGAAGCTTGGTCTTGTGACATATAAATGGTGTCATTCATGGATTGTTTAGTGACACGAAAACCGTGTCAAGCGATTTCAGGTGAAGTGACACTGTTTTGGTGTAAATTCTTCGCATGGACGACGAAGACCGATACGCCCGCATAACGTTGCGCATCCCGAAGAAGCTGCATGCCCAGCTTTCGGTATCGGCTGATCGCAAGTCGATGAGCTTGAATGCTGAGATCGTTAACCGCTTGGAGGCGACCTTCGCTAAGAGCGCGGATCCGAGCGAGCTTGCGGAGCAAATGGCCGGGCTGTCCAAGCAATTGACTGATGCTGCGCCGGGCCGCATTGACGAAATTCACCGCCTTCAGGGTCATATCGAGATGCTCCTGTCCCGGCGCGATTCGCTGTACAACAGGCTGCTGCTTCTCGATGGACAGCGTCTGACTTCTGCAACCTACCGGCGACTTCTGAAAGAGCGGGATCCGGAGGTAGAGAAGTCGGATGAGTACAAAAATGAGACGAACCGCTATCGCGATATGACCGCCGCCATGATGGCTACGCGCGACCAGCTTACTCATGCAGACGAAGAAATTGCTTCCAAGCGAGCGCAGCTCAAAGTCCTGACCGGCGACGAGACGCCAGACCCTGAGCCCGCCCCGGAACAATTTGACTACCTCGACATTCACCCTGCGATCCCTCGCTCGGAGAGAAGAAGCGCGAAGAAGCAGCGCCCAGCATGAGCGGCGCGCCGACATCCCCGGCTTTATGCCCATCTCCACATGGCCCGCAGCGCGAGCGCCAGCATGTACACAGGGATGACAGCGGTATTGATGGCGAGGTGCTTCACTTCGCACACTCCGGCGCGGCCTGGTCGAGCGCGCGCACCAGTTGCTCCACAAGCTGCGTTGAGCCTTTTTGCAGCGGATGCACGTCATCCGACATATCGGCCGGATCGATGGCCACAGAGCGCCAGTCCGCGAACGTGGCGCCGTACTCCACGGCCAATGCCTTGGCAATGGCGTTGTAGGCGTCCGCGTTCACCAGTGGCACGCGCTGTGGCGGTAGACCCGTGATGACAACCACCTTGCCGAGCGCCTTGGTGCGGTCGAGCAGCAGGCGCATCGCCGACTCGTAGGGGTAAGAGTTGCCGGCGTCATTCACGCCGAACTCGATCACGACGATGCGCGAGGCAATCGATTCGTTCACGAAGACTGGGGCTCGAGCGTGGGCGCTGTTGCCGATTACAGACTTGTCCGTGACCAAGTAGGCGGGGCGCATGCGCTTGATGCCTGCGGCAGGCACCTCGGCGATGGTGGTGAACAGCGACAGCCCGCCGCTTGCGATGGAATCGCCCTCGAGCTGCAGTGTGCAATCAACCGTTGGCGCGGCTGGTGCTGCTGGAGCTGAAGGGGTGCCGACGATGGGCAGTGCGACACCGCCAGAACTGCCGCCGCCACCGCCGCCGCAGCCTGCACAGAGGGAGGCCGCGGCCGAGAGAATGGCCGCGCGGGCCAGGTAAGTTTTCATGTTCGCTCCGTCTTGCTAGGGACGGGGCGATTAAAGCATTCTTGATTTTAGATCGTCAAGTATTCTTTAAAATAAATAAAACATACTTGATCTAACAGCCTCGCAAGGCAAACAAAAGCCCGCACGCGGCGGGCTCGGGCGGTCGCTTGGTCTTCTAATCTGGGCGCCATTTGCTCGGCGAAACCACCGCGCCGACCGGCTGCATGCCATCCAGCTCCGAGAGTTCGAAGCTCAGGCGTTCCCCCCCATTCACTGACATCACCTCTATTGCGTTGCCACGGCGGAAGAGAAGCTCCTTAACCATCTTCCGGCCGTCGAGCAGCTTCAGCAGCACGTATTCGCCCTCCCTGGGGGTGCCGTTTGGTTCGATGAGTACATACCAGTTGTCGCGGATCGCGGGAAACATGCTCTGCCCCTTCACGCGGAGGCAGTAGGCGTTCGGGTCTTCGGTCGCGATCTCGATATGGCCATCGCCTGCGCCTGGCATCTCTGAGAATTCGTCAAAGAAGCCATCCTCGCCCATCTTGGCTGTACCAACGACTGGAACCCTACGCGCCTTCCGGGGATGGCCCGCAAACTCAGGTTGAGGGTCGCCGTCCACCATCTGGCCTTTCCCAGTAGCAAGCCACAGGGCTGAGACGCCCAGGGTTTCGGCCGCCTTGAAATTGTTCTCGGCCGTCATCGCCCTCGTGCCGCCCTTGATGACACCAAACACGGCTTGCGCCGATATGCCCATCGCGTTCGCGAGTGCAGTTCGGCTGATGCCGGCGTGCCGCATCGCGGCTTCTAGACGTTCTCCGTAGCTCATGGATCAAGAGTACTTGATCTGAAATAAGGCATGCTTGTTCATAGAAGCAAAGCATGCTTTAATCTCGATCATGATCTCCGACAACATCATCAAGCGGCTGGGTGGCACAAATGAGGTTGCGCGGCTGTGCGAGTGCACGCCGCAAGCCGTCTCCCAGTGGATCGGGATTGATCCCGAGAAGCAGGAGCAGCGAACGATCCCCAAGTCACGGGTGTTGTTCTTGAAGGCAATCCGACCGGATGCTTTCGAAGAGCCCGCTTCGGCAGACGCAGGTGGCTGAAGTGCCCATTCATCGCGCGCCTCTGCGCAGCATCGTGCGGGTCTTTGGCGTCACGTCCACAGCGTGCGCCACGAAGCGCACCTCTACATCTCCGTCGAGCCAGCGCAAATCTAGCCTTGTAGTGCGGAGCGTGATGCGTGCCGGCCCGCCTGGGGTAGGGCTCGCGTTCGTCGTGATGCAGCTGCGCGAACTGGAATGGATCAAGTCCGGGTCATGCGCTGGGGCTCGTCTGGAGCTGGTCGGGTAAGTCATGTCTGCAGTCTCGCCAACCCCAATCGAAAGAGCCAGAAAAGGCATGCAGCTCGCTTTGCGCGCGCTGCAAGAGCCTGGGAAGGCCGGCGCTCTCGCCGTTTCCATGGGGCTGAGTGACTCCACCGTGAGCCGCATCAAAACCGAACGCCTCGAAGAGGTCCTCCTGTTCCTGGCGCATCTCGGCATCAAGGCGGTGCCGTCCGAATACCAATGCGTAGACCCGAAGACCTTCGCGGCCTTCGAGGTGCTTTACGCCAAGGCGATGAGCCAGACCACCCCCGCAAAACTGATCTTCGAGGACGCCGACTGATGCGCCGCGCACTCCTGTGGTTCGTCCACTTCATCTATTGGCTGCGGGTGCACCGCGGCAACTTCAGCAATGCCCGCTGGGCCACCGACCACGAAATGGGCGCTTGGAACAAATGACGACCTACGAACAACACCCGCTCTCGGCCGCATTCCCGGCGATGAGCGATGCCGAATTCACCGCGCTCGTGGACAGCATCACGGACATTGGCGTTCAGAACCCGGTGACGCTCTTCGAGGGCATGGTGCTGGACGGCTGGAACCGCTATCGGGCGACCGTCGAAGCGGGCGTTGAATGCCCGGCCGTGGACTTCGAGGGTGATGACCCAGTGCGGTTCGTCCGCGCACAGAACAAGCATCGTCGTCACCTCACTGCCGGGGCTTGGGCATTGATCGAGGTGGCGCTCTGTGCCTGGAAGCCACCGCATCGCCCCGATAAGGGTGAACTGAGTTCACCCTTACAGACATCAAACGAGCAGATGGCCGCGAATGTCGGCGTCACGGTCCGCACGATTCAGCACGCCAAGGTTGTGGAGGCATCTGGTGCCCCGGCAGTCAAGGCGGCTGTCAAAGCAGGGGCGGTGTCGGTAAAGACTGCGGCTGGTATCGCCAAGTTGCCGAAGGCTGACCAGCTCGCGGCGCTCAACGCGCCTCGAGCAGCAAAAGCCGCACTGAGCCCGAGCGAGGGCGAGAAATCGGAGGCCCGCGTTGCAGAACTCGAGCAGTACGCCGTGGAACTTGGTCAGCAGCTCGCCGACGCGCGCGAAGCTCAGGCCGAGCTGGAGGCGGACCATGCAAGTCTCTGCAAGGTGGTCGATGCGAACGATCAACTTGCCGCAGCGCTCGCCGAGGCGAAGAAGTACCGCGACCTGGCGGCGGGGCTGCAGCAGCGCATCAACAGCATGATGACCGAGATCGCCGAGTTGAAGCGCTCGGTGAAGCACTGGCAGAAGAAGGCGGGTCAAACCGCATGACCGAATTGTTCGACAACGGGGAAGCGCATGGTTTCCCTCCACCGCGCATCTTCCAGCGAGACGGCCTTATCGGCATTCGCGAAGGCATCGAGGCCGGCCACAAGAACCAGATGCTCATGGCGCCGACCGGCGCGGGCAAAACTTACTTGGGCCTCCGGATCGCACACAAGGCGCTCAAGCAGGGCAAGCGCGCAACCTTCCTGTGCGACCGCATCACGCTGATCGACCAGACCTGCAAGCGAGCGTTCGAGTACGGCCTGGGCGATCACGGCGTGATCCAAGGCGATCACTTCCGGCAGGACTGGAGCAAGCCGTTCCAGATCGCCAGCGTGCAGACCATCGAATCTCGCGGTTGGCCGAAAACCGATGTGCTGATCGTGGACGAAGCGCACACGCAGCGCGACACCTGGGTGGAGTACGCGCTGAAGAGCGAGGCGCGCGTTATCGGCCTGAGCGCCACGCCCTTTTCGCGGGGGCTCGGGAAGGTCTTCACCAACCTGGTGAGCCCGACGACCATGCACGCGCTCACTGAAAGCGGCGTGCTTGTGCCCATGCGCGTGCTCTCGTGCCGCCGCCCCGACATGGCCGGCGCGAAGACAAACAGCTTCGGCGAGTGGCAGCCGGCCGAAGCGTCGGAGCGCGGCATGGAGATCATCGGCGACGTGGTGGCCGAATGGCTGCGCCACGCTGAGAACCGGAAAACCATCGTCTTCGGCGCCACCATCGTGCACTGCGAAGAGCTGTGCCGCCAGTTCAACGAAGCGGGCATCTTCGCCGCCACCTTCACCAAAGACACCGACAAGCGCGAGCGCGATCAACTGATCGCTGAATTCGAGAAGCCGGATTCATCCATCCGCGTTCTGATCTCGGTCGAAGCCCTGGCCAAAGGATTCGACGTGCAGGACGTGGGCTGTGTGGTGGATTGCCGGCCGCTTCGCAAGTCGCTGTCAACGGCTATTCAGATGTGGGGCCGCGGCCTGCGCTCGTCACCGGAAACCGGCAAGGAAGACTGCCTGCTGCTGGATCACAGCGGCAACATCACGCGGTTTGCCGAAGACTTCACGCGCATCTTCTTCAATGGACTGGATTCGCTCGATATGGGCGAAGCGCTCGACAAGCAGATCCGGCAGGACGGCAAGGACGAACGCGAGCGCACCGGGTGCCCGAAGTGCCAATACAAGCCATTCCGCCAGCGCTGCATGTCCTGCGGTTTCGAGATCGCGCCGCAGTCGCTGGTCGCGCACGAAGCCGGCGAGATGCAAGAGATCTTCCTCGGCAAGGTGCCGTTTCCTGGCACGAAGCAAGACCTCTGGAACCAGCTTTGCACCTTCGCCAAGCGGACCGACTGGGTGAAGTCGAAAGACGGCTACCCATACATGCAGTTCAAGGAAATCACGGGCAGCCCGCCGCCTTCGACCTGGCGCGCTGATGCGGCGCCCGTGGTGGACGTGTCGGATGCGCTCTCCAAGCGGCTCAAGGGCAAGCGGCAGAGCCACCACATTGCAGCCGCGGCGCAGCGCCGGAAGGAGGCCGCGACCGTATGAGCAACGAAGGAAAAACATGGGGGTGGTTCGCAGCCGATGGCTCTCCGATTCCTGGCACGGGTTCGGAGCGCTACAGCTGCCCGGTGGGGCGGTGGGTTTCCACGGGGCGCGAACACCCCATGACCGGCGAGATGTTCAAGTTTGACGATGAGCCCGAGCACGTTTTTGTGTCGGAGTGCCGCATGCGAACTGCCGGCGTGAAGCTGGAAACCTGCGACTGCGGCAAGAGGTTTGTCTACCCATGAGCTTCCTAGACTTCGCCCGCGCCCATGGCGTCGAGATCAAGCCCGAGAAGTTCTTTCCTTCGGACAAGATCCGCCGCTGCGGGACCACCGAAAAGCCGCGCAGCACGAACGGCGCATATCTCTGGGATGGGCAGCGCGGCTGGGTGTATCGCTGGGATGCGGAGGGCCGCGTGCATTGGTACAACGACCCGAACGCAAAGCCCTGGACCGAAGAGGAAAAGCGCGCATGGCGTGCGAAACGTCAGGCAGCGCGCGAGGCGACCGAACAGGGCTACCGCGTGGCCGCGAAGAAGGCCGCAGAGTTGCTGCGCACCACGGTGCCCGGCACACACGATTACCTGTTTCGCAAGGGGCTTGCCGCGGCGCAAGGCCTGGTGCTGCCCGATGGTGGCTTGCTGGTGCCCATGCGCGACCTGGCAACAAACGAACTGCGCGGTGTGCAGATCATCCGTTGGATCGACACCGAAGAAGAGCCCGGCGTGAACCGTTGGCGCAAGAAGATGACCTATGGCATGCAGGCCCGCGGCGCGGTGCTGCGCCTGGGCGCGAAGACGGCCATGGAGACGATCTTCTGCGAAGGCTATGCAACGGGCCTGTCCATCGAGATGGCCGTGCGCTCGATGCGCCTGAACGCCGCCGTGATGGTGTGCTTCAGCGATCACAACATGGTCTTTGCCGCCTCTTATGTCACCAAGGGCAGGCGCTATGTGTTCGCCGACAACGACAAGAGCGGGGCAGGGGAGCGCGCGGCGCAGGAAACCGGCCTGCCGTACTGCATGAGCCCGGTACTCGGCGAGGACGCTAACGACATGCACAAGCGCGCCGGCCTGATGCCCTTGTGCGCCTTGCTGATGAAGGTTCGACAGCAGGAGGCCGCAATGTCGTAGGCCGATCTCAACCAAGCACCTTGCCGGTCGGACTACCTATAACGGCAGCAGCAAGGGAAGAGCGGGGAACTGTGAGGAAGTTCTGAAACACCCCGGCAGGCGGCGAAGGCAGCACCTGTGAACGACAAGGCTACCGGGTCATGTAACGCGACGGGTCAGAAGTCGATGCATGTGAAGGCCAGCCCTAGGAGGCTAGGTCTGTCCGCTCGGGGTCAGCGTCTATTAGTACCCCTATCTCTTCAATCCCCTTGATGTCTGTTTAGTTAAAGGAAAGTCTCATGTACGAAGTGACTCTCAAAAGCCCGTGGCTTGCCGATCACCCCGGCGTTGATCTTTCGAAGGCCTGGGTTCTGCTCTGGTGCAAGACCAGCGGAATGATCCACCTCGAAACCGTGGGCGACATGGTGAAGGCGCACATGCGTGCATTCCGCGACGACAAGCCGCTGCGCTTCATTCCGCTGCTCGTTGGTGATCGCGCGCTGATCGATGAGGCCGTAGCGGCCATGCAGCCCACCCTGGCCGCGCGCTACAACGCGAAGAACGCGCACGAGCTGGGCTTTATCCCCTACGAGGCGCTTCCGTGAAGGGCGATGCGTGATGCCGTGGGGTGTTGTCGTCGCCGCTGTTGGTGTGGGGCTCGCGCGCGGGTCTAGCAGCGCTGCACCGGCCGCCGAGCCTCCGCGCACCGATTGCAATGGCTGCGGCGCTCCGCTGCGGCCTCACGTCATGGTCTGCGATCACTGCCAGCGGTCGCGGCGCCGTGCCTACGCACTGGATGCGCGCCCGGGCGGCATCGTCCACATGCCTCCGTCGCCCGCTCCCGCGCCGTTGTTCGACTTCACGCCGACACCCAGCTACAGCCCGCCACCAGCACCAGCCTATGAACCGCCCGCGCCGGCACCCGATTTCAGTTCGGGCGGTGGTGGTGACTTCAGTGGCGGCGGTGCCAGCGGTGAATTTTGAAATCAGAACGCAAGGAGGGATGCCATGAGCCAAAACGCAACCAGTGACGCCAAGGCCAAAGCCATGCTCGCCGCTGCGAGGGCACGCAGCGGCGAGCAGCAGAACGTGCTGGACATGGCCGCGGCAATCGCTGCCGCTGCAGCCATGCGCGCGCATGAGGACGACATAGCCGCGACTCGAGCGCGAAAGGTGGAACGCGCGCAAGAGAAGCGCGGCGCCCCTATCGACTTTCACGCGGTATCGCCCGAGCACGTCGAGATCGATGGGCGGCTGCGCAACTGGGGCATCTGGTGCAACAGCAAGATGGCTTTGTCATCGTCGCCCATGTTCCGCCTGGCAGCGCCTACCCTAAATACCCGCCGCGAGAGCCACGCCCGTGGCGGCAACACCCTGGACCGCTCGGACGCCGTCCGCATGGCGCAGGCTGTGACGGCGCTACCCGAGAAGCACGCAGCTTCGCTGAACTGGTGCTATGTCAAACCCGTAGGCCCCCGCAAGGCGTGCGAGAGCATCGGGACTACCATGGAGGGGCTCGCGCGGCTGCTCAACGAGGCTCGGCAAATGCTCGTCAACCGGGGAACCTGATGATCAACGACACACACCGCCATGACCTGCCTCCGCCAACGGCGAAAGAGCTATTGGTCGTGGAGCACGTCCTGTACCGCTGTTTGCACCGCGACACAGCGCGCTCCAAAAATCGAGATCGGATGCATCTTTCAACATGCATGGATTGCGCGGAATACCAGATCCTCGGATTTGACTACGACGTGGAGGGTCTGACGGATGCCGACATCGCGTTGATTTGGCTGCGTGAACTGCCTAGGCCGGCGACTCACCTTTTTGTTGCCGAGACTGCGCTCGCCGAAGTTCGGCGTTGTGGCTGGGAAGATCAATTCCTGCAGTCGGCAAGTGTCGTGACGTGCAAGCTGACGAAAGGGGAGAGGGTGGTGCGATCAGAGCCGATGCCGACTCGCGCTCAGGCGATAGTTGAAGCCATTGCAAAGATCGCGGTGAACTACAAGAATTGACGCGCAGCTGGGTTAGGGAACGTCTGAACAAGTCCACCGATCATGTCGCTGCGCGTTGATTGACGCAAAGGAACTTGCGCGATGAGCCAACTGAGTTTTTCGGACGCGGAGTACGCCGGCAAGAGGAAGAAGACGCGGCGCGAGGTCTTCCTCGAAGAGATGGAGCAGGTGGTTCCGTGGAAGGCGCTGCTGAAGATCATCGAGCCGCACTACCCGGTGGCCGGGCGCGGACGCAGGCCGTACCCGCTGGAGGCGATGCTGCGGGTGCACCTGATGCAGAACTGGTTTGCGCTGTCGGACCCGGCGATGGAGGAAGCACTTTATGAGATCGCGTCGCTGCGCAACTTCGCGGGCCTGAAGCTCAGTGAGCCGATTCCCGACGAGACGACGATCCTGAACTTCCGGCACATGCTGGAGGAGTCCGATCTGGCCGAGGACATCTTCAAGCAGGTCAACGCGCACCTGTCGCGCAAGGGGTTGCTGCTCAAGCGCGGCAGCATCGTCGATGCGACCATCATCGCGGCGCCCAGCTCGACGAAGAACGCCGAGGGCGAGCGCGATCCGGAGATGCATCAGACGAAGAAGGGCAACCAGTGGCACTTCGGCATGAAGGCGCACATCGGCGTGGACGCCGACAGCGGCCTGGTGCACACGGTCACAACGACGCCGGCCAATGAAGCGGACGTGGAGCAAGTTGCCGATCTGCTGCACGGTAAGGAGACTCAGGTGTGGGCCGACTCGGGCTATCGCGGCGCGCAAGGCCGCGTCGAGCGTGACGTGAAGTGGCACATCGCCGCGCGGCCCAGCGACATCGCCAAACTGCCCGAGGGCAAAGCCAAGGCGCGAGTACAGCAGTGCGAACACGCAAAGGCCAGCATGCGCGCGAAGGTCGAGCATCCCTTCCGAGTGATCAAGCGCCAGTTCGGGCTGGTGAAGGTGCGCTTCCGTGGGCTGCAGAAGAACACCGCGCATCTGCTGACGCTATTCGCGCTGTCGAATCTGTGGATGGCGCGAAGGCAATTGATGGGAGTCGTGCGTCCGAAGCTGGCGTGAGGGCCATGAACGACGCCGAAATCTCATTCAAGGTCGATTCGAGCATGCATTTGTTCAACCCTTGTAGCTCGCACGCGCTCAGATCGCGCTCGTTCGCCAGTTGTTCAGACCTTCCTTAGCTTTTACAATCGCACTAACGATCGAGCGCTGGCACAAGGATCGCCCATCCAAGTACGGAGGCGACAGTGTCGGTAAAGCTCAAGCAGAGCCCTCCGCAATGGAGGGCTTTTTCGTTTCTAGCGCGTCGGAGTAAGACCGGACGCCTGGCAAGATTCACAACCCGCGCCTTTACAGTCCCCACATTCGATCCAATCTTTTTCGCCGAGAAGGCTGCCAAAGACACCTGTGCACCGATTCCGGCCATCTGGGCGTCCGCTGCACTGATTGTTGATACCGGGATAGTGGTAGAGGTAGAGGCCGCATTTCACGCAGGCGCCGATGGGTTGTCTTTTGGCCATATCGTTCAGTTTGGTGTTAAAGCCTCAGCATAGAGTTGGCTTAAAGAGTCATGTACCCCCTCTGCTTGCACCATCCTTTAGGATGCCCTCCGTCACAGGGTGCTAGAGTCCGCGCATGAACCGATTCAACGATCTACTCGGCGCGGCGAAGGTGGGCGATTCTTTTAGGTTGCAGGCCAAAGACATCGGCATGAGCGACAGGGAATTCGATGAATATGTCGCCTCTCTGTTGTATACCGAACAGCAGGGCTTCCAAGTCTCGCATCCTCACCGAGACGACGCCGGGATTTTCGACGCTGTAGTCATCACTCGTATCGCATAGCCCGCCGTCTTCGCTTTCCATCCAAATCGCCACCCTGGTTTGCACCTCGGTGGTTTTTTTGTTTCCGCGGTGTAGCTCAGCCTGGTAGAGCAGCGGGTTCATACCCCGCGTGTCAGCCATTCGAATCGGCTCATCGCAACCAAACACCAACCCCGGGACCGGCGCCAGCCTTGCGCGTGCGAGCGGCGGGTAAACCGCTCGGTTTTTTCACCATTCGCACTCAGTGGGCGCAGGGCGCGAGTGCTGACCGCAGTTGCCCAGCGCTTCGGCGTCAGTCGGATGGGCCACAGCTTCGGACACGCCGTGAGGCACCCGGAGGGAGGACATGCAATGTCTAAAGTAGACGGATCTAGAAGCGCTCCGGCGAAGAAGCGTGCAAAGACGGGCGGCAGAGCCCCTGGCACGCCCAACAAGGCGACGCAAGAGTTCCGCGACACCATCACCAAGGTGCTCGACGCGAATGCTGACAACGTGGGCAGATGGCTCACGCTCGTGGCTGAGGGGCGACCGGCAAACACCGAACAGGGGCTCGCAGCCGAACCGGGCGATCCCGCAAAGGCCCTCGACCTTCTGACCAAGCTTGCCGAATATGCCGCGCCGAAGCTCGCGCGCACCGAACACACCGGCAAGAACGGCGGCCCACTCGAAACCGTGACGCGCATCGAACTGGTGGCAGGTAGTGGCGACAGCGAAGATTAGTCTCCCGCCTAAGCTGGTTCCGGTCTTCACCGGCGAAGCTGACGTGCGAGGCGCTTACGGCGGGCGAGGCTCTGCTAAGACCCGCTCGTTCGCCAAGATGACCGCGGTTCGCGCGTACATGTGGGCGATGGCCGGCCGTGAAGGCGTGATCCTTTGCGGTCGCCAGTTCATGAACAGCCTGGACGATTCCTCGATGGAGGAAATCAAGGCCGCGATTCGCTCCGAGCCCTGGCTTGATGCGTTCTTCGAGATCGGCGAGAAGTACATCCGCACCAAGTGCGGCCGGATCGCCTACAAGTTCATCGGCCTGGACCGGAACATCGATAGCGTCAAATCGAAGGCGCGTGTCCTCCTGTGCTGGGTCGATGAGGCCGAGCCGGTTCTAGAAGAAGCCTGGGCAAAGTTGATCCCCACGCTCCGAGAGGAAGACAGTGAACTCTGGGTGACGTGGAACCCGGAGCGCAACGGCAGCCCGACGCACAAGCGATTCCGGCTGACCAAGGACCCGCGTACCAAGGTTGTGGAAATGAACTGGCGGGACAACCCCTGGTTCCCCAAGGTGCTGGATCGTGTCCGCATCAAGGATCAGAACGAGCGGCCCGACAGCTACGCCCACATTTGGGAGGGCGGCTTCAAAACCATGATCGAGGGCGCTTACTACGCCGCTTCGATCACCAAGGCAAAAGCGGAAGGCCGCATTTCCCGCGTGGCTGCCGACCCTCTTATGACCATTCGCATCTTCTGCGACATCGGCGGCACTGGCGCGAAGGCCGACGCATTCACGATGTGGGCCGCTCAGTTCATCGCCAAGGAAATCCGGGTGCTGAACTACTACGAGACGCAAGGGCAGCCGCTGGCCGCGCATCTGACCTGGCTGCGCGAGTGTGGCTACACGAAGGACAAGGCGCAGATCTGGCTGCCGCACGATGGCTCGACGCACGACAAAGTGTTTGACGTGTCCTACGAGAGCGCATTGCAGGACGCGGGCTACACGGTCACCGTGGTGCCGAACCAAGGCAAGGGCGCAGCAGCCGCGCGCATCGAAGCGGGCCGGCGCCTGTTCCCGTCGATGTGGATCAACGAAGAAACGACCGAGGCCGGGATTGCCGCCCTCGGTTGGTATCACGAGAAGCGCGACGAACACCGCAATGTCGGACTCGGCCCGGAACACGACTGGGCCAGTCACGGCGCAGATGCATTCGGCCTGATGTGCGTGGCCTACGAAGAGCCGGTTGTGTACCAGCCGTTCAAGTACCCCGCGCTGAACAACGCCTGAAGGAGACGCCATGAGCAAACCACTCTATTACCCGAAAGGATGGCGCGCAGGCCCTCAACGCATGACGGGGAAGTTCTATCACGATGAGCGCCACGCCACCTATGTGGAGCGCAATGCGCGCGCGCTCGGGCCGGAGCTGATCGTCAACGGCAGCTTCAGCGATAGCAGCGGCTGGACGCTCAGTGCGGCATGGGCCATCACAGGCGGTCAGCTTGTCGCGACCTCGGCGGCTGCAGACTCGGCGGCCTTTCCCACCGCTGGCGTGCTGACGGCGGGCAAGTCCTACGAGATCAGCATTACTTGCACGTCGCTGACCGCGGGCGGATGGAAGCTGCTGCTCGAAGGCGGCCTCAACGTCTACGGCGACATCACCACTGCCGGGACCTTCGTCGCACGTGTGCCGGCGAGCACCAGCGGCGCGATCTACATCTGGGCCAATTCGCCCCTGACGGCGACCTTCGACAACGTCTCTGTTCGAGAAATCTTCGAATGAGCGCCATCTGACATGACCACTACCACCAAGCGGATGACCGACGCCGACCTGAAGGCGCTTGTCGATGCCGAGGTGAGCCAAGCGCTCGGCCTCGACAGCAGCAAGCTCTCGGAACAACGGCGCAAGGCCATGGCGTACTACTACGCAGAGCCCGAAGGCGACCTCGCGCCCCCGGAGATCGTCGGCCGTTCGAAGGTCGTATCGCCGGACGTGCGCAACACCGTGGAATCGATGCTCCCGCAGCTCGTGGCCAAGTTCGTTGGCGGCGACAAGGTGGTGGAGTTCGAGCCCACGAAGCCGAACGACGAAAAGAAAGCCGATTCGGCGACCAAGTACCTGAACCACCTGTTCTTCAAGAAGAACAACGGCCACACCATTACGGTGGCCTGGGCGAAAGACGGCCTGCTTCAGAAGCGCGGCATTCTGAAATGCTGGTGGGATATGCGCAACGAAGAGAAGCGCGAAGAGTACGTTGGCATGACGAAAATCGAGCTTGCCAAGCTCATGGAAGATCCGGAAGTCGAGATCATCGACCACAAGGAATATCCCGACGAAGAAGACGCCAAGCAGCGCGCGCAGGCAGTCGAAGGACTCCAGCAGCAGCTGCTGC
>Ga0075362_10000272_pt1 | contig 14398 bp, 9 predicted proteins | sample EndMetdeltDD1762_FD_71397 | JGI IMG/M metagenome (GOLD analysis project Ga0075362, IMG submission 71397) | Populus endosphere microbial communities from Tennessee, USA - Endosphere MetaG P. deltoides DD176-2 | ecosystem: Host-associated > Plants > Roots > Endosphere | place: USA: Tennessee...
TCAACATACTCATTATCACCGCAACGATTTCGACCAACCACATAGAAAACGCCTTAGCAGTTGAAATGAGCGGAAGCAAAGGATCAACTGACCACTCTCGCAGTAAGCTACTGTGTAAATCACGACACCTTCACGCCCAAACATCATTAATATCACCGCATCAACCGCAGCCGATATCTCCCTTTGCCACAATAAATCAACAGCGACTTAGACCAGTCCTCCAACTGCTCTGCCAGCCATCTCGCAGCTCCAATACAGGAGATATCAATCCTGTTCATCGAGCATACTACCGCATCTGTAGGTTAAGACTGCCAGGAATATGGCTTCGCCTCGCATAACGCGTGACAATCTGACCATCAAGCATAGGTAGCACCCCCAGCAAATCTGCATGACGAGATCCCGGAATATATTCAGCAACCCCCACTCTAAAGCCGCTCTTGACACGGTAATCATCGCCGAATCCAAGCGCAGAGAGTTCCACCGTGGCATTAATTAACAACAACTTTGGTTCCCCAAGCTCCGCGGTCAATCCAGCAGGGCCGCTAATGGGAAAGGCAAAGCATAAAATGAATTCTCTTCAGCTCCGAGAGAGTGTATCACGCAACAGAGCAAACCGCTTGCCATCCACGCTGGGCGCGTTGTTCCAGATGCAGCAGCAGCCCGCGACCATCCAGATTGTTGAACCAGTTTGCGTGCCCCAAAAAATAGCTGTCATAAGCAAGTTCTGCGTTCTCAAGAGTATGCACAATCCCATAAAAATAGTCTATCTCTGACAATGCATACTCTGCATGCACAAGCGGTAGCAATGCTCTTAATCCCAACCATCCCGTCTGGCTCAACGGTAATATCGTTTCATACCCATCAAGCAGAGCATCGAGTAGATCATAGCGTACTGCAGCCGCCCGGCCTGCATGAATTGCAAGCCATTCGACCACGTTTCGCTCAATTGCTGTTGCAAGATCGTAAAGCGCACACGTGCAATTAGCTGAACTAAAATCGATAATGGTCTGTATGTCAGCTTGCGGCCCTTCCTCTGTCCACAATAGATTTGATGCATGCCAGTCATTATGCGTCCACAATCGTTGCAGCCCATCAAGCCATGGCTGCAACCGCTCATGGAACGGCAATAATACACGCTTAACATCACCAATCCAAGAGCGTGTCGACAAAAAATCTGCTAAGGCAGGGCGTTCGCTAACGTAGTGTTGCAACATCGAAATCGGTGAATCAGATGCAAAAATTGTAAACCTTGCCACCAGCACCTTGGCACGCCGCACCGGAGCTTCATAACTCCGTGAAGCAACATGCAATTGCGCGAGAACACGGCCAGCCGCTAATGCATGCGCAACACTAACAAATGGAGACCAGGAAACTGCATCCCGATACAAATCAAACCCGCGTGCCAGCCGATGCACTTCATAGGTCCAATTTCCTTGCTCGGTTGCGGAAACTCCATCCACATTAGTTAATACCTCACTGACAGGCACGCCACAGCAACGCAAATGCGTTATGAATTGATGTTCTTCTATCAATCCCGCAATATCGCGAACTGATCGATGATGTCGTTTGACAAATAAACGTTCCCCTCTTGTCTCAACAATGCTTGCAGCCGAAAATGGTCTTGGACTGTGCCATAACAAGGACTTTACAGCCTTCACTTGGGGATAGAGCTTTAACAAACGCCGCGTTTCGTCGAACCCTAGCGGCGCCCAATCCGGTTCCACAAGGCTTTCTCCCATCCCATGAACCATGTGTTGAATCCTGATTCTCTTCTTTGTTATGCGCATACTCTATCTATCTGGAAAAATTCATCGCCGACCACTAAAACTACACTTTCTGATTACAAACGAGACGACATTCCGTTAACCAATCGGCCACGATTCGTTCAAACAACAATTCTCTCACATCGTTCTCAACTACAATGAGATCATTTGCATCCCCTCTATCTACTTCTACAAGCTGCGGAACTGTTTCCAAAGCATATGGAGTCGGATTAGCGCAACCCTTTTGTCCTACAAATCACAAGGGCGTCGGACCTGGTATGCTTTGACCATCTGAATTACCTTAAGCCTGCAATGGTTGATTGCCCCACCCCATACACTGGGCACTGCAAGTTCCCTCTAAACAAGTACTGATTGGTCGGGAAAACCTTAAAATCTAATCTCTCCTTTCACAGGATGCACAAGCGTATTGCCACAGTAAAGGCCATACACTACTAGTTCACCGTGCCATTCAGCATCGCAACACCATCTATTTTCTCTCTCGAGCATATAAAAAAGAAACCAGCCAAATTATTCACGGATGAAAATACCTAAGCATCATCTGAACGCGCTTCACTAATTCTCCTCTTCTCTATCTCCATCGAAAAAACAGGCTCAAGATTTATATGCCGTATGATGCAGAATCTAACAAGGCCTCCCTGTTATTTTAGTTTTTACAATTGATACAATATTTTTTTGTACTTACTTTCAGCGACTATGTGGATACGCTATCTCCTCCCCCCAATCTTCGCTGCGATGTCGATTTTCGTTCTTCCTGTCGCCCGATCTCAACACATACCCCCTTCTGATTCGGGCAGCAGCCTACTCCAATCGATCACTGTCACAGGAGAGCAGATCCCGTCCAAAGAATCTGTCCTTCCTACCACCCAAAATTCCGTCGCTCCCTACGGCCTCGATCTCAATATCCAAGACACGCCTCGTAATGTAACCACCCTCTCCAGAACAGAATTGGATGACATCCATATCCATGACGTACGTGACTTTAGCAAACTCACCAACAGCAGTTACACTAACACCACATACGGAGCCCCTGCAAATCCAGCCATCCGTGGTCAATATACCGATGTTTTGATCAACGGTATCCGAGAAGGACTCACAAGCGATGGTACAGGACTCCCTGTTGACTTTAATACCGTCGATTCGATCGACATTTTAAAAGGTCCTCCAGGGGTGGTCTATGGAAGTTCCACCTACGTCGGTGGCTATGTCAATTACAACACGAAACAACCATATTTTGATCGACTCAGAGGAAGCATTAGCACAACCTTCGGCTCTTACGACACCTACCGTTGGAATATAGATACAGGTGGCCCTCTCCTTCCGGAAAAACTTGCGTTCCGGCTTAGCTATTCAGGAGAAAATTCTGGTAGTTATTATGCTAATATACTTACACAAATACACTCCTTTTACGGAGCTTTGACATGGATCCCTTCTGATCAATATAGTCTGGTGTTCAATGGCAGCCTTCAGTTCGTCAAATATGCTGAAAATTTTGGATTCAACCGAGTTACTCAGGACCTGATTGACCATGGTAAATATATTACTGGATTCACAGGATCGGAAAATATCTATGGCGGTTCAAATCTTTTCTTTCCAACCGGCATAATCACATTCGATCGCTCGCGTCATGTATCCAATCCTGATGATTTCTCGTACGGAAGAAAATTTTATGGACAAATCATTCAGACACTTGTTTTGAAGGACAATGCATCCATTATAAACAATACATTCTTTGAATATGTGAACCGCAACGTTAAATCTTCTAATGCGTATTCTGAGTTGATTGACCCCGCGATTCATTTCGAAAACAGGATAGAACTCCATCTCGATTTTAGCACTAGGGTTGGGAAAAGTACTGCAGCATCAAAAGGCCTAGATGAAAAAAACGTGAAAGCATCCTCTTCTTCCCCTTTTATAATTAACAATAAGATCAATCTAGGACTTGACATCGACTATAAAGAAATTAACGCCATTGACAATTACTACACGGAAGTGCTCAATGCATGGGATCTTAGCAAGCCCCTTTCCTCAATTCACTACATAAACTACTACGGTTCTGGCGCGGTACCAATTCCCGGACGCTCCGGCATGTTTGGTGCAGCAGGCGATGGATACACTAATCATTCCCGCATCTTTACCATTGCTCCCTTCTATCAGAATATATTAGGACTCGGAGACCATTTTTCACTGCTCGCCGGAATCCGGGGGGATATTATCTGGATCAATTCGCAAGACCCACTCTACAGTACTACAAATGCTGCAAGCTATACCTATGGCACGGAGAGATTTGTTGGCCGCAAGGGAGATAACACAATTGTACTTGATCCGAATTTTAATGTTAGTCCCACATTCAAACTGTTTAAATGGTTAACAACTTATTTTACCTATAATTATAGCCAATCGATTAATCCGGGGCTCGCCGGAGGATTTGCATTATCCTCTTCAAGCAATGGAAACGGTACTAAGACCCTTTCCAATATTCCTGTGGGGGCTAACCTGCATCAGGTTAGCCAGTTATTTGAAATCGGAGTAAAAGCAAACCTAGTGGATAACAAATTTTTTGTTAATGCAGCACTCTTTTCTCAGGAAAGGAATATCAAGGAAGCCACTGGGCAGAGTTTGAAGAATCGCGTTCGAGGATTCGAAATTGAAGCCAGTTATCAACCTAATCGCAATTTCTATCTGACAGCTGGATACAGCTATCTCGACTCTTTTGTGGTCGGTTTCCCACAAGAATTGCAACAATATCCTGTCGATGCACCTCAACTACGTCGGGCCAATGGTAGCATCTCTACTGATTCTTTTGTAGAACTACCTAACGGGCATTACCGCCAACCAGGATTACCGAAACATCTTTTCAATTTCCTTACACACTACCAGATTCCAACTCATATTGGCACATTTGGAGCCATCTTTGGCGCGAATCTTTTCGGATCTTATTTCACTGGATACAACGGCTATGTCACTGTTCCATGGCAATATCAACTGGATCTTACACTGTTTTACAAAACGAAAGGTGAGCGTATGGAAGCAAGGTTAGCGCTTATAAATTTAACGGATCAAAAAAACTGGTCTCCTCCCGACCCTTACTATGGATACGACAGTATTACCCCAGATCTTCCGTTTCATATCGAAGGAACTATTATATACAGATTCTAACATTTATACAGTTGTTATGACCTAGTCCCTCTTTTTCCCTCTTCAGGTTCATTTTTTGGCAAACTTCTGTCTGCAACTTCGCTCCGTAAATGATTAGGTAGGTCTCTGGTCCAGCAGGGACAGTCTGTTACTTTGATACCCGAAGAGCGTGAGCAGCCTGGTAAGTAGACAAGTATTCCTGAATGGCTTTGTAATGTTTAAAATTTAAGCTAAACGCATGTCGTTTTGGATTAATAAGCTTGCACACCTGCCAAGAAGGACACAACTGCTTTGCTGTCGTAAGTTTCCCTCTGACCAGATTTTATTGACCATTGATTATTCTGACGTTATGCGTCCGATAGACCACACGGTTCGGCCACTGAGCGCTCTGGATAATGTCAGTTCATCGGCGTTCTCAAGCCCAATCCCGGCCGGAAGACCCTGGGCAATCCGGGTGATCTGCGCTCCTTCCTTTTCTAGGAGGTCACCCAGATAGTTTGCAGTTGATTCACCTTCCACGTCCGCACTCAGTGCGAGAATCACTTCCTGCGGTTTAATCTCTCTAATCCGATGCACCAAGGCATCAATCCTTAAATCTTCTGGTCCAATATGATCCAGTGGTGAGAGACGTCCTCCGAGAGAATGGTACAGACCACGAAACGCGCTGGTTCGTTCCAGCGATAGGATGTTCGTAGTCTGTTCGACCACACAAAGCAGGCTTTGATCCCTGGCGGGATCTGAACAAATCACACATCGATCACTTTCTGAAAAGAAACCGCATTGCACGCACCCTTTTACATGTGAAACCGCTTCGGTGACCGCATGAGCAATTTCGTTCGCTCGTGCATCCGTTTTTTGGATCATCCAAAGGGCAATTCGCTCGGCACTCCGCGGTCCGATCCCCGGCATTCGCCGTAGTTGCTGAATCAATTTTTGAACTAGGGATGGATAATCGATTCTTTGCACAGCTCTCAGCGCATATTTCTTTCGCTGCAGGTGAGTTGGCTCTTTTTCAAGGTGCAAGCGACGCGCATATCTAAATTGATGCGTGAGAAACGAGTAACACAGAAAAACAGCCAATCGGTTGCAACCCAACAGGTTGTGATGAAAATGGGAGGGCGCTGTGTTGCGTGTTGGTCACATATTGATTCAGATACACACCACTTCCCGTACCCTGCTGACGGACCACTTTAATCGCAATGAAAGACATGTTACTTTACGATAGGACACCCAGAGTCCTCTGAGGCTATCTCCGATTGACGATAAAATTCGGCCACTTGTTCACTGAGAAACTTGTCGGGATCGTCCACAGCCGCTACAGGCACCTTAAACGTCAAATTCGTATTCTGATCACGAAGAAGCTTTAAGCCGTATGGATAATCCTTGAAAAAATCCTGGCAATACTCGGTCACATTTTTTCCGACTTTGCGTGCGCGCTCCACAATCTTGTTCACCGCAGGTTCTTCAATCTCGAAATTGAGGCCATACTTCTGCGAAAAAACAGCGGCGAATTGGCGGACCATTTCAGCCTGGTTCAATTCCGCCTCCGCATATACCTTCTCAAGCAGTTTCCGCAAAGCGTCTGCCGGATCTCTGATCAGCTCAAGGTCAATATTCAATCGGCGCACCCCAAATCCAGGCAACTCAAATTTGAAGTCACGGAACAAGCGGTCACAGACGGTCAATAGGCCCCGAGCACCAGTCTTCTCTAACGAGGCTTGAGACGCGATCTCGCGCAACGCTTCATCCGTAAAATTGGTTTCGATGCCAAATGCTTCAAATGCGCGGCTGTACTGACGGATCACACTTCCTTCGGAGGTCTTGAGAATCGCGAAAAGATCGTCAGCAGAAAGCTCTTCGCAAACCACTCGCACAGGCAATCGCCCAATAAATTCTGGCTCCAACCCGTAGTTAATAAAATCACGAGTATCCACCTGCCTCAACACTGTTGCAGCATTTTCCTGAACCGGTTCACAGCTAAACCCGATACTTGTCTGACACAGGCGCCGTGCAACCTGATCCTTCAGCCGATCGAAAGCACCGCTACAGATAAACAAGATATGCCGGGTATTGATGACCTCTTTTTTGTTTTTCCCACGACGCTGAAATTCAAAGGCTGATTGGAGCTGGGACTGGATATCCATTGGATTTCGCAACGGCACCTCGGTCTCCTCCATTAGCTTGAGCAATGTGGTCTGCACGCCGCGTCCGCTGACATCTCGTCCTCCAACGTTTGAACTCGCTGCAATCTTGTCAATTTCATCGATATAAATGATCCCATATTGGGCCAGTTGAACGTCTCCACTGGCCTTTTGGACAAGGTCGCGGACCAAATCTTCCACGTCGCCACCGACATATCCGGTTTCGCTGAATTTTGTTGCATCCGCTTTGACGAATGGCACGCCAATCAGTTCAGCGACATGTTTTACTAGGTAAGTCTTCCCCACTCCGGTTGGCCCCAACAGCAAAACGTTCCCTTTACTGTATTCCAGCTTTGCAGCTTTTTCGGGATCCGTTTTTTCGAGCCGGCGCACATGGTTAACGTGGTTGTAATGATCGCAGACCGCGATTGAAAGCGTCTTCTTGGCTTCATCTTGCCGAATGACATACCGATCTAGATGCGCCTTGATTTGTTTTGGCGTCGCATTGAAATCGAAAGGATCAATCGATTCATGCTGTTCTCCCGGCGGTTCTTCCGTTGACGCTTGTTGTGTGAACGAAGAAACTGAGACTTGATCGCCGAAATTTGTTTTCATGAACTCCTGAATTTTCTTCTGGAGTTCCTCGGGCGATGGAAATGGGGTTTCGGGCACTGATTAACCTAACCCGAGTCACGGAACGTGCAAATGCAGGCAGTCACATCGTCCAAAAATTGTCGGGCGCTAGCTAATCTTGTGCGGCCGTGGGTTTTGAACGATCCCGCGGTGCATGCGCGTCAACAATAAGGAATAGACTGAATCGGCTCCTTGAGCGCTCCAAGAGCGCGACGAAATTAGGGATCTGCCCCAAACCCCGGGTCGGGGGAACAGTTGCCGGCACCATTTTGAACCTCGCCAGCTAACGAATAACCAAATAGTCAATCGAACAAAAAAAGCTGATACTACTTCGCTCTGTCTTGGGCAGTTCGGTGAACGCCTAGACCTTATCTCAACAACCTAAAGAGATCTGACGAGATCAAGGTCAACACCATCCTCATTGTGAACCTTATAGGCGGATTTGTCGGCGTTCTCTTATTGCGCTTCATTCCGGCAACCACTTTCGACAAGACTATTTCTTAGCTTTTGATGGTCGGGACGACAAACGCCATTGCAGCCGTTTGTTTCATTGTTGCCCAGAAAGTTGGGTAGTCGCCTGTTTGCGAAGAATTTTAGAGCTCCTGCGGCCAAATTCCTTCAAGTCACCGCTCATTCGGTTCGGCGATGGCTGGATCCTACCTTCTCGGCTCTGTGCCGCGAAGCCGGCCGATGCATTTTGCTCCCCCTGGATTTGGAATCAAGGCAAAGCCCTTTTACCTCGTTCCAAAGCACATCTATCTCTTCCAAGCTCAATGATGTAAAATCCAAGTCGCGATCTTTAGCGAGTTGTTCAATCGCCTGGAAACGTTGCGTAAATTTTACTGTTGCATGGTTTAAGAGCTGTTCAGCATCGAGCTTTTTCTTTCTGGCGAAATTGACGACCGCGAACAGAAGGTCGCCTATCTCCTCGGCGACAGACTCCTTTGGAGCTGATTCTACTTCCTGAAGTTCTTCCTGGACCTTTACAAATGCATCTTCTGCATTGTCCCAATCGAATCCTACCTGACCTGCCTTGGTCTGGACCTTTTGAGCTCTTGCGAGCGCAGGCAACGCTCTTGGCACACCATCGAGTACGGATTTTCGCTCCTGCTTTTCGGTACGCTTGATCTTGTCCCACTGCTGAAGCACTGCCTCACTGTCGGCTAAGCGATTCTCGCCAAACACATGTGGGTGTCGGTATATTAGCTTGTCGGAGACGATTTCTGCGACATCATCAAAGGTAAAGCACTCTTCCTCGGCTGCCATTTGCGAATGGAGTATTACCTGTAAGAGGATATCGCCAAGCTCCTCTTTGAGCTCTTTGTCATTTCGCGCATCAATCGCGTCGATGAGTTCGTAGCATTCCTCGAGCAGATGTGGTTTCAGACTTTCGTGCGTCTGTTCGCGATCCCATGGACAACCGCCCGGCGCCCGAAGCTTAGCAACGATAGTACGCAGACGGTCAATAGGAGGAATCATCATAGCACAGAATTCGCTCGACCCTACGACGCAGCGGGAAAACTGCAATCATCACTCTCGCTTTTTGTCCTTCTCGATCAGCTTTTCACGGGCCTGTTCAAGCGCATTCCGCTCTTCTAGGGTGAGACTCTCGAGACCCTGTTTGGAAATTTTGTCCAGCAATGGGTCAATTTCGATTGTCGGATTCTCCTTTACCTCAGCCGGCGGTGGTCGTGAACGTGGCCGCGGAACGACACGAAGTTTCGGCCGTCGGCGGAGCGACTTAGTCAACCAGAAAGAGGGCAGTTCCCCCCCTCGTTGCAGGAACCGAATATAGCCGAAGGAAAATGCTGAGGTCATCCATAGTTCCGCGAGAGGAACCCAGGCAGCCGATGAAAGGTCTGCAAGCGATGCTACAATAAGGCTAACAATGGCAACCCATTTAGCGGTAAAGAATCCGCCCCACTGAATTCCCGGATACAACGTGCAAAAGGCGATGAAAAATCCGATCGCAATTCCCCTTTGCCCAAAATAGGTTACTCGATAGTCAACTGCGAATAGCAGAAAGGATAAGGTGACAACTGGAATCAAAATCATGATTCCATAAAGTGTCAAAAAGCGAGCCTTCCCGATGTATCTCTCGACTTCAACCGCCGAGACATAGAGAAAGAGCAGTCCAATGACGGTGAAGAAGCTCGGGCTATCAATTAATGTGTAAGTGATAATCTGCCAGATTCGTCCACCCAGAATTGATCGAGTCGGCTCGAACGCCAGCCATGAGATCAACCATTCTAAACTCCCTGACGCCTTCGCAATGAACGTAGCTAAGATTCCGATGGCATACGTAATGGTCAGGATCGTCGCATAGTAAATAGGATACCCCCGAAAATAGGTAACCGGGCGATCCTCATTAAAACTCGAAAGCAGAGTCATAATCTGGTTTCTGTACCGACGATATCGTTACTTTATATTCTTAAAAGAAATCTGAGCTAGGAGCAAGGAATCTAGTATAGTAAATCCCTCGTTACATTTGATGAAACATCTACTGTTTGTGTCTCCTCTCATATGAAAGTAATCTCATTTCGACAATGGCTCAAATCCTGGATGCGCTTAATGAGAAGCAAACCCCTTTTGTTTGCCGAACCCGAGACCTTGTTTTCCAGACATTTCGTCGTCTGACCGGCAAGGGCCGAAAAAGTTCGGACGGTGGCAACCTTTTACCGCTGCTAATCCAAGTTCTTGCCGGCTTCACTAAAGTCGATGGACGGTTTCTAGAGGAAGAGATCGATTCAAGTCTTGGATTCCTCCGGTACGAATACCCTGAAGCAGTTTACTCGGAGTTGCGAACGTTGTTTCAGAAGGCGCTTAAAGAACCACAAGACCTTTCTGTGATGGCAAAACGACTGGCTGAAAAAATGAGTCAGGACCGCAAGATTATGCTCGGCGTTGAGCTCTACGACTTGATTGCCAAAGCCGGCATGCAGAAGGAACAGGTGATCGCTTACTACTTGTTCATGTCTCAGCTCGGGATGGCTGCTCAGGCCATTGATATTGTTTACCAATTGAACGCAGCTGATCTGGCAGATCCAACCGTTTTTCAGAAGGGAACCTCCCCTCTTGAACCAGTCATCTTCGGTTCCGGAGCCACAGCCGATGTTCAGCTCAAGGGACTGGACCCGGACGAGCGCCTGATGGCCTACCGGTATCACGAGTTGATCCTGTTCAAGAATCTCTGCACCCAACCGGTGATGGTCCAGGGGCGCGTCCTAGCTCCTGGTGAATTTTGCCGCATTTATCCCGGCCAGCGGATTATCATCCACGAACAGGTCATCAGTCATCAGGACCTCCTTTTTTATTTCAACGCCAAGAAAAACGTTTCGCTCCCGTACATCTTCGTGACGGTGACGCCAAACGATGAGGTACAACTCGAAAAATCGCGGACACGCGAGAGTTGCCTGGAAGTGCAATTCGGTCTCAACGTCCAGGTGAAAGCCCTCAAAAATGTGGCAGCCACTCTTAATGGTATGACGCTTTCTGTCGGCACCTCCGTTGTCGGAACTTTGGAAGATCGCATCATTTTTAAAAATTCGACCGAACTTCCGCTCCTCGATCTCCGACGGCACGCCCGGGCAATGGGGGGAAGATTCCAACTGAAGGCTTCCAAGTCCGAGTACCTGGTCTCAAACAACGCCTCCCTCCTCGAAAAAGATGATATCCTCCTGAGCCCGGGTACTAGCGGTGAGGTATTGCTCAAGATCTCATGCAATTACGATCGAAAAATCGGCGCCCTCGAGGTTCTTGAGACCAATCGCCCGATCATGATCGGAGAGGCAATCGTTCGGACCAGCGCAAACCTGGTAGATGGCGACATTATTCGAATCGACACTGGACAGGTTCTGCGATGCGATTTTTCCGAGCGGATTATCGAAGAGGAACGGAACATTATCCAGCACCTCGAACTTCGCGATCTTTCCCTACGCTTCAAAGGAGGCAACATCGCACTCGACGGGATGTCGTTCTCTGTAGTACGGAGCGAAATGGTTTGCGTGATAGGCACCAGCGGCTCTGGAAAAAGTACGCTTCTGAAAGCCATTTGTGGACAATACCAACCGACGAACGGCTCCATCCTTTTTAATGGACAATCCCTTTATGGCAATAATCTCGAGGCTTTGCGCCGATACATTGCCTACATTCCGCAGGATGATGCTTTCGACGAACACCTGACGATCCAGGAAAATCTACACTACGCCGCCGCAATCCGTTCCCCACACTTATCTGCCAAGGATCGGATACGCCGGATCGACAGTAAGCTGATTGAGCTCGGGCTCTCTGAACGGCGCGACAGTATGGTCGGTAGCTCCGTAAAAAAATATCTGAGCGGTGGCGAACGGAAACGGCTCAATATCGGTTTGGACATGATCAGCTCAGCTGACGTCTACCTGTTCGACGAACCAACCTCCGGCCTCTCTTCGAAAGACGCCGAGCATGTTATCGAAATTATCCGGAGCCTTTCCCACAATAAGATCGTTATAGTCACGATCCATACCCCCACGTCGAAGATCTTCCAGATGTTTAACAAGGCAGTTCTGCTGGATAAGGGTGGTCGGCTGGTCTTCTTCGGAACACCACAAGAGATGCTGCAGTATTTTGCCACCGTAGAGCACGAGCAACATTTCGATACCGAACTCGGCGGCTGCCCATCGTGCGGAACGACACGACCGGAATTCATCTTCGACGTATTAGAAACTCCGCTCCGGGACCTGAGCGGCGATATCATTTACGAAGAAAATAGCAAAGGGCAACTCGTCCCAGTACGGCGCTATTCCCCGGATTATTGGCGAGATAAATATGAGTCGTCTCGCCTGATCCAGGAAATGCGCCAGGTCTCTCTCAAGCAGGAATCGGCCACTGTTCTGCCTCTTCCGACCAACAAGAAAGAATCAACTCGCTGGCGCGATGAATGGGTCCGATTCAATACACTCTTAAGCCGCGCGTTTATCAGCAAACTCCGAAACCGAGCGAATGTATGGACCACGGTTTTTGAAGCGCCATTGCTCGCTACCTTAATCGGCTTCGTCCTCCGGTATGCAGAAAACACTAGCTACGATTTTGCTTCAGCCTTTCACATCCCAACCTACCTGTTCCTTGCGCTGGTCGTCGCAATGTTTCTCAGTTTAACTAATAGCGCGGATGACATTATTCAAGATCGGACAATTTTCCAGCGAGAGCGAAACTTAAACATTTATCTGCCGTACTATGTTCTGTCGAAGTTCCTAACATTGTCACTGTTCGCGATCGTACAATGCGTTCTGTTCATCTGGATCGGTAATGCAATTTTGGAGATTCGCGGCATGTTCTGGCCCGACCTCTGGTTCATGGGCACCACTGCAATCACCGGCGTCGCCGGTGGTCTCGTGATTTCTTCACTGGCTAACAACGCTAAGACCGCAGCTAATATCGTACCGCTAGTTCTGATCCCGCAGATCATTCTTGGCGGCGCACTTATCAAATATGAGGAGATGAACCAGAACCTGGATTTTCTCTACACATTGACTCGCGACAAAGCAGCCATGGAACATCAACCTGTATCCGCTCAGTTAAAACTTCAGGATGTTCAGGTACCGTTCATTTGTCAGTTTATTCCGATGCGCTGGTCCTACGAAGCAATGGTGGTCGCACAGGCAAAACTGAATCCATTCACACGACGTCAGGATTTGTTAACTTCGAAAATCGAACAATTGGCAAAGCAGAAGAAATTGAGCCAACAGGAAAATGATCGACTCGACGACCTGAAGGAAACATTAGCAGTTCTCTCGGGACTCACTGGTAAGGATATCGAGCAGATCAATCATCGTCTCCACGAAATCGATAAGGTCATTAATGGCACGTCATTTGACCACACAAAATTTGATTCTAGTAATGATCAAGTAACCGCAGAACAACTGTTCCAGAATCGAAAAATCACCGATATACTGACCAATGCACAGATGAAACAGAAGGACTATACGGCGGAATCGCGGAACGTTTTCTTCGGACCGGATAAGAACTACTTTAGCCAAAAACTAAATATCTTCATCTTCAACTCAATTGTTATCAACGGATTCACTATTTTCTTCCTCTGTTGCCTGCTCTGGAGCTTGCACCGGCAGCTTAGAACAAGTTAGAGGCCTGGAATCTGTTTTATTCCTAGACCCCGGATTTCTGAAGATCATAGCGATGAGGAAGGGCGCAAAGGAAGAATGCCTCACATAGAAATCACTAAGGCTTCTGACGATAATTGTGGATAGGACTACTTCGTGTCGTGGTGCGCGGCTAGAGTATTTTCACATGAATTGTCCATAACCTGAGTGGTTAAAGTCATTTGTACATTCACAAGGAGCGAAACGCTCAAGGAACGAGCCAATGACTGCCCATAGAGCATCAACCGAGCGTGTCGCCGCTTTTCGTAAGAGCGCCTTGAGCTTTGTGAAGGCCCGCTCAATTGGGTTGAAATCCGGGGAATAAGGGGACAGCTAGAGCAACGTAGCGCCTCTGGCTTGAATGGCTTGCCCTACATCCGCGCCTTTGTGGGCGCTTAGATTGTCCATTACCACGACATCGCCAGGGGCCAGAGTGGGCGCTAACAAGTGGAGAGTTGGCTGCGCTTGGCGACTTGCACGGTTGCCCCTCACTGTGTTTTCGCTGCCTGGGCAAAGGGCTGAGCCGTGTAGCTTCCATCTACCCATACGCTTTGCACCCAAGACAGGT
>Ga0075362_10000274_pt1 | contig 14383 bp, 8 predicted proteins | sample EndMetdeltDD1762_FD_71397 | JGI IMG/M metagenome (GOLD analysis project Ga0075362, IMG submission 71397) | Populus endosphere microbial communities from Tennessee, USA - Endosphere MetaG P. deltoides DD176-2 | ecosystem: Host-associated > Plants > Roots > Endosphere | place: USA: Tennessee...
CCTTAGCATCCTATTCGTTGTGGGTGTTTTAGTTTGGCAGGGCATTTCCGCCCATGGAGCGCCGGATCCAACCGATCCAAGGACGAGTCCAACTGTTGCAGTATTTGATATCGGTGTCCTGGTTTTCCGCGAAGGGTTGGAGTGTATTCTAGTCCTGTCAGCCATCACGGCGAGCATGGTCGGTGAGAACCGGTCTCATCGAACTTCGGTCGCCATTGGGGCAGGGACTGGCTTCTTCGCGACTCTGATCACCTGGTTTATTGCAGTCGGAATCGTTAGCAGCTTGACGGAGAGTGTTGCCGCTCTTGATCTTCAGGCTGCAACTGGGTTGTTAGCAATTGTTGTCTTGCTTGTAGTGATGAATTGGTTCTTTCACAGGATTTATTGGGGCGGCTGGATCTGTCTCCATAACCGAAAGAAGAAAGAATTAATTAAGAGTGCCAACGAGACCAGGATCTCTGAGAACCGTTTATTCTTGGGACTTGGCGTGCTTGGGCTTACCTCATTTTACCGTGAAGGTTTTGAGGTAGTGCTCTTCTTGCAGAGTTACTATTTGAAGATGGGTGGACAAATCGTCCTGAGCGGTACACTGATCGGACTTTTTCTGTCAGCCATCGTTGCGGTGCTCACATTTATTGCCCATCAACGTCTGCCTTACCGCAAGATGTTGGTGTTTACCGGAGTGATGTTAGGCTTTGTGTTGTTGATCATGGTGGGGGAACAAGCACAGGAGATGCAATTGGCCCATTGGCTGCCGACAACGAAGATTAAATGGCTTGTGAGTGCTATTCCTGATTGGGCCGGAGTCTGGTTTTCAATTTTTCCAACCGTTGAAACCTTGTTGGCCCAATTGGTGGCGGCGATCCTGGTTATCGGTTCCTACCTTGCCGCGAGAATCCAGGCGGCCAACCGGCGTGCCGCTGAACTTGCATCGATGTCGGCATAGGTTAGGACTCGATCCATGCATCAAGACGAGCTATCGTTCGTGTCGTGACATGAATTATATATATTTCGGATCGTTCTGAACGATACAGCAATCATTTCCAAAATGATTGGTGACAAGCGCTTATTTCTTTGTATATCATTGTTTTCGACTCAAAGGCGCATGCCAAAAACGGCAGCTCATCCCCTTCGAGCGATGCGCATTGGAGTTGCTATTCCAGGACATTAAATCGTAACCCCCCCTTTATATCCTCAATGGTTTTACTCAAACGATTTCTCATCGCATTCATCAGCGTCACCACAATGACAGGTTCCTATGCGGAACAAGCAGAAAAGAGAATTTCGATCGCCGTGATTCCGAAGGGAACCACGCATAACTTCTGGAAATCGGTTGAAGCCGGTGCCCGGCAGGCGGCACATGACCTCGATATCGACATGACCTGGAAAGGACCGTTAAGGGAAGATGACCGGCAGCAGCAGATTTCAATCGTCGAACAATTCGTTTCTGAAAATAAGAGTGGTATCGTTCTTGCACCTCTTGATAGCGCTGCATTACACCGACCGGTGGGGAGTGCAATGGCTAAGAAAATTCCTGTTATTATCATAGATTCTTCGCTTAATGGTGAAGTCGGCAAGGATTTCTTCGGATTCGTCGGTACAAACAACAAGCAAGGTGGCGCCATGGCCGGCAAAGAGCTCGCAAAAGAGCTTAACGGTAAAGGTAAAGTTGTCCTGCTGCGTTACCAGGAAGGTTCCGCAAGTACGAGCCAGCGCGAGGAAGGTTTTCTCGAAGCGATCAAAAACCATCCGGATATTCAAGTGATCCTCCATGACCGTTATGCTGGTGCGACTGCCGCCGACGCTAAGACCGCTGCGATGAATATTATTGACAAACTTCACGAGGCTGATGGAATTTTCTGTCCGAACGAGTCCTCCACATTCGGAATGTTATTGGCACTTCGCCAAAATAATCTGGCTGGGAAAGTCAAATTCGTCGGGTTTGACACTTCGCCACCGTTAATTGAAGGCCTCAAAAAGGGTGATATCAATGCACTCGTTGCGCAGAACCCGAAAAAGATGGGCTACACCGCCGTGAAAGAGGTTGTCGCGGCAATCAAAAGTGAACAGGTTCCTGCTAACACTGATAGCGGTGCACAGCTTGTGACCAGAGAGGATCTTAATAGCCCAGAAACTCAGAAACTCTTGAATCCATAGGCAGGCTCGATGTCCAATCCAATCGAACTCCTCTGGATGAAGGGGATCCGGAAGCGGTTCGGTGCCACCGTCGCTCTAGACGGTGTCGATTTGACCGTCAGCGCTGGAGAAGTGTTGGGGCTGGTAGGTGAAAATGGCGCCGGAAAAAGTACCTTGATGAAGGTGCTTTCTGGAGCACATCAACCTGATGCTGGTCAAATGTGGTTGAGCGGCCAACCGTATCAACCTGCACATCCCCAAGCTGCACGGCATGCCGGTGTCTCAATGATCTACCAGGAACTTTCCCTAGCACGGCATCTGACTGTCATGGAAAACATTGTCCTTGGCATGGAGCCAACGGTCGGTCCATTCGTGAAATGGTCTGTGTTCCGTGACCGGACAATCGAAGCGATGAAACAGCTTGGTCGGAGTGATATTCGTCCGGAGGCACCCATCTATAAGCTCTCGATCGCCGAGCAACAGCTCGTTGAGATCGGGCGGGCCATCGTGGTTGGGTGCCGAGTGCTTGTCCTGGACGAACCGACCAGCAGTCTAGCAATCAACGACATTGAGCGCTTGTTTGCGCTTGTCCGTCAATTAAAGGCTCAAGGGATCGGCATCATATATATCTCGCACTTCTTAGAGGAAGTCCGTGCGATTTGTGACCGTTTCACAGTGGTACGCGACGGCAAGAGCATTGAGTCCGGTGATGTAGCTACCACATCGAATGAAAGAATCATCGCCATGATGGTTGGCCGTTCGGTCGAAGATCTTTATCCGCGGTCAAAACGGATAGCCGGGGAACTAGTCCTTGAGCTAGAAAAGGTAACAGGGGAGAAGAAACCGGTCGATGCCTCTCTGAAGCTTCATCGTGGGGAAGTAGTCGGTATTGCTGGACTCATCGGAGCAGGACGCACCGAACTTCTGCGTGCGATTTTTGGTCTAGATCCAATTCGATCTGGCCAGATCAGAGTAAAGGCCTATAGCGGCCGTAGCTCACCCGCGAACCGATGGGCACATGGAATGGGAATGGTGAGCGAAGATCGAAAACAGGAGGGCCTCGCACTTTCACTTAGTATCGCCGATAATGTTGCGCTCTCGAACATCGGTTGGCTGGTTAATCCGTCAGCACAGGCCGCAGCCAGCCGAAAATGGATCGACCGCCTGACGATTCGCTGCCGTGAACCGGGACAGCCAGTGGGAAATTTGTCAGGAGGTAATCAGCAGAAAGTCGCCCTTTCGCGTTTGTTGGAACATGACGTCGATGTGCTTCTTCTTGACGAACCGACGCGTGGGATTGACGTCGGTTCAAAAGCACAAATCTATGCATTGATCGATGAGTTGGCCTGCCAGGGAAGGGCTGTTCTGGTCGTTAGTAGCTATCTCCCTGAGCTTCTCGGTATTTGTGACCGGATCGCAGTGATGTGTAAAGGCAAACTCAATCCGGCTCGTCTGGTAACCGAGATTGATGAACACACAATTATGACTGAAGCAACTGCAACGAAGGGGGCTGTGTGACGACGACAACCGCTAATCAATTGGTACAACGAAAGCGTATCGATTGGGCACCCATTCGCATCACGCTCGGTCCTTTAATTGGATTGGTCTTTGTCGTGATTCTCTTTGCAGTACTCCGTCCGGCAACGTTTCTGGCAGTCGACAATTTCCAGATTATGTTGATGCAGACAGCAGTGGTCGCGACCGGTGCACTGGGGATGACATTGATCATTATTTCGGGTGGAATCGATCTCTCGATTGGATCCAACATTGCCTTCTGTACTGTTGCAGTCGCGCTGATGCTGGCAAATGGCGTTCCACCTATCCTAGCAGCTATTGGGGGGGTACTCATCAGTGCCATCTGGGGAGTGGTGATCGGGATGCTAATTACAAGACTGAATCTGGCACCCTTTATTGTAACGCTCGGAATGTGGGGAGCATTACGCGGAGCGGCAAAAGGTCTTGCAAATGAACAGATCGTTCCGGCGCCGCCGACTTGGCTAAATAATCTGCTTCAGAGTCTCGGACCAGAAAATCAATGGATGATCTTTCCTCCGGGCGTTTGGATCATGATCATATTGACGATTCTTGTCTGTCTAATGCTACGTTATACGCGGTTTGGGCGCCACATCTTTGCGATCGGATCAAACGAGGCTACTGCTCGTCTTTGTGGCGTCTCTTTGCACAGTACGAAGCTCCTTATCTATGTAGTTGGTCTGGCATTCGCTGGCGTTGCTGGGGTGTTGCAGTTTTCCTATCTGACTGTCGGTGATCCGACAACAGCTAACGGAATGGAACTCCTGATTATCGCCGCTGTCGTCATTGGTGGAGCTAGCCTCAGCGGGGGTGAAGGATCCGTTTTTGGTTCATTGATCGGAGCATTGATCATGACGGTTGTTGCCAACGGTTGCACTAAGATAGATTTGCCAAACTGGGTTCAGGAGATTGTAACCGGTGTAATCATTATCGTTGCCGTCGTTCTCGACCGTTTCCGCCAGCGCAGCATGAACGTGTAGCCCGGAAGCTTCTCGCTCTCGTGATAAACAATGGAAAACAAAAACCGAATGGTGACGGTTTGAACTCAGCAAAATCGATGAATGAGCTTCATCAAGGTCCTGCCCATTTGTTCAAAAGGGGTGGGCTTGAGAACAAAGGATAATGTACGAACTAAAGGAAGTTTCTTTCTTCTATTTTATATGACATTTATTGTATGATGTTATAGATATTACGCTCATTTACAACGACTTATTGGTGTGTGAATAACTTGTGAATTCAAGATGAGAATCTCCTGCTTTGCCGATCAACAAATTTTCCGGTAGTTATTTCACTGATTCATTACGGACTATGAAGGAAGATTATTTGGCTCACGGCTTTCAAAAAATTCACGATGATCTCGCTTTCTTGATTCACTGTTTTCGTGAAGTGCTCATAGAACTCGGCGAGCATGAACTGGCTGGAAATTTGCCATGGATTAACCAGGTCAAAGTTAGCCCCAACCCAAATCCGCGCCTCTGCCAAGCTTATTCAATCGCTTTTCAGCTCTTGAATATGGTCGAAGAAAATGTGGCTTCCCAAGTCCGACGATCCCGAGAATCTGAGACCTGTCTGGCTGGTGAGCCGGGCCTTTGGGCTTATCACCTTAAGAAGTTGCAGGAAGCTAATATCTTCGAATCAGACATCGCTTCGCAACTTAGCCAGATCCGAATCGAACCAGTGTTGACAGCTCATCCAACAGAGGCTAAACGGCTTGCGGTGCTTGAGCAACATCGCTCACTTTACCAATTGATGGTTTGTCGCGAAAACCAAATGTGGACCCCACAGGAACGCTCCGCCATCTGTGACAATATCAAAGTCACCCTTGAACGCCTTTGGCGCACCGGTGAAGTCCATTGGACCAAGCCGATTATCGCTGAAGAGCGCCGAAACGTAATTTATTATCTTCAAGAGGTCTTTCCTAAAGTGTTACTAGACCTAGACCTTCGCCTGCGGCAAGCCTGGATTGAAACTGGATACGATGCTGAAAAATTAACTCAACCTAAAACATTTCCAAGAATCCGGTTCGGTACCTGGGTCGGTGGTGATCGCGATGGTCATCCGCTCGTTACAGCGGACGTGACTCGTGAAACTTTCCGGGACCTCCGAGCTTCAGCGATCAACGTCCTTCATACTGCCATTGGGAACCTTGTGGGTCACCTCACAATGTCCCGACATGAGCAAAAACCATCCGAAGAACTTGATGAATCTGTCCGCCGATTAGTTGATGAGATGTCAGTTGCGTCGCTGATGGAAAAGCATCCTGAGGAAGCGTGGCGGCAGTTTTCACTTCTTATCCAGGAAAAGCTTTCCAGAACGTTGAAAAATCAAGGCTATAAATCAGCAATTGAATTTAGAAATGACCTTGAACTCCTGGCTCGTGCATTGGACCAAATCGGCGCCTCAAGAATTTCTCGGTCCGAAGTATTACCTATCATCCGTCTAACCGATGTTTTTGGGTTCCATGGCGCCGCGCTTGATATCCGGCAAAATAGCCAATTCCATGACCGGGCATTTACCCAGATACTAGAAGCCGCTGCCATTCCCGAAGCTGCAACATTTGCATCTCAGAGCCAGAACGAACGATTGCCATTCCTGCAATCGGAATTGCAATCTCGCCGCCCTTTTCTTTTTCCTGGTGCCTCCGTTGGCTATGAAGCAGATGCCGTCCTAAGTTGTTTCCATGTGTTGAAAGAATACCGCGATATGTACGGACTCCATGGGATTGGATCGCTGATCGTCAGTATGACCCGCGGGGTAGCTGATCTTTATGTGGTGTATTTGTTTGCCCGTGAGGTCGGTCTCTGGATCGAAACTGAAGAAGGTCCTGCTTCCGAGATCCATGTAGTTCCCTTGTTTGAAACGCTAGAAGACCTGGAAATCGCCTCCTCCGTCATACGGAATTATCTGCTTAATCCGTTTATACAAAGGAGCTTACATGTCCAGGCGAAGATACACGCCAGCCATCAGCCAGTCCAGCAAGTCATGCTCGGTTACAGTGATAGTAATAAGGATTCCGGATTGCTAACAAGTCAATGGGCTCTTCACTGTGCGCAACAATCAATTACTGACGAAGCGGAAAGACTCGGAATCCAGATCCGATATTTTCACGGTCGAGGCGGAACAATCAGCCGAGGCGCTGGGCCAACTCATCGGTTTCTAGAAGCATTACCGCATGAAACGATTCGAGGCGATCTGCGCCTGACCGAACAAGGAGAAACGATTGCGCAAAAATTCGCAAACCGGATCACCGCCACTTACAACCTTGAAATCTTGCTTGCTGGTGTCACCGGTATCACACTTAGGCAACGGAACATTGCTAAACCGGTGGATGATGCGTTACCCTTAGTAAGCCGACTTTCAGATTTCAGTCGCGACACCTATCGCTCTCTTCTGAAACTTGAAGGCTTTGTCGATTTTTTTTGGTCTGCCACTCCAATTGATGCGCTGGAACTGACCAGCATCGGATCGAGACCCACCCGGCGAACAGGTCAACGTTCGCTGACTGATCTCCGAGCTATTCCATGGGTCTTCAGCTGGACACAGTCCCGCTATTACTTACCAGGTTGGTACGGTTTGGGAACCGCATTGAATATGCTTAAGCAGAGCGATCCACGTGCCCTTAGCCAGATCCTGGAATTACGTCGTTCCTCCCCTTTTTTACGGTTTGTGTTAACAAACGCTGAAACTAATCTATCAAGTGCAGAACGTGGTTTGATGGAATTATATAGTTCCTTATGTCCTAATACTGAGCCAGTTTTGATCGTTTTTCGGCGAATTCTAGAAGAATTCGATCTGACTCAAGTGATCCTGAATGAAATTTTGGGAAGCGATTTAGCGACGCGTCGTCCGCGATTTACGATGACCCATCAGATTCGTGCAGACGCTCTCCATGTACTTCATGCACAGCAGGTCCAATTGCTCAAGGATTGGCGGGCAGCGCTGAACGCTGAAGACACAAAGAGCGCTAATCAACTCTTTGCCAATCTGTCGGTATGCATTAATGCAATTGCGAGTGGACTTCGAACTACTGGATAAAATTACTGCCGGATATCACTTGAACCATGAAATCTGTGGGATGAGTGTATCGTTGTGTGGGCTGGCAAGGGCGAGCATCGCACAGCTTATAAAGCCTCGACTAAACGTTAAACACGCTTTTAAAGCGATGAAATTTCGTCGGCAGGCTGAACTCACCAAGCTGCCTGTATGACTCCAGAATGCACAGGTTTGAAAAGACAATTTACCTGTTATAGTGCCGCCACAATGTCAAACTGCATGAAATGTGTAGCACGGGCAAATGTCCATGTTAAAGGCCCACAACGGTCCCGGTAAGCCCTGTAGAAGGAACCCTGATGAAAAAACAGCTAAATCTGATGATTGCCTTGATGGCTCTGTTCGCATCCCTTGCCCAGGCTACACCGGACACAGACGGGATTTTACAGCCTCCCACATTAAAGACTGGTGACACGGTAGCCTTGGTGGCCTCTGCCTGGCGTACGCCGGATGTCACAGAGATTGAGGACGCTACCGCGCGACTCAAGGCGCTGGGATTAGAAGTCAAATATGGTCCATCTCTGTTTAAGCAGGATGCCTATTTTGCCGGCACGGACGAAGAACGCGCGGAGGATTTAAACGTTATGTTCAAAGACCCGAAGGTCAAAGCGATTCTGGAACTGCGAGGCGGTTGGGGCACTAATCGCATCTTAGATTATCTGGACTATGAGACCATCAAACAGTATCCCAAGATTTTGATGGGATTTAGCGATATTACGTCGCTGCTTTTAGCCGTCCATGCCAAAACAGGGCTTGTCACCTTTCACGGGCCCATTGGGGCATGGCCGTGGCCGGCATTCACGGTCAACTATCTGAAGCGGGTATTATTCTCGGGCGAAAAGGTATGCTTTCAAAATCCCGTCAAACCGCTCAATCTGGAAACCGACGTTATTCAAACCGAAAATCGCATCCATATCATTCGGGGCGGCAAAGCTCGGGGCCAACTGTTTGGGGGCAACCTTGCTTTGCTTACTGCAATGCTGGGATCTCAGTACCTTCCATCCTTGAAAGGCGCGATCCTGTTTGTTGAAGACGTGGATGAGCAGTATTACCAGATAGATCGCATGATGTCGCAGCTCCAGAAGGCCGGAGTCCTTGCGCAGATCAAAGGGTTCATTTTTGGTCAATGCACTGCTTGCGAAGCCACCATTGAATCCATAGGGTCGCTCGGTTCTCAGACGTTACGCCAGATTTTGGATCACTACATCAAGCCCCTGAACATTCCCGCGTGGTCAGGCGCGATGATTGGCCACAATCCCCAGATGTTTACTTTGCCCGAAGGCGTGCCCGTCCAGATTGACGCCGATCAGGGAACGATCACGCTGTTAGTGCCGGCGGTTATCTGAAAACTGCCAGCACAAGGTTTTGTTAGGGGTCACTACGAAAACGGGAACGAAAGCACGTTAAGCCTGCAAAAATGGTTGTAATGATCTGATTTGCCTTTCATAGAGCTTTTGGCTTTGCTGCCAGACGTAATCGCAGTTGTTCCTAGCCAAATGAAGACAGCCGACAGCAAAAACCACATCAGCCAAAAAGCCTCTGGCTAACGACGTACCGCCTCGGGATGTAGCCAAGAGCCTTGGCATCTCTGTTCTCACGACGCTCTGTCGCTGGATCCCAGCTCCAACCCTTCCTTAATATGTTTAACATGTAAACTGAACCTCCCAGAGCATCTATTATCCAAAGAACCAAAAGAAGACTCCGAGCTAAAGACAAGCTGGACTGACTTCTTCATGTTATGCGATTTTTAGAGTTCTTTCAAAACCCTCCAATCTATGATAATCCTCCTTTGCTGATAAAAACAACTAAACAATATGGGATGGGAACTCGGAAGGCAATGCTGATAATCAGGAACTTACGATGCAGGTCTCACAAAGAGACTCACAAAACCCAAACATCATCGTTGATTCTAAGTTACAACGGGTAATTGAAGCCTGGGGAAAATTGCCCGCAAATCTCAAGACAGCGATTATGGCGATTGTCAGATCAAGCAGCTTCCTGTAGCCGACAAGTCCACGCTAGTAAAGCCGAAGCTTTGCAAAGCTCCGCAAGCGATGAAGGGTATTTCAATCCGGATTAGGTTAAATTAATAGGGTTGTTTGTTACTGCAATCCTCTCCATGAAGCTGCGTCGATATAAGATATAATGTGAGTTTCTTTCCACCCGCTACACTACTTTGGCTTCGCCTTCTTTTGCGATCGATGCGGATTTTTACCAGACGCCTTCCTCTTAAAAATGGATTATGTTAGATTAAACATAACTTTAAGAATTTATTTTCAAATTCATAAAAGTGACCACCAAGAACTCGCTTCTGCAACAAATCAACCGCCAGCAAAGGATCCGTGACTCGATCTATAGCAGATAATGCTTTGCGAGACGCAGCTTTGTTTCGTAGCATTTTTTGCCTTACAATCTCGCCACGATAGCCTCACCACACGCAACCTTTGACAATCTCTCCGCCATCGCTACCTAAGCTTGTCCTATTCATACTACCTAAATTTCTCTAATGACTCCCAAGATTGAAATAAGACAGCTTCCTGGCAAACTCAATTTATAAGTGAGTCTTCAACCATGTTACTCCGATCAGTCGAAAAAATTTGCAAATTGGGATCACCGACTTATAAGGTCCTTCACGAGTTGAACTCCAACCTACTTAATTTAGGAAAAGCTTTGGAAATGCCATCAGGTTTAAATCAAATCACAAGGCAGATGAATCAATCTAAAACGATTTCCGGGTTGTATGAACACCCATTAGCCTCATACCATTCGCGATTCGATAGTATAAGCAGGTCATTCAATAATATAAACAAGACCCTTGAGCGTTTTTCCACAGTTGGCGAATCATTATCAGTACACCTAAGTGCACCAGCAAATCCCTGGGAACAGATCACAGCAAGTCTTAGAGATAGCTCTCTTGCCTGCCAAAAGTGGGGGTTCAAGCTCGATAATATAAACAAAACCTTTGAGCGTTTTTCTACGGTTGGTGAATCTTTATCGGTACACCTAAGTGCACCAGCAAATCTCTGGGAACAGATCACAGCAAGTTTTAGAAATAGCTCTCTTGCCTACCAAAAGTGGTTTAAACAGCCTACACGGTCCGGTAGAAATCTTCGAGATCAACCAAACTATTTCTCTCTACAGCAACGGTTCTCAACTGAAAATTCTTTACGTAGATCCCCGCTAATACTTTTTGAAGAGCTTGTACTCGAAGAGAAATCTGAGGAGGCAATGCAGACAGGCAAAATGCATTTTAAGATAAGCCTGCTTGCAGCATTGAAAAAGATCGGTCCACACTTCGTTGCCATGTGGGAAGGAGCGTGGGCCTCAATAAGATCAAATAACCCAGACAAATCTAGGTATATCTCTGTCTCGCTGAGGGGACTGATCCAAGCTGTATTGGAACGCTTCGCACCAGATGATGAGATTAGAGAGTCGAACATTGATCCTAATATGCCTAGAGCTCATCCGCACCCTAAACAAGGGATGTCATGACATAAGCTTCTCATTGACTGAACATGAGGCTCAAGTGATCTTTCTGAAGGCGTGGGGGATCTTGGATAGCCTGCTGGAGATTGGAATGTCTTGGTGATTTGAGATAACTTTCGAATCAGAAGGTTTGAAGTTCGAATCTTCATGGGTGCACCAGTCTGAAATGATTGGAACTATCAGGGAACAAACGATTTATACAGATTTTTTGGAGCATTTTTTCGAAATATTAAGTGACGTCAGGAATCAACAAATAACGACCCCAATTTATCCGCGTTCTTTGGCGATTCTATAGCCCTGTTCGCTTTCCTCTCTGTTACTCGCTTTCGAGGATTTGGACAAGGCTTCGTAGAAGTCACAAAAGGTGACCTAGCCAGAAATGACTGCCTTGAGTAAGCCAGTTGGTTGACCAGATGGAAAGATGGAAGATAGCATATCAGGAAACTGGTTTAACCGGGTAGGAAGAGAAAAACCTTCCAGCACTTGTGACGGAATGTCGGCAAGCAAATTCATGATTTCCCAAAAGCCGGGTGCGGCATTTCAGTTGCCACACGGTGGCCCCGCAATCACCCGCTGGTGTGATATTGGGGCTTCTCTCCAAGTCCAATCCAGTTTTTCAGTGCGCTAAGACTCCCTACGCAAGCGCGTATCACTCCACGAGAGCTACGCTCGCTGGATTTGACGATTTGCTTTTGCCATCAGCTAAATCAAACAGCCGGGCGAAAAGCGGCTTTGCATTGCTACTTATAGGCAATCCGGCAATTCAGCAACACAGCCGGATGAATTATGCATCTGGGACTTTGATGCTGCGCTCCTTCATGTCGCGGCAATGTTTGCACCCGAGCAATGTGCACGGCGCTCGCTTGGCATCAAAGGAGGTTGTTCGCCTTGAAGAAGGCGTTCGTAAGCGCTCTCAACCGACGCCGTATCAATGAGCAGATTATTTCCTGTGTTTGTGTGGGGCCAGCGGCAGCGATGAGATAAAGCCAAATAGCCTCTATCATGTTCCTGTTTATGCCATGTTTTCCTGGGAGACTCGTTCCGCTTTTGGTACAACATAAAATTGGCTGGAAAATCTCGATAGATGGGCGTAATCGCTTGATAGAAACCGCTACAATCACACTGGCAAATGAAGCACAGTTAGAAAAACTCTGTGTGTTCGACTTCATGGATACGCCTGTTTGTTCTTATGAATGCCAGAAATACGGAAAGGGATTGCTCCTGAACAGGAGCAATTTGAACAAAATAGGAAGATGCAAAAATTTCCCGAAGTTAATACGAGTCTACTACGAACGTGATTGCATTAGAAAAATGCTGCTCATTGCGTGGGAATCCTTTTCCTGTCGATTGGAAACGAGGTGCTAGAATGTTATGCTGCACCTCAATCAAAACGGTTTCGAGCCCCGTTAATTCCGGTCTTTTTTCAAGAGGTGAAATCACCTCTGAAACCGCATAAATAAAGGCTATTTTGGTGATTCACTCAAATCCATCGAAAGTGCCGTTGGGTGCAGTTTGGGCGGTATTTTTGTCATGCATTGTCACGCAAATTGAATGCACCTCCCAAAAGGTTGTATGATGAATTCTTAGGTGTGTCCCCCTAATCTTGCCTGAAACTAGGCAACTGCTTGATATAAAGAAGGTTTCGAGCCCGTTCGATGAGGTTACCACTCTCAATTGAGATCCGAAGCGGAACCTGTTTTTGAACCGGGTTCGGTAAGTTTACTGCATGAAAAATCCGCTTTATTGCTCCAATAGGCCCTGAATTTACACCACTACCTATTTTGAAGTAGATAGTTTTTTCAAAAGCATCAGCCTGGTGCCTCCACTCATCGCATGTCCAAACTTTTTTCGTTGAGTATTTCGATTCTCCAACTTCCTCTTTCAGGTACCAAGTATTTTTATCACGGGCTGGTGACTTCAACCGGTTTATGGGCTCAAGGAGATTCATGGATGGGCCTTCTACTTGAGGAAGGCATGGGGTTATTAGGCTCTTGAAAGAGCTCAAACTTCCGGCTGGAGGCTTAGGTTTTCTGGGAACTTCTGATTTAGGAAATATATCAGTTGAATCAGTTTTCTCACTGAGAAAGGAAAAATTGCCCAATGCCTCGATCCTCAATTCCGCATTAGAAGCAGGACAAACGCCCTCGTTTTTCGCGACTAATTTGAAACTACCGAACAAATCGCATAAGCGAAGGTTTGTCCCTAAATTGGAAAGCATTTTTTCTACCTCAGAAATCCAGCGGGGGTAGTCTACGTTTAAATATTGTGTAATTTCAGCGTCACTTGGGGGTTGCCATCTCCTGAAAGCGTAAAACATTGTTGTTATAGGTGGCTCTTTCAGAGTGGCAGCATCCCCAGGAGGGAAGTCGCGTTTCAAATCATTGATGAGCATCTCCCTCTCCGAGGCAGTCAGCTCTCGATAATACCGAAAAATTTGTATTTCCAAGTGTGGGACTACTTCTTGATTTTGATCATCATAAATTACAAGAATTGGTCTTGGAAGATTCGATTTATAATCACTCAATTCCTTCTCTCCTCTTTTTAATTCCTTCTCTTCTTTAGACGGCTCTAACTCACGACGCCAATGTTCCTCTAGCTGGATGGCGGGCAAGTTTACTGCGTACGCTGTTGCAAGTGGACCAGTATCTCCTGTGAAGAGACGAACATCTTCACTGGGATTTTGCGATCGATAAGTTAGAGTCGAGTAAACGATTTGATCATCCTTTCTGCTCAAATCTAGGTCCCAAGAGATTGGAGGATCAGGAATTGATGGTGGACCAATCTCAGCTGTGACTACAGGATCTGCGTTTCTAACACGCAAAGGTGTAGCATCGGGTTTCAGTAGTTTCCGAAATAATGAGTTCCACTTCCTGGCACACTTTTGAATACGCTGATTTTGATTTCTTTTGTGATCATCTATTTCATTAAGAACCGCTCGACAAACCAGCATCCGAATTTCATCAGTGGCTAGTTCTTCCCATGGGCACTCTTCCAATTCCTTCGCCTCAAGAAAGATGTTTGTATCAGGAAACAGGATCAACTTAGATGGGAGATTACCGCTAGAGAAAATTCCGATTAAATAGCCTTGATAAGTTAATGGTATGATGGAAGTAAGGAATGAAAATCAAGCGAACAGAAAAGAAAGGAGCCAGTTATTCCAAGAGCTTATTCAATGGAC
>Ga0075362_10000275_pt1 | contig 14383 bp, 17 predicted proteins | sample EndMetdeltDD1762_FD_71397 | JGI IMG/M metagenome (GOLD analysis project Ga0075362, IMG submission 71397) | Populus endosphere microbial communities from Tennessee, USA - Endosphere MetaG P. deltoides DD176-2 | ecosystem: Host-associated > Plants > Roots > Endosphere | place: USA: Tennessee...
GGCCTTCGCTCACCCTGAGGCCTTCGGTCTCCTTCGGGCCTTCGCTCACCCTCAGGCCTTCGATCCCCTTCTGGTCTCCGGTCTCCTTCGGGCCTTCGATCTCCTTCGGGTCTTCGATCTCCTGGGGCCCTTCGGTCCCCTTCGGGCCGTCGCCTTCCTTCGCGCCCCTTCCCTTCGAAGCGTTCGCGGACCATCGCGGCCTGCGCTTCTTCTTCCGAGTACCACAGCTTGCCGCGAGCGAAAAAGCGGAGCTGCGCGTCGGGATGCTTGGCCTGGATCTGCTTGAACGTCGGCAGGAGCTCGTCGCGAGTGCCCGAGCGGAAGGAGGTCGCCTCGCCGCCGAAAATAATCGTCCAGTACGTGTAGCGCGGCGGCATTCAGGCCTCCGGTGAGCGCTCGAGGCGCTTCAGTTTTTCGATCAACGTCGTCCGCTTCAGGTTGAGGAGCCGTGCCGCCTGCACTTTGTTCCCCTGCGTGCGTTCCAGCGATCGCTTGATCATCGTCAACTCGACCCCTTCGATGTAGCGTTCGAGATCGATCCCTTCGTCGGGGAACCAAGGCGCCGCCTCTTCGCCGCCCGCCGGCGCGTTCCGGATCTCGGCGCCGAGCTCGGTGACGTCGATCTGCGAGCGCCCCTGGCTGAAGGCGAGGGCGCGCTCGACGACGTTCTCGAGCTGGCGGACGTTGCCGGGCCAGGCATACGCCATCAGCCGGCGCATCGCCTCCTGCGAGACGGTGGCGTTGCGCGGAGGCACCTGCTCGCTCCCCAGTTTCTGCAGGAAGTGCTGGACGAGCAGCGGAATGTCTTCCCGGCGCTCGCGCAGCGGCGGGAGCCGGACGGGGATGACGTTGAGGCGATAGAAGAGATCCTCGCGGAACGTCCCCTCGGCGACCATCCTCGCGAGATCCGAGTGCGTCGCGGCGATGATGCGGACGTCGATCTTGACCGTGTGCGAGTCGCCGACGCGCTCGAACTCGCGCTCCTGCAGCACGCGCAGCAGCTTCGCCTGGAGCGCCGGGCTCATCGTCCCGACCTCGTCGAGGAAGAGCGTCCCCTTGTGCGCCTGTTCGAGGCGTCCCTGGCGCGTGCCGACGGCGCCGGTGAACGCGCCGCGCACGTGCCCGAAGAGCTCGGCTTCGAGCAGTGTCTCGGGGATCGCGCTGCAGTTGATGGCGACGAAGCGGTTGGCGCGGCGAGGGCTGTTGTGATGGATCGCGCGCGCCGCGAGCTCCTTGCCCGTGCCGGTCTCGCCGGTGATCAGCACCGTGCTCGACGTCGCCGCGACGGTTTCGAGCAGCTGGAACATGTCGCGCATCACGCGGCTGCGCCCGACGAGGCCGTCGATGCGGTAGCGCTCCTCGAGCTGCGATCGCAGGTACGCGTTCTCGGATCGCAGCCGCCGCTGTTCGAGCGCGGACTTGAGCACGTGGAGCAGCGCGTCGAACTGGAACGGCTTCGTGATGAAGTCGGCGGCGCCCTGCTTGATCGCGTTCACGGCGTCCTTCACGGTGCCGAAGCCCGTGATGATGATCGCGATGATGTCGGGATAGCGCTCGAGCGCGGCGTCGAGCACCGCGCGGCCGTCGACGCCGGGCAGACGAAGGTCGGTGATGATGACGTCGAACGCGAAGTCGGCGAGCCGCGCCAGCGCTTCCTCGCCGCTGCCCGCCTGCTCGACGGTGAACCCGTGGTCGGTCAGGCGCTCGGCGATCGCCTCGCGCAGCGCGGCCTCGTCGTCGACGAGGAGCAGATGTTTCGCGTTTTCAGCCATTTACTCGGGCGGCGGTATTTTGACACCCCGTGGCCTACAGCCGCAAGAGGGCCATTCCGATAACAACCCGCGAAGGCCAATGATGATCGATCGCAAGACGATTTCAATCATGAAGGCGTGCGAGCTGGTCGGAGTCAGCCGGCGCACCATCTACAACTGGATCGCCAGCGGCAAGGTCGAGTACGTGCGCACGGCCGGGGGCTCGGTCCGCATCTTCGTCGACACGCTCTGGCGCGAGCCCGGGCGCACCGGGGAGCTGACGCGCAAAGAAGCCTCATGATGCCGGCAGCCGACAACCGCTCCCGCACGACTGGCGACGATGCGAGCGACCTCGGTCTGCTCTTTCATCGCCTGAACAACCAGCTCGGGATCATCCTCGCCAACGCCGAACTGCTCGAGGCGAAGAGCGCCGACGAGATGGGGCGCGCCCGCGCGTCCCAGGTCGTCGCCAGCGTCCTCGACGCCATGGCCACCGCCCGCGAAATCCGCCAGCGCTCCCGCTAACCAGGGGTCAGACCGGGGTCAGACCAGGGTCAGACCCCTTGTACGCTGGACTCAGATCTCGTCCCTCGCTGCGCACCTCTCAGCCAGCCCAAATCTGTCAATAATTTGACTACGACGCTGGTTAGCGTCAAACAATTGGCTTACGATTCCTGTCTTTTCACAGCCATGCACACCGCGTCACGAAACTAACTGCTTCTACGCGAATAGGTTAGGCACCAAAGTCCCGAATCGTAATTCTTCGCCTTCGCTTCGCTTTGACGCTGGTATCGCCGTTGCGGAATGGCCCGGTCACCAAGGAGACCGACCTCATGCAGCGTCAGCCCCTCGTCGCCCGTCAACGTGAACGCATCGCCGCCGGCCTGCCGTTCGTCGAATCGCTCGCCCGGCGCGTCGCGTCGTCCATGCCGCATTCCATCGAGCTCGGCGATCTCGTGCAGGACGGCATGCTCGGCCTCATCGACGCCGCGTTCCGCTTCGACGAAGCGCGCGGGATCAAGTTCGAGACGTTCGCCGAACGGCGCGTGCGCGGCGCGATGATCGACGCCCTGCGCCGCGACGCCTGGCCGCGCGGCGTGCGCCGGCAGCGGCGCGAGCTCGAGGCCGCGCGCGAAGAGCTGCGCCGGGAGCTCGGCGCGGAACCGTCGCTGGCCGATCTCGCGCGCCGGGTCGGATCCGACGAAGCGCGCCTGAGCCGGACGATCGTGCGCATCAACACGATCGAGTCCACCTCGCCGCTGTCGGCGGGCGACAACGTGGACGGCTCGACGCTGCCCACCGCGCTGGTGCCGTCCGAGCCGACGCCCCCCGATCGCGCCTACGAGGATCTCGAAGTGCGCGACCGCGTCCGCGCCGCCATCGCGTCGCTGCCGCCGCGCGAACGCAAGGTGATCGGCCTCTACTACTACCAGGAAGCGACGATGAAGCAGATTGGCGCCGAGATCGGCGTCAACGAATCGCGCGTCTCGCAGCTCCACGCGCGTGCGATCCAGCGGCTGCGCAAGGCCCTGGGCGCCGACTGCTCGATGGAGGATGCGGCGCGCGCGCTGCGCCCCGCCATCATCTCGTTCCAGCAGACGATGACGCGCTTGAAGATGGCCAGGATGTCGGCCGGGGCGGACACGGTGCGGACGGATGTTCCGGCCGTCGTCCTCCCTTATAAGAAGACGGCGAAGACGGCCGCGCGGCGCCACCTGGACACGGCCGGCCGGCTGGCGATCGCGCGCTGAGCGTCAGCCGACGATCTCGCGAGCCGCCCGGAGCAGGTCGCGCAGCCGGAACGGCTTCGCGAGCCAGCGGCAGCCGGTGTCCTCGAGGAACTTCTCGGCTTCGGTGCCCGCGACGTCGCCGGTGACGAAGACGATCCGGGCGGCGACGCCGGGATGATCCCGCTCGAGGGCGCGGTAGAACGTCATGCCGTCCACGCGCGGCATCTTGAGATCGCAGACGATCAGATCGTAGACGCGCGCGTTGACGCGCATCAGCGCCTCCGCGCCGTCGCGCGCGCGATCGACGGCGAAGCCGGCGTCGGCCAGCGCCTCCGCGACGGCCGCCCCGAGCGCCTCCTCGTCTTCCACCACCAGCACGACCGAGCCGGCGCCTGTCCCGGGAGCCGCCGGCTCCTTCGGCACGACCTGCTTGACGGGGCCGTCGGTGACCGGCAGCGACACGAAGAACGACGCGCCAGTGCCCGGCTGCGACGAGACGGTGATCTGCCCGCCGTGCTCCTGCACGATCGCGTAGGCGACCGTCAGCCCGAGGCCGGTTCCCTTGCCGACCTCCTTCGTCGTGAAGAACGGATCGAAGATCTTCGGCCGGACCTCCTCGGGCACGCCCGGGCCGTCGTCGTTCACTTCGAGCATCACGGCGTCGTTGTCGAAGTCGTGCCACGTGCGCAGCACCATCGAGCCGCGGCCGTTGGCCCCGAGCATCGCCTGCTCGGCGTTGATGATCAGGTTCAGCAGCACCTGCTGGAACTGGTGCGGATCCGCGAAGACGAGCGGCAGGCCCGCGGCGAGCGCCTCGAAGATCGTGATGTTGTTCAGGCGCTGCTCGTACGATCGCAGGGCGAGTGTCTGCCGGACGACCTGGTTGACGTCCACCATCGCGCGCGTCGTGTGCCGCTTGCGCGCGAAGGTGAGGAGGTTGCGGACGATCTTCGCCGCACGCTCCGCCTCGCCGAGGATCGTGCCGAGCCCGCGGCGCGTGTGCTCGTCGACCTGCGCGGCGGGCCGCTGCGAGAGCCGCTCGGCCCAGGTGAGGATCGTCGCGAGCGGGTTGTTCAACTCGTGCGCGACGCCGGAGATCGTCTGCCCGAGGGCGGCCAGCTTTTCCGCCTGCAGCAGCTGATGGTACAGATCGCGCGCCTGATCCTCGAGCCGCTTGCGCTCGCTGACGTCGCGCATGAGGGCTTCGATGCGGAGACCGTCCCCGGCGTCTGCATCGGCGTGCGCCGTGACCTCGACCCAGATCGCGACCTTGTCGGCGCGGCGGAGCCGCAGCAGGTAGTCCGTCAACGATCCGTCGCGCTGCAGGCGCGCGACGAACGCCTCGCGGGCCAGCGGATCGACGAAGCGCTCGAGATCGAAGGGACGGATGTCGCGCTCGGGCGTATCGGCCGCGAAGCCGAACATCAGCTTGAGGTGGGGATTGGCCGAGAACGTCTCGCTGCGCTCGCCGGCGATGGCGCCGATGTAGACGCCCTCGTGCACCGCCTCGAACAGCCGCGCATACGCCTCGATCGTCTGGCGCCCGGCGCCCGCCGCTTCATGGCGCGTTCCCTCCGGCGCCTCGCTTCCGCTCGCGTCGTTCTGCGACCGCTGCGCCGGCCGCTCCATTCCGGTCGCTCTCACTTTCCTATCGGCGGCGTCGGCGTCATCGTGGGGAAGCGCGGGCGGTGCTTGGCTTCGATGCCCGCGCGGATCGCGGAGAGCGGCATCCCCTGCTCGAACCCCTGCATGGCCTCACGGGCGACGTCGAGACAGATGCCGCACGCGATGCCGTGGGGCTCCCACGCCGTCACGCGCCCGCGCTCGTCCCGCGCCGAGACGAAGCAGTCGTCGTTGTGACGGTGGCTGCGGTGCTCGCAGCCGCAGAAACACGGCATCTTGGTCAGGACTTCGGGATGGAGCGCTGCGAACCGATAGGCCGCCTCGACGATCGGCATCGGGCGCGCCGCAGGGAAAGGGACTTTCGGTAAGGGCGGAAGATCCGAAGGAATCGAAGACGACGAAGGGGCCGACGTCGAAGGCGTCGCCGCGGCGCTCTCCCGCGGAGGGGCCGGCGTGCCGCCGCAGGCCGCCGCCATGACGGCGACGATCGCACCCGCGAGCGCACGCCTGATCGACATCGCGCCATATTAATCGATAATCGGCGGTATGTTCGAGGCGAACCTCTTCAAGGATCAGGTTGCCGTGATCACCGGCGGCGGCACGGGCATCGGGCTGGCGATCGCGACACGGCTCGGATCGCTCGGCGCGCGCATCGTGATCGCCAGCCGCAACTCCGAGCACCTCGAAACGGGATGCGCGTCGCTGCGCGCGTCCGGCATCGATCCGCTCGTGGCGCAGCTCGACGTGCGCAATCCGGAGCAGGTCGACGAGATGGTCGTCCGCACCGTGAAGCACTTCGGCAGCCTCGACATCCTCGTCAACAACGCGGCCGGCAACTTCATCTGCCGCGCCGAAGATCTGTCGCCGAACGGCTGGAACGCCGTGATCGGCATCGTGCTCACCGGTACGTTCTACTGCTCGCGCGCCGTCGGGCAGTACTGGATCGCGCGCAAGCGCGGCGGATCGATCGTCAACATCCTCGCCAACTACGTCTGGACCGGCAGCCCGGGAACGATCCACTCCGCCGCCGCGAAGGCAGGCGTGCTGTCGATGACCCAGACGCTCGCGGTCGAATGGGCACAGCACGGGATCCGCGTGAACGCCATCGCGCCCGGCCCGATCGAGGCGTCGCCAGGCGCCGCACGACAGCTCTGGAGCTCGCAGGACGCCGTCGATCGGATCACGTCGATGATTCCGGGAGGCCGATGGGGCCGCCCCGAAGACGTGGCCGACGCCGTGGCATTTCTGGCGGCTCCAGGCAGCGGGTTCATCACCGGGGAGACCCTGACGCTCGACGGTGGCTCGTGGATGAATAGAGGAACATTCGGTTTTCTGGCATAATGACCGAATGATCGACGAGACAGACCAGTCAATACTTGGTCTTCTTCAGGAAAACGCCCGAATTTCACAAGCCGACATCGCCAGGGTCGTCGGTCTGGCTCCCTCGGCCGTGCTCGAGCGTATCCGGAAGCTCGAGGGGCGCGGGATCGTGCGCGGCTATACGGTGCTTCTGGATCCCCACGCCGTCGAGCAGCCGATGCTTGCCTTCATCTCCGTTCGAAGCGCGACCGCGCCGGGGGATGAGAGCGTGGCCCGAGCGCTGGCGCAGTGCGCGGAGGTGCTGGAGGTCCATCACGTCGCCGGGGACGACTGCTACCTGGTGAAGGTGCGCGCGCGCGACGCGGAGCACGTCGGCCAGCTCCTGCGCCACCGGTTCGGGCGCATTCCCGGAGTGGTCTCTACGCGCACGACGATCGTCCTGGAAACTGTGAAGGAGACGCCGCGTCTGCCGCTGCGTCCCGCCCAGGAGACCGTGCGATGACGACGACCCCGAAGGAACGCAAGCTCGCCCTGTTCGCGTGGATGACCGTCTGCGTCCTGTGGGGGACGACGTACCTCGCGATCCGCGTGTGTCTCGAGACGATGCCGCCGATGGCGATGGCGGGACTCAGGTGGACGATTGCGGGCGTGCTGCTGACCGGCTATCTGTACGCGCGCGGCGAGCGCCTGCCTCGCCGGCCGGCATGGGGCGGGATCGCGCTGCTGGGCTTCCTGATGATGGTGCTCGGTAACGGCGGCGTCGTGTGGGCCGAGCAGACGGTACCGAGCGGACTCGCCGCCGTGATCGTCGCGTCGACGCCGTTCTGGATGGCGGGCATCGAGGCGTTCCGCGCCGACGGCGAGCGCCTGACGCGGCGCAGCGCGCTCGGCTTTCTCATCGGGTTCAGCGGCATCCTGCTGCTCGTCTGGCCCGAGCTCGTGCACGGCGTGGCGAACCTTGGAGCGGGAGGCGTGGCCGGCGGCTTTGTCGGCGGTCTCATCGCGCTGCAGATCGCCGAGCTCGGCTGGTCGCTCGGCTCGTCGTATTCGAAGCGCCACGCGCGCAGCGAGAGCGTGCTGAGCGTGACGGCGGCGCAGATGCTCGCCGGCGGATTCATGATGCTGGCGATCGGCACGGCGCGCGGCGAGTGGAGCGCGCTCGGATGGTCGGTGCGCAGCACCGTGGCGTTCACCTACCTATCGACGGTGGGCGCCATCGGCGGCTTCGTCGCCTACACCTACGCGCTGCGCCACCTGCCGGTCTCGCTCGTGTCGCTCTACGCGTACATCAATCCCGTGATCGCCGTCGCGCTTGGCGTCGTCGTCCTCGGCGAAGCGTTCACGTGGCGCATGGGCCTCGCCGCCGCGCTGGTGTTCGGCGGCGTGGCCATCGTTCAGCGCCGCGGTCAGATGACGCGTCTTCCGCTGATCAACCGCACCAGGAAGAGCACGATCGCAATGACCAGCAGTACGTAGATGAAGTTGCCCAGGGTGTAGCCGCTGACCATTCCGAGCAGCCAGAGGATGATCAGGATGACCGCAATCGTTTCGAGCATGGTTCCTCGTCTCCTTCGCGCCTCGTTCGGCGCAGCTGCACCCTGGTTGAGCAACCGCTGTGCCACGAGCCCGTCCGTTCCGTCCGCGGGTCGCTTTGCCCTTGTGTTGCAGTTGGTTGCGGCCCTTTTTGCCACGGCCGGGACGGCCGTCGCGCAAGACCCGGTGGAGCAGCCGGCTACTCCATCAGAGAAGAGCGCTACATCCAGTGCCGCGCGCTTCCTGGGGGGCGGGTTGGTAGGCCTCGTGGCGCACGAGAGCGGTCATCTGCTCTTCGATGCCGTCTTCGACGCGAATCCGGGGATCAAGAAGGTCTCGTTCCACGGCGTCCCCTTCTTCGCGATCACGCACGACAGCGGGTTGTCGCCCCGGAAGGAATTCGTGATCGACTCCGCGGGCTTCTGGGTGCAGGAGGCGACCAACGAGATCATCCTGACGAAACGTCCAAACCTGCGCCGCGAGTCCGCGCCATTCACGAAAGGGATCGTCGCGTTCAACGTGCTCACGTCGGCCGCGTACGCGGGCGCCGCGTTCGCGCGCACCGGACCAGCCGAGCGCGACACCCGCGGCATGGCCGACGCGATCGGATGGAAGGAACCGTACGTCGGGCTGCTGATTCTCGCGCCGGCGATTCTCGACACCGTGCGCTACTTCCACCCGGACGCGCGCTGGGCCGTGTGGGGCTCGCGCGCGTCGAAGGCCTTCAGCGTCGTGCTGGTGTTCAAGTAGCGGAGGGTTCGCGCGCGGGGCCGAGCGCGAACGTCATCGTGCCTTCGACGGCGATCTTGCCTTCGACGCGTGCGATGCCGTGCAGCACGCCCATGCGGCTCCGCAGGCGCTTCACGACGGCTTCGATGACGACGACGTCGCCGGCGTGCACCGGGCGGCGGTAGCGCACACGCTCGATGCCCGCGAAGAACGGCAGCCGCTGCCGGTTCTCGGGCTTGGCGAGGATGAGGATCGCGCCGACCTGCGCGATCGCCTCCGTGAGGATCGTCGGCGGCAGCACCGGCGGACCGCCCTCGCCGCGCGCGAGCGTCCGCTCGCTGTGCGTGACGTTCTTGATGCCGACGATGCGCTTGTCCAGTTCGAGCTCGGTCACGCGGTCGACGAGGAGGAGCGGGTAGCGGTGCGGCAGGATGCGCTCGATCGTGGCGTGATCGAGCGGCAGCTTCAGATCCTCCATGAAGTTCCCAGTATAATCAAAGGGCACCAGCGAATGCTTCCGCCTCCCGAACTGCGTGAGCAGGAAACGCTCACGACCCTAATCGATCTCGGCCGCCAGGTCGCCGGCGTACTCGACGTCACGGAACTGCTCGCGCAGATCCCGCACCTGATCGCGCGCCTGATCGAGTTCGACGCCTTCGCCGTCTACCTGCTCGACGACCGCCGCGGCGATCTCCGCGTCGCCTACTCCGTCGGCTATCCGGACCAGGCCGAGCCGATGCGGCTGAAGCCGGGGCAGGGCCTCGTCGGCAGCGCGGTGGCCAGCCAGATGCCGCTGTTCGTCAACGACGTGGCCGGCGACCCGCGCTACGTGAGCGTGGTGCCCGGCATGGGCTCGGAGCTCGTCGTGCCGCTGCTGCACAAGAAGCGGCCGATCGGCGCGCTCAACGTCCTCAGCCACAACACCAACCAGTTCACCGCCGCCGACGTCGAGCTGCTGCGGCAGTTCGCCGCGGTCGTCTCGGTCAGCATCGTCAACGCGCAGCTGTTCGAGCGCGTGCGCAGCGACGCCGACGCCTTCGAGACGCTGGCCGAGATCGGGCGCGACGTCGCCTCCGTGCTGGATCTCGACGAGCTGTTCGCGCGCATCGGCCAGTTGATGCGTCGCGTGATCGACTACCGCACGTTCGGCCTGTGGCTGGTCAACGAAGAGCGCTCGGAGCTCGAGATCAAGATCGCCGTGAAGTACGGCGAGAAGGCCGAGATGCCGCGCCTGGCGCTCGGCGAAGGGCTGGTCGGATACGCGGCGCTGCACAAGGAGCCGGTGCTCGTCGCCGACGTCTCGCAGGATCCGCGCTACATCAACGTCGTCGCCGACGTGCGGTCGGAGCTGGCGATCCCGATGCTGCTGAAGGACCGCTGCATCGGCGTGCTCGACCTGGAGAGCCCGGAGCTCGACGCCTTCACGAAGCGCGACATCGAGATCCTCACGCTGCTCGCGAGCCAGGCCGCCGTGGCGATCGAGAACGCGCGGCTCTATGAAGCGGTACGCGCCAACGAAGTGCGGCTGGAGAAGGAAGTCCGCTTCGCGCAGCGCGTGCAGGCGGCGCTGCTGCCGGTCGGGCTCCCGAAGCGGATGAAGGGCGTGGAGGTCGCGGCGAGCTTCGCGCCGGCGCGCGAGCTGGGCGGCGACTTCCACGACTTCCTGTCGCCCGAAGCGCACACGCTGGCCGTCGCGCTCGGCGACGTGTCGGGCAAGGGCGTTCCCGCCGCGCTCTACAGCGTCTTCGCTGCGGAGCTGATTCGCGGACGCACGTTCCGGCGCCGCTTCCTGCCCGATCGATCCGGTCCGGCGAGCGTGCTGTCGTCGGTCAACACGATCCTGCACCAGCGGCAGCTCGAGGAGTACTACTGCACGCTCTGCTACGCGATCTTCGATCTGAAGCGGCGCGTCGTCACGCTGGCCAACTCGGGACTGCCGTATCCGATCCGCGCGTCGGCGGAAGGCGTGTCACAGATCGAGCTGCCGGGCGTGCCGCTCGGCTCGTTCCACGGCTCGACCTACGACGAGATCAGCCTGACGCTGCACTCGGGGGATCTGTTCGTGTTCTGCAGCGATGGCGTGTTCGAAGCGATGAACATCAACAGCGAGGAGTTCGGCGGCGCCCGCCTCCTCGCCGTCGTCGAACGGACCCGTCAGCTCCCGCCGCGCGCCATCGTCGACGAGATTTTCACCGCCGTCGAAGCGTTCCGCCAGGGTGCCGCGCCCAACGACGACATGACCGCCGTCGTCGTCAAGATCACCGCGTGATGCGAGGATCGGGCGATCTCACTTGAAATGGATCTTTTCCTGCTCGAGATGGAGCCCGACGGACTGGCCGCCGAAGGTGGCGAATTCGTTGACGCGGCCCTTCACGCTGACGCGTGAGCCCTTCGACGGCGTGCGGCCGTTGTGCGCCACGACGGTGACTTCGCCGGTTCCGTCGTCCACCTTGTAGAGCTTGATCGGCACGAGCGGCACGCCCCACGAGCTGGTGACGACGCCGTTCACCGTGACGGTGTGATTCTGGTACTTGCCGGGGTTGTACTTGAGATCCGCGATCTTCGGGTTTCCCGAGAGAGCGCATCCCGCGAGCAGCGAGATCGCGATCGCGAGCGGAGCGAGCTTTCGAACCATCGGGTTCCTCCTCTCTTCCCCCAGTGCAATGAACGCGCCCGGGGAAAGAGAAGGACCGCACGAAATCGCCTACTTGCGACGGGATACGGCGATGCCAGCGCCTGCCTGAGTTAGCGCATCCCGTTGATTTCGCGCGGCCCGATATTCCAGGTCATCAAAACGCGTACCCGCCGGATCCACGGGGAAAGCGCGGAAAACCGTCTGGAGACGACGCCCGGCCGTCCGATCGAGATGACGCAGTGACCTTCGCGAAGGACGTTTCGTTCGCGCGACGCCGGACTAGCTGCGCTTGACGCGGGATTCGAGCAGGAAGACGGCCTGCGCCGCGAGAATCCGCAGCGCGCGCCGCTGGTCCTCGGAGAGTGTCCTCGGCTCGCGATCGAGGACACAGATCGTCCCGACCGCATGTCCCCTGGGGCCGACGAGCGGCGCGCCCGCATAGAAGCGAACGCACGGGCCGTTGACGATCCCGGGCATTCCCGCGAACCGCCGGTCCTTCGCCGCGTCGGGCACCTCGAGGAGCCGGTCAGGCTTCAGGACGGCGTGGGCGCAGATCGATTCGCTGCGGGGCGTTTCGGTGCTGTCCAACCCCACGCGCGACTTGAACCATTGGCGATGCCGGTCGATGAGGGTGACGAGCGCCATCGGCGTCTGGCAGATGAAGCTGGCAAGCCACGTCAGGTCGTCGAACACTTCCTCAGCCGGCGTGTCGAGGATGCGGTACTCGTGCAGCGCCGCCATCCGCTCGGTTTCATCGGGGGGCGTCGGCGCCGCGACCCAGCCTGTGTCATCAGCCATGAAGAGGCCAATCTTAGCAGAGCGCTCAGCCGTTCGCGGCCGGCTGTGCCGCCGCCTGCGCGAACGCCGATCCGTCGCCGCCCAGGCGTATCTCGAACGTCGTTCCGTCCTCCCGGCTGCTCGAGACGTGGATGGAGCCGCCGTGCTCCTCGACCAGCGCCTTCGTGATGGAGAGACCGAGGCCGGTGCCCTTTCCCTGGTTCGTGCTGGAGCTGTCGAGCTGCGAGAACTTCTGGAAGAGCCGGTGCAGACGATCCGGCGGGATGCCGTCGCCGGCGTCGTGGACCGTCATGACGACCCCACCGTCGGCCATCGGGCGCGCCCCGAAAGTGACCGTGGAGCCCGTCGGGGCGAACTTGATGGCGTTCGACAGGAGGTTGACGATCGCCTGCACCATGCGGTCGACGTCCACGTGCACCTGGCGGACGCCAGGGTGGACGTCCGTCGTGAGGCGGACGCGGGCCGCCGCCGCGATCGACCGGACGTTCTCGATCGCCGTCTGCCCGAGCGCGGCGACGGTCATCGTGCGGCGCTGCAGCTGGAGCGCGCCCGCCTCGATCTTGGCGGTGTCGAGGATGTCGCTGACCATCCGCACGAGGCGCTCCGCGTTGCTCAGCGCCACCGAGACGAGCTCGAGATGGTCGGGATCCGTGAGGTCGGCGTGCAGGAGCTGCATCGATCCCTTGATCGCGGTCAACGGCGTGCGCAGTTCGTGGCTGACGGTGGCGACGAAGTCGTCCTTGAGCTGCGCGACCTCGGCGAGCGGCGTGATGTCCTGATAGCTGATCGCGGAGGCGACGATGGCGCCGCGGGAATCGCGCACCGGCGCCGCCGTTCCGAGTACGGGCGTCTCTTTGCCGTCCGGGGTTCGGATGATCAGCTCCTCGCCCACGACGTGCTCTCCGGTCAGCGCGCGCACGCCCGGCCATCGCTCCTTCGGGACCACCCTCCCCCTCTTGCCGATGACCGTGAAGTTCTCGAGCGCCGGGCCCAATTCTCCGGCGAACTGGCTGGCCGCGGCGTTCTTCAGGGCGATGCTGCCGCTCTTGTCGCGGATGACGACCGCAATCGGCAGTGCGTTGATGACGCTGTGCAGGTAGGCGCGGCGGTCCTCGACGGCGCGCAGGCGCACGTGCAGCTGGAACTGCGACATCGCCTGCGCCGCGAGCGCCCGGAGCGCGTACCGCTGATCGTCGGTCAGCGCGCGCGGCACGCGATCCATGACGCACAGGGTCCCGACCGCGTGGCCTTCCGTGTCGACCAGCGGCGCGCCGGCGTAGAAACGGACGAACGGATCCCCCGCGATCGCCGGCATGTCGGCGAACCGATCGTCTTCACGCGCGTCCGGCACTTCGAGCAGCGCGTCGGGCTTCAGAATCGCGTGGGCGCAGATCGACTCGCTGCGCGGCGATTCGGCCTTGACGAATCCGACCCGCGACTTGAACCACTGCCGGTCCTCGTCAATCAACGTGACGAGCGCTATCGGCGTGCCGCAGAAGTGGCTCGCGAGCCACGTCAGGTCGTCGAAGGCCTGTTCCGGCGGCGTGTCGAGGATTTCGTAGCTGCGCAGGGCCGCCAGCCGCTCGCGCTCGTCGGGTGGCAATGGCGGCGCGAGCCACCGCGGACGCGGACGCACCTCGGCGCTCATGGCTGTCCCTCCAGAATGGTCTTCAGCTGCACGCCGAGCGTCAGCGCGTCGTACGGCTTGCTGATGTAGCCAATCGCGCCGAGCTTCTTCGCTTCGTCGATCTGGAAGTTCTGCGACTTGGCCGAGAGGAACACCACCGGAATGTCGCGGGTCGCCGGATCGGCCTTCAGCCGCCGGCAGACCTCGGCGCCGTCCAGCTCCGGCATCATGTAGTCGAGCAGGATGACGTCCGGGCGTTCTTCCGTCACCTTCTCCAGCAGCTCGCGGCCGTTCGCCGTCGCGGTGACGCGATAGCCGGCGCGCTTCAGCGCGAGGCGCGAGACGAGCCGGATGTCTGGATCGTCCTCGGCGAGCATGACGTGCAGATTCATGAGCGCGCGAATCCTTTCCGCGTCATGGCGCCCCACGCCCTGACGCCCCCTGAAACAGTCCACGATGCCGCAGCAGATCCTCGACGCGCGGGTCGTGCCTCGAAGATCAGATAGTACGGCATCGCGGCGAGGCCGACGAAGCCATATCGCGGATTCCGGATCATCCGGCGATGGTCGTTCAGGACCTGGAGCGCCGGCTTGCACAGGTAGTCGTCGGCGCCGAGCGTGAGTCCCGACAGGCCGCG
>Ga0075362_10000277_pt1 | contig 14363 bp, 12 predicted proteins | sample EndMetdeltDD1762_FD_71397 | JGI IMG/M metagenome (GOLD analysis project Ga0075362, IMG submission 71397) | Populus endosphere microbial communities from Tennessee, USA - Endosphere MetaG P. deltoides DD176-2 | ecosystem: Host-associated > Plants > Roots > Endosphere | place: USA: Tennessee...
GTGCAGTACTTCAAGCGGCACTAGAGCGGGATGACATCAGGTGCATGCACTGCCAGCATCGGCTCACGCCAATGTGATGAGCAGGTTCAGCCGGAATATGCTAGGAATTCCTTCAGGCTGGCGCTTGGACTGCGCCGGCCTTTTTCATTTCCGGCACGACCTGCCCGCGGCCGCCCGCGGGAACGCGCTATGCGCTGGTGCAGCCGCCGCGATTCCTAAGTCGTGGACAGTCCCAAGAACGATCCCGTCTCAACCGCACGCCGAATAACGACGTCGGAACAGACACTTAACGACGCCTGAAAAACACGGCGCGTCGGGGCGCGTGCAAAGAGGACAACGAGAGATGCGTAAAAGCCAATGGAATAAGGCTTATCTCGGAATCGCGGACACCGGCCCGGACAACTCGCGTTACATTTGGGTGTCTAGAAATAACGGGCGAAAAGTCCGCCGTTACTGGCTTTCCGGCGTGCGGAGAGCTGGAATCGCAGGGGGGATATGGAGGAGGACTTCGGCGCGGAGGTCGACGTCGTCCTGCTCTAGAACGTCAGATGGTAGATTGCCTCTTCGGTGTAGATCGGCCCACCGCGGCCGCGCCGGCTTGAATAGAGAGAGAAGTTCTCGGCGACCCAGGGTCCCGCGCGAAAAGTGCCGTGACTGGCCATGAACTGGGCGATGTGATGGCCGGTCTCGGCGCCGGTGGGGAAGCGCGCCAGGGTGACGTGGGGGCGGAACTTGCGGCGCTCGATCTTGATGCCGCAGTTGCGCGCCACGGTCGCCACCTTCTGCTGCAGCCAGTCGAGCTGCTCGCTCTTCTGCACCAGTGCCACCAGGGCGCGCGGCTGCTTGCCGGTGCTGAACTGCTCGACACCCGCCAGCGCGAGGGCGAAGCGCGGGCCGGAAATGTCGCCCAGCTCCTCCTCGAGGTCACGCATGACCGCACCCTGGACCTCGTCGCAGAAGCAGAGGGTGACGTGGAGATTCTCCGCCGTCTGCCAGCGCGCGTCGGGCACGCCCGACTGCAGCGCCGCCAGCTCGTCGGCGATCTCCTCAGGGACGGGCAGGGCGACGAACAGACGCGGCATAGTCGTCGAGGTTCTTGGTGATGAACGGCAGGATGCGGTCGACCACGACATCGACGCCCTGGGCGTTGGGATGGATGCCGTCGGGCTGGTTGAGCGCCGGCTCCTGCGCCACGCCGTCGAGGAAGAAGGGATAGAGCGGCACGCCATGCTTGTCGGCCAGCCGCTTGTAGAGGCCGTCGAACTGGGCGGCGTATTCCGGGCCGTAGTTGCGTGGCGCCAGCATGCCGGCCAGCCACACCGTGACGCCGGCCGCCTTCAGCTTGGTGATGATGGCGTCGAGATTGCGCTCGGTACCGGCCGGATCGGAGGCGCGCAGCGCGTCGTTGGCGCCCAGTTCCACCAGCACGATGTCGGGCTTGTCGGCCAGCATCCAGTCCAGGCGCTCGACGCCGCCCGCCGTGGTGTCGCCCGAGACGCCATGATTGAGGATGGTGACGTTGCGCGCCCGCCTCTGAAGGGCCGCCTGCAATCGGGCCGGGAAGGCCTGGTCGGGCTTTACCCCGTAGCCGGCGGCCAGGCTGTCGCCCAGGACGGCGATCTTGACCGGCCCGCCTTGTGCATGGGCGGTAATGGTCGCCAGACACAGGACAAGCACCACAAGCGCCGCGATCCGTGAATTGACCGTCGCCGCAAAACCACCATATCCAGTGCCGACAGTCATCGCCTCTTACCCGGAGCTTTCTTGACAGCCACCGTACCAGCCATCGTCCGTCTCACCGACGTCCATCTCGACATGGCAAGTGATGCCGGCACGGTCAATATCCTGCGTGGCATTACATTGGACATCGCCGCTGGCGAGATTGCCGCGGTGGTCGGTCCCTCGGGCGCCGGCAAATCGAGCCTGATGATGGTGGCGGGCGGGCTGGAACGCGCCTCGTCAGGCCGGGTCGAGGTGGCGGGCCAGGATCTCGGGCCGCTCGACGACGACGATCGCGCCCGACTGCGGCGCGACCACATCGGCATCGTGTTCCAGGGCTTTCACCTCATTCCCACCATGACGGCGCTCGAAAACGTGGCGCTGCCGCTCGAGTTCGCCGGCCGCAGCGATGCCTTCGAGTTGGCCGAAGCAGCGCTCGGGCGCGTCGGACTCAGCCACCGCATCGGCCACTATCCGGCGCAGCTCTCGGGCGGCGAGCAGCAGCGGGTCGCCGTCGCGCGCGCCTTCGTCAGCCGGCCCAAGCTCCTGCTGGCCGACGAGCCGACCGGCAATCTCGACGGCACTACCGGCAAGCAGGTCATGGACCTGCTGTTCGAACTGGCACGCGCCGATGCCGCGACCCTGATCCTGATCACTCACGACCTGGCATTGGCCGAACGCTGCGACCGCATCCTGCGCATCGCCGACGGCTTGGTGGTCGGCGACGAACGCACCTCCGTGGCGCTCGCCGCGCAATGAGTGCCGCACAATGAACCTCGCCTTGCGGCTCGCCCGGCGCGAGATGCGCAGCGGCCTCGGCGGCTTCCGCCTGTTCATCGCCTGCCTGGCGTTGGGTGTCACCGCGATCGCAGCCATCCTGTCCTTCAGCCGCGCCATCGAGGAGGGCCTGCGCGCCGATGCGCGCGAGATCCTGGGCGGTGACGTCGCGGTCTCGCTGCTCTACCGCGAGGCCACACCTGAACAGATGGCCTTCCTGCGCGAGCGCGGCCAGTTCGTGCGCTGGATCGACAGCCGCGCCATGGCGCGCCCGCTCAAGACCGACGGCCGCACGACCCTGGTCCAGCTCAAGGCCGTGGAAGCGACCTATCCGCTCTACGGCACGCTCGAGTTGAAGGACGGCGGATCGCTGGCCGAGGCGCTGGCGCGCCGCGACGGCGTGTGGGGCGCGGTGGTCGAGGAGGCCGCCCTGCGCCGCATGAACCTGGCGCTGGGCGACCGGCTCAGGGTGGGCGAGGTGACGCTCGAGATACGCGGCCTGATTGCGCGCGAGCCGGACCGCGGGCTGAACGCCTTCGCCAGTCTCGGGCCGCGGCTGATGATGTCCTTCGAGGCGGTGATCGACTCCGGCCTGGTGCAGCCGGGCAGCCTGCTCAACTGGGAATACCGCCTGCGGCTGGCGCCGGGTGGCTCCGACGTGGCCACCCTCGAAGCGCTCAAGAGCCGCTGGCCGGACGCCGGCTGGCGGCTGCGCGGCCTCGCCGATGCCGGCGGCGGCATCCGCAGCTGGCTTGATCGCCTCACCCAGTTCATCGGCCTGGTCGGCCTCGCCTCGCTGCTGGTGGGTGGCGTCGGCGTCGGCAACGCGATCTCGAGTTTCCTGGCCGGGCGGCTGCACACCATCGCCACCCTGAAGTGCCTCGGCGCACCGGAGCGGCTGGTCTTCGCGACCTATTTTCTCCAGCTGGCGGCGCTTGCGACCCTGGGCGTCGCGATCGGCGTCGTCGTGGGCGCGGCGCTGCCGTTCGTCGCCCAGGCGCTGATCGCCGACCTGCTGCCGGTTCGGGCGCGCATCTCGCTCTACGCCGCGCCGCTCGCCACGGCGGCGGCCTTCGGGCTTCTGGTCTCGCTTCTGTTCGCCCTGGTGCCGCTGATGCAGGCGCGGCGGGTGCCGGCCGCCACGTTGATGCGCGGCGCCGTGGTCGGACAGGGGCGCATGGGTTGGCGCGACGCGCTGGCGATCGGCGCGGTGGCGATGGCGCTGGCGGCCTTCACCATCTTCACGTCGGACAGCCGCCGCATTGCGGCGTGGTTCGTGCTGGGCGCGGTCGGCGCTTTCATTGCCTTTCCGCTGCTGGCGCGGCTGGTCATGCTGGCAGCGGCGCGGGCCGGCAAGCCCAAGCTCGCCGGTCTCCGTCTGGCGCTGGCCAATCTCCACCGTCCCGGCGCGCCGACGCCCATCGTCATGCTGTCGCTGGGCCTCGGCCTCACCGTGCTGGTGGCGACGGCGCTGATCGAAGGCAACCTGCGCGAACAGCTCATGCGCCGCATCCCGAGCGATGCGCCGGCCTTCTTCTTTGTCGACATCCAGTCGACGCAGATGCCGGCCTTCGAGAAGGCGATCGTCGCGGTGCCGGGCGCCGGTGCGCTAGACAAGGTGCCGTCGCTGCGCGGTCGCATCGTCAAGATCGGCGGCAAGCCGGTGAACGAGATCGCGGTGCCGTCGGAATCGCGCTGGGCGGTCGAGGGCGACCGCGGCGTCACCTATTCGGCGACGCCGCCCGAGGGCTCGCGTATCGTGGCCGGCGAATGGTGGCCGGCCGATTATCGCGGCCCGCAGCTCATCTCGTTCGATGAGGGGCTGGCCAAATCCTTCGGCCTCGGCCTCGGCGACACCATCACGGTAAATGTGTTGGGGCGCGACATCGAGGCGAAGATAGCTTCGCTGCGCCGCATCGAATGGACGACGCTCGCCATCAATTTCGTCTTCGTCTATTCGCCGGGCACGCTCGACCGCGCACCGCACACCTTCCTGGCGACGGTGAAATCGACGCCCGACGCCGAGGACGCGATCTTCAAGACCGTCACCGACCAGTTTCCCAACGTCACCGTGGTCCGGATCCGCGACGCCATCGAGACGGCGACCGGCGTGCTCGGCAATATTGGCCTCGCGACCCGGGTCATCGGCTTCCTCAGCATTCTGGCTGGCGTTCTGGTGCTGGCCGGCGCCATGCTGGCCACCCAGCGGCGGCGCGTGCACGAGGCCGTGGTCATGAAGGTCCTGGGGGCGACCCGGGCGCGTATTGCCGGCATCTTCGCCTGGGAGTTCGCTTTCCTGGGTCTCGCCACGGCGTTGGCGGCGCTCGGCGTCGGCACCTTGGGCGCCTGGCTGGTGGTCAGCCGTCTGATGGGCCTCGACTGGACGTTTCTGCCCGTGGTCGCCGTGGCCGTCGCCCTGGGCGCCATGGCGCTCACCCTGGCTTTTGGCCTGGCGGGCACCTTGGCGGCGCTCCGCCAGCGTCCGCTCGCCTTGCTTCGTAACGAATGAAGGGAAATTCCCCCGAATTTGAAAGTAAAACGCAACAACTCAAGGCCTTATCTCTATTGATTCATGCCGGCTGAGTGCCCAGATTGGTCGACGAAGGGGCTCGGTAATGAGGCCCCTCTTGGAGGCTTGAACCAAAATGGCGAACCAGGAATTCAACACTTTCGGCAGAGCCGGCACGATCGCCGATCAGGCGACGTTCGATATCGGTCTGCGCGCCCACATGGTGCGCGTCTACAACTACATGGCTTCGGGGCTCGCGCTGTCGGGCATCGTGGCGTTCGCCCTGTTCAACTTCGAAGGGCTGCAGAACATCTTCTTCGAGATGGGCCGGACCCGTGGCGGTGCGATCATCCCGGTTGGCCTGAACGCGCTCGGCTGGGTCGCCATCCTGGCGCCGCTCGGCCTGCTGCTGCTGGTCTCCTTCCGCGCCGCCAAGATGAGCGTCGGGTCGGTCCAGGCCGTCTACTGGGCGGTCACGGCCTTGATGGGCGTCAGCCTGTCGCTGCTGCTGTTCCGCTACACCGGCGCTTCAGTCGCCCGCACCTTCTTCGTGACGGCCGCCGCCTTCGGCGCGCTCAGCCTCTATGGCTACACGACCAAGCGCGACCTGACGGCAATGGGCAAGTTCCTGTTCATGGGCGTGATCGGCCTGATCTTGGCCGGCCTCGTCAACATGATCTGGCCGTCGGGTACCATGAGCTTCATCATCTCCGCCGCCGGCGTGCTGATCTTCTCGGGGCTCATCGCCTACGACACCCAGAAGATCAAGGAGCAGTATGCCGAGGCCTGGGGCACCGACATGGTCGAGAAGATCGCCATCTTCGGCGCGCTCAGCCTCTATCTCGACTTCGTGAACCTGTTCCAGTTCCTCATGAGCTTCCTCGGCCAGGAACGCGAATAGCCGGGATCTGATTTTTCATCGAGACGCCCGGATCGGAAGATCCGGGCGTTTTGCTGTTTGGGGATGAGGTCGTGCGCGCCAACCGGCTGAAGGCCTTCATCGACAGCGAGGCGGCATCGGCGCTGCCTTTGTTGGCCGCGGCGGTTCTGGCGCTGGTGCTCGCCAACTCGGCCTTCGCGCCGGCGATCCACGGGTTGCTCGAAGACAAGCTCACGATCGCCTACGGCCCGGTCGGCCTCTCCAAGCCGCTGGTGCTGTGGATCAACGACGGCCTGATGGCGGTGTTCTTCCTGCTGGTCGGCCTCGAGATCAAGCGCGAGGTCGTTGAGGGTGAGCTGTCGCGGCCTTCCCAGGTGGCGCTGCCCATCGCCGGCGCGCTGGGTGGCATGGTCGTCCCGGCCCTGGTCTATGCTGCCCTCAACTGGAACGACCCGGCGGCCTTGCGCGGCTGGGCGATTCCGGCCGCCACCGACATCGCCTTTTCGCTGGGCGTGCTGGCGGCGCTGGGCAGCCGCGTGCCACTTGCCCTGAAGGTCTTCCTGACGACGCTGGCGATCGTCGACGATCTCGGCGCCATCGTGATCATCGCCATCTTTTACACCGGCAATCTTTCGCTCGAGGCCATGGCCGCGGCCGGCGCCTGTATCGTGGTGCTGGCGATTCTCAACCTGGCCGGTGTGCGCCGGTTCGGCCCCTACGTGCTGATCGGCGCGGTGCTGTGGGTGTCGGTGCTGAAGTCGGGTGTGCACGCCACGCTGTCAGGTGTCGTGCTGGCCATGTTCATTCCGCTGAAGTCGGCCGGTGAGGCCGACGCGGCGCGACCTGCCATCCAGCTCGAGCATGTGCTGAAACCGTGGTCCGCCTGGTTCATCATGCCGGTGTTCGCCTTCGCCAACGCCGGCCTGTCGCTCGCCGACCTGTCGCTGTCGAGTCTGGTCGAGCGTGTTCCACTCGGCATCATGGCCGGCCTGTTCGTCGGCAAGCAGGTGGGCATCGTGCTGGGCGCCGGTCTCCTCATCATGCTCGGTGTCTCCGCCATGCCGGCGGGCGCCACGTGGCGCCGCCTCTATGGCGTGGCGATCCTGGGCGGCATCGGCTTCACCATGAGCCTGTTCATCGGCACGCTCGCCTACGTCGATGGGTCACGCGCATCGGAGGTCCGGCTGGGCGTCCTGGCGGGTTCGTTACTGTCGGCGTTGGTGGGTTACGCCGTTCTCAGGCTGACGCCACCAGTGAAATGATCTCTGTCACGTCGGACTCGAGAACGAGATCGTCCGACGCAGCGAGAAGCCAGAGACGGTTGGCCTGGAATGTCATGAGCGGACGGTCCCACCATCGTTCGATGATACCGTTCAATGCCGCCGCCTCCGATGGATCGAGATCGTCCGTTAGGTTCCAAATTCCCACGACGTAGAGGTCGGTCTCGCGGCGTCCCAGCGCACGCTGGATATTCTGCAGGGCGTTTCCGCCCCGACGTCTTTCCGGATAGAGCCGGAGATAGAGCCGTCCAACATTGACGTTGCCGGAAAACAGGCCGCGCAGCTCAACGGTGAAAGCGCCGAGGTCTGTCAGCGCCAGTCGTTGCCGGGCATCGAGGCACGGCACATCCTTGCCCGTTGCCAGAGATCCGCAGATGGTGGCGTGCAGCTTCGCTCGGCGTCGGGCCAACAAGTCCCACGCGATCTTGCCGGCGAAGGGCGCCGCGCGGAGTTCGGTTTCCAGTTCGCAGTACGCGGCTGACCTCTGCAGCACATCGTCCGGGACAGGAAGCACCAGGGAGTACACGCGGGGATGCCGGCCCATCGCATAGTAGAATCCCTCGCGTGAGGAAATGACACCGGGATGCTGCGGCGCCACGAGCGGCAGATGGGCCAGACGATACGTCTCGTCGAGTGCCAACCCCTTGCCGATAGAGAATTTTGTCTGACTGCGCCGGTAGCCGAGTTCTTCGTCCGAGCAGAGTTGAACGGTACCGTCGGCCATTTGTTCTGTCGAGTTTCCCGAAAACCGCGTGAACCTTAGGGCCGGGCCTGCGGCTAGGCAAGATTGCGCCCGTCCGCGCGCGGCCTATACTTTGCAGCCATGCGGCGCACGTCCTACGAACAGATGAATTGTTCGATTGCCTCGGCACTCGATGTCGTGGGCGAGCCGTGGACGCTGCTCATCGTGCGTGACGCCTTCTACGGCGTGCGTCGCTTCGACGAATTCCAGGAGAATCTCGGCATCGCACGTAATGTTTTGACGGCGCGACTGAAGAAACTCGTCGAGGCCGGAGTCTTCCGCAAGATCGCCTATCGCCAACGACCACTGCGCCACGAGTATCGCCTGACCGACAAGGGCGCGGCGCTGTTCACCGTCATCGTTGGCCTCAAGCAGTGGGGCGACCGCCATGGTGTGGCGGCGCGTAGCGGCAAGCCGATGGATCTCGTCGACCGCGCCGACGGCCGTCCGCTCGATCCGGTCCTGATCGATGCCGAGAGTGGCCGGCGGATCGAGCTCACAAACGTGCGCGCCGTGGCCGGGCCCGGCGCCGACCAGGGCACGCGCGCCTTCTTCGAGCGGCTGGCGCTGAACCGGCCGCCCCGTTAGACGTCCGAAGTAGGCGCGCCTTCAGGGTTTCTCGGGTTCGAGCTGTTTGCTGTCGAGCGACCGGCGCGCGCGCGTCTCGGTGTCCTTGTCGGCCGACTTCTCCGCTTTGGTACGGCCGAAGCGCCGGCGGTTGGCATCGGCTTCGCTCTCGCGGTCGCGCCGCGCCTTGTCCTTGCGCGCGCGTTTCAGGTTGACGATCTCCGCCATTTTTTCTCTATGCCGCGTCGTCGGTCGATGCGCTAGTGTTTCGTCGAGCCGGACGACAGGAGCGTTCCATGACCCCATCCATGCGCAAGAAGGTTTTGATCGGTGGCGGTGGCGTCGTCGGTCTGCTGATCGTGGTGCTGCTCGCGGCGCCCCTCTTCATCGACGTCAATTCCTACAAGCCGATGATCGCCGCCGAGGTGAAGAAGGCGACGGGTCGCGACCTCGTGCTCGACGGCCCCATCAAGCTGTCGCTGCTGCCGGTGCCGGAGGTTTCGATCAGCGGCGTGAAATTCTTCAACATGCCGGGTTCCAAGAACCCCAACATGGTCGACGTGAAATTGGTCACCGTGAAGCCCTCGCTGCTCGCCCTGCTGGCGGGCGGCATCGAGGTGAGCGAGGTGACGCTGGTCGAACCCAAGATCGTTCTGGAAATCAACGCCGAGGGCAAGCCGAACTGGGAGTTCGCGCCATCGGTGGCCGAGGCCAAGCCGGCGGCGGCCAAGCCGAGTTCGCCCAAGCCGCTGTCGCTCGGCCGTCTCACGATCGACAACGGCACGCTGATCTTCAGCGATTCCAAGGCCGGCCTCTCGGTGGTCGCGGAGAAGGCGAACTTCTCGGCGTCGGTCGGCTCGATCGACGGACCTTACACGCTCGCGGGCGGCGCCACCGTGAATGGCGCGCCGCTCAAGCTCGACCTCGCGATGAGCGCCAGGGGCGCGGCCGGGCACAATACCGATGTCTCTCTCCAGGCGGGTGGCGGCAAGCTCGCCTTCAAGGGGACAGTGAGCGAATTGGGACCGAACGCGCGGCTGGCGGGCATCGCCTCGGTCTCAGCCGAGCAGCTCACGACGTTTCTCGGTGTGCTGGTCAGGCTGAGCGGCCAGCCCGAGCCCACCCTGCCGCCGCTGCTCGCCGGCAAGTTCAATTTCGAGGGCGCCATCGACGTTTCGCAAACGGCGGTCGCGGCCAAGGACTTCAAGATCGCACTGGGCGAGGACAACGGTTCGGGGTCGCTGTCGGTGACCTTGAAGCCGGCGCTCGCGGTCGACGGCAAGATCGTGGTGCCGCGGCTGGATCTCGACAGGTGGCTGGCCACGCTGGCACGGCCGGCGACGCCGGCGTCAGGCGCGGCAACTGCGACGGCGCCTGCGCCCGGCGCGGCGCCCGCCGCGCCCGCGACGGCCGGAAGCGGCTTTCCCGCCAATCTGACGGCCAAGCTGGCGCTCGATGTCGGCGAAGTGATCTACAACAAGAAGCCGATCCGCAACGTGGCGGTCGAGCTCGAGGCACGCGGCGGCGCCGTCGCCGTTCCCAAACTCACCGCGACCCTGCCGGGCGACATGGTCCTGCAGGCACGGTCGACCATGACGGGCGATGCGTCGCGCCCGGCCGTATCGGGTGACTTCAGTCTGGTCGGTCCCAAGCTGCGCGAGACCCTGGCGTGGCTCGATGTCGATGTGTCGAGCATTCCCGCGGCCAAGCTCACGCGGCTCAGCATGAAGGGCAAGATGTCCTCGACCGGCGGCAACGTCGCCGTAAGCGACGCCGTCTTTGAACTCGACGACCTGAAAGGCAGCGGCGGCATCACTGTGACCTTCACCGTGCCGCTCACGATCGTGACCAACCTCGCGATCGATACAGTCGATCTCGATTCCTATATCGCGCCGGTGGCGGCCGGACAGAAACCGGCGGCCGCTGCCGGCGCCCCGTCTGCCTCCGCCGCCCAGCCTGCCGTGGCCGGTCCGACGATCGGGCTGAAAGCCAAGGTTGCGCGGCTGATCTATCAAAAGGAGACGATCGGCGGCATCGACGTCGATATCGCTTTGCAGGGCAGCACGCTGCGCCTGAACGACGTCAAGGTGTCGAACCTGCTCGGGGCTCGCCTCGCCGTCCGCGGCACGGTGGCGGGTTACAACGCCGTCCAGCCTCACCCTGATGTCGCCTTCAACTTCGAGGCGCCGGACATGACCCGGCTGCTGAAGTTCGCGGGCGCCACGGCGCCGGCCGGGCTCGGTGCCGTGAGCGCGAGCGGCGGCGTGGCCGGCAGCCTCGAGCAGCTCACCCTGCGTGAGTTCGCCGTCAACGGCATGGGCCACAGCATCAAGGCGAGCGGGACGCTGTCGCTGCCGGGCATTTCCAAGGGCGCGCCGCAGGCAGCCATCTACAAGGGCAGCGTGGCGCTGAACGGCCAGGCGATCGAAGGCACGGTCGACGCGAAACTCACGGGCAAGCCCAACATTACCGCTGATCTGCGGGCCAGCGTGCTCGACCTCGACAAGATCGGCGGCAGCAGCGCGCCGGCGCGTGCCCCGGCACGCGGCCAGCCCGCCGCCACTGGCGCCGAGCCGATCGACACCGCGGCGCTGCGCAGCGTCGACGGCTCGCTCAAGCTGGTGGCGGGAACGCTGATCAGCGCGCCGTTGCGCATCGGCAACGCCGACCTTGCCGCGACGCTGAAGGACGGCGTCCTTACCGTCACGCACTTCAAGGGCGCGCTGTACGGCGGGTCGCTGGCCTTTTCCGGCGTGGTCAACGGCAGCCAGCCGACGCTGTCGCTCGATTTCAAGGGCGACGCCAACGGAATCAATGTCGGCGAGATGCTGCGCAGCACATCGGGCAGCAACCAGTTCGGCAGCGCCGTGAAAGTGACGCTTGATGGCCGGCTGAATGCCAGCGGCGTCACGGTGCGCGGCGCCGGGGCGACGTCCAACCAGCTAAAAAGCTCGATGGCGGGCGGCGCGCAATTGAGCGGTCACATCTACGCCGGTGCCGACAAGGCGCTGCAGGTGCTGGGCGGCGCCGCGGCCGGCGCCGCCGGCGGCGTGATCGACAACACGCTGGGCAATGTGCTGGGCGCCGTCGGCCAGAAGGGCGGCGTCGGAGTGGGCAACATCCTGAACGCGATCTCCCTGGTGCTAAACCGCTTCGTCAACCATGACAGCCCGATCTCGGGCCGGATCGACATCGCCGGCGGCGTGCTGACCGACAAGGGCCTGGTCGTGCAGGGCAACCGGGCGACTGCCAGCATCTCCACCCGCACCAATCTAGGCAATTCGACGACCGACACGACAATCAACTTCATGATCGCCGAGGACGGCTCGTCACCCTACCTGATCACCACCGCGCGCGGGCCGCTGTCGTCGCCCTCGCTCAACGTGGTGCGCGGCACAGCCAAGGATCCGCCGGGCATGCTGAGCACCCTGCCGGGCGTGAAGCAGCTGGAGCAGGTGCCGGTGCCAGGGCGGTCGCTGATCCCGAGCATGCCGAGCATTCCAATTCCCAACCCCTTTGGCCGCTGAGGAGACACCTTGCTCGATCGATTGCTGATGACGCTCAAGGCCCGGTTCGGTACCGCGCCTGAACTCAAGGAGGCGCCGCTAGGCGTCGATGTCCTGGCCGACATGGCCAACCGCCGCGTCGTGCGGCGCTACGCCGACAAACCGCTCGATCCGGCACTGCTCGAAACGCTCTGCGCCGTGGCGCTGTCGGCTCCCTCCAAGAGCGACCTGCAGCAGGCCGACATCGTGGTCGTCACCGACAAGGGGCAGCGCGAGAAGCTCGAGGCGCTGATCCCGGAGAATCCGTGGGCCAAGGCGGGGCCGGCGCTGCTGGTCTTCTGCGGCAATAATCGCCGCCACCGGTTGCTGTTCGAATGGCGCGACCGGCCCTTCGTGAACGACTATCTCGACCCCTTCTTCAATGCCGCGGTCGACGCTGGCATCGTGCTCGCGACTTTCGTCGCCGCCGCTGACCGGGTCGGGCTCGGCACCTGTCCGATCAGCCAGATCCGCAACCATGCTGCCCAGGTTTCGGACGTGCTCGGCCTGCCGCAGCATGTGTTTCCCGTGGCCGGACTGGGGGTCGGCTGGCCGTCCTTCGAAGGCGTGATGAGCCCGCGGCTCGGCCTCGATGTGTCGATTCACCGCGACCGCTACGACGAGACCGGGCTCCGAGAAAAGGTCGCGGCCTACGACCGCCGGCGCAACGAGACGCAGCCCTACAAGACCCAGCGCTTCGTCGACAAGTTCGGTGAGGATCCGACCTACGGCTGGTCGGAGGACAAGGCGCGGCAATATTCGGTGCAGGAGCGGGCCGATTTCGGCGCATTCGTGCGCGCCAAGGGCTTCAAGCTCGACTGATTGTTCGTTTCTTCAGGTCGTCGAGGACGTAAAGGCGCAGCGCGCTGGAAAGATTGCTGCCCGAGTTGCCCCCTGACTTGCTGTCCTGCGGGGCGCCCCGGGCATGGTCGATCTCGGCCACCAGGGCGTTCAGCGACAGGCTGCGGGCCCGGGCAATCTCCGAAAGCTCGGCCCAGAAGGCATCTTCCAGCGAGATGCTGGTGCGGTGGCCGTCGATCGTGACCGAGCGTTTGCGCATGGCCGGACTGTGGCAGTGGCCCCTGGGAGCGGCAACACGCCCCTCAACCCGCCTTGCCGCCGTCACACAGCGTGCGTATAAGCGCGCCCGACCAACTCCCTCCGGATAAAGCACAATTATGGACATCCGCAACGTCGCGATCATCGCGCACGTCGACCATGGCAAGACCACACTGGTCGATTGCCTGCTGAAGCAGAGCGGCACGTTCCGCGACAACCAGCAGGTCGCCGAGCGCGCCATGGATTCGAACGACCTCGAGCGTGAGCGCGGGATCACCATCCTTGCCAAGGCGACCTCGGTCGTCTGGAAGGGCACGCGCGTCAACATCGTCGACACACCGGGCCACGCCGACTTCGGCGGCGAGGTCGAGCGCATCCTGTCGATGGTCGATGGCGTGGTGCTGCTGGTCGACGCGGCCGAAGGGCCGCTGCCGCAGACCAAATTCGTGCTCGGCAAGGCACTCCGGCTCGGCCTGAAGCCGATCGTGCTGATCAACAAGGTCGACCGTGCCGACGCGCGCGCCCACGAGGTGCACGACGAGGTGTTCGACCTGTTCTCGGCGCTGGAAGCCAGCGACGAGCAGCTCGACTTTCCGACGCTCTTCGCTTCGGCCCGCCAGGGCTGGGCCGCGACCTCGCTCGAGGCCGAGCACAAGGACATGACGCCGCTGTTCGACCTGGTGCTGAAGCACGTGCCGGCGCCCATGATCGAGACCGACAAGCCGTTCCGCATGTTGGTGACGACGCTCGAATCGGACCCGTTCCTGGGCCGCATCCTCACCGGGCGCATCCAGTCCGGCATCGTCAAGCCCAACACGACGCTGAAGGCGCTCGCCCGCGACGGCAAGGAAATCGAGCAGACCCGCATCACCAAGGTGCTGGCCTTCCGCGGCCTCGAGCGCATGTCGCTCGACCAGGCCGAGGCCGGCGACATCATTGCCGTGGCGGGCTTCAAGAACGCCACCGTGGCCGACACGATCGGCGATCTTTCGGTCGAATGGGCGATCCCGTCGCAGCCGGTCGATCCGCCGACGCTGGCCATGACCTTTTCGGTGAATGACTCGCCGCTCGCCGGCACCGAAGGCGACAAGGTCACGACCCGCATGATCCGGGCACGCCTGATGCGTGAGGGCGAGGGCAACGTCGCCATCCGCGTCTCCGACACCGAGAATGCCGATTCCTACGAAGTCGCTGGCCGCGGCGAACTGCAGCTGGGCGTCCTGATCGAGACCATGCGCCGCGAGGGCTTCGAGCTCGCCGTCGGCCGCCCGCGCGTGCTGTTCCA
>Ga0075362_10000280_pt1 | contig 14353 bp, 11 predicted proteins | sample EndMetdeltDD1762_FD_71397 | JGI IMG/M metagenome (GOLD analysis project Ga0075362, IMG submission 71397) | Populus endosphere microbial communities from Tennessee, USA - Endosphere MetaG P. deltoides DD176-2 | ecosystem: Host-associated > Plants > Roots > Endosphere | place: USA: Tennessee...
CTGATCGCGGGGCGCAAGGACGTGGTCAAGCTGGCCTATCTGTCCGATCCCAAGTCGGTGTTTTCAGAGTCGATACGGTCCGCGCGCACCGGCGTGCTGCTTTCGGGCATCGACGCGGAGCACAAGGTGCTGGTGATCACGTCGTCCGTACCCAACGAGGGCAAGACAACTTTCGCGATGAGCCTGGCGTTCGCCCATGCGCAGACCAAGCGCGTGCTGCTGATCGATGCCGACATGCGGCGCCCCACCATTGCCAAGACCATGGGCATCGACAAGGACTCGGCGGGCCTGTCCGATTTCATCTCCGGCACGGCCCAAGTGTCCCAGGTAATCCACTCCATCGAGGGCACCACGGCCAAGTTGCTGCCGGCCGGGCACAATCCACCCAATCCTCTGGAGCTGCTGCTGTCGCCGAAATTCTCCCAGGCGCTGGCCAAGCTCAAGGAGCTGTTCGACATCATCATCCTGGACACTCCGCCGGTCCAACTGGTGAGCGACGCCATGATCGTGTCGCGCCATGCCACCGGGGTGATCTACGTGGTCAAGGCCGACGATACGCCGCACCCGCTGGCCCGCCTGGGTCTGAAAAAAATCCGCCTGACCGGTACGCCCATCATCGGGGTGGTCCTGAATCAGCTGGACTTCAAGAAGGCCGACCGCTATTACGGCGAGTATTCAGGCTACTACTCGTACGGCTACAAGCGGTACTACGGACAGGCCAAATAGCACCGCCCCGTGCGTGCAACCATCGCCGTCAGTACCTTGTTCGGATGCCCGTCCTTGGGGAAGCCGTAGTGATGAGGGTTGATGGTTCCCCTTAGGCCGCCGGGCTTGGGCCGCCGGTGGTATCTGGGCCTGGTGGCTGTTTGCTGTCTGTTCGCGTCCGGCTTGTCCTGGCATTTTTTTGTCCAGCCGCTGAACCCTCTTCCCGACCAGAGCGTGTCGGTGCAGGCGGCGCTTCGCTACGCCCAGGGCCTGGGATTTACCAATGTGGTGGTGGACCAGGACCTGGCGCAGCCGGCATCTGCATGGCTGGTCCTGTTTCCCCTGGGCTATCCCCTGCTCATCGGCACCATGGCCAAAGGTGGTCTGGCGATCGATGTCGCGATCAAACTGGTCAATGCGCTTGCGCTGGTGTTGGGGGTACTGGGGTGGGTGCGGCTGGGCGTCGGCTATTTGCACCGAAGGTCCTGGCAGATCGTCTTTTGCGCCTTGCTTGTCCTGATCGGTGGTTCGCTGGTCCCGCTGGGCGGAACCGCCGATTACATATTCTGGGCCGGCATGCCATATTGGCTGCACCTGATCATCCGCTCCCACTCAGAAGGCGGCGCGCAGGCAAAGTGGAGCGCCGTGATCGGCGCGGCCGTCATCGCGGCCGCCCTGATTTCCGTCAGATGGGCCGCCGCCATCCTGGTGCCCGCGGGCTGCCTGATACTGCTTTGCGATGCACTGCGGAACCGGAGTCTGACCGCGCGAACACTTGTCCGGCTGGTGGTGTATGGCGCGGTGCCCACCACGCTCTATATAGCTTTGGTCGTCATCAATAAAAGCCATAGCGATGCGGCCAGCACGGTGCTTTCCTTTGTCAAACCGGAATGGCAGTTTGACAAGCTGTGGTATTCCTACCCGCTTGAGACGCTGACCACGCTGCCCCTGGGGTTCGATGTGCTGCTTAGGCGCCTCTGGCGGCTTGCCGGCCCTGCCGAAGGCAGCGGCCTGTTTCGCTTCGCGTTCACCTTTCTGATCCCCGTGGCGATGCTGCTCGCTGTCGTAGTGGCCAGACGCCGGCTGCGGCCGATACTGCCTTGGGGGGCACTGGATAATGCGGTGGTCATCGCATGTCTTGCCAACATTGCCTTTCTCGCGTTCATGTCGGTGCGCTACACCTGGAACAATACGAACTGGAGTTATCTCGACGAACCGCGATACTTTCGCCCCTTTCTTCCGGCCATTGCGCTGTGGTGGCTATGCATCATCGAACGCGGTTTGCTGACGAAAAGAATCCTGAATGCCGCGGCTCTGGCGGTCATGGCAGGTGTCGTTTTCTACCTGCTTCAGGCGAGTGTGCGATGGGAACGAGCATATCTGCAGGCACCGGATCCACACGGGGAGCTGACGGCCAGGATTCTTGCCTTGCCTGAAACAGGCAGGATGAAGGTGGTATTCGACGCCGACATCAGCCGATATGTGGTGCATGAGCGGCCGCGATTTCTGACTTTCGGATATCCTGATCAGGCCGTGACGGAGCGCCTTGCGTCCAGCGCCCCCATGGACGTCTGGATCGTCAAGCGGATCAGGGAAAAGGATGTCTATTCGCTGGATCCGGAGCTTCATCTCAAGCGTGTAAGCGCACTTATTCATCGTTTCAATGCACAAAAGGTCTGGGTCTCCCAAGACCAGTCTTTTGAAATCTATCAGGCCCGGATTGACAAAAAACCATGAGTGAACGGACATACGAACTGACGATCCTGATGCCGTGCCTGAATGAGGCCGAGACGCTGGCCACGTGCATACGCAAGGCGTCGAACTACCTGGAGAAGAACGGGGTCGACGGGGAAATCCTGATCGCCGACAACGGCAGTACCGACGGTTCGCAGGACATCGCGACTAGTTTGGGGGCGCGGGTCGTTCCGGTGAGCATGAAAGGCTATGGGGCGGCACTGATGGGCGGCATCCAGGCGGCGCGGGGCCGTTACGTCATCATGGGCGATGCCGACGACAGCTATGATTTTTCCGAGCTGGGCGGATTTATCGGCAAACTGCGGGAAGGCTTCGAACTGGTCATGGGAAACCGGTTCCAGGGGGGAATCAAGCCCGGGGCGATGCCGCCCCTGCACAAGTATCTTGGCAACCCGGTATTGACCGGCATCGGCCGCCTGTTCTTCCACAGCCCGTCCGGAGACTTCCACTGCGGCCTGCGCGGGTTCCAGAAAGCCGCCATCGAGCGTCTGGGCCTGCAGACCACGGGGATGGAATTCGCCAGTGAAATGGTCGTCAAGGCGACCCTGTTCGATTTGCGGATTGCAGAGGTGCCGACGGTGCTTTCACCGGACGGCAGAAGCCGTCCCCCCCATTTGCGCAGTTGGCGCGATGGCTGGCGTCACCTGAGGTTTCTGCTCATTTACAGCCCGCGCTGGCTGTTCCTGTACCCGGGCATTGCCTTGATGCTTGCCGGGCTTGGCCTGCTTGCATGGCTGCTGCCCGGCCCGCGACATGTTGGGGCGGTCGTGCTCGACATTCACACCCTGGTCTATTCGTCCGGGCTGATCATGGTGGGCCTGCAAGCCTGCCTGTTTTCGATATTCACGAAATTTTTCGGCATGACATCGCGCCTGCTGCCGCCCGACCCGTTTTTTGAACGGGCGATGCGGTATGTCACGCTGGAGCGCGGGCTGTTGTTTGGCCTGGCGCTGCTGATTGCCGGATTCGCCGGGAGCGTTTATGCGCTGGTTGACTGGCGCGGCACCGCTTTTGGCCCGCAAAATCCGGGGGAGTTGATGCGCGTGGTGGTGCCTTCGCTGACCGCAATTACGGTCGGCATGGAGCTCGTATTTGCCTCATTCTTCCTGAGCGTTCTGCAATTGAAGCATCTGCCGGCGCAGGTGCCCGCGGCCGGCGGGTGACGGGCTTGCTGGCGGCCGGAAGACGCGTCCGGCGGATGGGGAGTACGGTGTTGAAGCTGCGCAATATGTCTGGCCGGGCCGCGGCCCTGATGTCGGGTCCGGGCAGTAATAGCGGGATGTCCGGCCGTTCACCCGCTCGGGCGTCATGGACGCGGGAAGCGCCGGAACCGGATTTCGGGGAGTGAGAATGGCCGATGGTAGCGGGAAGCTGCATGCATGGCGTTCCTTGATGCCGACCCTGGCGGCCAATCGCCGCTACCTGTGCGTGCTCTTGCTCGGAGCCGCGGTCGGCGCACTGGCCCTGCCCGCCGCCAAGTTGGCCTATCGAACGGCCAAGGCTGCATTGACCCCGCGAACCGACGCCATCAAGCCGATGGACGCGGCTGCGACGCTCTCCGATCGCGCGGCTATCGTGCGGCTTTCCCGGCTCGAAAAATTCGATATTGCCATGCTTGGTGATTCATTGACCGTGCTGGCGCCGTGGCAGGATCTGACCGGCTGCGCCTCATTGTCGAACCGTGGGCTCCTGTACGGCAAGGTGCGGGACCTTCTCGATGACGGTGAAAAAATCAAGGCGTTCTCGCCAAAGCTGGTGTTCGTAACCATCGGGATAAATGATCTGCTTGGCGGCGCAACGGCGGGCGATGTGCTGTCCGATATCGAGAAGTTGGTCGGGAAAACAGCCCCGGGCAATCGGCTTGTGCTGACTTCCGTGCTTCCCGTCGCGCGCGGCATCGGTCCGCCGGGAATTGGCGAAGAGATCCGCAAGGTCAATGAAGGGCTGGGCAAAATCCGCTCAGTGGAATATCTGGATCTCCATTCACACATGGCTGATCGCGACGGATATCTGCGCGCAAGCCTGACCACCGATGGTGTTCATCTGCGCGCAGCCGGATACGAGATCTGGCGAAATGCCGCCGCGCCGCTTGTAAAAGAGGCTTGTCCGGCCCGAACAGCGCAATGACCGGCCGGTCCCCGTGCGCATGCTTTTGCGCGGGCCGGCGACCAGCGGTCGCAAACCGCATCCGCGCCCATCAGGTCAATCGCGCTTGAGCTTTGCCTGCAGCAGGTACAGGGACAAGATCAGCTCGGCCGCCGTGCGCTGTAGCGCATAAAACAGCCCTGCTCGTCCATCCAGGATGTTTCTCTTGACGATCATGCAGTAAAGGAACATCGCGATCGGTGCAATTACGATGCATTTGCGCAACCGGTTCTGTGTTGAAAGCTCCGCGAAGCGTCTATTTTCCAGCTTGGCCGCTTCAAGCCGCATGTAGCGGCTTTGCGCGCTGATCCAGCGGTGCAGGGGTTTTCGGTCGTCGTGCAGTATCTGGTTGGCAAGGGGCAAAACCTTGCCCGCCAGGCGCAATCGTTGCGTATGGCCATCCTGCTCATATTCGGCCAGCGCACGGCGGAACAGGACCGTCACCGGGGGATACGCGGTGCTCGTCAAAGGAGTTCCTTCGACGCAATAGATGAAACGCGCGCTGTATCCGCTGACGTCGTCCGCCGGCCGCAATTGGTCCATCTCCCTGGCCAGGGCCTCCGGGACCAGATAGTCCGCATCCAGCGCCAGCACCCATTCAGAACTGATGCCGGTGTCCTTCAAGCCGAAATTCCATTGCTGGCTATGCGAATCAAATTTGCGCTGGACGAAGCGCACATTGGGATACCTGTTTGCCACCTCAAGGGTGGCGTCCGCGCTGAAACTGTCGACGACGACGATTTCCCTGGCCCAGGCAAGGCAATCCAGGGTGCGAAAGATGTTCGATTCCTCGTCGGCGGTCAGAATCAATGGCGTAGTGTCTTTCAGCATCGCGCTCGAGTCATTCCTTGTTGTCCGGACTGTTTGCCAGCACCACCGCCCGGGCATATGCGTCTTCCATGGTGTGCCCCACCGCGTCCCAGGTGTAACGGTCCCGCACTGCGGCTACCCCGCGCAGACCCATCTCCGCGCGTCGCGGCGCATCGGCGGCAATCTGGGCGATCGCGGCCGCCAGTGCCGCGGCGTTCCCGGAGACGACCATTCCGGCCCCGGAACTCCGGACGAGTTCTGCGGCGCCGACTTCAGGCGTCAGCACCACCGGACATCCGGCCGCCATTGCCTCCAGCACCACGTTACCAAAATTTTCGGAATACGAAGGCAGCACCAAGGCCAAAGCGCCGCGCAGCAGCGAGGTCTTTCCGGCCCCATATACGGGGCCGAGAAACCGGACCTGATGCGCAGCACCCGATTGCTTCGCAAGGTCCTCCAGCGTGGGGCGATAATTTTCCTCGTCGTTGCCTGCAATCAGAAGCCGCATGTCCGGCAAGAGGGCGAGGGCAGGGATCAGCCGGTCCAGGCCTTTCTTCCAATTGACACGGCCGATGAACAGCAGGTAAGGCTCTTCCGCCGATTCGCCCGGTTCCGCTTGGGCAAGGGACGGCTCATCAGGCGCCTGGATCTCCACCCCGTTGGGGATGACTTCGATGGCCGGCAACCGGAAGCCGAACTCCCGCAAATCCGCAGTTTCCAGGTCGCTGGTCACGTGGATGGCCGCCGCTTTGCTGATGTTGGTTTGTTCGATCAACCGGATCCATGCGCGTTTGAGCCAGCTGCTTTTGCGCTGGATCAGGGCTTGTACAAGCATGCCGCGGGGAGCAAGCACATAAGGCACATGATGGCGCCTGGCCATGCGTGCCGCGGCCCAGGTGGGCCAGAGAAAGACGGAATGCGTATGCAGGACATCGAAGGCCGGCACCTGTTCCCTGAGGGCTGCCATCATGCGCGGCGACCAATAGAGCCTCCTGAGCATCGGCACGGGAAAATACCAGACCTTTACCCCATCCAGATTGACCGGGACATTGATCGCTACCGCCGATTCGCCGTCTCCATCCACGTTGGTCGTGAAGACGTGGACGTCATGGCCGCGCCTGGCCAGAGCCTTGCACAAGCCGTGTACGGAGACGATGGGGCCGCCGTAGCGCAAGGCGGGAAGGTAGGAGGGGACGACGTGGAGAATGCGCATCGTTCAGGAACGGGGACGGGTCACCCGTTCATGCCGCCAGTGGCGTGGCACGGCCGGGTGCGGATAACGTGGCATCGAGTGCCTCGACCGTACCTGCCACGGCGTGTTCCAGCGAATACCGGGCGACCCGTTCGCGCGCGTGCATGCCCATGGATTTGCGCCGCGCGGGGTCGGCCGCCATCCGCATGAGGCACGCGGCCAGTGCCTTGGTATCCCCGAAAGGAAACACCATGCCGGAGACGCCTTCGCTGACCAGATCAGGGCCGCAGCCCACCCGGTCGCTTACGATTGCGGGCAGCCCGCAGACCATCGCTTCATTGACAACCAGACCCCAGGTTTCGCCAAAATCGGACGGCAGGACCAGGCAATCGCTGACTGCATAAGCCTTGGCCATTTCGGTCTGATTCAGGAAACCCGAAAAACTCACCGGCAACCGTTCCGCTTCGGTCTTGTGTCTGGCTGCGTCCATCTGCTCGCCGGCGCCTACGACCAGCAAATGCAGGTTCACGCCGCTGGTCCGTGCCAGGCCGATGGCAACGAGCAGATCCATGATGCGCTTTTTTTCCTGCAACTTGCCGGCAAAAAGGAAGCAGGTCGCGTCATGGGGAATCCCCCAGGCTTGGCGCAATTGGGCGCAGGAATCCTCCAGCAAGGCATGTCTCGACAGTATTCGCGCATTGTCCACAAAATGTGGTGCACTGAATATGGCGCTTGGAGAAACCCCGTTGTTCAGGTAAAAATCGCGATTCGCCCTGCCTACCGCAAGGACCGCATCGACTCTCGACAACAGCGCGCGATGCAGAATCCTGGCCCGCCAGGACCGCTTGCGCAACGCGTTCGAGTCTCCGCGAATCAGGATCGGTATGCCTAATCGAAGGCAGGCCCATAACCCCTGGAGCAATGACAGGGACTGCCAGCCCATGATGATCATCGCATCGGGCCGGTCGGCGGCGAGGACCGCGTGGATCCCCGGGGTATTGGTGCCGAAGAACCTGCCGAGCCCCGGTTTGCGCGACACATTGGTGAGCGCCAACCATTGATAGCCCTCGAACATCGGAATATCCCATGTGAAGCTCACGCCGAATCCGATCCCTTGCTGCTGCTGGTCAGGAAGCATCGAATAGTAGACCCGGACCGACAATTCATCATGCGAGGCCAGTGCCTGGAACCACGGCACCTGGTATTGAATCGGGTGGGTGGTCATGATGGCCACCTTCCACCGCCTGGTGGACCCGCGTGCTGCGTCACGCGAGGGCGGCTGTGGCGGCGGACTATCCTGCATGAACGCCCGTGCCTATGCCGCAGGCCTGATGGTTGGAGTTCACCGCATACATCAGGTTCGGGCCGGGTGACGGTACAGTTCCGCGGCCATCGAGGACTTGTCGGGGCGATCCGCATAAGTGCCCGACTGGTGGTAAAGGCGCCGAATGGCGATGATGAAGCCCAATACGAAGCCGATGATCAGCAGCACGAACAGATCGCCAAAAGCCTGTGCGGCGGTGACAAACACGATGCTATTGGCAATCAGGAACGCGGTCAGGCCCATGGTCAGGCGCGCGGTATGGGCATCACCCTTTGCGACCAGCCGAAGCGTCTGCCAGACATAGGTGATCAGCTTGAAGCCGAATATCAGCACGATCACAAAGCCGGGTATGCCCACTTCCGCGAGGATCTTTCCCAAGCCCCCTTCTGCTCCCAGGCCTACCAGGTTGCCGCCCCCGCCAAAGTATTGGGCCCCCTGGCTGCCGCTCCCAGCCCCCGATCCAAAGATGCCGTTCTGTGCGATTACGTATGGAAAGGAATCGATGGTCATCGTGGCTAGCCGATTCAGCATTTCGACACTGGCCGATTCACCGAGCGCCTGGCCGCGGAGATTGGCCTCGCTAAAACCGGCAACGGTATTATCGGAAGCCAATCCGGATACGGCCAGAATCACTCCCAGAACCGTTGCTGCCGCTACCGCGCCGATGTACCTGCCCCCGCCCAGCCGGAAGCGATACAGCAGGAACAGGAGAACCGGCATGAAGATGGCGATCTCGATGAGGAATTTCCGGCGTCCCGTCAGCAGGATCGCGCCAAAGAAAAACAGCGCCAGTGCGCCGCCGAACCAGAACGTCGTCTGGCGGCGGCTTGACAATGCGAGCGCGAGGGCGAGGCACGATCCTGACGCCGCATGCCAGGCAGCCAGTTCTGGAACCCGGTAAAAGCCGGCCGGCAAAACAATGGCTCCCGAATCGAGGGAATAGACGACCAGTTCCTCGCCGACGGTCCGCAAGACTGCCCAGTTCAAGTCAAGCAGGGACAAATACACGCCGGCAGACATAAGCGTGTTGACCGCGAGGTAGAGCCAAAGGAAGGAAATAATCCGCTCGGTACCATTGGCAAAGCTGTATGACATCTGCAGCGCCGGAAAGGGTGACAGATAAGCCATGAAGCCGATGCCGGCCAGGATCAGGCTTCCCGTGTAGGCAAACGCCGCCATGCACTGGAAGATCACCAGGACCACGAAAATGAGGGCGATGTTCCTCAACCGGAGATTCCATTCCGGCACCGTGTCCAGACGCAGCATCGAATGCTGCATCTTGCCGCCGATAAATGTCACCAGGGCAAACACTGCGACCAGCGCGGTCAGGTACACCGGCTCATTGGGCACCAGCTTGCGCAGCGGCTCCTGCAGAAAGCCGACAAAGAGCGTGGCATAGATGCCGACGCGCAGGTTGAGAAAGGAAAAGACCAGCGCGACTACGATGGCGAAAAATGCCAATTCGATCATCTGGCCCCCTTCATGAATTCCGACTCTTCCGGCTTGAGCAGTTTGGGCCCCTGCGCCAACAGTCTCACGGCCCAGAGAAAGCCCAGCAATTCGGCCAGCAGGGTGCCTGGAATCCACCATGGATGGTGCAGATGATGTCTGGTGCGCACGGAACGGGCAAAGCGCGACAGCATGTGCAGGAACCGGTGCCTGATCTGCCGCGCGCGCAGCAGGTAATAGTAGGCGCCTACCGCATGGCTGGGCCTGACTGTTGTCAGGTGATGCCCGTAGGAGCGGGTACCGCCCGCGCTCGCCTTCAGGTGGCGAATGCTTGCCGCCGGCTCGAACAGGATGCGCTCGCCGGCGCTCAGCGCCCGGTCGCAGAATTCGGCTTCGAAGCGATATGCGACCCGGACAAAATTCTCGTCAAAGCCGCTCAGGGAAAAGGCGGTCCTGCGTTTGACCGAGAAATTGCCGCCCATCAGTTCGCTGATCCAGCGGCGGTGGCCCGAACGGAACAGGAATTGGCCGTCCGGTAATGGTTCGGAATGCACTTCCTCGCCCGGCTGCAATACCTGGCCGGCGACGATGTTGATGCCGGTTTCGGCCTGGGCCGCCAGGTGCACCGCCAGCAGGTCCGGATGCGGGATGATGTCGTCATCGAGAAACAGGACCACCTCGCTGCGAGCGGATTGGAGGCCGTGATTCATGGCGTGGGTGATCGAGGGAGGCGAGAGCCGGATCCAGCGGATCTTTTGCTGCGCGTGCCAGTCCCGCAGCCGGGCGTCGGTTTCCGGCTCGTGCGATTCGGTCTGGTCGACAATCAGGATTTCCGCCGCCGCCGGCCGCAGGGCCAGCAGATACTCGATGGTATCGAGCAGAACGCGCTCCCGCCGATAGGTGGGGATGACGACGGAAATGGCGTCTTTGGTGTCGATATCAATCATGGAGCGCAAATTCAACCAGTTCCCGGGCAGTGTGGGCTATCAAGGTATGGCTGCCGATCCGCATTTAGCGCCTAACCTTGGATTCTACCCCGGACCGTAGAGAGCATGCTTTTCCATGCTCCGAATGCGGCGGGTTGCCCGGCGGACATTCCCCTCTCAACCCAAAAGCAATCGAAGCGCGGATTTCATGTGCAGCGGATGGACATGCAGGGCCTGCCGGAAATAATTGCGTGCCCGTGGATCATCCAGTTTGCGCAGGCACGCACCGACAAAATAGAGCGCCGCTGCCCGCTCCGCGGCGGTGGGTGTTTGCCCGTTTGGGCGGATCGCCAGGGCCTTTTCCAGGGCCAACGATTCGCTCTGCCCGGTGCGCCGCAGTTGCGCGCATTCAAGAATCACCCGCGTGCACGCGATCTGGCGATGGCGATTCAGACCGCTTATCGAGCCGAGGGCAAAAGTGGCCTGATACAGGATTTCCGGCAGGGCCACGTGCCTGCCGAGCTCGGCCATGCGCGTCCACAGGTCGAGGTCCTGGGCAAAGTAGAACTCCTTGCGATAGCCGCCCACGCGCTCGTACAGGTCACGGCGGAACATGGTGCCGCCGTGATGCGCCGGGCCGCGCATCTCCTGCAGGGTAAGTGCGGTCAGGCCGGCTTGCGCGGTCTTCTGGTCGATTACCACGTCGTAGAGAGGTTCTCCCGCGGGGCCCACGAATCGCGTGGCGCAGGAGACCATTGCAACATCTTCGGCGCCAGCCAGTACCGCCAGTTCCGCCGCGAGCCTGCCCGGGCTGGACAAGTCACCGCAGTCCTGCCGTGCGATATAGCGGCCGCGCGCCAGCTGGCAGCCGAGGATCAGGGCTCGCGTCAAGCCCTGGTTGTCCTGGCGGACCACGCGGATGCGCGAGTCGGCCGCGGCGCGTTCGCTCAACACCCGCGCGGAACCGTCGGTCGAGCCATCATCGACGATGATCAATTCGAAATCCGCGTGGTCCTGGCCGAGCAGGCTGTCGATGGTGGCGGGAAGGTCCTGGGCGCCGTTATAGGTACCCATCACCACCGAAATGACCGGGGCAGGGTTCACGCGCGCCACCGGTCGGCCGAGCATGCGATTTTGCCGGCCAGCGGCCATCCCACCACGGCAGCGGCTGCCTGATACAGGCGGAAGTCGAGTCCGCGCCCGCGGGTTGCGCCGGAAGCCGCCTTGGCCAGGGCAAACAGTTCGCGGGCTTCCCTGCCCAGGCCTGCCGCACCGCACTGGCGCGACAGGAGAAAAAGCGTACGGGCAAAATGCTGCATTTCCGGCTGCGCTTCATCGATACCCGCGCGCCGGGCGTGGGCGTAGATCAGTTGATGCGAACGGGCGCGATGCCGCAGGCGAACCGGGTCCAGCGCGATGCCACGCGACAGGCGGAATTGGTCATGGTCGCGCACCTCGGCCACGTATTCTTCGATGAAATGCAGCTTCGTGCCCAGTGCGGCGACCCGGCAGTCGTACTCCCAGTCTTCTTCCAGGCCGAGATCGGTCCAGGGTCCGGCGGCCTCGCAAACCGCGGCGCGATAGAGCGGCGTGGGCGTGTCCCACCAGCGGGAGACCAGGAATTCCGGAAACATGGCATCGACGCGGCGCCCCGACCCTTTCCAGGGCACGGGTTCGTAGCGCCCGTCGGCATGGCGGAAGCGGGTGTACCCGTAGGCCGCGCCGCAGTGCGGTGCGGCGCGCAAGCCGGCCACCTGCCATTCGAATTTCCGGGGCAGCAGCACATCGTCGCTGTCCAGGTACTGGATGAACTCCCCTTTGGCGATCTGCCGTCCCGCCTCGCGCGCCTTGCCCACGCCGCCGTTGGGCTGGTGCAGGACCCGAATGATGCCGGGATGCGCGGCGGCCTGTGCATCGGCGCTCTGCGCGGTATCGTCGGTCGACCCGTCGTCGACAATGATGATTTCTATCGGGCGATGCGTCTGATTGATGACGCTCAATACCGCATCGTTGAGGAGCCCCGCCCTGTTGTAGACAGGAATGATGGTGCTTACAAGGCTCTCGATCATGCCAACTCTAAGTGGGGATTTTTTTACCCGGTTTTCGCCGCGTGTATGAAGCACGGCTGATTATATTGACTTTCGGCCGCCGGGGCAGATATCCCGCCCCGGATGCGCGGCACAGTGCCGGCTTGCTTCCCATCAGCGCCCAAGCGGAGATTTCAGGTATTTCCTGGACCATAGTTCCAGCAGCAGCAAACGCCAGGCCAGGTTGCTGAATATGCTGATGGCGCGCGGAAACGCATAGCCACGGCGCTTGCCGCTGAAATAATCCGTCATCGCCCCGCGCAGGCCCAGCCTATCGGTCCAGCCGCCGCGGGCGAGAATGACGGACTGCGCGTATTGACGGAACTGCGGCGAATCATCCATCCACGAGGCGGCGATCGAGGCGCCAAACTTGGCCCGCCAGGTGATCTCCCGGGGCAGGAGTTGATGCCGGTCCGCCATCTTGCGCAAGACCAGCTTGTCGGTGCCTTCGCCGAGCAATTGCGAGCTTGGGATCGAATAGGCAAGGGCGGCGACCCGGCGGTCCAGGTAGGGCGCGCGCGCTTCGACGCTGACCGCCATGCTGGCCTTGTCCACCTTCATCACGTAGTTATTGGGCATCTGGCGGCATGATTCAAACATGCGCACCGCCTCGAACATGCTGCCGCCGCGCTGCGCCAGATAGCCCTTCATGATGGCGGAGAATTCGCCGAATTGCCCGCCATAGCGACGGCCGGCGTACCGGCGATAAAGCTGGAACAACTGCCAGGCGACCGGGCCGCGCCCGCTTGCGGCCGACTGGAACGTCCCGTAGCCGCCGAACAATTCGTCCGACCCTTCGCCGACCAGCACGGCTTTTACGCCCATGTCGCGGCATTTCTTGTATAGCAAGCGGGTCGAGAGGGTGCCCCAGTCGGCGAACAGGTCATCGAAAAACCACGCCTTCTCTTCGAGGTCCTCGACGATCTCGCTGTGATGTATCAGCACCTCCTGGTGCTCGGACCCGATATGGCCGGCCACCGTTCGTGCAAAGCCGCGCTCGTCGACGACCGACTCCGCGAAGCCCATGCTGATGGTGGCCACCCGCGAATGCCGGGCGGCGAGGGCGGCGACCACGCTGGAGTCCAGGCCGCCGGACAGCAGCAGGCCGACCGGCACGTCCGCCACCAGATGCTCCTGGACGACCTGCGAGAGCGTCGCGTGCAACTCGTCGGCTGCCTGGTCCAGGGATCGCTCCGCCGCGGGCAGTACCGGAGGCGCGGTGAAAAATGCGTAGGGCTGTCCAGCGCGTCCGGCAACCACCTGCATCGCATGGCCCGGGGGGAGCTTGCAGACATCGGCCAGCATGGTCTCGGCGGCATCGAACACATAGCCGAACTCAAGATACTGCTGCAGGGAGTGCAGGTTGACCTGCGCATCAAAGCCCGGCAGGGCCAGAAAGGCCTTGACCTCGGAGGCAAAGGCCAGCCCGCCCGACATGCCGCGCGAAGTGTAGTAAAGCGGCTTCATGCCCAGGGGATCGCGCGCCAGCAGCAGTCTGCGTTCGCGCGGATACCAGGCGGCCAGAGCAAACATGCCGTCGAAACGCGTCAGCGCGTCCGGACCCCACTGGGCCAGCGCATTGAGCATCACCTCGGTATCGCTGCGTGAATGAAAGCGCCGGCCCAGTGTTTCCAGTTCGGCGCGCAGCGCCAGGTAGTTGTAGAGCTCCCCGTTGAAAGCGAGCACCACCGAGCCGTCATCGCTGGCCATCGGCTGGTGTCCGGCGGCCGACAGGTCGAGAATGCTAAGGCGCAGGTGGGCAAGCGCCAGACGGTCCTCATCATCGGCATAGCGGCCACGATCGTCGGGGCCGCGGTGGGAGATCGCCTCGGCCATCCGGTCCAGGTCGCCGGGGTCGCGGTTGCGCCCTTGCGCGAGATACCAGCCTGCTATGCCGCACATTGGCTAGGCCCGCAGCCGGTAAAAGCCATACGTCGGGTTGCGCAGGGCAGTGCCGGTC
>Ga0075362_10000282_pt1 | contig 14289 bp, 17 predicted proteins | sample EndMetdeltDD1762_FD_71397 | JGI IMG/M metagenome (GOLD analysis project Ga0075362, IMG submission 71397) | Populus endosphere microbial communities from Tennessee, USA - Endosphere MetaG P. deltoides DD176-2 | ecosystem: Host-associated > Plants > Roots > Endosphere | place: USA: Tennessee...
CTGAATCGCAAGGCGGCAGATATCTTCGAGCGCATGCACCTGAAGCTGGACCCTAGAACGCCGGTGGGCCATTTGACGGTTGCGAAACAGCAGATGGTCGAGATTGCCAAGGCGCTTTCATTCGAATCGCGCGTCCTGATCATGGACGAGCCTACCGCAGCACTCAACAACGCCGAAGTGGCGGATCTTTTCACAATCATCCGCAAGCTTAAGGCGCATGGCGTCGCGATGGTCTACATCTCGCACAAGATGGACGAGCTGCAACAAATTGCTGATCGCGTTACGGTGATGCGCGACGGGCAATACGTGGCCACAGTGCCCATGGCCGCGACAACCACCGACCGGATCATCAACATGATGGTAGGCCGCGACATTGGGGATGTCGCAAATCAAACGCCAGACACGTCAGGCAATCCGGTGGTTCTAGCGGTGCGCAACCTCAACCGTGGCAAGACCATTCGAGACGTCAACTTCACCCTGCGCAAGGGCGAGATTCTGGGATTCGCAGGGTTGATGGGGGCGGGCCGAACTGAAGTAGCAAGAGCGGTGTTCGGCGCGGATCGCGTCGACTCCGGCGAGATCCATGTACATGGCAAGCGGGCGTACATTCGCTCACCCGAGGATGCGGTGGCGTATGGCATCGGATACCTCTCCGAAGACCGCAAGCAGTTCGGGTTGGCAACCGGCCTCGATGTTGAAGCGAACATCGTCATGTCGAGCCTGAAGCGGTTCTTGAAGTTCGGCACTTTTGTAGACGAGAAGCGCACGCGAGTAGTAGCTCAAGACTACGTCAAGCAGTTGAAGATCAAGACGTCGTCGGTGGAGAAGCAGGTCAAGCTCCTTTCCGGTGGCAACCAGCAGAAGATCGTCATCGCCAAATGGCTCTTGCACGACTGCGACATTCTCTTTTTTGATGAGCCGACCCGAGGCATCGACATCGGAGCGAAGAGCGAGATCTACAAGCTGCTCGATGCTTTGGCCGAACAGGGGAAGGCAATCGTGATGATCTCTTCAGAACTCCCGGAAGTAATCCGGATGAGCCATCGAATCCTGGTGATGTGCGAAGGACGGATCACGGGCGAGATTCAGGGCCGTGAGGCCACCCAGGAAAGCATCATGCAACTCGCAACCAGGCGAGACACGGAGACAGTAGCCTGAGCAAGGGCGATCAAAGGAATTATCGTGAACACACAATCCACCAGTAGCGCGAGCGCGCCAGTCGCCACCCCTGAAGGCTTTGGATCGAAGCTGAAGGGCAAGATCTTCAACCCTGCAACCCGCCAGAAGCTACTGGCCTTCGGGAGCCTGATCGCGCTCATGGTGTTTTTCAGCTTCGCGTCGCCCAACTTCATGCAAGGCGACAACATGGTTGCAATCCTGCAGGCCACAGCCGTCAATGGTGTATTGGCTATCGCAGTGACCTTCGTCATCATCACCTCGGGCATTGACCTCTCCGTCGGCACGTTGATGACGTTCTGTTCAGTGATGGCCGGTGTCTTCCTCACGTACTGGGGTTTTCCTCTCATGATAGGCGTGGCCGCAGCCATCTTCTTCGGTGCACTGTGCGGCCTAGTGTCTGGCTTCCTGATCGCCAAACTGAAGATCCCGCCATTCATCGCCACGCTCGGGATGATGATGTTGCTCAAGGGTCTGGCGCTCGTGATTGCCGGTACGAAGCCGATCTACTTCAACGACACGCCCAACTTCACAAGCATTGCGCAGGACTCGTTGATCGGCGAGTTGATTCCAGCGCTGCCAATCCCAAATGCTGTGCTGATCCTTCTCATCGTCGCTGTGGTTGCCAGTCTGATTCTGAACAAGACGATTCTAGGCCGTTACACGTTCGCCCTTGGCAGCAATGAAGAAGCTATGCGGTTGTCCGGCGTCAATACCGATTTCTGGAAGATCGTTGTCTACACGCTCAACGGCGCCATTTGTGGGGTCGCAGGCCTGTTGATTGCCTCGCGGCTGAACTCTGCCCAGCCGGCACTGGGACAAGGCTACGAGCTCGACGCAATTGCGGCTGTGGTCATCGGTGGGACTTCACTCTCGGGTGGCACCGGGACCATCCTCGGCACCCTCATCGGCGCTTTCATCATGAGCGTCTTGACCAATGGTCTTCGCATCATGTCGGTTGCCCAGGAGTGGCAAACGGTTGTGACGGGTCTGATCATTATTCTCGCGGTCTATACCGACATTCTTCGCCGCGGCAAGAACTGAGCACGCGAGTGCCGCCGAATTTGAGGCCTTTCCTCACCGCTCTCCGGACGGTTTCCGGTCAATTCTCTGAGGAGACTTCCATGTTGAATAGAAGAACTATTGCCTTCGCCATCAGCCTGAGCGCCGTGTCGAGCTTTCCTACGGTGACCCTTGCGCAAGATCAGCAGCTCTACATTCCTCTTCTCTCAAAGGGCTTCCAGCACCAGTTCTGGCAAGCTGTGAAACAGGGCGCGGAGCAAGCCGGCAAAGACTACAAGGTCCGCGTCACGTTTGAAGGGCCTGAATCCGAATCGATGGTCGACAAACAGATCGACATGTTGAATGCCATTCTTGGCAAGAAGCCGAATGCGATCGGCTTTGCTGCGCTGGACAGCCAGGCTGCACTGCCCCTTCTGAAGAAGGCGAAAGCCGCAAAGATTCCAATCATCGCGTTTGACTCTGGCGTCGCTGGCGACATTCCCATCACGACGGCCGCAACCAACAATGTTGCCGCTGCTGCATTGGCCGCTGACAAGATGGCGGCGTTGGTGGGCAACGAAGGCGAAGTTGCTGTGGTCGGCCATGACCAGACCAGCCGCACAGGCATTGATCGCGTCGAGGGTTTCGTGAATCGCATGAAGTCGACCTATCCGAAGATCAAGATCGTTACCGTCCAGTACGGCGGCGGCGACCAGCTCAAGTCGACTGAAGTTACAAAGTCGATCCTGCAGGCTTCTCCAAACCTCAAAGGCGTCTTCGGCACGAACGAAGGGGCTGCAATCGGCGTGGTAAATGGCGTGCGCGAAAGCAAGAAAAAGGTTGTTGTGATTGGCTACGATTCCGGCAAGCTGCAGAAGCAGGCCATCATGGATGGCACCATGGCCGGCGCGATTACGCAGAATCCTGTGGGCATCGGCTACAAGACCGTTGAGGCTGCCGTCAAGACGTTGAGAGGCGAGCAAGTGCCGAAGATTATCGACACTGGCTTCTTCTGGTACGACAAGGCCACCATCACCGATCCGAAAATCGCTGCCGTGCTTTACGACTGATCGCTGGGCTGCTAGCGCTTGACGTGCTGGTCTCCGACGGTTTGAACTTCTGGACGAGAAGCCGAGAAGCGACGAGCCGCGTACTCCAGAAATTCGCCGCAGCCATCTTTCTCAAGCGAAGGCGATTCGGATTCCACCCCATTGTTCGACCGCTGTGAGTTGGCTGGACCAGACCGCACGTTCATGCTCACTCCGGCGCGGCGAGTGAATCGCGGGCGCAGCTGCAATCGCTTTGTTTCCTTTGCGTCCTTGGCTGACCCTTTTTGGATTTCAAGCGCATTGCGACTTTGTGTCCGTGCTTCTCTGCCGTGACTCGATCCTCGACGGCGAGCAGTATATTGCCGAAGCAACTCAGTCGAATCCAGGGTGTTTCGGCATCTCACGCACTCCTCTCCCTCTACGTTGAATGTACAGCGTATTCCCTGATAGCGGGTTTAGGCGCCGCACTCGGCCGGGCTCCATTTGGCTTGGTCGAAGGCCGCGCCTCTGGTCAGTACCGCCCAAGCGGTACGAGCGATATTGCTGGCCAGCCGCGCTGGCCAATGCGCACATCCAGGATGTCGACGGACGCCGGCATTTGCGCGAACGCATCTAGGCAGCGAGGGAGCCGACGTACTTCAAGCACGGCGAGCGGAAGGAGCCCGCAGGTCAAGGTCAGCCTACGGGCTCCGCCTAGCTTGGACAGGGCTAACGCCGGTATGTCGCTTGTAGACCCGAGCGAAGTGAGAAGCATCGCTAAACCCAAGCCGATCACCAATGTCCGAGACACTGAGCTGAGCGTATGACTTTGAAGTGAGCATGCGATCTGCCACGGCGACGCGCTCGGCCATGATAATGCCAGCGAAGCTTTTCCCGGCAAGCGCCAGATGCCGATGCAGCGTGCGTACGGACATGCCAATTTCATCGGCAATGGCGCTTGCCGTAAGCCCAGGTTCCGTAGAGCGGGCACGGACCTTCTGCTCAATTTTTGTCACTAGGATATCGTGGCGTTTTTGAGGCCTCTCAATGGATGCGGGGTTGCGCAACGCCAAGGATAAGAAAGCGCCGATTTGATCTGCTACCAGTTTCTCGGGCAGCGTCAAGTCGACGATGCAATCCGGCTGCAATTGCTGAAGCAGGGTGCTAAGGACTTGCCCCCAGCCATGTCTGCCTTCAATGCAACGTCCTACCAGTCCTTCGGGGTTGGGTAGCCAAGTTTCCAACCAGTCAATCGGCAACTGAACGGCGACGTTGCTGTAGGACTGCGGGAAATGTAGCTCGTAGCATCGGCGAGAATCAATCAACACGATGTCTCCGGCACTCAACTGCGCTTCAGAATCGTCCTGACAGACTCGCCATGTTGGAGTATTGCTCGACAACAGATAGTAAAAGTTTGCGCGACTACGGGCAATGCTCGCCTGTCGTCTGTAAACATTTTGAGGTGCAGCAGTAACCCGATTCACTATCAAGGCATCAAGACCAACTGCTTCCAGGCGGGCATCAAAGGGTGCAGCGCTTGGGGTCGCGGCGTGCTGCTCCAAAAATGCCTCGCAAATGGCCCCTACCCAGTAGTCGAGTCGCTGCCGAGGCGGCACGGAATCGGTCGACCAGACACGCATAGAACCCATAAATTACCCGTCATTTCAAATGTGCTGCGTCGATTTCGGAGGCGGAATCGGAGTGGCGAAAGCTTAATGAGGTTTATTCCCTTTTAATGATTTAGTCAACAGGACTAACCTGGTCCGGGGCCTCCGTATCTCAAGCCCGATCGGAGGCTATGCAGTACCTTGCACACTGGGATGACGCAGGATCGCGTGCGCTCGAATGCTGGTGGCCAGTCCAATGCGCAACGTCCCAGTGGCTTTGCCGCGTAGCAGCGCGCCGACTTCCTAGCCGAACAGGGTTTGGCCGAGCGGCGCGGCCAGCGCACGGCGCCTCGTCGTTTCACCGCCTTGCAGCAAGCGCAAGAGGACGTGAAGGCGCCGCCTAATGACCGTATTGCAGATTGTGTCGCCTATGCAGTCTTGCACAGGGCTTATCGTGGGGCCAGTCTCTGGCAGGAACCAGCGAACGATGGAAAGCCTCTTTGGGCCCTCACGGGACCAGCGTCCTCATGCATTTGCTAGACGGATCAACGACATTGACGGCTTGAGCCTTCTGCTGCGCAGAGAATTTCGGTCACCGAACGTAGCTGCAGGTGGTCCGACCGCTTCATCATCACTTCATCGACTCAACCCGCACGCTCTTTGAGGCATCCATTCCCATAGGTTGTTGTCTCAGGTTGCTGATCTGATCCGCCTGCGCTCGCGCCGCAGCCATTGGGCGGAGTGCTCTGCCACTCCGATCGGTACGCACGTCGATGCGCCAGAAGTGCCCAGGCCGTGCGAGCCATTTTGTTGGCCAACGCCACCATCGCCAAGTCAGCGGCCGGCGTCGCAGCAAATCTTCAAGCCATGGAGGCATGACCTTGGCGCGCACGATGACCGCCCGCGCGCTGTGGATGAGCATTCGGGTCACCGCGCTTGCTCAGGTGGCCCACGCGCGTCTTGCCGCCGCCCCGCTGTGCACAGGAACCAGCCCAAGGTTGGCAGCGAACTTTCGTCCCGACCGCCAGCCGCTCCCGTTAGCCAGCGTGGCTGCCTGCGCCGTCGCCCCGAGCACGCCGATTCCCGGCACTTCGCGCACCTGCGTCTCTCACCATTCGCAATCGATCAGTGAGGGGAAGCCGTGCATACCAATTCCTTCGAACTTTTCACTCGACAGATCAACGCTTGAGCAGTTCGTCGCTTATGACGATCTTGCGAACCTCCGTCGTGCCGGCACCGATCTCCAGCAACTTGATGGCGCGATAGAGCCGGTTCACCTCGGACTCCCAGATGCAGCCCACGCCGCCGTGGATCTGCACGGCCTCGTTCAGCACCTTGTTCATCGCCTCTGCCGCATACAAGACCGATGCGACCGTGATCATGTGGGTGTCGCCGCGGCCGCCGCCGCCAATCTCCAGGTCGTTCGCCGCGCGCAATGCCTGGTAGGTGAACACGCGCATCGACTCGACCCAAACATACATGTCCGCCAGCTTGGCGCGGATCATCTGGAAGCTGGAAATCGGCTGGCCGAACTGCTGGCGCGTGCGTGCGTAGTCAATCGCCAGCTGAAGCGCCCGCTCTTAGATCCCCAGGCAGATCGGCGAGATCATGGCGCGTTCGAGGTCCAGCCCGCTCATCACGACTTGCACGCCGCGGTCTTCCTCGCCGATGCGGTTGCGTGCGGGAGCCCTGCAGTTCTCGAACACGAGTTCGGCTGTCTGGCTGCCGCGGAAGCCCATCTTCGTGAGCTTCCGAGGCGATCGAGAACCTCAACCAGCGAGCATCGCAACACCTGCATTCATGCCGGACGCTTCCGCGGCGGCGGAGATCCTCTGCCAAGAGGCGCGCTGCGCGTGTTCGAGCGCGAGCTCAGGAATTTTGCGTCCACTCCGCATCCTGCCGCTGCTTCGCCACATCAATGGTGGCCATGGGCATCGAGCAGTCGCTCCCTGAGAACCCTCCAGTAGTCCGGTGGAACAAACCCGGCAGGGTCTTGTAGTATTTTCAGGTTGCGAAGTGCCCTTCTAGACCGATCTTGCCTCGCATGGCCGTAGTTCCTGTTTGAACCGTTGCGGTTCGAACGTTGGGGATCTTCTTATTATTGCTGCCACGCTTCAACCGCGAGCGTGATCGTCACTTCGTCGCTCACGGCCGGGACGAACTTGCTCATGTTGAAATCGCTGCGTTTGACAGTCGTATGCGCATTGGCTCCGAGGGCATCCTTTTTGACGATGGGATGGGGCATGCGCTGGAACGAGGTGACCGTCAGAGTGACTGGCTTGGTCACGCCCTTCAGGGTGAGAGTGCCGTCCACGGTCACTGGTTTGTTCCCTTCGAACTTAACCGTTGTGGATTTGAAAGTGGCTGTGGGATAGCGGGCAGTATCGAAGTAATCTTCGCCATGGATTCGGCTGTTCCAGAGTTCGAAGCCGGTGTCCAGCGCTTTCATGTCAACGGTGATATCCACTGATCCCAATTGAGTCTCGGCGTCGTAGACGATCTTGCCGGAGGTGTTGTTGAACTGGAACTGTTGAGTGGAAAATCCGAAGTGACTGTAAGCAAAGCGAGGATAGGTATGCGTGGTGTCGACGATATAGGTTATGGGGGCGGCGATGACTGGAGCGGAAGTACCGGCGAAGAAGGCGGCGAATGCGAGCGCGGCGAGATGCGTTTTCACGAAGTTTCTCCTTGAGTGTTTGGAAGTTGACATTGAAGTTATTTTTCAATCGCCTGCAGGCGGAATCGGATCTTGATCTGATCAGCGACGATTTTTGGGTCAGACCAAACGCCCTTGCCGATTGCAAATTCGGACCGGTTGAAACTGAACGTGCCCTCGAAGAGGCCTTTGCTTCCCTTGGACGCGAAGGTCACCGGGGTGCTGATTTCCCGGGTTCTCCCTTTGATGGTGAGCTTGCCATTCAACTGATACTTGTTATCAGGGAGTGTCTGGACACTTGTAGACTCAAAGCGGGCGGTGGGGTATGCAGCGGTGTCGAACCAGTCTTTGCCTGCTAGTTCGCTATTGGCTTCGACATAGCCGGCATCGACGCTTGCCAGTTGCAGGTCCATCAACGCGACTGTGGATTCGGGTTTGGCTGGGTCGAACGAAAGCTTTACGTTGTATTTCGTGAAGCTGCCGTCCATGGTCACGCCCATCTGAACGTAGGAAAACTGGATCGCACTTTGTGCCGGATCAACTACGGTATAGGTGATTGCCGCGGCGGGCCCAACCCAGAGAGCGAGAAGGGATGAGAACAGGGAGGCAAGTGTTTTATTCATGACACCTTCTCTGAAGAGGTTGAACTGTGTTGGCTCGATGCCCAAGGCAGCATCCGAATCAGTACGTCGTCGCGATCGACCAAGTGGTGTTTGAAGGCAGCAAACACATGGCCGATCAAGAGGAGCAACGTGGAGTAGTTGAGAATCTGATGCAACAGGTGAAGCTGTTCACCCAAGGTCTTGTCCCTTGCGACGAGGTCGGGAAGTGGAATAACGCCGAACCAGACGGTCTGGAATCCCTTTGCGGAACTCATCAGCCAACCCGAGATTGGGATGGCGAACATCAACAGGTAGAGGATCGTATGGGCGGCACCGGCTACTCGTTGCATCGCGCTTGACATAGCTCCGGGCATTGCAGGTGCCGGATGCCCCATCCGCCAAATAAGTCGAACCAGAACCAGCAGAAAGGCGCTGACGCCTGCCCACTTGTGATACGAGTAAAACTGAAGCTTGGACGGGGAAAGGGGCAGGCCTTGCATATAGAGCCCTAGTGCAAAGGTGCCTGCCATGACAACGGCGATGATCCAATGCAATGCAATCGCGGTAGGGGTATAGCGGGTCATCATGCCAAAGTTCGCGGACGCGTTAATTTCGGGAAATCGCAGCCCGCGTAGTCCTAAGACTGATATTGCCGCAGAGGCGAAGTCAGCTCAGGTCGCGCAGGCGCGGCGAGGCTTAGTCTCGGCCCGCCTCTACTATGGCTTGAGCAAACCGCCGGGGGTCGGTGAATAGAAGCTCGTGACTGCCCGGGCATTCGACCAAGCGGAAGAGCCCGAGTCTCTGAGAAAGCCGTGGGTGCCAGGCATGAGTGGAAGGCAGTGCCGTGTCCTGTTGGCAGTTCACGTAGGACTTTCCCACGTCCATCTCGGCTAGTTGACTCTTAAGAGTCACCCTTGTCGTGAATGTCAGATAGGGGTGGGGATTGAGATCATCGTAGGTGGCCTTGGCCTGTTCGAACGATGCATCGTTTATGAACGCTTCGCGCCAGACGGGGAACGGGAGCGTCACCTCCTGTCCGTTCTGAGCGGCAGCTTCTTCGAATTGTGCAGCGTAGTGCGGGGGCACCATGTCCAGCAGACACTCGCCGTTCAACGGGACGAAGGCGTTGAAGAAGACGAGGCGCCTGATGCGCTCCGGAATTCGGTCGATCGCTTGAGCGATGACCATGCCGCCGTAGCTGTGCCCCATCAGTCGGACATCGCGAAGGTCATTGTCGACGATGTAGTCCACGAGGGACTGCACCGCCTCCTCCAGCGTCACTTCACTTCTGTTGTCGCCGGGGCGATTGCCTGCCAGAGTTGGGCAATGGCATTCGTGTCCCGCGCTACGAATGGCTTGGGCGGTGGGTTCTAGATGGGCGCCGGTATGCCACGCACCGTGCACCAAAACGTAAGTGTCACTCACAACTGTCTCCTATTCTTTGTTTGAAGGCGGCCAATCTTAGGATTGAGCGCTTCAGACGGGCGGTCCGAAAGTGACAATCGTCTAGCCTAAAAGTGACAACGTTAGTGCACCGGCTCGTCAGCGGTTGCCCCACAAAAACTGGCATGGCAACCAGGGCTTGCTCGGGCAAATTTCGACAGCCTGCTAGGTCACTCAGGTAGCTCACGGCGAAGTTGATCGGACTGGAGCACCATCGTGAAGCTCTCCCTGGCTCGGAGGGACTGCGTCCACGACGAGACGTCTTATCGAGATCTGCCCCTCTGGCCGTGGCATCACACGAGGTAAAACCATCTACGTCCTCGACTGGCAATCGAAATGAGGCCTCCGCCGGGGTTTTGTCTTCAGTCCCGGAAGAGGTGGGGCCCCTTACCTTCTATCACGACAGAAAGCTAAGCCAAGCCGCTCTTTCGGCTTTCAGCTGAAGGCGCCGAAGCGCAGGCCATGTGACCAGCTCGCCAGCGGTACACCGGCTTCACCCCTTCGAGCAAGTTCTTTTGGCTGCCAGCCTTCGGCGGCCAGCGGTGTTCGGTGCTTTGCACTGCCCGAGCAGATGTCCAACCCGTCGCCCCATATATGCGAGACAGACATGACAGAAACTCAGAATACTGATTTCACAGATGTCACGAGCTCATGCTTAGAGTAGGCGGCGCAGCAAGAAGACTGCAGAACGGATAGGAGATGAACTATGACGATAGCAACCCCGCACAGGCTTGGGCATGCTTGCTCCCGCAAGCGGTCCGTGACACGCAAGTTTGGAAAGTGTGAGGCAGTGTCAGTGGCATGCTTGCGCATGCGCGCGCGTGCCGATCAGGAACAGGGAACAGGGAACAGAAAAATGAACTCTCCAAGCGTGTTTCCGGAACGAGTCGTGGCAAGACCGTCTTGACTCTCATCCTGACTATAAGCAAAGCGAATATTTCAAATAATCAACCGTTGCTTTCATGATTCGCGCGCCAAGACGATGATGCAGACCGAGACAAATTAGTTCTTGCTGCCACCAAAAAATACGAGACAAAAGATATGAATCAGACAACCGCCCGCATCGGCGAGATCATCGATGACGCAAAGATCTCGTCCTATCAAATAACCATTCTCGCGCTGTGTTTCCTGATCGTCCTGGTGGACGGTTTTGATACTGCCGTAATAGGCTATATCGCTCCGTCACTGCGACAGGAATGGAATTTGTTGCCGACACAACTCTCTCCAGCTTTCGGCGCAGGGCTCTTTGGTCTATTGGTCGGCAGCCTGGTCTTTGGGCCTGTCGCTGACGCTGTGGGCCGAAAACGAGTGTTGTTGCTGTCGATTTTGGTGTTCGGTGTCGGCACGCTTGCTTCGGCGTACGTCCACTCGATCGAGTCCTTGACCGTCATGCGCTTCATCACCGGCATCGGCTTAGGGGGAGCAATGCCGACCTGCATTACCTTGAGTTCGGAGTATTCACCTGCACGGCGGCGAATGATCATGGTGACGCTGAGCTGGAGCGGCTTCACTGCTGGTCTGGCTTTGGGCGGAGTTCTAGCGGGACAGATCATCCCCGTGTTTGGTTGGCGCGGCGTATTGATCCTTGGCGGCATCGTGCCGTTGTTGATGCTCCCACTATTGGCGTGGCGCATGCCGGAATCAGTGCGATATATGGCTTCAAATCCGAAGTATGCAGAGAGGCTGCGCGTTGTGGTTGAGCGGATCACCGGTAGAAGTTGGACGGGCGTGACCATCCTTGACGACGAGCGCCCTGAGCAGACCAAGTCGCCAATCTCCCACCTCTTCGTCGAAGGTCGTGCCGTGCGCACAGTGTTGCTGTGGGTGGCATTCTTCTGCTCGTTGTTCATTTTCTATCTCTTGAGCAGTTGGCTCCCGACCATTCTCAAGGACGCTGGATACGACATCACCCACGCAGCGCGTATCGGGGCCATGTTGCCTTTGGGCGGTACCGTGGGATCTATTCTCATGGCGATGTTGATGGACCGCGTGGGGCCTTATCGCGTGCTTGCCGTCTTGTACGTCGGTGCTGCTGTTGTCATTGCGCTCACCGGATATTTGATAGGTGACATCTACCAGTTAGCGGTTGCAGTGTTCTTTGTTGGTTTCGGAGTCGCTGGCGCGCAGAACGGCCTGAACCTGGTGTCAGCAACCGTCTATCCGACCGCGGCCCGTGTCACCGGCGTGAGTTGGGCGATGGCCAACGGTCGTCTCGGCTCCATCCTTGGGTCGATGATTGGCGCATGGATGATCCTGGCGGCAGGAACACCTCAAGTATTCTTTCAATGGTTGGCGATCCCTGCTTTGATCGCGACCGCCGCCGCTTTCGCCCTTTTCCTGCTTAACATGCGTCGTCCCTCGGTTCTGACTCCCTCTCCCACCCCTAACACTTAGGTTCCGCGCGTCAAGAGAAACCCTGATGCCGTCCTTGTGGAAAACCAACCCCACGTGAAATCTTCGCTTCCTGCATGGTCGGTCTCCTTGTTGCTGATTTCGCAAGCGAAGACGTGCGCAGGCTTGGCATTCGTTTGACTGGCACGCTGCACGATTGACAGCGGTCGCTCTGGCGTCAAGTGCGCCGTCCGCTTGGAACTTAGTCGAGGGCACACCAACGACAGGTTGGTGCCAGCCGAATTGAACATCCATCGCATCTTTGACAATTACGCCGTGCGCTCGGATGCGAAGATGTGTACATGCATACGGCGAGGCGGCGCTGACACATGCATCTCATTGCGACCTAGATTGCTTGGCTGAAGCAGGTCGAGCACTTCTTCGGACTGATCACCGAGAAAACCATTCGCTGCGGTTCATTCTCCTCCGCCAAGGACCTTGCTTCCAAGATCGACCACTTCGTCACCTCCCACAACAAGTCCGGCAAACCATTTTCCCAGACTGCCATCGCCGATTTATCCTTGAGAGGATGCATCGAATTCGCTCGCACGCATATCAGCAGGGCAGCACACTAGCCCGCCTGGGCGCGTCTGCTTCTCAGCAGACGAATCGATCTCAGTTGAATTCGCCCACAAGCTCTTGGAAAAGTCTCTACAAGCTCTCCGCGAATAGCTGACGCACCTGATGGCGCAACCATACGTGATGTGGATTCTTGTGTGTGCGCGCGTGCCAGTACTGCTTGACGTCATACGAAGGAAAGGAGGCAGGCAGCTCAACCAAAGACACGGCCCACAATTCGCTGTACATCTGCGACATGATTCGCGGTACGACCACCGCCAAGTCCGAACATTCGAGTATCGCTCCTACGCTCATGTAGTGAGATGTCTGTAACTTAATCTTCCGTTTGATCTTGTTTTCAGCTAGGAACTTCTCGAACATTTCTTGAGAGCGGCTTCCATCGCGCACTTGTAGATGCTCGAGAGAAAGAAATACATCCATCGTGAGCGCTTCTGTAGTCGCCGGATGTCCACGGCGAAGCAGGCACACGAGGTCGTGTCCGTAAAGTCGCTGCTGAAAAACGTTGGATGCTGCCAAATCTGGAAAGTAGCCTATGGCGATGTCCACCAGGCCGTCGCGCAGCTGGTCGCTCAGATCCTGCGGACTCAGGTGAATAGTGCGAATGCGGCAGTTGGGAGCTTCACGGCGCATCACTTCGTACAGACGCGGGAGGAACAGCAGTTCCCCGATTTGACTCAAGCAAATCACAAACTCGGTCGTACTGCTTCGCGGATCAAAGATCGGCGCCGCAAGGATGTCGCGATCGATGATCCCAATCACCTCGCGAGTCTTTTCGATGATGCCCAGCGCTCTCGCCGTAGCAGTCATGCTGCTACCCGACCGGACGAACAGAGGATCATCCAGGGATCGACGCAACCTGCCCAAAGCGGCACTGGCCGCAGGTTGACTGATACCTAGAGCCTTCGCCGCAGCAGTCACGTTCCCCTCTTCATGGACCGCTAGCAGGACTCTAAGCAAGTTCAAGTCGGTGCGCATATCTACAACGAAAACGAATAGTTTGAATAAGGAGGATTCGCTTTGCTTATTGGAGCAGATGTTTGACGATCGTGTCTATAGCAACCATCCCCAACGAGACACGCGCCATGATCAGCACCTGCGACCAGAGAACCGAGGATGTTCAACCCAGCCAGACCATCGAAGTCACCATTGGAAAGCGCCGCGTCATCGCAGAAGACATCATCAGTCTCGAGCTCGTTGCTAGAGATGGCGAAGAATTGCCTGCGTTTACCGCTGGAGCCCATATCGAGTTTGAGGCGGCGCCGGGGCTGGTCCGCCAATACTCCCTTTGCAATTCCCCTGCCGAGCGGCATCGCTATGTACTGGGCATTCAACGGGACCCGAAGTCTCGCGGAGGCTCTGCATACGTTCATGAAAAATTTCACGAAGGTTCTCGGCTCACCATCAGTTCACCACGAAATCACTTTGGACTAGCTCAGGACGCGGAGCACCACGTACTCATTGCGGGTGGAATTGGTATTACGCCAATTCTCTGCATGGCGCGACAGTTGTTTGCGCGGAAAGCATCGTTTGAACTGCACTTTTGCGCACGCAGCGCCAGCAGAGCCGCGTTCAGAGTTGAAATAGCGGAGTCGTCGCTCTCCCAGTATGCATCGTTCTACTACGACGATGCGCCTGACAAAAAATGTCTAAATATCGCTTCGCTGGTACAAGATCCTTCACCCGGACGGCATCTGTATGTCTGCGGACCTGCAGGCCTGTTGGACGCGGTCACAAACGCCACTTCGCATGCCCGTTGGTGCCGAGAGAATGTTCATTTTGAGTACTTCTCGAAGCAGGTTGAACAG
>Ga0075362_10000284_pt1 | contig 14282 bp, 13 predicted proteins | sample EndMetdeltDD1762_FD_71397 | JGI IMG/M metagenome (GOLD analysis project Ga0075362, IMG submission 71397) | Populus endosphere microbial communities from Tennessee, USA - Endosphere MetaG P. deltoides DD176-2 | ecosystem: Host-associated > Plants > Roots > Endosphere | place: USA: Tennessee...
ACCTGGTCGATCGTGATCTCTTGGCCAACATCCGCAGCAATCTGTTCTATTTTGATCTTTTCGCCAGCAGCAACCTTGTATTGTTTGCCGCCGGTTTTTATGACCGCGTACATATCAGCCTTTCGATGAATGCCCCGAAGCTGGCGCATGCACCCGCCAGGAGCCTTCTGCCCAACTCTCCGGTGAACGAAGAGCCCCTGCAAAACGCGCAGAGCCCAAGATTCTAGCACGCTGCCGTCGGCCCAGTCGTCTTCCTATAATCGACAGGCTTTTCCGACCTCATTCAGCGTGCTCGCTCCCCCTGCCCCCTCCTCCCCACCCGTCGTTCAGGGTGTCGCTGCGCTGATGGCGGCCGACATGCAACAGGTCGACGCGGTGATACGCCAGCGCCTGGCGTCGGACGTCGCGCTGATCAACCAGATCGCGCACTACATCATCAGCGCCGGCGGCAAACGCATCCGGCCGATGCTCGTGCTGCTGTTCTCGGCCGCCCTCGGGTTCGAGGGCCGGGCCCGTCATGAACTGGCGGCCACCGTCGAATTCATCCATACCGCCACCTTGCTGCACGACGACGTGGTCGACGAGTCCGCGCTGCGGCGCGGACGCCAGACCGCGAATGCCCTGTTCGGCAACGCGGCGAGCGTGCTGGTCGGCGACTTCGTCTATTCGCGGGCGTTCCAGATGATGGTCTCGGTCGACAGTATGCGTGTGCTGGAGGTACTCGCTGACGCGACCAATGTGATCGCCGAGGGCGAGGTGCTGCAGCTCATGAACATGCATGACCCCGATCTCTCGGTCGATGACTACCTGCGCGTGATCCGCTTCAAGACGGCCAAGCTGTTCGAGGCGAGCGCGCGGCTGGGTGCCGTGCTGGCGAAGACGGATGCCACGGTCGAAGAAGCGTGTGCGGCCTATGGGCGTGGGCTCGGGACGGCATTCCAACTCATCGACGATCTGCTCGACTACGAAGGGGCGACCGAGCAGCTCGGCAAGAATGTCGGCGACGACTTGCGTGAGGGCAAGCCGACGCTGCCATTGCTGCTCGCGATGGAACGCGGCAATCCGAGCGAGCGCGACTTGATTCGTCACGCAATCGAGCACGGCGAGGTGGCGAGACTCCCCGACATCGTCGAGATCGTGCGCGGCACGGGTGCAATCGATGCAACGCGCGAGGCGGCTCGTGCCGAGGCGCACAAGGCCGCGCAGTGCCTTTCGCTGCTGCCCGAGTCGACCCACCGAGAAGCTCTGCTAGAATTGTGTGTTCGATCGGTTGAGCGCTCGTCCTGAACGGCCGAGACAGCTCTTCAAGGGCTCGCTGCCAGCACAGGCATGGCGACCGCCGCATCGGGGTGTAGCTTAGCCTGGTAGAGCGCTACGTTCGGGACGTAGAGGCCGGAGGTTCGAATCCTCTCACCCCGACCATTCATTTCCTTCCTCAGCACTTGCCTGACCTTGTCAGGTCACGATCCGCGTGCGCTGCGCGAATTAGGACGGGCTTGCCCGCGCTGTTCGACGCTTGGAAACGCCCTGTTCAGGGTCAAATTGGTGCGAAATCCACACTAGACGCCGAGTGCAAGCCCTTTCTGCACAACGCGTGCTAAGCTGTTGATTCGTTTGAAACAAGTTGTCTTCCAGGCGTGCTTGTTCAATCTGTTGCAACTGGCCGCGACACACACGTGAATTCTTCGCGTATGCGTTGAGGGGCGACGTTTACAGTCTGTGGCGAATCGCCGAAGATCGTTCGCTTTCTCCGGCAACCTGAGCTGATACCGACGAGTTCTGTGGATACCTTGGCCGAAGCTCCGCAATCAGCCCTGTCCGGCGTGGCACGGGTGCTGGTGCACGCCGGCAAGCTGAACGCAAAGATCGCCGAAGATCTGGTGCGCAGTTCGAAGGACAAGCGCAGCAGCTTCGTCTCGTCGGTGATCGCCGCCGGTGCCGTGTCGCCGTCCGATCTGGCGCACACGTTGTCGGCTGCACTCGCGCTGCCGCTGCTCGATCTGTCGTCGGTCGATCCGCAACGCCTGCCGCGCAACGTGATCGACGGCAAGTTGTCTGCCCAGTACCAGGTGATGGTGCTCGGCAAGCGCGGCAACCGCCTGTTCATCGGCGGTGCCGACCCTACCGACCAGGAAGCCGTCGAGCGCATCAAATTCGCGACCCAGCTGTCGCCCGAGTGGGTCATCGTCGAACACGACAAGCTCTCGCGCATGCTCGAGAACGCGGGCGTCAGCGCCAGCGAGTCGCTCGAAGCGATGTCGTCGGGCGACTTCGAGTTCGACGTCACCGACGACGTCAGCACCCCGCAGGAAGCTGCCGAAACGACCTCGGACGTCGAAGACGCGCCGGTCGTCCGCTTCCTGCAGAAGATGTTGATCGACGCGATCAACATGCGTGCATCGGACTTGCATTTCGAGCCGTACGAATACCACTATCGCGTGCGTTTCCGGATCGACGGGGAGCTGCGCGAGATCACCCAGCCGCCGATTGCGATCAAGGACAAGCTGTCGTCGCGCATCAAAGTCATCTCGCGGCTCGACATCTCGGAGAAGCGCGTCCCGCAAGACGGGCGCATGAAGCTCAAGTTCGGCAACAAGGCGATCGACTTCCGGGTCAGCACCCTGCCGACGCTGTTCGGCGAGAAGATCGTGATCCGGATTCTCGATCCGTCGAGCGCGAAGATCGGCATCGAGGCTCTGGGCTACGAGAAGATCGAGAAGGACCGGCTGCTCAAGTGCATCCAGCGCCCCTACGGCATGGTGCTTGTCACCGGGCCTACCGGCAGCGGCAAGACCGTCTCGCTGTACACCTGCCTGAACATCCTGAACCAGCCGGGCGTCAACATTGCGACCGTCGAAGATCCGGCGGAAATCAACCTGCCCGGCGTCAACCAGGTCAACGTGAACGACAAGGCGGGGATGAACTTCGCCGTCGCGCTGAAGTCGTTCCTGCGCCAGGATCCGGACATCATCATGGTCGGCGAAATCCGCGACCTGGAAACCGCCGACATCGCGATCAAGGCCGCACAGACCGGCCACATGGTGATGTCGACGCTGCATACGAACGATGCGCCGACCACGCTGACCCGCCTGCTGAACATGGGTGTGGCGCCGTTCAATATCGCGTCGAGCGTGCTGCTGATCACCGCCCAGCGCCTCGCCCGCAAGCTGTGCGAGTCATGCAAGACGCAGGCCGACTACCCGCGCGAGGCGATGCTGAAGGCCGGCTTCAAGGAAAGCGATCTCGACGGCACGTGGCGTCCGTATCGCGCCGTCGGCTGCTCGGCGTGCACGAACGGCTACAAGGGCCGCGTCGGCATCTACCAGGTGATGCCGGTGACCGAGGAGATCCAGCGGATCATCCTGAACGAGGGCACGTCCATGGACATCGCTGCGCAGGCACAGCGTGAGGACGTGCGCGACCTGCGCCAGTCGGGCCTCATCAAGGTGCGGGCCGGCGTCACGACGCTCGAAGAAGTGATCTCGGTGACCAACGAATGAGTCGCCGCCGGAATTCGACAAGACAGCAAGACGACAACCAAACGACCATCGAAGGGACGGGGACGACCTCCCCGTAAGTCAACATGGCGACTGCAGCGGCCGCAAGAAACATCAAAGACATCGTCTTCGAGTGGGAAGGCAAAGACAAGAACGGCAAGCTCGTTCGCGGCGAAATGCGCGCCGGCGGCGAGGCGATGGTCGGCGCGAGCCTGCGCCGCCAGGGCATCCTCGTCAACAAGGTCAAGAAGCGCCGCATGAGCGGTGGAAAGACCATCAAGCAGAAGGACGTTGCGATCTTCACGCGCCAGCTGGCGACGATGATGAAGGCCGGCGTACCGCTGATCCAGTCGTTCGACATCGTCGCGCGCGGCAGCACGAACCCGCGAATGACGAAGCTGCTCACCGACATTCGCAGCGACGTCGAAACCGGCACGAGCCTTTCGGCGGCGTTTCGCAAGCACCCGCTGCACTTCGACGCGCTGTACTGCAACCTGGTCGAGGCCGGCGAGGCGGGCGGTATCCTGGAGGCGCTGCTCGACCGCCTGGCGATCTACCAGGAAAAGACGATGGCGATCAAGAACAAGATCAAGTCCGCCTTGATCTATCCGGTCGCTGTGCTGGTCGTCGCGTTCGTCGTGCTCGCGGTGATCATGATCTTCGTGATTCCGGCATTCAAGGAAGTGTTCACGTCCTTCGGCGCCGACCTGCCGGCACCGACGCTGGTCGTGATCGCGATGTCGGAGTTCTTCGTCAAGTACTGGTACCTGATCTTCGGTTTCCTCGGCGGCGGGATCTACTTCTTCATGGAGTCGTGGAAGCGCTCGCTGAAGATGCAGAAGTTCATGGACCGACTGCTGCTGCGGGTGCCGGTCTTCGGCGACCTCGTCAACAAGTCGTCGATCGCACGCTGGACCCGCACGTTGTCGACGATGTTCGCGGCCGGCGTCCCGCTCGTCGAAGCGCTCGACTCGGTCGGCGGCGCTTCCGGCAATGCCGTCTTCCAGGAAGCGACCGAACAAATCCAGAAGGACGTCTCGACCGGCTCCGCGCTGACGACCGCGATGCAGACGACCGGCGTGTTCCCGACGATGGTCGTGCAGATGTGCGCCATCGGCGAGGAGTCGGGCTCGCTCGACCAGATGCTCGGCAAGGCCGCAGAGTTCTACGAAGACGAGGTCGACGAGGCCGTCAAGGGCCTGTCCAGCCTGATGGAGCCGTTCATCATCGTGATCCTGGGCGTGCTGATCGGCGGCATCGTCGTCTCGATGTACCTGCCGATCTTCAAGCTCGGCCAGGTGGTCTGACCTTGCCGTCGGGCATTGATGCGCAGTTCGGCGCGGCGCTGCTGTCGCCGTGGGTTCTCGCACTGCTGGGGCTTTGCATCGGGAGCTTCCTGAACGTTGTGATCCATCGTCTGCCGATGATGATGGAACGCGAGTGGAAGCTCGACAGTGCCGAACTGCTCGGCGTGAAGATCGACGAGCCGGCGCCGATCACGCTGTCGACCCCGCGTTCGCGCTGCCCGTCATGCGGCCACCAGATCGCGTGGCACGAGAACATCCCGGTGCTGAGCTATCTGCGCCTCGGTGGCAAGTGCGCCGAATGCAAGACGCCGATCAGCAAGCGCTACCCGGCGATCGAGATCCTGACCGCGCTGCTGTTCGCCGCCTGCGGCGTGCACTTCGGTGCTCAGCCTGCGACGCTGTTGTGGTGCGGGCTGGTCGCTACTCTGATCGCGCTTGCGTTCATCGACCTCGACACCCAGTTCCTGCCCGACAGCCTGACCCTGCCGTTGCTGTGGGCCGGCATCGTGTCAGCCGCGTTCGGCTGGATTCCGGTGTCGCTGAGAGACTCGGTATTCGGCGCGATGGCCGGCTATCTGTCGCTGTGGGTCGTGTTCCACGCTTACCGCATCATCCGCGGCCGCGAAGGCATGGGCGCCGGCGACTTCAAGCTGCTCGCCGCGCTCGGCGCGTGGATGGGCTGGCTCGCGATCCCGTCGATCATCCTGCTGTCGTCGGCTGTCGGCGCGATCGTCGGGATCGCGCTGATCGCGTTGCGCAGCCACGACCGTGACGTGCCGATCCCGTTCGGCCCCTACCTGGCGGGCGGCGGCGTCGCGGCGCTCTTCTTCGGTGAGCAGCTGTCGCGCCTCTGGTTCCCCGTGTGAGCACGCGGCTTCGCATCGGTCTGACAGGCGGCATCGGCAGCGGCAAGAGCACGGTGGCTGGGCTGCTCGCGCAGCGGGGAGCGTTGCTGGTCGATACCGATGCGATCGCGCGTGAGCTGACGCTGCCCGGCGGCGCGGCAATCGAATCGATCCGCACGGCGTTCGGCGCTGCATTCATCGATGCCAACGGCGCGCTCGATCGCTCCCGCATGCGTGAGCTGGCGTTCAACGATGCCACGGCGAAGCGCCGCCTCGAGGCCATCCTGCATCCGCTGATCGGCGCCGAGACCGAGCGCCGTTTCGATGCGAGCTCCCACCCAGTCGTCGTGTTCGACGTGCCCCTGCTCGTCGAATCGGGCGCGCGCTGGCGGCGCAGGGTCGACGCCGTTCTGGTCATCGACTGCCTCGAGAGCACACAGATCGAGCGCGTGATCCAGCGTGCCGGCTGGACGCAGGAGTCGGCCGAGGCCGTCGTCGCGCAGCAAGCCGCCCGCACGGCACGCCGCGCCTGTGCCGATGCCGTGATCTACAACGAAGGCATTTCGCTCGACCAGCTCGCGGCCGAGGTCGCCTCGCTGTGGCAGCGCTGGCTCGGCCTCGCACATTGACGAAGCGATACGTTTCGCGCCGGAGGCTGTGAAACAATTGCCCGACCGTGGCGCAGCGCCGCGGCCGGGACAATCGCCACCGTGATCCTCTACGAATATCCGTTCAACGAAGGCATCCGAACGATGCTGCGGCTCGAATACCTGTTCGACCGCCTGGGCCAGCTGATTGCACGCGAAGCGGCGGTCGACCACCATTTCGCGCTTGCGACGATCTTCGAGGTGATGGACGTCGCCTCGCGCGCCGACCTCAAGTCCGACCTGCTGAAGGAGCTCGAGAAGCACAAGCTCCAGTTCAACAGCTATCGCGGCAACCCGTCGATCTCGGAGACGGCGCTCGACGACATCACCGCGCGCATCGATCACGCCTTCAACGGATTGAACCAGGTGCCGGGCAAGGCCGGTGCCGCGCTGACCGGCAACGAGTGGCTGATGAGCGTGCGCAGCCGCATCAGCATCCCGGGCGGCACCTGCGAGTTCGACCTGCCCGCCTACTACGCGTGGCAGAAGTTGGAGGCGCCACGGCGCCGCGCCGATCTGCTGCAATGGGTCAGCACCCTGATGCCGCTGGCCGAGGCACTGCAGGTGCTGCTCGGGTTGCTGCGCGACTCCGGCACGCCGCACAAGGTCGTGGCGCCGGCCGGCCAGTACCAGCAGAGCCTGCCTCAGGGCCGCGTCTACCAGCTGATGCGGGTGCGGCTCAACGAGGACCCCGAGATCGTTCCCGAGATCAGCGGGCATCGCCTGATGGTGTCGGTGCGCATGATGCGTCAGGACGCCGAGGGCCGCCTCAAGCCGAGCACGGCCGATGCGAGTTTCGAACTGACGTTGTGCTCGTGATGCAAGCGCAATCGCCCACCCCTCGCACCGTCCGCTGCCCCTCGTGCGGCGGGCCGAGCGTCTACGCACCGAGCAATGCGTTCCGCCCGTTCTGCAGCGAACGCTGCAGGACACAGGACCTGAGCGCCTGGGCCACCGAACGTTATGCGGTCGAAGCCCCACCCGGCCGCGAGGCCGACGACCCAACGCAAAGCCAGTAGTCGGCAAACGCCGCCAGGTCTTCGTGGGTCGACTTGGCAAGCGCCATCTCGTCGCCCGTGTTCGGGCTCCCGTTCGGCGACCGCAGGATCAGCGCCGTGTGCACCTCGGCGGGCACGCCGCGCAGATAGAGCAGGTAATCGTCGACGAAAGCGAGCGGGCGCAGCCGTTCGATCGCATCGGCCTTCGGGCTGCGGTCGCCGGCCGCGTTGCCGGTCGCGATGACGCGTTCGATCGGGAAACCATGGTCGCGCAGGTTGCGCAGCCGCGCCGCCTCGAACTCGAACTCGAGCGCCGACACGCAGACCAGGTCGAAGCCCGCATCGTGCAGGCGATGACAGGCGTCGACGGCGCCGTCGATGGCGGGCACCGTGGTCCAGAACTGCTCGTCGAACGCGGCGCGAAAGCGGGCGCGCCCGACCTCGTCCAGCCGCTCGACCTGCCAGCGGTCAATCGGCCAGTAGGCCAGCGGGTCGCGCTCCGGCGGGTGCCAGCCGAACGCCCGCTGCCAGGCCCCGGCATAGCCGAGGTGGAAGTCGAGCAGGACGCCGTCGGCGTCGAGGGCGATCACGGGGCGTGGCATGTCGACATTGTCGCGCGCCCCACGGGCGGCGTCTGTCGCGTTCGCTACGCCTTCGTTTCCTTGTCGGGCTTGGCGGCCTTGCCGGCAACCTCGGCCCGAAACACCAGCGCCGACTCGAACGACGCGCGCACGAACTTGAGCGCGGCCGCGAACTCCTCGTCGCTCAGCTGACGTGCGGCGTCGCTCGCCCGGTAGATGTTTGCGAACTCGCGCTCGCGCCCGGCCTGCACCGCAAGCCGGCCGACGCCCAGGCTCTCGAGCGTGGCCCAGAGCTTCGGGTTGTAGGTGCGCGTCAGCTTCATCGCGACCGGGATCGGGTCATTGCGCCCCAGCACGCCGGCGAGCCGCAGGATGATCTCGAACGGCAGGCCGACCTTGCCGCCCTCGACCTGTTCGAGCAGCGACACGTCCTTCAGGTTGATCGCACGGCCCAGATCGCCCAGCGTCAGGCCGGCGCTTTCGCGCAGGTCGCGAAAGAGCCCCCCGGCCTTCTCGACCGCCGCCTTGTGCGAGGGCTTCGTCAGGCGCGAGGCCGCAACGCGAAACGACAGGTCGGCCGCCGTGTTCGCGATGCCGAGCACGAAGTCGGTCCACGAGCGCAGGTCGCGTGCGAGCGTCAGGAGGCTCTTGTCGCCGCCCGGCAGCGCCGGCAGTGCGGGCAACGCCGGCGTCGGTGCGACGGCGCGGCTCGTCGTCTTCCTTGCCGGCGCGCGCTTCTTCGCGGGGGTGGCCATGCGAGGTGATCTCCTTCAGCGCGTGTCGGTGCCAGAACCAAAGGCCGGCCGCCACAGTCCCGCCGCGCGAAACGGCTGCCAATGGCCCTCCGCCTGTGCGAGCCGATCGGCCACCGCATGCAGCACCGCCGGGTGCGCGCCCATGCCGACGTGGCTGGCGCGCACTTCGATGTTCTCGGTGTGTCGTTCGGGCGCCTGGATGCTGCAACGCCACGCGACCACACCGTCGCTGCGGCTGTAGATCGAGCTCGTCGGCACCGGCGGCGCTTCATGCAGCCGTGCGTGCAGCGCATGCTCGCCGACCCGCTGCCCGCTGACGAACTCGTAGACCCGCCATGCGTTCGTTGCCTTCGGCGGCCCGGCAAACGGCGTGCCGAGCGAGATCGCGCAGCGCACGGCCCCGGGCGCCATCTTCGCGAGTTCGCGCGCGTAGACCCCGCCGAGACTCCAACCGATCAGACTGACCTTGCGGCCCGAGCTGCGATGCAGCGAGTGGACACGCTCGAGGCAGGCTTCCAGGACGCCGGGCCGCGGCCCGAAGTTGAAGCCCTGCCGCCAGCGATGCGGCCGATAGCCGCGCCGCGCAAGAAAGCGCCGCAGCACGCCGGTCGACGAGTCGGGGGCCGCAAGCCCAGGCAGCACCAGCACCGAATGCCCGTCACCGCGCGGGCCGCGCATGAGCAGCGGCCACAGCGCGAGCGTGCTCATCGCCTCGAACGGCGCGCGCCACTCGAGCGCCATCAGGTGTGCGCCGGGGGCGCGGATCGTGGCCGAGTCGTCCGGTCTGGTCATCGTCATGCCGCCTTCGCGACGCTCGCAGCACGCTTTCGTGCCGGCTTGCGCACCGTCGGTGCCACCGCGAGCGGGGCGACGGCAACCGGCACGGCCTTGGTCGCGGCCGTTCGGCGCGGCGTGGAGGGCGCGCGCTTGCGCGTCGCGACCTTCTTCGCCGCGACCGCCGCCTTGGGCGCCTTCGCGGGCTCAGCCACCGCCGCGGCGGGCAACGCCGCCGGCTCCTGCGCGGCGATCAGCGCAAGCAGCTTCTTGTGCTCGTCGACGATGTAGTTGCCGAGGTCGGCCACATCGGGCAGCGCGCGCCGGCACGCGGTGAGGCCCACTTCGAGCAGCCCGTTGTAGCTCTGGACCGTGATGTTGAGCGCGATGCCGTGGCCCGGAATCGAAACAGGGAAGAAGTGCGCCAGCTTCGCCCCAGCGAAGTACAGCGGGAACTGCGGCCCCGGCACATTCGAGATCGCGACATTCGCGAGCGGCGGCATCCGGTTCGCGATCCGCGAGCGGCCGTACAACGATGCGAGACCGCTCATCAGCAGCGGCACGCCCAGCGACGGGAAGTCCGTCGGGATCACGCCCTTCACGCTGCCCTGGAACTTCTTGCCGACGTTGGCTGACGCATTGATCGCCTGCAGGCGCTCGAGCGGGTCCTTGATGTCGGTCGCGAGGTTGACCAGCATCATCGACACTTGATTGTTCGCGTCGGTGTTGCCAGCCTCGCGCAGCGACACCGGCACGCCGGCGATCAGCGGCTTGTCGGGCCGCACGTCGTAGTCGTTCAGGTAGCGGCGCAGTGCGCCGGCGCAGATCGCGAGCACGACGTCGTTCAGGCTCGTGCCCGAGCGCTTGGCCATGCCCTTGACTTCGGCGAGCGACAAGCTGCGCGCGGCATACGAACGCTGGTTCGTGATCGCCACGTTGAGTTGCGTGCGCGGGCCGAACTGGAACGACGGCAGGCTGAGGTGGCGCTTGCCGTCGCTCTCGGACTTCGGATACAGCACGCTCGCCAGCGCCTCCACCACCTCGGGCAGCGAGCGCACGAGCTTGACGGCCTGCACGAGCGAGTTGCTGAGCGCCGCAGCCGCCAGCTCGGCGACTCCGAGCTGGTACTGGTTCGTGCGCAGGCGCGGCCGCGGCGGCTTCACCGGCGGCGGGTTGGCGCTGTCGGACAGCAGCGCCTTCGCGATCGCGACGCCGGCCTGGCCGTCGATGCCGGCATGGTGGGCCTTGTTGTAGACCGCGACCTGACCGTTGTCGAGCCCCTCGATCACATAGGTTTCCCAGAGCGGCCGGCTGCGGTCGAGCAGGCTCGAATGCAGCCGCGCGACATACTTCTCGAGCTGCTCGAAGGTTCCCGGCCGCGGCAGGATCACATGGCGGACGTGGTAGTCGAGGTCGACGTCCTCGTCGTCGACCCACACCGGATTCGCCAGGTCGAAGGGCATCAGCGCGAGCTTGCGCTGGAACACCGACGCGAGATGGATGCGCGAGGCCATGTAACGCTTCACGTCCTCGTAGTAGTCGCCCTCGTAGCCTTCGGGCAGATCGAGGATCTGCAGGCTGCCCACATGCATCGGCATCTCGGGCGATTCGAGATGCAGGAACGAAGCGTCCATTCCGCTCAGGTGATTCATCGTCTGTCTCCTTGATTCCCGGTTCACGCGGCGCGCTTGCGCTCTTCTTCTTCGATCAGCGTGCGCTTGGACAACTTGCCGACCGGCGTCTTCGGCAGCTCGGCACGCAGCTCGAGCGCCTGCACCATCTCGTGCTTGCCGATGCGCTCGCGCAGGAAGGCCTGCAGATCGGCGAGCGTGAGCTCGGCGGCGCCAGCCTTCAGCTTCACGAACGCCTTCGGCGACTGGCCGCGATAGGCATCCGGAATGCCGATCACGCAGACCTCCTCGACCGACGGATGCTCGTAGATCGCTTCCTCGATCACCCGCGGGTAGACGTTGAAGCCGCCGCACAGCAGCATGTCCTTCGTGCGATCGACGATGCGCACGAAGCCGTCGCCGTCCATCCACGCCACGTCACCGGTGCGGAAGAAGCCATCGCTCGTGAAGCTCTGGGCGTTCGCCTCCGGCTTCTTCCAGTAGCCCCGCATCACGTTCGGGCCGCGGATGCACAGCTCGCCCGGCTCTCCAGGCGGCGCCTCGGCACCGGGCTGGCTCAGGCTCAGGAACTTGAGCTCGATGCCGGGCAGCGGCATGCCGCACGAACCCGCCTTGCGCATGCCGTGTGCCGGCGTGAACGTGCCGGTCGGCGAGGTCTCGGTCATGCCCCAGCCTTCGTTGATCGGGCAACCGGTCAACTTCTGGAACCGCTCGGCCACTTCGACCGGTAAAGGCGCACCGCCGGAGCCGCAGAACTTCAGCGCGCTCAGATCGGTCTCGCCGGCCTTCGGGTGTTCAGGATCGCCGTGTACATGGTCGGCACGGCGGCCAGGAACGTGATGCGCTTGGCCGCGAGGTCGTGCAGCATGGCGTCGACATCGAAGCGCGTGTGCAGCACCAGCTCGGCGCCGAAGCTCGCGCCGAGCAGCATGTTGACGGTCAGCGAGTAGATGTGGAACAGCGGCAGCACGACCAGCACGCGCTCGTCGCCCTCGACCACGTCCGAGCCTTCGGCGAGCAGCGGTTGCCGGTACTGCGCACAGGCGGCACTGAGGTTCGCGTGCGTCAGCATCGCGCCCTTCGGCAAACCGGTGGTGCCGCCGGTGTACTGCAGCACGACGACCGCCTGCGTCAGGTCGCCGAGCGCATGGGTTTCGAAGTCGCCGCCATTCGCGAGCAGCGCATCGAATCGGACATGGCGCTCGTCTTCCGGCACGTCGACGAGTTGCCGGGTCGTCTGCAAGTGCGCACGCACGGCCGCCGGCTGCCCCGCGTAGTCGGCGAGGTTGCCGACGATCAGCTTCTTCAGCCGCGACGCACCGAGCAGCCGCCCCATCTGCGGGTACAGCGCGGCGAGGTCGAGCGTGACCAGCAGATCGGTCTCGCTGTCTTCGATCTTGTGGGCGAGCACGCGCTCGGCATCGAGCGGCGAGTAGTTGACGACCGTGCCACCGGCCTTCAGCACGCCGAAGAAGGCGATCGGATAGTGCGGCGTGTTCGGCAGGAACAGGCCGACGTGCACGCCGGGGCCGACACCGAGTTGTTGAAAGCCCTTCGCCGCACGATCGGCCAGCTCGCCCAGCTCGCGATAGCTCATCACGCGACCGAGGAACTCGATCGCCGGCTTGTCCGGCCAGCGCTTGACGGCGTCGTCGAGAAACTGCTGCACCGGCATCAGCGGCAGCTCGGCGTCCCAGCGAACGCCGGTGGGGTAAGAGGAAATCCAGGGGTGCTCCGCCAAGCTAGTCTCCATTCGAATTTGCGGTGATCTTGCGTGCAGCCGGGTCGGCTCTCCCGGGGGATTTACCCGGGGTCGGCCACCTGCGCCCAGCCCGCGTCGGCGACCGAGCGGGCGCGCTTGCCTGCTTCAATGGCGTGCGCGCTGCTGGCCGAGCCGTCGAGCGCTCGTTTCATGATGCCCTGCGAGATGGCGGCGCCGCGGAACAGGTTGTAGGCGAGGTAGAAGCGCCACTCGGCGGCAGTCGGAGGCGCCGTCGAGGTACGTTCGCAGTAGCGGGCCAGGTAGGCGTCCATCGACGGAATGCCCAGCGCCGCCAGGTCGAGCCCGGCGAGCCCGCGCATGGCGCCGGGCGGTGTGATCCAGGCCATCGCGTGATAGGCGAAGTCGGCCATCGGATGGCCGAGTGTCGAGAGCTCCCAGTCGAGCACGGCGATCACGCGCGGCTCGCTCGCGTGGCAGACGAGGTTGTCGAGTCGATAGTCGCCGTGCACGAGCGCCACGGCGTCGGCGGCCGGGATGTGCTGTGGCAGCCACTCGATCAACCGTTCCATCGATTCGATGCGTTCGGTCTCGGATGCGCGGTACTGCGCGCTCCAACGGCCGATCTGGCGCGCAAAGTAGTTGCCCGGCTTGCCGTAGTCGGCCAGCCCGAGCGCCGCAGCGTCCACCTGGTGCAGCGCCGCGATCACGCGGTTCATGTCGTCGAACAGCCGGGCACGCTCGTCGGCGCGAAACCCGCTCAGCCCGGGCTCCCAGAGGATGCGGCCCTGCACCTGTTCCATCACGTAGAACGGCGAGCCGATCACCTCGGCGTCTTCGCACAGGCAGAACATGCGGGGCACCGGCACGGCGCTGTCACGCAGCGCCGCCATCACGCGGTATTCGCGCTCGATGGCGTGCGCCGACGGCAGCAGCTTGCCGGGCGGCTTGCGTCGCAGCACATAGTTGCGCTGCGGCGTGCGCAGCAGAAAGGTCGGATTCGACTGGCCGCCCTTGAACTGCTCGACCTGCAGCGGCCCGGCGAAGCCCTCGACCGCGCGCTGCAGGTACGACGCGAGCGCCGCCACATCGAAACGGTGCCGTTCCTGAACCGGGGACGTCCCCTCGAACTGCTCGAACATCGCACCCGTTCTACACGAACGGCGGCGATCCGCTGTCACGTCGGTTTCAGTGTTTGTGCTGATGCGAGCCGAACGCGTGCCGCCCTGAAAGACAATCCGCCGATCCGAACTACCGCCGATGACCATGCCGCGACTCGACCGCCGCCATTTGCTGGGCGCCGGCCTCGGCGCCGCGCTGCTGCCAGGCCCCGGCCGGGCAGCGGCCTCCACTGCGAAAGGCCACCCGATGAGCGCAGTCCCCGATGTGCAGGAGCGCAGCCTCGCCGAGCTGAGTGCCGAGATGGCGGCCGGCCGCGTCAGTGCAGCCGGACTCGTCGCCGCGTACACACGGCGCATCCAGCGCATCGACCGGGCCGGCCCGCGCCTGTCGAGCGTGATCGAGCTG